>Ga0206129_10000623_pt1 | contig 53502 bp, 59 predicted proteins | sample Helgoland_Spring_8_FD_148616 | JGI IMG/M metagenome (GOLD analysis project Ga0206129, IMG submission 148616) | Pelagic subsurface seawater microbial communities from Kabeltonne, Helgoland, North Sea - Helgoland_Spring_Bloom_20160502_2 | ecosystem: Environmental > Aquatic > Marine > Epipelagic ...
GAAGAAGAAGTAGTTGCTGAAGAAGCTCTTGCTGAAGAAGAAGTAGTTGCTGAAGAAGCTCCTGCTGAAGAAGAAGTAGTTGCTGAAGAAGCTCCTGCTGAAGAAGAAGTAGTTGCTGAAGAAGCTCCTGTTGAAGAAGAAGTAGTTGCTGAAGAAGAAGTAGTTGCTGAAGAAGCTCCTGCTGAAGAAGAAGTAGTTGCTGAAGAAGCTCCTGCTGCAGAAGAAGTAGTTGCTGAAGAAGAAGTAGTTGCTGAAGAAGCTCCTGCTGAAGAAGAAGTAGTTGCTGAAGAAGCTCCTGCTGAAGAAGAAGTAGTTGCTGAAGAAGCTCCTGCTGAAGAAGAGTCTAAGGATAAAGACTCTTCAGATGATGAAAGCAAATAAATCAGAATCAAGTAACTATATTTGTATAGCCTCTGTTGGCAAGCCAAGAGGCCTCATAGGTGAATTTTTTATTAATTCTTTTTGCACACCAAAAGAAAATCTTCTTAACTACAATAGTTTTTATATTCAAGATAATTTAATAAAAGATTTTAAAATTGAATATATAAAAAAAATTAATTCAAAAATGTATGCCAAAATCTTTGGTATCGATGATATCGATTCCATAAAGAAGTATACAAACCTAAATATATTTATAAATAAGGATTCCTTACCTGAGGCAGAAGAGAATGAGGCTTATTGGTATGAATTGATAGGCATGAAGGTAATAGACGTCAAATCTAAAGATATTTTAGGTATTGTAGAAAACCTTAATAATTATGGCGCAAATGATTGCCTTGAATTAATACCAACACAAGAATCCATAGATGATCAAAATAGATTAATTCCATTTGTAATCGATAAATTTATCTCATCAATCAATAGAGAAGAGTCAACTATTTTTGTAAATTGGGATAAAAGTTTTTAATCATGAAATTTAATATTCTCACAATTTTTCCTGAAATCTTTAAAATATTTGAATATGGGGTAGTCTCAAAAGGAATTAATAATAATTTTTTTCTAAATTGTTATGACATAAGAAAACATGCTATTAATAAACACGGACAAATTGATGCTAAACCTTATGGTGGTGGAGAAGGCATGCTAATGATGCCTGAACCTTTAAAAGACTCTATTTTAGATATACCAAAACAAGATAAGGGTCATGTTATTTATTTATCACCACAAGGAAAAAAGTTAACTCAAGATAAAGTTAAAGAGCTTTCAACCATGAAATCTATAACACTGATATGTGGAAGATACGAAGGTGTTGATCAAAGATTTATAGATAAATATGTTGATGAAGAGATCTCTATTGGAGATTTTATAATGAGCGGTGGCGAATATGCAGCAATATGCTTAATTGATTCAATTGCTAGAAATCTTCCCGGAACTATCGGCAATAAGGATTCTGTTGATAATGATTCTTTTTCTAATGGTCTTTTAAAAGGTCCTTCATATACTCGACCTGAAATCTTTGAAGAATTAGAAGTCCCAAAAGTTCTTTTATCTGGTGATCATGGTAAAATTGAGGCCTGGAAGGCTGCTAAATCGCTTATTCAAACGCACTTAAGAAGACCAGATTTAATAAATAAGGTAAAATTATCAAAAAAACAAAAAAAACTCTTGGAAGAATGGGAATCTAAGGATATCCTATAGCACTTTTTAGGCAAATATAATGAACGAATCTGACAAAGAAAATAAAAATAACGAAGAATTGCAAGAGTCTGCTGAAGAAGTAGTTGCTGAAGAAGCTCCTGCTGAAGAAGTAGTTGCTGAAGAAGCTCCTGCTGAAGAAGTAGTTGCTGAAGAAGCTCCTGCTGAAGAAGAGGTAGTTGCTGAAGAAGCTACTGCTGAAGAAGAGGTAGCTGCTGAAGAAGAAGTAGTTGCTGAAGAAGTAGATAACACCCCATCTATATCGCTTAAAGAAAGAACGCCTGCTCAGATTGTTAATGATTTTGAAACTAAGCAATTAAAAACTGATATACCACCATTTAGACCTGGAGATACAATTGTTGTATCTGTTAAAGTTAAAGAAGGTGACAGAACAAGACTTCAGGCCTTTGAAGGTGTTGTAATGGGAGTTAAAAAGGGCGGCCTTAACTCTTCTTTTATAGTTAGAAAAATTTCAAGTGGAATTGGTGTGGAAAGAACTTTCCAGACACACAGCCCATTAATAGACTCTATTAAAGTTAAGAGAAAAGGTGACGTAAGACAAGCTAAACTTTTCTATCTAAGAGATAGATCAGGCAAATCCGCCAGAATCAAAGAAAGATTAGATTAATCAAATGACTATAGAAAATAAAAAGGATCATTTGATTGATTCCTTTTTAGATTCTTTATATATCGAAAAAGGTCTTTCAAATAATACGGTTAGTTCATATAAAAATGATATAAAATCATTTTTATTGTGGTTAGATAAAAAATCATTCAACCCATTAAACATCAATGCTTCTGATGCCAATAATTACGTTTCTAAATTATTTGGTGATGGTTTAAAAAGTTCATCGGTAAATAGAAAAATTTCAGCTATTAAATCTTTTTATATTTTTCTGCAAAAAAAGAAAATAATTATGAAATCGCCTATTGCTGATATTGTTATGCCTAAACAAGAAAAATATCTTCCTGTGTCTATGTCTGAAGAAGAAGTAGAAAGACTTTTAAATAGTCCTGATTTAAATATTCAAATTGAAAGAAGAGATAAAGCAATGATTGAGGTTTTATATGCAACTGGAATAAGAATTTCTGAGCTTACAAATTTAAAATTAACTGACTTAGATGTTAACAGGTCGGTGTTAAAAGTTTTTGGCAAAGGGTCTAAGGAGAGGCTGGTTCCTTTTGGTGAGAAGGCTGCTGAGTCAATTAACCTATATCTCAAAGATAGAAAAGATTTAAAATCAAAAGAAATTTTTCTTAGTAATAGAGGAACTAAAATATCAAGAGGCGCTTTTTGGCAAAGAATAAAAATCTATATCAAAAGAGCAAATCTTAAAATATCTATTTCACCACACACACTTAGACATGCCTTTGCTACGCATCTTTTAAATCGAGGCGCTGACTTAAGATCTGTTCAAATTTTACTCGGACATAGTGACTTATCTACAACCCAAATATATACTCACATTGCAAAACAACGATTAGGCGAAATCCTTAAAAAACATCACCCCAGAGGTTAAAGTGAAAAACTTATTTATTTCATTTATTTTTATATTTTCAGCTTCCCTACCTTCATCAGAAGAGCAAATAAAAAATAGCATAAAAAATATTTTACCTGACGGAGCAAATATTGAATCAATTGAGCCCACTCCTATTAAGGATATGTTTGCGGTCTATTATGGAGATCTTCAGCCTATATATGTTACGAAAGACGGCTCATTCTTTATTTATGGTGACATCTATCATATAAATAATAACTCAATCTCTAATGTTACCGAAGACAGTATTTCAGAAAAAAGAAAGTTCATTCTTAATAACATTCCCTCAAATGAGTTGATTTCATTTAAATCAGATAATGAGAAATTTTCTGTAATTGTTTTTACTGATGTTGATTGTGGTTACTGCAGAAAGCTTCATAACCAAATCGAAGAATACAATAAGTTAGGTATATCAATTCACTATGCTGCATTTCCAAGGTCTGGCATGGGTACATCAGCTTTTACCAAGATGGTTGGAGCGTGGTGTTCTGAAAATCCAAAAGATAGTATTTCTAAATTAAAAAATAATAAAAATTTAGATTTATCATTCTGTGACACACAGCCAGTTTCTAAACAATATATTATTGGTCAGAAATTAGGTGTAAATGGTACTCCTGCAATTTTTTCCATGGATGGAGTTATGTTTCCAGGATATGTTGAGCCTGAAGAGCTTTTATTAAAATTAAAATCATAACAACATGCCTGATTCAGATTTTACAAATGCAAAAAAATTACCCCCTTATATTTTTGCGAAAATTAATTCATTAAAATATGAAGCAAGAATTCGTGGTGAAGACGTTATTGATTTTGGAATGGGAAATCCGGATCAAGCAACACCTTCGCCAATAGTTGATAAATTAATTGAAACAGTTAAAAACCCATCAACTCATAGATATTCCCAGTCTGCTGGTCTGCCCAAGTTGCGTCAGGCTATCAAAAACTGGTATTCAAGAAAATATAATGTTGAACTAGATCAAGAAAAAGAAATAGTTACCTGCATGGGATCTAAAGAAGGAATAGCACATCTATCACTGGCTACACTTTCTATAGATGATACGGTGCTAGTTCAGTCTCCAACATACCCAATTCATTCTTACGGTGTTGTTATTGCCGGAGCAAATCTTCAATCGGTTACACTTAAAGATAATGAGGATGAATTCTTATCTGATATTGAAGAATCTATTCTAAAAGCACCAAGAAAACCAAAGATGGTCATAATAAACTTTCCATCTAATCCTACAACTCAGTCAGTAACAATAGATTTCTTTAAAAAAATTGTAGGGATTGGTAAAAAGTATGATATTTGGATTGTTCATGATCTTGCCTATGCAGATATAACATTCGATGGTTACAAAGCACCATCTATCTTAGAAGTGAGAGGAGCTAAAGATATAGCTATTGAGTTTTTTACATTATCTAAATCATATAATATGCCTGGTTGGAGAGTTGGATTTTGTTGTGGTAATTCAGAATTAGTTCAAGCTTTAACTAAGATAAAATCTTATTTGGATTATGGAACATTTACCCCAATACAAGTTGCAGCAATTAAAGCAATTAATGATTGTGATAGTGATGTTGAATCAATTCGCTTAATGTATCAAAGCAGAAGAAACGAATTATGTGATGGTTTAAATAGAATTGGCTGGGATGTTAAAAAACCACTTGCTACAATGTTTGTTTGGGCAAAGATTCCCGAGAAGTATTTAAAGCTTGGCTCTCTTGAATTTAGTAAATTACTTATTGAATATGCCCAAGTTGCGGTATCTCCAGGTGCGGGTTTTGGAATGGATGGAGATGAATATGTTAGATTTTCTTTAATAGAAAATGAACATAGAACAAGGCAAGCAATACGAGGTATTAAAAACTTTTTATCTATGGAAATATAATGAAAACTCTTAAAGTTGGTATTTGTGGGTGGGGAAATGTTGCTACAGGCTTATTTAGAGCTGTAAATGAAAATGCTGAAGCTATTAAATTAAACTCTGGGGCTAATTTTTCAATTGAAGTTATAGGCGCAAGAAGAGATAACCCCAAATGTGATCCTGGTAAAACTCCAATAGAGAGAGATATTTTTGCAGTATTAGATTACGATATTGACGTTGTTGTAGAGCTTATAGGCGGTGTTGAGGTTGCAAGAGAGCTTATTTTAAAGGCCATAAAGAATAAAAAACATGTTGTAACTGCTAACAAAGCAGTTATTTACCATCATGGAGATGAGATTTTTCAGTCTGCTAGAGAGCATGGAATCAGAGTGTTATTTGAATCATCAGTATGTGCAGGAACACCAATAATTAAATTATTAAAAGAAGAGCTAGCTGCAAATAAAGTTTCAAAGATTTCTGGAATGTTGAACGGAACCTCTAATTTTATTCTTTCAAATATGGAAGAAGGTAAGGATTTTGATTCAACACTAAAGCTTGCTCAAGAAGAGGGCTACGCTGAACCTGATCCTACTTTTGACATAGAGGGAATGGATGCAGCACATAAAATTGGCATTCTGTCTTCTTTAGCCTTTAGAACCCCGTTGCCTCCATTAGATTTTCATATTGAAGGCATCACAAAGATAGATAAGAGTGATTTTCACTATGCCATGGATATGGGATATACAGTAAAACATCTTGCTGTAGCAAAGCTAGAAAACGGTATGGTTGAGTTAAGAGCACATCCTGCATTGATAAATCTTAATTCTCATTTGGCCAAGTTAAAAGGCGTTAGAAATGGTATGGAAATTGATACTGATTTGATAGGAAAATTACATATAGCAGGGTCAGGAGCAGGTCAAGAATCAACAGCATCAGGCCTGATATCAGATTTAATACATTTATATTCCTCAGTAGATATAAATACTTTTGGCGCACTAAACAATAGAATAAATCCACCTATGTCAGATTTTTCTGAACTCATTTTCCAATATTATTTTTATATTGAAGCATTAGATATTCCAGGGGTTATGGCTTCCATTACATCACTACTTGCATTAAGAGAAGTAGGTATTGAATCAATTGTACAAAAAGAAGAATTGAATGGTGAAAGTGTTCCTATTATTTTAATAACTGACCCCTTTAAAGAGAAAGATCACTCTTTGTTAAGTAAAGAACTTTTAAATTTAGATTCTGTAAAGACAATTAGATCTATTAGAATCGAAGCTGAATAAATATGCTATTTCACAGTACAAGAGGTAATGATTCTGGACGCACCTTCGAAGAAGTTCTTATGCAAGGCTTGGCTAACGATGGTGGATTGTTTATGCCTGATAACTGGCCACAAGTTGATTTAGAGCATTTAAAGTCATTAAACTCATTTTTAGATATTGCAAAACATATTGTTCCACTTTTTACAAAATCTTCTTTTTCAGATGATGAGGTTTTAAATATATTAGATAAAACATGGCATGATTTTGAAAAAGACAACCTTGCCGAAATTCATCAATTAGATGATTCAAAATATGTTCTAGAACTTTTTCATGGACCAACAGCAGCATTTAAGGATTTTGGCCTTCAGTTAGCAGCAGCTTTTTTTAATCATTCTCTAAAAAGACAAAGTAAAACTGCAGTAGTTCTTGGAGCTACTTCAGGAGATACTGGTTCTGCTGCAATAGATGCATGTAAAAGATTTGATTCTATTAAAAGTTTTATATTATTGCCTGATGGCAATATGTCTGAGGTACAGCGCAGACAAATGACTACAGTCGACAGTCCTAATGTTTTTACATTAAGAGTAAATGGTTCATTTGATGACTGCCAAGCAATTGTAAAAAAGGCATTCAATGAAAGAAGTTTTTTAAAAGATGATCAATTTTTATTGGCTGTAAACTCTATCAACTGGGTAAGAATTATTGGTCAGATTTGTTATTATTTTTATACTTCTTTAAAAATCACAAATTATAACGAACCTTTAAATTTTTCTGTTCCTACAGGAAATTTTGGTAATGTATTTGCTTGTTATTCTGCACATAAAATGGGAATGCCGCTTAATAAAATTTTAGTAGCAGTAAATAAGAATAATATTTTACATAGATTTTTTTCTCATAATGATTATTCAAAAACAAAAGTTCATGAGACTATTTCGCCAAGCATGGACATTAGCATTGCTAGTAATTTTGAAAGATTAGTTTATGATTTTTATGCAGAAAGAGACTCGAGTCTGTGTGCAGATTTCTATGAAAATTTTCCAGCATCGCCAATTAAGCTTGAAGTAAATATGTGGAACAAATCTAAAGATATTTTCCTGAGTTACTGTGTTGATGATATTTCAACAATAGAAGCAATGAAGCATACCTTTAAAAAGTTTAATTATCTTATTGATCCTCATACAGCGGTAGCATCTGAGGCAGTTGAGAGAATGTCCTTAGACATTCAAGGTAAAACTATTATTTTATCAACAGCCCATCCGGCTAAATTCCCTGAAGTAATAAAAAATGCTAACCTAACATTAGAAGACGTACCCGATAGTCTTTCCGTAATATTTGATAATGAAGAAAGAGCTTATAACTTCCCGGCATCAAAAGATTTAATTTTTGATTTCATTTCAAAGAATAACTCTTAATATGGATGCAAGTGAATTAAAATCTGGTCTAAATGACCTAAAACTTCGTTTAGATGAAATTAGAGAAGGAGTTTTTGATGTTTCATCAAAAGAAAATCGTCTAAAACAAATTGAAGAAGATCTTGCTAAGGAAGAGGTTTGGTCAGATTTAGAGTTATCACAAAAAATAAGTAAAGAAAAAACTGCATTAGAAAAATCATTAGCATCTTTTAAATCTGCCGAAGAAAAAGTTTCAGATGGATTGATATTTATAGATATAGCACAAGAAGAGGGAGATGAGGCATCTATAAAAGAAATCATTGAAAGCTTTCATGGTATGGAAAAATTAGTATCTGAGCTTGAATTTAGTAAAATGTTTACTAATAAAATGGATCCTGCTTCTGCCTATGTAGAGATTCAATCTGGTTCTGGTGGAACAGAAGCTCAGGATTGGGCAGAAATGCTTTTAAGAATGTACTCAAAATGGTCTGAAAGTAGGGGCTTTGAAATAGATCTCACTGAAATATCGCATGGTGAGGTTGCTGGTATTAAATCTGCAACCCTTCATGTTAGTGGAGAATACTCTTATGGATGGCTTAGAACAGAAACAGGGATTCATAGACTGGTTAGAAAATCACCTTTTGACTCAGGAAATAGAAGGCATACCTCCTTTGCCTCAGTCTTTATTTCACCAGAAGTCGATGATTCTATTGAAATTAATATAAATAATGCTGACATAAGAGTTGATACTTATAGAGCTTCTGGTGCAGGCGGGCAGCATGTGAATAAGACCGATTCAGCAGTAAGACTTACACATATACCAACTGGTGTTGTTGCTCAGTGTCAGAGCGATAGATCTCAACATAAAAATAAAGAAAATGCACTTAAACAATTAAAATCTAAATTATACGAGTTAGAATTACAGAAACAGAATGAAGAAAGGCAAGAACTTGAAGAAAGTAAGTCAGATATAGGGTGGGGCAGTCAAATTAGGTCATATGTTTTAGATCAATCTAGAATAAAAGACCTAAGAACCGGTTATGAGACTGGAAATACAGCTGCCGTTCTAAATGGCGATCTTGATGAATTTATGAAAACTAGTCTAAAAGCAGGAGTTTAGATGTCTGAAGAAAATATTGGCGGCGAAGAAGGAATTATTGAAGAAAGAAGAAAAAAACTTCAAATTCTTCGTAATAAAAATAAAGCTTATATTAATGATTTCTTAAAAGAGCATTATGCAAAATCTTTACATGAAGATAATGACTCTTTTTCAAAAGATGAATTAGAAAAAAAGAATATTACAGGTATTACTGTTGCAGGGCGAGTTGTTCTTATGAGAGTGATGGGCAATGCTAGCTTTGCAACTGTAAGAGATTCCAGTGGAGACATACAGATATATGTCAGTAAAAATACCATTGATATTGATTTGTATGAAGATTTTAAGACTTGGGATCTTGGGGATATTATTGGCGTTAAAGGTAAGTTATTTAAAACTAAGACCAATGAATTAACTATAGAAGCCCATGAGGTGACTTTAATTACAAAATCCATTCGACCAATGCCTGATAAGTTTAAGGGATTATCTGATATAGAAACAAGATATAGACAAAGATATTTAGACTTAATGAGCAATGAAGAACAAAAGGATGTATTTTTAAATAGAACGAAAGTAATCGAATCTGTAAGAGATTCTTTAAAAGAAAGAAATTTTATAGAAGTGGAAACACCTATGATGCATCCAATTCCTGGAGGGGCTGTAGCAAGACCTTTTGTAACGCAACATAATGCATTAGACAGAGAGCTCTTTTTAAGAATTGCTCCAGAACTTTATCTTAAAAGACTTTTAGTTGGTGGATTTGAGAGAGTTTTTGAAATAAATAGAAGCTTTAGAAATGAAGGTCTTTCTACTAAACACAATCCTGAATTTACTATGCTCGAATACTATGAAGCATATACTACTCTCGATAATACAATTGAATTTACTGAAAATATGATAAAAAAATCATGTAAAGAAATTAATCAATCATTGGCTATCTCTTGGGGAGAGGATAAGTTAGATCTATCAAACTTTAGAAAAGCTTCTTTGTCAGATTTAGTCTTAGAATATAACTCTTCATTAAATAAAGAGGATTTAAAGCAAATGGGTGGCAAAGAACTACTTGCATTGTTTGAATCAAGCGTCGAAGAAAAATTAATTCAACCAACCTTTGTTATTGGCTACCCAATTGAGGTATCACCTTTGTCTAGAAGAAATAATGAAAATCCGAATATAGCAGATAGGTTTGAGTTATTTATTGGTGGAAAAGAAATTGCTAATGGATTCTGTGAATTAAATGATCCTGATGATCAAGCAGACAGATTTAGAGAGCAAGTTAAGGCTAAGGATACTGGAGACAAAGAGGCTATGTCATATGATGAAGACTATCTAATAGCTTTAGAGCATGGCATGCCACCTGCCGTAGGGGTTGGCATCGGAATAGATAGATTAGTTATGCTGATTACTAATCAAACATCAATCAGGGATGTGATTTTATTTCCTCAATTAAAATCTTAAACTTTACCAGATGGTATGTCTTTATAAGGCATACCTTTATCTGCTCTTGCATCTTGAGGTAAGCCAAGAACCCTTTCAGCAATAATATTTTTAAGAATCTCATCAGTACCTCCAGCAATTCTTAAGCCAGGAGCCCCCAACCAAGCATTTTGAAAGCTTTGGATTTCTGGATCATCAGTTTTCAGCATACCTGCCATGTCCAACGAGTCCATTCCAAAATTACCAATATCCTGAAGTTTATTTGCACTAACTATTTTTGTAATCGAAGCCTCTGGTCCAGGAGTTTCTCCTTTTGATAGCGCAGACATTGTCCTTAATTTAGTATTCTTTAACCCGGTAGCTTCACAATACCAGTCTGCTATAGAAGATCTTACAGATTTATTATTAATCAAAGGCTCTCCTAAATCATCTTGACCTTTAGCCCATCTAAAAGCATCTTCAACATCAGCACCATTAGCATCACCAACGGCAAGTCGTTCATTCATAAGAGTGGTAATAGCAACCTTCCATCCATCACCTATTTCACCTAATCTTTGGGAATCTGGAATTACAACATCATTAAAATAAACTTCGTTAAAACTAGAGCCACCAGTTATTTGCTTTATAGGTTTTACTTCTATGCCTGGAGATTTCATATCTATAAAAAAGAAAGTCATGCCTTTATGTTTCTCAAGACTGGCATCATGCCTAACTACCAAAATACCATAATCTGAAAAATGTGCTCCAGAAGTCCATACCTTTTGACCGTTTATAATCCAATTATCACCATCTTGAACAGCTTTACTTCTTAATCCAGCAACATCAGATCCAGCTGATGGTTCAGAGAACAATTGGCACCATATCTCCTTACCTTCAGCCATTGGCGGTAAATATCTTGCTTTCTGATCTTCCGAAGCATATTCCATCATTACAGGACCACACATTCCTAACCCAATTTCAAATATTCCTCTTGGAACATTAAATTTAGATTCCTCTTCAGACCATATAATTCTCTCTATTGCAGATGCAGCAATGCCTCCATATTCTTTTGGCCAATGCAGCATAGCCCAACCAGCATCATATTTTTTTTTCTGCCAATCTTTTGCAGCTTGAAGGTAATCTATATTTGCGAATTCATTATTTTTCTCAATGCTCGTTTTAAGCTTTGCATTATTTTCTAACCATTGTCGACATTTTTTTCTAAAATCTGCTTGTTCTTGATTATCTTTAAAGTCCATTCTTTCCCCTAGTTAATATTTGATTTTTCTAAATTTGAAACAAGTTTTTCTTTCCAGTTTGAAAGTGAACCTATATTTAATGAAAGCAATTTAGATCTTTTATAGAAAAGATGACAGTCGTACTCCCAGGTAAAACCATTGCCTCCATGTGTCTGTATGTTTTCTTTTGAGCATAATTGAAATGCTTTTGTTGCACTAACTCTGGCTGTTGCAGCAGCAACAGGAAGATCTGAAGATTCGGAAGATAAAGCCCAAGCAGCATAATATGAATTTGATTTCGCTAAAGTTATTGCAACATACATATCTGCTAATTTATGTTTAATTCCTTGAAAAGAACCAATCGGTTTTCCAAATGCATACCTCTCTTTAGCATAGTTTACAGCCATATCAAGTGTTGCTTGAGATCCGCCCACTTGCTCAAAACTAAATAATACAGCAGCTTGATTAATTATCGACTCATACAATTCCCAACCATTACCCTCATCACCAACTAAAATACTCGGAGTATTATCTAACTCAACACAAAAGTAACCTCTACTTCCATCCACCGTATCTTGTATGGAAATGCTTAAACTTTTATCTTTATGATCTATTAGCCTTAAATCAATTCCGTTGGATGATTTGCAGACAACAATCGAATGAGTTGCTATACCAGCATCAGGCACTGCAATTTTTTTCCCATTAATTTTATTATTTATAACCTCAGTTTTGATATTAGAGAAAGATGGGGCCATAAAATCTTCTGTAACAGCAAGCGTGCCAACTACTTCCCCACTAACAAGCTTGGGTAAAATATCTTTTTTGAGTTCTTCACTACCATATTTGATGATTGTTTCTGTAAATAAATATACAGAAGATGAAAAGGGTACAGGCGCAAGAAATCTACCTAATTCTTCTGCAATTACGCATAACTCTAAATGACCAAGCCCAAGCCCATCAAAATTCTCAGGAATTCTAATACCTGTCCATCCTAATTCAACTATTTTTCCCCAAAGGTCCTCATCTAGAGAAGTGGATTCATCTAAAATTTTTCTACTTCTTTTAATGCTATCCTCTTTTTCAAGGAATTTTCTAGCCTCACTTTGAAGAAACTTTTGATCATCTGAAAAATCTAAATTCATATATACTCTTTTTAGTTATTGTAAAATATATTGTATGTTAATTTTTAATATTATTTTTAATGAATAAAGATATCAGACCAGACAAAACATCTCCAGCATATTTAAAGAAAAATAATTCTGGAGGCTTATTTAGAGGCTTTTTATATGTTTTACTGTTTATAAGTATTTTAAGCTTGGCTATTTGGCAAAATTATATTTCCAATTCCATTGGTTTAAAAATTACATCTTCAGAAGATAGGCTCGCTATTATTGAAGAACAAATGAACATTGCTGATGAAATTAACAATGATTCACTTACTGATATATCTTCTTCAATACAATTTTTAGACAAAGAAATAAGAAAGCTATGGGATTTGAGTAATAAAAGAAATAAAGTAAATATTTCAAAGCTTACAGCTTCTAATAATGATCTTGAAAAATCAATCAACGACATTAATCAATTACTATCAGAATATAAAAAAAATATAGATGCTAATACCTCTTTTATTGAAGAGGGCAGAGCATCATTATCAGAATTAAAAACCATGCAAATTAAGCTGAAATCTATAGAAACACAGTTAATGCTTTTGGATGACTCTGTCCAGGCTTTAAATAATTACAAAAAACAACTTAATCAATCAATTCTAGAAATACAAACAGAAATATCAATAATGAATCGAGAGGATGAGGTAGTAGATATTCTAAATTGACAATATCATTATAAATGTTAATTTTACAACACTATGAATAGAACATTTTTACAAATTTTTCTTTTATTAGCATTTATTCCTCTAGCTATTTTGGTTGGTTATGGGGTTTTGGTAGTGGCTCCTATTTTTTGCTGCTTTCTTGCGATAAATTCATATAAGTTTAAAAATTATAAAGAAATGTACATTTGGATGGGTGTAGGAGTCTTGTCATTCTTTTTAGCCTTATATATGCTGGGTGTAATATGATTTTGGTAAAAATCTTTATTTTTTGCATTTCAGCTTTATGTTTGGTTGCAGGCATAACAACAATATTATCACCTGATGTTAATACTATCTTTATACCGATAGTTGCAGAAACTATTCAAGAGGCCCATTTTGCAAGAACATATGCTGGTTTTATTGCGGCTATTGGATATTTGTCTATGAGATTTTTATATTCATCATCAAAAGTTCAAGTAGGCTCAATATGCTTATATATAATAGCGGTGATGTTGGCTTCTAAGCTTTTTAGTTTTATCTATGATGGTTACACAACCATAGCTATTGCAAGTACCATCATGGGAGCTATTATGGCAATTAGTTTATATCTGCTGCAGAAAACTAGAAAAAATCAACTTGACTATAATTTGTAAATTAATCTTTCCATAACATAATAATAATCTATATAATGCTTCAATCCGGGGATGTGGTGGAACTGGTAGACACGCTTGGCTTAGAACCAAGTGCCGCAAGGCGTGGGGGTTCGACTCCCTCCATCCCTACCATTTTAGAGAAAGCAAGTTTACAAATACATTTATATCTATATACTACTCTGCGATGAGAAACTATTTAACACAAGAAAGACGGGCTTCAGCTATATAGCTGGATCTTTCCTATTGTGAATTAGACCCAGCTTTTGCTGGGTTTTTTTTATTTTAAAGAAAGTGAATTATGAAAAATTTTATATCAACAAAAGATTGGACAAAGAATGAACTTCAAGACATTTTAGATTATGCAAAAGATCTTAAAGTTAACAAGTTTCAAAATACATTAAAAAATAAATCAGTTGCATTATTGTTTTTTAATCCTTCTATGAGAACAAGGACAAGTTTTGAGCTAGGTATTCAAGAGTTAGGCGGATATGCTGTTGTTCTTCATCCAGGAAAAGACGCATGGCCAATAGAATTTAAGCCAAATGCCATCATGGACGAGGATTCAGAAGAACATATTATAGAAGTTGCAAAGGTGCTTTCTGAATATTGTGATTTAATAGCGATTAGAGCATTTCCAAAATTTATAAATTTAGAAGAAGACTTAACAGATCATGTAATTAATAGTTTTGCTAAATATGCATCAGTACCTGTTGTTAACATGGAGACTATTACTCATCCTTGCCAAGAATTGGCGCACATTCTAACAATGCAAGAAAAATTAGGAGATCTAAAAGGTAAAGATTATCTATTAACTTGGACATATCATCCCAAACCATTGAATACAGCGGTTGCTAATTCATCATTAATGATAGCAAGTAAATTTGGTATGAATGTGAAGTTACTTTGTCCAACTGAGGATTATATTTTGCATGAAAGCTATATTAATGAAGCTCAGCATAATTGTGATCAAAATAACACAAGTTTTGAGATTACCCATGATATTGATTACGGGTATGCAAATGCCAATATTGTTTATGCAAAAAGCTGGGGTTCTCTAAAATATTATGGCAAACCAGAAGAGGAAAAAATTATTAGAGATAAATTTAAGCATTTTATTGTTGATAAAAGAAAAATGGATATGACTAATAATGCTTTGTTTAGTCATTGCTTGCCCTTAAGAAGAAATATTAAAGCAACAGATGAGGTTATGGATTCAGATTCTTGTGTTGCCATTCAAGAGGCTGGTAATAGGATTCATGTTCAAAAATCATTATTAACTAAATTACTAAAGGATAAATAAAAATGAAAAAAATTGTTTGTGCATTTTCAGGCGGCTTGGATACAAGTTTTTGTGTCCCATACTTAATAGAACAAGGTTTCGAAGTTTATACAATTTTTGTTAATACAGGAGGCACTACAATCAATGAGGAAAAGAAAATATCAAATAGAGCATTAGAACTTGGAGCTAAAAAACATTTAAACGTAAATGTTGAACTTAAACTTTGGAATCAAATTATAAAACCTCTTATTTGGTCTGGATCAAACTATCAGGATAAGTATCCGGCGCTTTGCTCTGATAGATATTTAATTGTCTCTGAAGCTATCAAGCTTTGTAAAAAACTAAATACTAAATATATATCTCATGGCTGTACTGGTATGGGGAATGATCAAGTTAGATTTGATTTATCAATTCAAGCATTTGGAAATTACAAAATAATCACACCTATAAGAGAAATTCAAAATAAAGTTTCTGATGTAAGAGGCTATGAGAAGAAATATTTAACTGAGAGAGGCTTTAAAGTTTCTTCTTTGCATACTAAATATAGTATTAATGAAAACTTGATGGGTGCTACAGTCTCAGGTTCAGAGATTGATGATTGGAAAGAACCATCAAAGGAAAGCTATATCTTGTGTAGCACCCCAGATAAATATCCTACTAAAACTAAGAAAATAACTATTGAGTTTGCAAAAGGCGAAGCTAAAAAAATAGATGGCAAACCCATAAAAGGTGCAGATTTATTAAGAATGTTAAATAAAATTGGTGGCAAGTATGGAATAGGTAGAGAAATCTTTGCTGGTGACACTATTATAGGAATCAAGGGAAGATTTCTTTTTGAATCTCCTGGAATATCAATATTACAAAAAGCGCATAGAGCTTTAGAGGAATCTATTTTTACCGATAAACAGAACTTCTTTAAGCCTACAGTTGGTAAAAAATGGGTTGAGCTTGTATATGGTGGTTTTTATTTTGATCCACTGGCTAGAAATCTTGAAACTTTTCTTGAGGATATTCAAAAACCAGTGAGTGGAAAAGTTACAGTATTACTTAGCCCTGGAAGGGCTGACGCTGTCTGTGTTGACGCAAAGAAAATTTTAATCAGCAAGGATGCTATCTATGCTCAATCAGCATCATGGGGCGTAGAAGAATCAGCTGGATTTATTAAGCTTTTAGGAAAAAGTACTTCTACATGGACAGAAGTTAATAAAAAGTAATATGAACAAAAGTTATAAAAAAGATACCATCCTAAAACTTCTCAGCGGAATGAGTAGTGAGAAGGAAATTAGAAAATATTTGAATAGGTTTTCATCTGACGATTATAGATTTGCTGTAATCAAAGTTGGTGGAGCAGTTATTCAAAATGATCTTGATAATCTAGTATCTTCTTTAGCTTTTTTAAATGAAGTTGGATTAAAGCCAATTATTGTTCACGGAGGAGGACCAAAATTATCTGAAGAGCTTAAAAGAAAAAATATTTCATTTTTTTTTAAAGATGGGCAAAGAGTTACGTCAAAAGAAGTTCTAGATGTTGCCTTCGAAGTATTTAGTGGTGAGAACAAAAAAATTATATCTGCACTTATTGATAAAGGTGTTAATGCTATTCCAGTTATTGGGAATTTATTCAAATGCAATATTGATAATAAAGAGCTTGGTTTTGTAGGAGAGATAAAAGAAACAAACTCTGATGAAATAAAAGAAATTATTAACTCTGGAGGAATTCCCGTCGTAGCACCAGTAGGACATACAGAGGATAAACAACTAGTAAATATAAATGGTGATAAAGCCACACTCGCCCTAGCGCAAGAAATCACACCAGATAAAGTAATCTTTCTAAGTGAGATCGGAGGAATTTTTGATGAAACAAATAAGTTAATATCAAATATTAATATTAAAGATGATTACGACAGATTAATGAATAAAGATTGGCTTCATTCTGGAATGAAGCTTAAGCTTCAGCAGATAAAGTTGCTTTTAGATATTTTACCAAGTCATAGTTCTGTATCAATTACTAAACCACTTCATTTAAATAGAGAGCTTTTTACTGATGCCGGATTTGGAACATTAGTCAAAGCCGGCCACCAAATAGATAAATATCAAAACCTTGATCACGAGCAGGAGACAATAATAACATCAATTCTTGAATCCTCATTCAAGGGAAAATTGATAAATAGATACTTTGAGAATAATAAAAAAGAATTTTATCTTAGTTCATGTAATAGAGCTTCGATAGTAATTTCTCACAATCAAAACATTGCCTATATGGATAAGTTTGCAGTTATTAACTCTGCAAGAGGTGAGGGTCTAGGTAATGCAATGTGGAATAAAATGCTATCAGATCACAAGCAAGTTTTCTGGAGATCGAGAACAAATAATGCCATAAATAATTTTTACAAAGACGTGTGTGATGGATTTCAAAAATATGATGAATGGAGTATTTTTTGGATAGGAATAAATGATCTTAATAAATTAACTAAGTGTATTGATTATGCAGTGAAACAACCTGCAACTATTAATTATGAATAATAAATATAATATTGCTTTGTTAGGTGGCAGAGGTTACGTGGGCCAAGAGATTATTGTCATTTTAAATAACCATCCCAACTTTATCTTATCAAAAGTATTTTCTAAAAATGCAGCAGGTGAAAGCATTAAAGAGTATACAAAATTATCAAATTTGGAATATGGCTACTTAGATGAACCAGAAATGATTGATCTATCAGATATAGATATTGTAATCATGGCTCTTCCTAATGATAAATCTCATAAGTATGTAAAAAAAATTGAAGAATACAACTCAAATATGATCATTATTGATTTAAGCGCTGATCATAGATTTAGTGATAATTGGACATATAGCATTCCTGAAATTTGTAAACCAGTAAAAAAAAATAGAATTAGTAATCCTGGATGCTATGCATCTGCAATCCAGTTTTCTTTATTTCCAATTAAAAATATCATTAGTGGAAAAGTCAGCAGTATGGGCATTTCAGGATACAGCGGAGCTGGCGCAACTCCTAATGAAAAAAATAATCCAGGGAATTTAAAAGATAATATTATGCCTTATTCTCTTTCAGGGCATCTGCACGAAGATGAAGTTAGAAGGCACTGCTATAATGATCTTGCATTCAGCCCTCACGTCGGAAATTTTTTTAGAGGTATTCTTATCACCTCACACATTAAGCTGAAGACCAAGCATACAAATTCTGAGATATATGATATTTATAAAGACTATTATCAGGACTATAAGCTAATAAAAATTAGCAAAGAGATACCAATGATTAACGAAATATCAAATAGCCATTTTGTTAATATCGGCGGATTCGACATAGATGAAGATGGATTAGGATTAGTTGTATGCTGCACCTTGGACAACCTGCTCAAAGGAGCTGCAACGCAGGCCATTCAAAATTTAAATTATGCATGTAATTTAAAGGAATTAACTGGGATATATTATGAGTAAAAAAATATGGAATACAAAAGGTGTTGAGTCTTCATATGAGATAGCATCATTTTTGGCTGGTGAAGACATTGAGCTAGATAAATCTATCTTTATATATGATATTGATGCAACAATCGCTCACATCAAAGGTCTAGCCTCTATAGGTGTTATAAAAAAAATTGAATTAGCTAAATTAATTAAATCGTTAAAAGAGTTAAGACTAAAATTTTTAAATAAATCCTTTAAATTAACTGAGAAATATGAAGACTGTCATTCAGCTATTGAATTTTATTTAATAAAAGAACTTGGAGAGCTAGGTAAAAAAGTTCATACAGGTAGAAGTAGAAACGATCAAGTTCTTGTGGCAATGAGACTTTTTGCTAAAAAAAATCTAATGGATTGCAAGAAATCTAATAAATCTATTGCAAGGGTTTTGCTGAGAAAGGCAAAAAAACATGAAAACAATCCAATGCCTGGTTATACCCATCTTCAAAGGGCAATGCCATCCTCATGGGGTCTTTGGTTTGCATCTTATGCTGAGTCATTTATTGATAATGTTGATTTAATAAATAGCACTATAGAGTGGATAGACTCAAACCCTCTTGGAAGCGCTGCTGGTTATGGAGTGTCACTACCTTTAGACAGAAAGCTGACAACAAAAGAGCTAGGATTTAAGAGAACCCAAATAAATAGTTTGTATATTCAAAACAGCAGAGGTAAATATGAAATGCAAATAATAAATACATTAAAACAGTCAATGCTGGATGTAAGAAAGTTTTCGTGGGATATGAGTTTATTTCTATCTCAAGAATTTGATTTACTAAAAATTGATAAAGCATACCTCACAGGCTCTTCTATTATGCCTAATAAACACAATCCTGATGTAATAGAAATTCTCAGAGCTAATTACTCTATACTTGCAGGTCAAGCTTCAGAACTTGAGAACCTTCTTTCACTTCCAAGTGGCTACCAAAGAGATCTTCAATTAACAAAAAGAAGTTTAATATCAAGCTTTGATATCTCCCTTAAATCATTAAATATTCTTCCAAAATTAATAGGTTCCATTAAAGTAAACAAATCAAAATCAATTGCTTATATAGATGAAGAGATGAAAATGACCGATAAAGTTTATGCTCTAGTTGCTCAAGGAAAACCTTTTAGAGATGCATATAATTTAATAAAAAATTCTGGTGATTTATCAAGCTATGCTCAATCTAATTCAAAAGATTATTCAGAGGGATCGCCTGGAAATTTAGCCTTAGACAAACTTGAGGCTAGGCTTAAAAAGCAAAAATAATATACTTAGGCAAATAAAGGCTTACGAGTGTCAATTTAAGCTTATATATCTATGGATAAAAATACTGCTAAGATGTAATTCTGATGCCATCTTTTCTTAAATAATGATAATGCCTGCTAGATTTAGGCTGGTCTTTATGTCATTTCTGGCTGTTTTTATTTGCTACATTGATCGTATAAATATTTCAGTGGCCATCATCCCAATGCAAGAACAATTTGGGTGGAACGAAGCTCAGGTTGGCATTATTTTTTCTATTTTTTATTTCGGTTATTTTATCTCAATGGCTCTTGGAGGATTTTTAGCTGATAAATATGGAGGTAAGGTAGTTTTAGGTATTGGGGTATTATTATGGTCACTATTTACAATACTAACCCCAGTATTTTCTTACAATGGTTTTCTTGCGTTGCTTTTTATAAGAGTATTAATAGGTTTGGGGGAAGGAATAACTTTTCCATCATGGCATTCTATGTATGCCCACTGGATACCATTCAAAGAAAGAACTAGAGCTGTAGCAATTACTAATAGTGGTATACCTATTGGCACAATATTTGCCTATATTATTTCAGCTCTAATAATTGCATCTTATTCATGGGAGTGGGTATTTTATTCTTTTGGTGCGCTTGGCGTAATTTGGTTCTTTTTCTGGCAAAGATATATTTACGCATACCCTCATCAGGATAAAAAAATCACATATGAGGAATTAACACTCATTAAAAATGAAGCACCCGCTAACTCAATCGCATCAAAAATTCCATTATCGAGTTTGTTAAGAAATCTTCCTTTTCTATCGATTTCTATTGCAACATTTTGTAATAATTGGGCTTTATTTACTTTTTTATCTTATTTACCCAAGTTTGTTAATAGTTTAGGAGTGAGTTTAGATTCATCTGCTTTTATATTAATGATTCTTATTCCAAGCATTGTTTCAGTAGTAGCTCTTATTTCAGGAGGTTATTTAGCTGACTCCTTAATAAAAAATGGATATAAAGTTATTAAGGTTAGAAAAACTGTAAATACAATAGGTTTCTTTGGAGCTGCTTTTTGTTTATTTTTGGTTCCACTTCAAGAATCACATATATTCATTGTTATCTTGCTATGTATTACTAATTTATTTAGTGGAATAGGCGCTGGAGGCTTTGGTGTAAATCATGCAGATCTAAGCCCAAATCATACTGGTACGCTTTTTGGTATCGCTGGAAGTATTGGTATGATAGCGGCAATAATAAGCCCTTTAGTTGCAGGTTTTATTCTTGAACTTACAGGTTCATGGCCTTTAATATTTCATATATGTTCTGCTGTTTTAATTTTTGGCGGGACTTTTTATTTAATTTTTGCGAGCGCTACCAAACAGTTTAAATAATTTAAAAATTATTTTTTCACATAAATTTATCTATTGTTATAATGATGGATGGATACAAAATTAGAAATAGCAAAAAATTGGCTTCCTAGATACACTGGAATGCCATTAGAACGATTTGGTGAATATATTCTTATCACCAATTTTAAAGATTACGTAACTAAATTTTCAGAAAGGTTCTCTTCAGAAATTTATGGTGAAGGAAGAGCAATGCAAGCCTCAACCAATAGTGATGGCTTAACAATAATTAATTATGGTATTGGCTCTCCCAACGCTGCAACAATTATGGATTTATTAGTTGCTGTAGCTCCTAAAGGAGTTCTTTTCTTAGGTAAGTGTGGTGGTTTAAAGGACTCATCAGAGATTGGTAACTTTATTCTTCCAATTGGTGCCATTAGAGGCGATGGAACATCTAATGATTATTTTCCACCGGAGGTTCCTGCACTCCCATCATTTAAATTACATAAGTTTGTTTCAGATATTATCATTGAAAAAAATAGCGACTATAGAACGGGTGTAATTTTTACTACAAATAGAAGAGTGTGGGAGCACGATAAACGTTTTCTTAAGAGGTTAAAAAAGACTACTGCTATTGGTGTTGACATGGAGACAGCGACTGTTTTTTCTGTTGGGCACTATAACGAGATAGCAAGAGGAGCTTTATTACTAGTATCTGATGTGCCTTTAACTCCAGAGGGAGTTAAAACAGAAACCTCTGATAAAGAAGTCACTCAAAAGTGGGTAGATCTCCATTTAGAAATTGGTATAAAAGCAATGACAGATATAGGCCAAAGCGGCGAAGAAATAAAACATTTTAAATACTGATAATTATTGAATTAGTGACTGGAAATAGTTAAATATTTCTTGCTGCTTCCGGTCTCTTGCAGTTGTCCATTCTTTGGTAGAGTCCATGTTTAGAATATTTTTATTTTTATCAAAAACAAGAACTCTAGGAACACCTTCTTCTTTTGGTATATTGAAGTAACTAATTAGATTCATATTCTTATCATATCTACCAACATCTATATGCATGATTCTATAGTAGCTATCCATATATTTTTTTATAGTTGGAAGTTGAAGAGTTCCATCCAGTATTCTGCAATCAGGACACCAGTTTCCGCCAAATATAATTATAGGTTGCTTTGATTTTTTGATAGTATTGTTTAAAAATTCTTCAACATCATTCTCAGAGTATATTTCTCCATTGTAAGGAAGGGGTAATGGCATCTCCAAGACTTCATTGGAGGGTATGTTTATATTATTAGCAGTCATGGTTAATGGAAAAATAATGATATAAAAAAAAGAACAATATTTAATTATATTTAAAATCATATAAAGCATATTACAATATTAAAAGATAATGGAGAATTAAAATGTTATGGATTGTTAGATTATATTTATTTTTGATGGGTTTAATTTATCTTGCCATTGGTGTTTGGGCAATTTTTGATTCACTATTTGACTCATTGCCGTCATTCATGGAGGCTGTTGGACTAAGTGTAACCTCTGAAATTGGTTATTCAGAGATTGCAGGATTATATGGGGGACTTAATATATGTATAGGTTTCATGTGCTTACTTGGTCTTTTTAAAGAGGAAGTAGGGGTATTTTCAATTCAATTTCTAACTTTCTTAACAGGATCGATAGCATCAGGAAGAGTGATATATTCTTTCATTCCAGCCACCCCAAGTTTCTTTAATACTTTTTTTATATTTGAGATAATTGCATGCCTTTTAGGGCTATGGTTTTTAAGATCTTTTAAAAAATTAGATCAAGTTGCTTAAATTTAAGATATAGGCCAAATAGCCTAAAAGAAAAGTAAATCCAACAAACCTTATAAATTTAAGATTTACTTTTGAAGAAGAATAACCCCAAGCAATTAAAACAAATAAAACTGACACTATTGCCAAAATTAAAAAATCTCTTGAGAGGATGCTTGCCTCAAAAGTTGTGTCTGAAAATATTCCAATAATTGGAACAACCAAAGCAATGTTCATTACATTTGAGCCAATAACATTCCCAATTACCATGTCATTCTTCTTCTTAATTATTGCTGAAATAGTTGCAGCCAGCTCTGGCAAGCTAGTCCCAATAGCAATTATTGTTAGACCTATTATCACTTGAGGTACCTTTAGTATGACTGCTATTTTTTCTGCATTAACCACAGCATAGTTAGAGCCAATAATTAATGCTAGAAGCCCAATAACCAAAAATATTATTGTCTTTATAGTATTTATCTCTAAATGATGCTCTTCATTGTTATTAGTATCTGGGGTTCTAAAAACATAAGTTATATACATAAAAGCAGCAAAGAGAAATAGAAATTCTATACTTTCACCTTTAGTAATTTTTAAATCAAGAAGACCAAGGCCCAAAATAATTACACCGAGAATAAATGGTAAAAATTGAATAGGGTTTGTTTTAGCAGGTCTAATCGAGATTCCTATACACGATACCCCAAAAATCAGAGCAATATTTGATATATTGGATCCAAGAACAGTTCCCATAGCAATAGCTTCAGTTCTATTTAATACTGATGAAATGCCTACAAATATTTCTGGAGCTGAAGTTCCAAGTGCAACTATAGTTAACCCAATTGTTAGCTCACTTAGGCCAAACTTTTTTGCAATCAATGAAGCATTATCAACAAATTTGTCAGCCCCCCAGACAAGAACTGCCAAAGCAACAAACAAACCAAAAAGATTATAAAGAATCATCACTCATTCTAACATTTATATACTGATATATTATGCTCATTAATAAACGTATTTAGAAACATTATTAAAGCCAATATTTCAAACTATTCAATATATAATAATGCTCTAAGTTAAAGGGAGACTATTATGGAAATAAGTAATTTATTTAGTGTTAAAAATAAGGTTGCAGTTGTTACAGGTGGTTCTAGAGGCATTGGAGAGATGATTACTGCTGGATTTTTAGCAAATGGTGCAAAAGTGTATATTACCGCAAGAAAAGCTCCTGCACTTATTGAAAAAGCTAAAGAGTTATCTGAGAAGTATGATGCAGAATGTATAGCTTTTCCTTGTGATCTAAGCACTATGGAGGGTATAGATTCGCTTGTAAGTCTGATAGCAGAAAAAGAAGAAGGAATAGATTATCTTGTTAACAATGCTGGTGCTGCATGGGGAGAGCCTTTTGAGAGTTTTTCAGAAAGTGGCTGGGACAAAGTCATGGATCTAAATGTAAAGAGTCTCTTTTTTCTAACTCAAAAAATGAAATCATTGCTTGTTGTGAGAGCATCACTAGAAGATCCATCTAGAGTTATCAATATTGGCTCCATTGATGGTCTAGATGTTCCTGCATTTCCAACTTTCTCTTACAGTGCATCTAAATCAGCCGTCCATCACTTGACAAGACATCTTGCATCGCAGCTTGTATCAGAAAATATTACAGTTAACGCTATTGCTCCTGGACCCTATCCAAGTGCAATGCTAGGCTCAGCAGTGAATTCAGATTATTCAGAAATTGAAAGAAGAAATCCAAGAAAAAGAATAGGTAGCCCTGAAGATGTTGCTGGCTTGACAATTTTCTTGTGTTCTAGAGCAGGGGCTTATGTTGTAGGTGAGACCATTGCTTCAGATGGAGGAATAGTTAAAACAGGTGGTCATAATTTAGGTTAAAAAAAATTCTTTTATTTTTTTGCTTCAACAAAAGCTTTGATTATTAGATCTTTCATCCAGATATGACCGCCGTCACCTTCATCACTCTTATGCCATATTAAGAAATACTCCATAGAAGGAATTTCTGCAGGTATTTCAATAAAAGGAAGGTCATGTGCTTTTGCAAAGCTTCTTGTTGCGAATAGAACTAAATCAGTTGATTTGATAATTGTTGGGGCAATTAAAAAATGTTGACATCTTAAGGCTACATTTCGACTGTGCCCAATTTTATCAAGCTCTACATCAATTAAATGTGAGCCGGTTCTTCGACTAGAAACATGTAAGTGCTTTTGGGCAAGAATATCATCAATTGATGGATTATTTATTTGAGACAATAGGTGATTTTCTCTATGAATTGCCACAAAGTCATCTTCAAATACCTTGTATGAATTTATTTCATCAGAAATAGGAATGATTGGATCTACAACAAAATCTAAATTATGGGTAGCTAAAGCATGAACTTGATCACTTCTTTTGTATGAATAACTTCCAACAGAAATATATTTTGCATGTTGATCAATTTCTTTCATAATAAAAGGCAAGACTCTTCCTTCAGAAATATCTCCTAGAGATAATTTAAAAGTTCTTGAGGTTTTATTTGCATCAAAGGTATCTGGTTCATTAACACTTTGCTGCATAAGGGTTAATGCGCTTTGAATATCATTTATAATATTTTCTGTTTTTTGTGTTGGAACCATTCCTGTACCAGTCCTAATAAAAAGATCGTCACCAAATTTTTCACGTAAACGTGATAACGCATTACTTACAGCGGGTTGAGTTATGCCAACAACTTCAGCAGCCTTTGTTAGACTTCCTTCAGTATAAATTGCATTTAATATAACAAATAGATTTAAATCAAAGGTACTTATTTTCATAGCTCTTAATTTATATGGTAGTAATGCAAAAGTGCGTATAGCTTTGGTTGGAACATAAAGCTATTATAGGAGTAATAGTAAATTGTATTATTCATCACACTTATAATGGTACCAAATATTAGTGTATATAGGGAGTTAAATTATAATGTTACCTAAATTACGACCAGAGGCTGAAGATCTTATATCAAGAGTAAAAGACTTTATTGAAAAAGAATGTGTTCCAGTTGAGCACACTTTTCATGAACAAATTCAAGATGGCGAGGATAGATGGAATTCGTATCCACCAATAATGAATGAGTTAAAAGATAAGGCAAAGTCACTTGGTTTATGGAATTTATTTTTACCTGAAAGTGAATTTGGTGCAGGTTTAACGAATTATGAATATGCTCATTTAGCAGAAGCTATGGGAACTTGTCATATTGCATCAGAAGCAATGAATTGTCAGGCTCCAGATACAGGAAATATGGAAGTTATTGCTAGATATGGTAATGAGGATCATCAAAAAGAATGGCTTCAACCGCTTCTTGATGGTGAGATAAGATCTGCTTTTGGAATGACAGAGCCTGGAGTTGCTTCCTCTGATGCCACAAATATGCAAGCATCTGCAGTCTTAGATGGAGATGAATACGTAATTAATGGTGAGAAATGGTGGACATCTGGCGCCGGAGACCCAAGATGTAAAATAATTATATTTATGGCCGTTACTAATCCTGATGCAGCTAAACATCAAAGACATTCTATGATGCTAGTACCTATGGAATCTGAAGGTATAGAAATCAAGCAAATGATGCATGTCTTTGGTTATGATGATGCACCTCACGGACATGCCCATATAAAATTTAATAATGTAAGAATACCAAAAGATAATCTCTTACTAGGTGAAGGGAGAGGGTTTGAGATTGCTCAAGGGCGTTTAGGTCCTGGAAGAATTCATCACTGTATGAGAACTATAGGAGTTGGAGAGAGAGCTATTGATTTAATGTGCAAGAGAGGCATTGATCCAACCAAGATGCCTTTTGGTAAAAATATAGCTAACTTAGGCGCTAATTTTGATTATATAGCTGAGTCAAGAATTGAATTAAATGCTGCCAGACTTTTAACACTTGATGCTGCTCATAAAATGGACACAGTAGGCAATAAAATTGCAGCTAGTGAAATTGCACAAATTAAAGTTTATGTTCCAAATGTAGTATTAAAGATAATTGATAGAGCTATTCAAATGCATGGAGGCGAGGGCGTTTCTCAGTTAACACCATTAGCATCTATGTATGCTCATATTAGAACATTAAGATTAGCTGATGGACCAGATGAAGTTCATAGAAGAGCAGTGGCCAGGCTTGAGCTTGGTAAACACATGGCCAAATAATTGTCCTCTAGTAATTTAATATTCTACGATACAGAAACGACTGGAATTCAAAAAGATTTCAGTCAAATACTTCAATGTGGCTCTATATTAACTGATCAATCATTAAATACATTAGCTGAACAAAATATTGGCTGCGCACCATTACCATGGGTCATTCCTCAGCCCATGGCTATGCTTACAAATAAAAAGATTGACCTTTATAATTCAAATACTTCCCACTATCAAATGATGAAAGACCTCCAACTACAATGGAAAAAATGGTCTGCAGAAAATCCTTCAATTTTTATTACATACAATGGACATGCCTTTGATGAAGAGTTGATAAGGAGACAGTTTTTTTGGAACTTGCTTGAACCCTACACAACCAATACTAATGGCAATGGCAGACTAGATCTCATGTTGATGATTCATAATATCGCTGCATTTTTTTCAGATGAGGTGTCTATACCTTTATTTGAAGGCGGACCAAGAATTAGTTATAAATTAGAACATTTAGCCAAAGAGCATGGAATTGATTCTGGCAATGCTCATGATGCAATTGCAGATTGCAACCTCATGATTGACCTGTGTAAAATTATTCAATCAAGATTACCAGAAGTATTTAAATCATTTATCAATATTTCTACTAAACCAGGAATAAAAGAACTACTTTACTCGGATGATTTCTTGGCTTTAGGTGAGATTCATAGTCGACATACATTCAAATACCCAGTTGTTATGTGCGGTAGCGATGCAAGCAGACCAAATGAAATTGTTTTTTTTGACTTGGGCTACAATGACCCTGAAGATATTTTAGATCTAGACTTTACCGAGATTAATAAACTAGTTCAATCAAAAGGGAGAGATGGACCTTTAAAAAAATATAAAATAAACAAAACTATACCTATTTGCTCTTACAAACTTTTAACAGATTCAAATGCTTTTGATATTGAATTTAGTGAATTACAGCGTAGGGCTGATATGGTTAGATCAAATAAAGACTTTCAATCTAAAGTATCACAAGCAATGGAAGATAGAATGATGGATTTTCCAGAATCTGAATATATTGAAGGAACAATATATTCTGGAGGTTTCCCATCCTATAGAGATAAAGATTTGATGCAAGAATTTCACATGTCAGATGATTTAGATCATTTGGTAAAAATATCTAGAAATTTTGAAGATGATCGCTTAAGACTTTTTGCTGAAAGAATAATATGTAGCCGATATTCTTCAAATATTCCAGAAGATATTAGTAAAAGATATCAAGATTTAATAAACGAAAGAAATAGTCAAGAAGGCCCTTGGGGCTCTATAGAGAAATCCTTGATTCAAATAGATAAACTTTTAGGTGAAAAAAGTGATGAAGAGAGTCAAAAAATCCTTCAAGCTACAAAATTAAAAATTGAATCAATGAAACTTACTTAAAAAATTAAATGGAGAGCCTAAGCTCTCCATTTTTATTATCAGCAATTCTAATAGGGGGAGAGGAGTGCTGATAGTTCACATCTTATATATTTATAATCAATTATCAATATTAATTATAATATTTTTAAAACAATCGTATTAAGTCTATATGTATATCTTTTAGATATATAAGTGATCATTACCATTAGCTAAAATTTCTGTATAATGATTTGTTTTTTAGACCCGTAGCTCAGTTTTGGTTAGAGCGCCGCATTGACATTGCGGAGGTCGATGGTTCGAGTCCATTCGGGTCTACCAATACTAATTAGATTATAAACTTGATATATATTTATCTAACCTGTCTTTATTCATCACAAAAATTGATTTAGTTTTATTAGCAACCGATTTAATTTTTTCTAAATTATTTTTATTATTACCAACTTCAATAATACCAACCATGGCCATCATTGCATGAGGAGTGCATTGATAGGCATATATACCCTCAAGATCAAAGGTAACAGTGATATCTTTACTTAACTGACCATTCCAACTCTTGGCACCCTCAGGAATCATTCCAACAATAGATGCAGAATTATGTGCTGCATCAGTTGCTATAAATGTTACTGAGTCACCTGGTAAAATTTTTAAAACGGATGGCTCAAAAACCATATACCCCTCTGTTCCTTGATTGAGCATTTTAACTTCATAAGTTTCAGACTGGACAAACATATTAGTAGCCAAACATATACTAAGTAATATTTTTTTCATAAAACAGTTCCCGTAAAAATTATAAAAGTTGTTACTATTGCAAGAAATAGAAACCCCAAACATACAGATAGCATGAGAATCTTAAGTGGAGAGGGGTTAGATAATTGTTCTTCAGATCCAGCACCAATTAAAAGTTTAAAAATTTTAGTCAAAAAAGATTCCAGTAATTAGCATAGATGTCAGCATAAATGCTAATACAACAATCTGAATAACAGCTGGTATTACAACAAACATTACCAATGGATCAAATTTCATACCGATAAAATAATCATTTTGATTCCATTCAATAGCTTCTTCTTGTGTAGCTTCTCTTACTTGTAAGTTCAATTTATGCTCCTGGGTGTTGTAGATTCAACATCATTATATATATTTATAATGTTATATCAATATAATTTATAAATGATTTCAACTTTTTTATAATACTTCATAGAAATGTAGATATAATCAAAAAAAAACTTAAATCACAGGAGAGTTTTATGATCAATAAAAAAATATTTTTTTTATTGCCAATATTAACAATTTCATTTTTTATTCAAGCTGATAATAGATACTTTCCAGAAGGCGATTGGCATTCAACCACCCCTGAGAGTCAAGGTGTTCAGTCTGCCAAAGTAAATAAATTAATTGATCTATCTTTCAATGACAATGCAACACTTGGCGTTGTAATTATAAAAAATGGGAAGATTATTGGTGAAAAATATGCTGCAGACTATAATTTAAATTCGCATGGAACCTCTTGGTCAATGGCAAAAAGTTATTATGCTGCATTAATTGGAATATCAATTGAAAAAGGTGAAATTAATAGTTTAGATGATCCTGTTGGAAACTATTTAGAATATTATAATGATGACAGGTCATCCATTACGATCAGAGACCTTCTTAATATGTCTAGTGGCCTTGAGTTTCCAGAGCATGAGCATGAAAGAATGTTCTTCCAATCAGATCATTTAAATTATTCAAAAAATGTTGGAGTTGAAAAAGAAGCTGGTATTAAGTTTGAATATAACAATGCAAATTCAATGATTATTGGAGATGTTCTTTTTTCTGCAACTGGCATTAAAGCTGACAAACTTTTGTCAGAAAGAATACTAGATCCAATTGGCGCCACAGATTATAAATTATGGAAGGATGAAGCTGAAAACGTACTAACATATTGTTGTGTTGACATGTCTGCAAGAAATTATTCAAGGTTTGGCCTACTTTTTGCAAGAAATGGAAATTGGAAGGGTAAACAAATAATTCCGGAGTCATTTGTAGATGAAACATTTCAAGTTGTTTGGGATATAACTCCTCAATGGTGGACTGAGGCCAAAAGAGGATATTCTCTTCATTGGTGGGTTTCAAAATATGATGATGAGAGTAAAATTTTTAATACAAGTGGAAAATTTGGACAATTCACATTTGTTGATAGAGAAAATGATTTAATTTTTACTAGAATTACAAAATATAATAGAAAAGATCATGGTGATATTCAAAAATGGGGACCTTTAAAATATTTTAGATGGATGGGTGTTAGTCATGCAGTTAAAACTGCAAGAGCCTTGTTAGATTTAGGGGTAGTTTCAGAGGGTACAGATGTTGCAACTCCTGTAACAGACGAAGAGGGTGAATCTAAAGAATTTTATGAGCAATATGCTGAAATCATAGACGCCATGGCAGACTTAAATAGAAATTAGTCTTTTATTAATCTCTTTTTTTTAATGTAAGATTCTATATCTTTTTTCCATTCTTCAAGATAATAACCGTCATTACCATGTTTGTTGATGTAGCGTAAAAAAACTCTACCATCTTCATCTTGAAATCCAGGTTCGTAAGGTTTACCAGTGGCTTTATTAGGTCTCTTAAACTGATCTTCCAAAACTATTAAGTCCAAACAAATAAAATCATAGGTATGGAAACCGCTATAATTAATATATCCAACGGCAAACCCAATCTCCAATAATCTGTAAATTTGTAGTTTCCGGGACCCATAACAACCGTATTACATTGATGGCCTATTGGAGTTAAAAAAGCACAGCTTGCTCCAACAGCAACCACCATTAGGAATGGCTCTATAGCATATCCCAGCTCAAGGCCTATTCCTGCTGAAATTGGTGCCATTATAACTGCTGTAGCTGCATTGTTAATGATATCAGTTGTAGCCATGGTAATAATTAGTATTAAAAAAAGTAACCAGAATAAACTCATATCTGCTGCTAATAAAGATATATTTGATGAAATAACATCACTTAAACCAGTCGTTTGAAGAGCAGTTCCAATTGGTATCATAGCTGCCAGCATAATTATAATTGGCCAATCTATATCTCGATAAAAGTTGCTATCAATAATTTTAATTCTTGCAAAACCAAGGACACATAATAAAAAGGCTGCAGCAGTAGGAAGTATATTTAATGTAACAACAATAATTGAGACCATAAAAAATATAAGCCCTTTTAAAAGTCTGCTTCTTGATGGAATTGTTTGAAGCTCTCTTTGCATCAAGGGCATTAGGCCTAAATGCTTTATTTTATTTGTAACATCCTCTTCATCTAAATCTCTAACCCCTAATAATAAGACATCACCAGCCTTAAAGGTTTCTCTTGTAAGTCTAGTTCTGTATTTTGCACCTTTTCTCCACAGGCCGAGCAAATTGAGTTCTTCGTATGCGAGTTTTAAAAAAAACTCGTATTTTCTCCCTATTAACCTTGATCCTGGAGTTATCATTGCTTCAATTTCCTCCAAGTCATCATCATTAAAAGAGTGAAGCTCCTTTGGAATTGAGAAATCAAAAACATCAAGAATAGAGGATACTTCATCTGGTGGTGTTTTAATTACTAATATTTGACCTGCCTTTATTCTTAAATTATTTTTTACTTTCTTTACTCCTCCAGTTTCATTAACTATTCCAAGTACTTCTGTATCTTCACCTGCCTCTTTCTTAAAAGCAGATAAGGTCATGCCTATAGCAGAGCTTGACTCATTTACTTCAACCTCAAATAAGTAACCCTTTAAATCTATTAGCGAAGACCCAGTATTAGCATCATCTCTTAATTGAATAAATTTATTACCAATTATTGAGATAAATAAAATGCTTAAAATTGTTACAGAAAGTCCTACATATGAAAAATCAAAAAAATTAAACCCTGAATCAGAAATTGTAGATTTATATTCTGAAATAATAATATTTGGAGGTGTTCCAATGGTTGTATTCATGCCGCCTAAAATGCAAGCAAAAGCCAAAGGCATTAAGAACCTAGAGGGATGCCAATTCATTTTTTGACAAATATTAAGTGTAATTGGAAGAAGAATTGCAAGAGCGCCAATATTATTTATAAATGACGAAAGTATTGCTGCTATAAATAATAGACTAATTAAAAACTGAAACTTAGTAAAAGACTTGCCACCAATTACTTTTCCAACAAGCCCTGTCAGACCAGAATTTTTCAATCCTTGACTAATAATAAGAACCAAAGCTACTGTTATTACTGCTGGGTGAGCAAAACCATCAAAAGCTTGGTTAGCAGGAATCACACCTAGGATGATTAAAACTACCAAAGCACCTGCAGCAAGAGCGTCATATCTAAATTTACTCCAGATAAATAAACCCAACAAAGAAACAATTGTTATTGATAGCAAATGTTGATCAGTCATTATCTCTAACTAAGAAGATTGCGGCATACTTTCAACGTATAAAGATGAAGATGGAAAAGCAAACTCTGAATTATTATCTTTAACTATACCCATAATATTAAAGATTAAATTTTCTTTAATTAGGTTAAAATCTGCAAAACCAACAGGCTCAGAGTAGGCCACTATAAGAACGTCTATTGAGCTTGAACCAAGTTCTACAACTCTTACACATGGGTCTAAATCAGGATCAGAAGAAAAATCATCACTATCTAATATGTATTGTTTAATATCTGAACGAATCTTTTCAAGCTGTTCTACTGTTGTGGAGTAGATTAAATTAATTTTCCAATTAATTCTTCTATTTATCATTTCTCCATGATTAATAACTTTAACATCCGAAAGGTCTTTATTAGGAATAGTCATTGGGGCAGTATCAAATGTTCTTATTACAGTTGATCTGAAACCAATAGATTCGACAATGCCATGAAGCTGACCAACTACCTCAATTCGATCCCCAGGCTGAAATCTATGCTCACCAATAATTAAGATACCAGCAATCAAGTTTTTAAAGAAATCTTGCGCACCAAGTGCAACAGCTACTGAAAAAAGTCCCAATCCTGCTACCAAAGGCCCAATTTGAATACCAAAAATATCTAGAATAATTGCTATACCAACTACCCATACCAGGAATCTTGAAGCTCTTTCTAGCCACATTTGCATTGATGCTGTTAACCATGAGCTTGTTGATAGAGCTTCAAAAATAGGCTTAACACTGTTAGCTAAAGCGCTAAAAATTGTATATACAACAAAGGCTTTAACGATGTTAGTTGCAATATCTCCAGCAACACCTGAAATAGGCAGTATTAATGTGCAAATATATAATGCTATAGTTACAGGTACTAAACCAATCGGTTTCTTTAGAGCATTTAGAATCTCATCATCTATTTTTGATTCTGTCTTCGCTGCTAGACGACTCAAGGAACTTAGGATTATTGAGATAATGAAGCCTCTAAATAAAAAAGCTAAAAGAATTACTCCCAAAGAGGAGATAATTGCCCCGAGATTAATTCCAAGAAAACCTCTTGACCAAACATCACTAACTAATAATATAAAATTTTCCATTTTTTCTTATGGTTATGTTTCTAATAGACTTATTTTATAAGTATTTAAAGCAATTAAGCAAAATAAGTTAATTCTTTAACTTATCCTTAACAAAATAAGGTATATAAATTACGTAGAAGATTAAAATTGCCAAAGGAGTTGTAATCAAAAGATGAAAGGGTGGCTCAGGAAATGCATCCATTAGACTTGCACCAGCAGGTTTTTGCATTAAGTACCAATAATTTGCCGGCTCGCCTAATAAATAATTTATAAGATAGACTATGGGAAGAAGAATAAATGCAGTTATTAATGATACTGTAATGATATCTCTGGCATAAGGCCTATTATTAAGCACAATAGTTGCATAGATAATTCCAAGAATTATCATTCCATGTCCAATCATAAAAAAAGCATAATCTAAATCTAAAAAAGCTATATCAGGAGTTATTATGGCCATCGTTGCTCCACCTAAGCCCCAGAAAAATGCACATTTATATAATATACTTGGCCCACCCAGAAGAAAGCATATTAGAAAGATTTCAGATAAATCACACATATGTAAAGGTAAAACCTCTCTCCAGTTATATGGATTAGCTAATATATATAAATCTTTATACGGAGAAATTATGACATGACAAAAAATAATAAATGCTATAACTTTTGTCATTAATGATTTTTGGGATTCAGTTTTAGTTCTATAAATCCGAGGAAGCATTATTGAAATAAGGGCAATTATAATAATTGTAACAATGTGAGTTGTGCCAAATAATATAAACGGATTTGCATTCATGAGATTTTTCCCAATAGTCAATTAGAATTCTATTATAAGTACTTTTTGTTAATTTTAAAAAAACCTTAATGAAATAAATTTTTTTAGTACCTATCTAAAATATCTAAAACCATATTTTCTGTTAATATCGCAGGGAGTATTTCAGGCTCATTCATACCTTGCTTCCAAAAAATATAAAGGGGAACACCGCTTCTTTCATATTTATTAAGAACTTTTAAAATATTTTCATCTCTGTTAGTCCAGTCAGCAACAATATATTCAATATTATTATCTTTTAAATATTCTTTAACGCTTGGTCTTGATAATGCAACCTTATCATTAGCCTGACAGGTGATACACCAAGCAGCTGTAAAATTAATTAAATAAGATTGACCGCGAGATCTAAGTTCATTTTCTATGTTGAGATTCCATGATGATTCAATCTTATCAGCATTTCTAGTTTGGTCATCAAGATTTAAAAATTGATTTATTTGACTTGCAAGAATTAATATTAAACATATAGACAGAAAAATTTTAAGATAATTTTTTATAATTTTTGTATGAAACCACACTATAAAACTAATTAATAAAATTGAGATTAATAAATTAACTAAGGCGTCTACAGATGTTTGCAGACTAAATACCCACAAAAGCCACAATGCTGTAGCAAACATCGGAAATGCAAAAAATTCCTTTAATGTTTCCATCCACTTACCAGGTTTTGGAAGAGATGATAATAAATTAGGTTTAAATGAAATGAGAAGATAGGGAAATGCAAATCCCAAACCCAGCGATAGGAATATTGGTAATGTTATTAATGAAGGTTGTATTAGAGCATAACCAATAGCCGCACCCATGAAAGGGGCAGTGCATGGAGATGCTACTATTACAGCCAAAACTCCAGTAGCAAATGAGCTTGAGTAGTTATTGCCGTTAGATCCAATAGAACCTAGTCTTGTTAGTGATGAACCTAAGTTAATATCCATCAAGAGAACCAGCCCTATTAAAAACATTAAAATACTCAATGTTCCCACTATAATTGGTGATTGAAGTTGAAATCCCCAGCCAACAATCGAACCACTTTCCTTGAAGCCTATTAGTAGTAATGCAATTATTAGAAAAGAGGCAATAACTCCTAGAGAAAATATCATTGAATGTGCTCTTATTTTAAATGTAGAATCTCCACTAATAGAGATGAAGCTAAGAACTTTTAAAGAAATTATTGGAAACACACAAGGCATTAAATTTAAAATCAGGCCTCCAATAAATGCAAAAATTAATGCTTGAATTACTGTAATTGATTTATTTGAAATATTTTCAATTGTTATTTCAGAATCAACTAAATAACTTTCATCATTTATAACGATGACTCCATTAAGCTTTTCGTTATGTTTTGGATTATCTTCTGTGGAGATATTTAGAAGCCAGTTATTTTCTTCTTTCAAAAAAGTTTGCTTATCTGCATGTAAAACAATATCTTTTTGATCTGCAAAAAAATACACGCTTTCAATTTTATTATTAGAAGAAAATCTTAACTCAAGATTATTATCTGTTTGCTTAGCTAAAACAGGAAGAGTTACATTAGGAACCTTATTTATCCACTCAAGGAGTTCATTGTCAAAAGTGATTGACTTAAAATTTGTATTGATAAAGGCTTTTTCTGGCACACATATGTCGTCACAAATTAAAAAATTTATATCTGCACTAATTTGATCTAATTCATCGTAGTTTTCATAACTAATTTTAAATGGGAAGATAACAAAATCTTTATAGCCATATGTCATTAAAGGTGCATATGGTATTAATTTTGGTGTCGGCCAATAAATATCACTAATTGTCATACCATCTGGCAGAGTCCATGATACTTCGATAGGTCCTCCAGAATCACCAGGATTTTTCCAATAGGTATGCCAATTTTTTTGCATATCCATTTTAATACCAACAAATATCTCATTGGTTTGAGATCCATTGTTCGAGAATTTAATTAACGAGACGTCCGCATGTCCAGTATTAACTGAATATGCAAGACTGCTTATAGAAAATAGTAATAGGGAAGCAATTAGCTTATATAATTTCATAATGACATATTACCCTAACTAAGAAGACAAGGGGTGCAATGCACCCCTTTGTATATTTTTTTAAGTTAAGATTCTTTTTGGTGTTTTAATCTCAATTGTTTTTGGTTTTTTTTCTTCAGGCACTATCTTTTCTAAATTAATAGTTAATAAACCATTAATAAGATCTGCACCCTGAACTATGACATCTGTTGCTATAGTAAATTGTTGCTTAAATGCTCTTTGAGCAATTCCTTGATAAACAACTTCATTTTTTTCATTCACAACTTCGGTATTTGGCCCATCATATTTAACTGACAAGACACCGTCCGCAAGCTCAATATTTATATCATTTTTTGTTAAACCAGCTACCGCAATCTCAATAGCAAAAAAGTTGCCATCTTTTCTTATATTGTATGGTGGGTAACTTGATGATCTATCAGAAGACTCTGAAAGCCTCTGCAATCTATCAAATAATGGTTCAAATCCCAACACACGAGTAGTAAAAAATGGATCTGTAAAGTTAAGTATCATAATAGTCCTCCTTTTTAGCGACTAAAATTATGCATCCCGAAGGCATGCTTGTTAAAATACGGAAACCCTTATGGCATCTCCAAGTTCTTAATTAGGGTTGTTTTTATATTTTTCAAGATGAGTTAACATAAATTTTTATGAACTATAAGAACTATTTCGTTATAATTTTGTCAAAGTTAATATGATTAAGTATTTTTTAAGTTTTTTATTTTTATTATCATTAGAGGTAATTTCTGAAGAAATTACTTCTATAAATATTGGTGAAGAGTGGTTTTTAGATTCAAGTAGCAATAAGTTATCACCAACGAATAGCAAGGTTTTATACTTTATGCCTAATGATGCATATAATACTTATAGAGCAAGGCAATTTGGAGATTGGGATGTCTTTTCAATTGTTGATGATCGAAACATAGAAAGACTAAATAAGGGTGATGTTATACAAATAATTAAACCATCTTTTAATGAAAAAATTTATAAAGTTAAATTGATGAATGGTTCTAGTAAAAACAAAGATTTTTTTATTATTACAGAGGATCTTATTAAATATTATAAGCCTCTAAAGGAGCAAAACAATGAGTAAAAATTTATTCGCAGTATTTTTTCTACTTACTACTGTAGGTTGTGTTAATTATCAATATACCTCGGACGTTGTCAGTAGGTCTGATGCTCAAAAACAACAGTATGTTGTTCTTGGAACAATTAAGGATATTACCTCTGTGACCATAGAAGGAGACAGAGAGGCTGGTGCTGTTGCGGGGGCTTTGATAGGCGGTGTTGCTGGAAAGAATGTTACTGACTCTGAGACTGAATCAGATATTGCTTCTCTTGTTGGCGGACTTGTTGGTTCAGCAATAGGATCAGAGGTTGGATCTAAACTTACAAAAAAAGATGGGATTGAATTATTGATAGAGACAGATGCTGGAAAGTTGATTTCTATTATTCAAGAGGTTAGCTCATATAATTATTTTAAAGATCAAAAAGTAAGAATTATTAAAAGAAATGGTAAATCTCGAGTAGTACCATTTGATTAAATGAATGACGAATTTTTTGCAAGCGTTTATAACAAAGCTCTAGATATTATTTCAAGAAGAGAGCATTCAAAACATGAGCTAAAAAATAAGCTATTAAAAAAATTTGATATCCCAGACCTTATTGATGAGGTAATTACAAAACTCATTGAAAATAATCTCATTAATGACTCCCGTTATGCACAGATGTACGTGCTTGTCAGAAAAAGAAAGGGCTTTGGACCTAAGAAGATTGAATTTGAATTAATGTCTAGAGGGATAAATAGTTCAATTTCATCTTCTGCAATTGAAGAAGAGGGTGCATGGAAAGAAGCTGCCCAAAAGGCATTTAATAAAAAGTTTAAAAACGGTGCATCCCAAGACTTTAGAGAAAGAAATAAGCAAAAAAGTTTTTTACAAAATAGAGGCTTTACTTTTGAAGAAATTGACTCAGTTTTTAGTTAGCTCATGTTATGATTTATCGCTATGTCCTACGAGGTTTTAGCAAGAAAATATAGACCAACTAATTTCGATGAAGTTGTCGGGCAAGATCATATAATTCAAGCATTATCAAATAGTATTTTGCAGGATAGAATGCATCAAGCATTTATCTTTTCTGGCACTAGAGGTGTTGGCAAAACTACATTAGGAAGAATTTTAGCTAAATGTTTAAACTGCTTATCAGCTGATTCCCCTGTTTCAACTCCATGTAATAGTTGCTCAAATTGTGAGGAGATAAAACTTGGAAGATCTTTAGATTTTTATGAACAAGATGCAGCTTCTCAAAGAGGCATAGATGCAATGAAAGGTCTTCTGCAAACCGTTCCTCAATCTCCATCAAATGGCCGTTTTAAAGTTTATCTTTTAGATGAAGCTCATATGTTAACTACCGAAAGCTTTAATGCTTTGCTTAAAAATCTTGAAGAACCACCAAAGCATGTGGTTTTTATTCTTGCTACCACCAATCCTGAAAAACTACCAAAAACTGTTCAATCAAGATGTCTACAACTAAATTTAAAAACTGTTGGAGGGGTCGTTCTCTCCAGTCATTTAAAAATGATCCTAGAGTCTGAAAAAATTAATTTTGATGATGAGAGTATTGAACTTATATCCGATGCTGCTTCTGGCTCTGTTAGAGATGCATTAACCCTTTTAGATCAAGCTATTGCTCATGGTAGTGGAGTATTAGAAGCTAAAAATGTAAAAAAGTTATTAGGAACCATAGATAATTCTCATTTAATATCAATGCTTCATTCCGTCATAGATGGTTCAGGGCAATCGGCGTTTGATGATCTTGCAAAGATCGAAGAGTTATCTCCTGAATATGAAATTATTTTAAAAAGTATAATTTCTATTTTACATAAAACTTCTCTAGAAAAGGTTTTACAGAATACAACTGATGAGAATATCAAAGGTCTGGCAATAAAAATTGATGATGAGTTTTGTCAACTTTTATATGAGATAGCTGTTAATTCATATTCAAAGTTTAATGTTCACCCTAATCCCAAGGAGGCACTAGAAATATGTATTTTAAGAATGTTAGCTTTTAACCCACTTCATAAGCTTGACGCGCAACCAAACAAACAAAACACAGAAAAAAAAAATTTAAAAACCGATCACCCGCTTAAAATTACCCAAGAAAATTTTTCTAAAAAAATTAATACTAACGCAATATCTGACGATAAAAAGCAGGAGACAAAAGTAATAGAAACTATTATTAATAACGATCCTTCAAAAAAAGTAGCTATCACAAGCAATGATCAATGGATTCAAGTTTTTAACTCTTTAGAATTAAGCCCATTTGCTAGAAATTATTTTGGCTATTTAGAGTTTGAATCTTTTAATGATCTGTCTTTAGTTTTGATTGGTTTAAATGAAGAAAATAAAATACCAGAAAATATACATATGGAATTTAAGTCTGCTTGTGAAGAGTATTTTAAAAAAACTATTTCAATTGAAGTCAGGCATGGTATTGCTTCAAAATCCCCTATTCATGTTAAAGAGAAACAGGAATCTGATAAACAATCAAAAGCTGAGAAAGATATATTATCAGATCCATCTATTCAAAAGTTCTTAGATAAATTTGATGGTAATATTAAAGACGGATCAATTAAACCTATAAATTAATATGCATCAAGACCTCCTAAATGATCTAATTAATGCTTTAACAATTCTCCCGGGGGTTGGGAAAAAGTCAGCTCAAAGAATGGCATTATATTTACTTGATAGAAACAAGGATGGAGCAAGTGTTCTTGCAAATACTATGTTAGAAGCATTAAAGAATATTAGTAGGTGTTCAAGGTGTAGAATGCTCACCTCTAATATTTTATGCAAAGTTTGCTCAGACACATCTAGGGATAATACAAGCATATGTGTTGTTGAAAGTCCGTCTGATATTTTAGCTATTGAGTCTACAGGAGGTTATAGAGGTAAATATTTTGTTCTTCTTGGACGGCTTTCACCTATTGAGGGAGTAAGTCCAGAAGATCTTGGTATTAATGATTTTTTAAAACTTATTAAACTTGAAAATATTGAAGAAGTGATTTTAGCTACCAGCTCTACTGTTGAGGGCGATGCTACTGCAATTTATATTAATGATCATATAAAGGATATAAAAGTATCTAGGATTTCATATGGAATTCCTATTGGTGGAGAGTTAGAGTATGTTGATGGAAATACTATCGCAAGAGCAATTCAAGGGAGAACAGAAATAAATGTCGATTAAATCAGATAAATGGATATCAGAGATGTCTAAGAATAAAAAAATGATAGAGCCTTTTTCAGAGAATCAGGTTCGAATAGATGAAAAGGGAGACAAGCTTATTTCTTATGGTGTTTCAAGTTATGGTTATGATGTTAGATGCTCAAATGAATTCAAGGTATTTACTAATATTCATTCAGCAATAGTTGATCCTAAATCTTTTGATGAGAAGAGTTTTGTGGATATAGAATCTGATATATGCATTATTCCTCCTAACTCATTCGCTCTTGCCAGAACTATTGAGTATTTCAGAATTCCAAGAAATGTTTTAACAATATGTCTTGGTAAATCTACATACGCTAGATGCGGAATAATAGTTAATGTCACACCTCTTGAGCCTGAATGGGAAGGTCATGTGACACTAGAATTTTCAAATACAACCAATCTTCCAGCTAAAATATATGCTGGTGAAGGTGTTGCTCAAATGCTGTTCTTTGAGTCTGATGAAGAATGTGAAACAAGTTATAAAGATAGAGGTGGGAAGTATCAAGGGCAAACAGGAGTAACCTTACCCAAGACTTAATATATCTAGCAGCTCAAGTTTCTGATTTCTTTCAGGCCCTGTGTCTATTATCTTAAGAAACATATAATCAAGATCTGGGATTAGATAATATAAAGTTTCTCTATTTTCTTTTTCTCTAAACCTCTTTAAGACAACACATTCGTAGTTGTTCCCACTTAAAACACATGATTCATTTCTTATTATTTTATAAAAATTGTCCTGTATCTCTCCATTTTTTACTTCTAACAATTTTAATGAAAATTCATTCATTCCTTGAAGTAGATTTAATCTAATTTGAATTTGAGCACTTAAAGGATCAACAGACTCAATATCTGCATTTAGAGGTACATTCCATGAGTCTCTTCCAATGGAACTAAGAGTTTGATTTTCATAATTGTAGGTTATCTCTTGATCTCTATTTACAAATTTAGGCTTAACTTTAATGATGTAGTCTTTGGAAATGATTTTAGAGTTTTTTATAAAAAACCTAGATTCAAAGCTCATAGATGCAAGAAGATTTTTAGCTTTAAAGCCTAAGCTATAGCCATTATCATTCTTAGAAAACTTTCTTATACCTTCAATATTAATCTCATCTGATTCAAAAGAATATCTTGCTTCATAGTCAGACACTTCAATTGCATTGATTCCAAAGCTAACAACGAAAATTAAAAGTAATTTATATTTCATATTTATTGTAAATAATACAGTTTTTGGTTTTTATATTTTTAAATTTTACTTGATTTGAATTTAGTGAAATTTTATCTTCGCATATGTATTTAATAATTTCAGGATACATTAAATGTTCTATTTTATGAATTCTATCTACTAGAGAGTTAATATCATCAAATGTTTTTGTTTTAATTTCTCCTTGTGCAATAAGTGGACCGCAATCTAACTCCGAAGAAACATAATGAATTGAAACTCCATGAATAATATCTCTATTTTTAATAACTTCTTGATGGGTATGTAACCCTGGATATTTCGGTAACAGAGAAGGGTGAATATTAATAATTTTTCCAACAAATTTATTGGTTAATTTTTCTGTAAGGATTCTCATAAAGCCTGCCAGAACTATTAAATCAGGATTTAATTTATCTAAAACCCTTATTAATTTATTATCAAACTCATCTCTCGATAAATAGTCCTTATGATTAATTACAATACTATCAATATTTGCAGAAGTTGCTCTTTGCAGAGCATAAGCGTCTGGATTGTTGCTTATAACGCATTTAATCTGAGCATTTATATATTTTTTCTTGCAATTATCAATAATGGCTTGAAGATTGCTGCCACTACCTGAAACTAAAACAACAATATTTTTCATCAAATTAAGTAAAAACTATTGAATTATTAGCATCCTTATCTATAACATTCCCGATAATAAAAGATTTAAAATTATGTTTACTAATTTCTTTTATTAGTGGTCCAGAATCCCTTTCTCTAACTATTAAAACCATACCAATGCCGCAGTTAAAAATTCTATACATATCAAGATTTTTTAGATTACCATTAGTTTTAAGCCATTTAAAAATTTCAGGCATATGCCATGAATTAGTATCAATATTTACAGCAAGGTTTTTTGGAATTGATCTTGGTATATTTTCTGTTAAACCACCTCCAGTAATATGTGCCATGCCATGTATAGTAAATTTTTCAAGAAGTCCCATGATCAAATTGGGGTAAAGGTGAGTTGGTTTTAGTGCAAGATCTACTAAATGATTGTATTCATCATTGTTTAATTTAGATTCTTTGATTATTTTTCTTATAAGCGAAAAACCATTCGAGTGGGGTCCACTAGATTCAATTCCAATTAAAACATCATTTTTTTTAATAGTTTTGTTGTTTATAACTTTATCTTCATCAACACACCCAACAGAAAACCCGGCAAGATCAAAGTTTTTTCCTACATAGTGGCCAGGCATCTCCGCAGTCTCACCTCCAAGCAACGCACAACTTGAATCTCTACATGCCTTGGCTATACTTTTAATTACTCTAGATGCTTCATTAATTTCTAATTTTGATGAGGCAAAATAATCTAGAAAAAATAATGGCTTAGCGCCACAAACAATCAAGTCATTAACACACATTCCTACAAGATCTTGTCCTATATTATCAAGTTTATTTGATTCTTGTGCGAGCGCTACTTTAGTTCCTACGCCATCTGTACATGCAACTAATATGGGATTTTTGTACCCTTTATCGAGTTTAAACATTCCAGCAAATCCGCCAATATTTCCTAACACATTTTGATTGTGTGAAGAGGCAACATCTTCCTTAATAAGATCAACAAGTTCGTTGCCTGCACCAATATCAACACCGGCAGATTTATAAGGATCATTTTCTATAATTTCTTTTGTCATTTAGAATACTCATTGTGAAAGAAATGCATAACAATTTTATTAAACATTTTATAGTAGGTCTTATTATCTTTTCTAATCAGTCTTATGGAAAGGAATTTAACGAACTTTTTACTATATATGAGCCTATTGAAAATTCTTCTAGCATAGAATCTTCTATCAATATCTCATTCAACAATCTTGTTTTTAGAGTTAGTGGCTCAAATTCACCATCGAATATATGGAAGATTATAAACTCTGGCTCTTTTAGAAAAGATTTTATTACCAGTTATTCTATTAAAAATTATGATAATAAAAGTTTCTTGGAGGTAAAATTTAACCAAGATAAGGTAATTTCAAAGTTTAAAGAGCTATCCATACCAATCATTAGTCACTCAAGGCCTATGATATTTTTTTTAATTGAAATAGAGTCAGGTACAGAAACATCTTATTTTGTCTCTCGAGAATCTAAAAATGCTCTAGACAATATATTTATAAACACACTTGATAGGCTCTCAAACCAAAGAGGTATTTTTTTAGAGATGCCAATTTTTGATTTAGAAGACCAAAGAACATTATCAGATTTCAATATCCTATCTTCTCCTAAAGAGTACCTAATTTCTAAATATGATTTTGACCATCTTGTAGACATAAAACTAACAAATACAGGGTTTAACGAGTGGTCTTTTTCTGGTGATATAAATACTGTTATTTCAAGTGAGTTTTATAAAAAAGATATTGAAACTATTTTTTTAGAACATATCGAATCTATTATCTCTGACGCTTTCAAAGATTTGATAATAGACACTTCCAATATTTTTTTTACTAAAATTGACGTGAAGGGCATAACTTCATATGAAGATTATAAAATTTCTAAAGATAAATTATTAAAATTAATAGGTATATCTGATCTAGAGATTCTTAGCTTTAAAAATAATATAATTGAGTATCAAGCTACCATCATTGGTGATATGGATTCTCTCCAAAGAGATATTCAAAATAATAGTTTTTTTGATATTGATACTTTTAAAAAATCAGAGACACTAAATTTAGTTTATGTAAAATGAGTAAATATTTTATCTTTATACCAAATCTTTTATCAATAGTAAGAATAGGGCTTGTTTACCCAATTTTAAATAATATTTTAATGAGCAACTTCTTAATTAGTCTTGGATATTTCCTCATTGCTTCTTTGACTGATGCATTGGATGGGTTTCTTGCAAGACGAATGAATTGGCAAACCTATCTAGGCACCATATTAGATCCTGTAGCTGATAAGCTTTTATTATCCGGAACTATACTTTTTCTATGGCTTAACTCATATATTCCTTCATATATATTTGTGATTTTTATTGGAAGAGATCTGGCAATTCTTTTGGGAGCTGCTGTTCATATGACTTTAATAGAATCTGAAACACCGCTTCCAAATATTTTAGGAAAGCTTACTACAGGGCTTCAAATAGCATATATTGTTATTGTTTTTATATTTGAGATCTTTAACGTTGCTGCTTCTATGTTACTACTTGATATTTTTATCATAATAGTTACCTTGCTTAGTCTTTTTGTGTATGCGCGAAACTGGTTCACAAGTATAAATGAATACCATAATGAATAATCCAAAACAGCTTACCTTCCCATGGAATAAAGAAAATAAGTCCTCCTTTAAGGGTTTTTACCCAACCGAATCAAACAAACAATTACTACACTTGCTTCAAGATGCAGATTTTGCTGATGATCTATTAATTTTTGGACCCAAAGATTCAGGGAAAACATATTTACTTCAAGCCCTGTGTAATCGAACAAACAATAATGGAAAATCATCACTCTTTTTACCTATGAAACAAGCTATTAAACTAAGTACTGATATTCTTGATTCATTAGAGGAAATTGAATTGGTTTGTCTGGATGGAATTGATCATGTTATTGGAAATAAAGCATGGGAAACGGCGATGTTTAATCTTATCAATAGATCGCTAAACTCAAATAATAGATTAATTTTTACATCCTCTAAAAATATACATAATATTAATTTTAACTTAAATGATCTTAATTCAAGGCTTAGAAAAATTCAAAGTCACGAGCTTTACTCTCTTTCTGATGATGAAATTCTAAATGCTTTAAAGTATATAGCAGACCTTAGGTCTATAGAGTTAGGCAATAAAGAGGCTCAGTATTTGCTTACTTATGCAAATAGAAATATTTCTGATTTAGTTAAAATCCTTGAGAGCCTTGATCAGCTCTCAATGGAAATGAAAAGAAGAATTACGATACCATTAATTAAAGAAGTTATTTAATTTCGCAGTCAAAACAATAAGCTAAAATATTTTTTTTATTAGGATCTATTATTTTTAAGTGTTTTTCTAGAGTTGAATTTATTAATTTCAATCTTGGATCAATGTTAATTTTTATGTTTATATTTTCTAGTAATCCATTAATAAATAATTCAAATGGATCCAATGGTTTTTTATAAGTTTTAACTGAGAAATCTTCAATTTCTGCAAGTTTTGCAGCAGAATCTAAAGCATCTCCAAGATCACCAATTTTGTCTACAAGTCCCAACTCTAGTGCTTTATATCCAGACCAGATTCTTCCACCAGCAATTGGGAGTACATCCTCATATAACATATCCCTATTATCGGCAACTTTATTTACAAATTTAAAATAAATCCTATCAATACTTGATTGAATTAAATTGGTTATATTTTCAGGCATAGCCTCTCTTTCATCCCACTCACCAGCTTTAGTAGAACTGACGCCATCTACCTTTATGCCTGCCCAATCATAAATTCCATCTAAAGTTGGAACGATTCCATAAACTCCAATGGATCCTGTCAGGGTGTCTTCTTCAGCCCATATTTCATCAGAGTTCGTTGTCACCCAAACACCACCTGATGCAGCTATATCTCCCATAGAAGAAATAATAGGCCTGTCTGTTTCTTTGAATTCATTTAATGCATTAGTAATCAATTCACTTGCCCACACATCACCACCCGGACTATTAACCCTTAGAACCATTGCTTTAACATTTTTATCTTTTGTTGCTGATTGAATATTTTTTACGATAGTATCAGAACCAGCAATACCATATGCTGCTTCTCCAGTCATAATCGCACCTTCAACATTTATTACTGCTATTTTATTTTCTGAAGTCTCTTCATCATTCTCAATAGTTGATAGATAGTCATATATTGAGATACTATCTGGAAAAGAATATTTATCATTATCTTTATTTGGATACTCTTCAAACATCCAAGCTTTTATTCCTTCTCTTGTAACCACCATATCAACCAAACCAAGCTCAAGTGCTACTTGAGCAGCTTCAGGGTTATCTGTCATAAGGTCAATAGCAGTATCACCATATTGTTGAATAAAGCCATCTGGAAGCTTTCTTCCATCTTCCATCATGGCAGTCATCTTTTCCCACATAGGATTTGCAAATTCATTCCATGCTAATTTATCACTTTCTGACATAGAGTCTCTGGTATATGGTTCCGGTCCTGACTTAAAATCGCCTGCTGTAAAAACGTTATAATTTAACTTTAAGTTTTTATATAAGTCTTTGTAGTATTCTCTTTTTCTTGTAAAACCAAAGGCGCTGACTTGCCCATACTCATTAATAAGAACTTCATTAGCTTGAGAGCTTATTAAATAGGAAGCATTTCCATATTGTTCTGCGTATGCTATGACCCTTTTCCCACTATCTTTTAAATTTTTTACGGCTTCAGCTAATTTAAATGCTGATGCCCAATACATTCCAAGTTCAGATACATTTACATAAACTGCCGCAAGGTTTTCATCCTTTGCAGCATTGTTTAAAACATCTAATAAATCTTGCAACTCATGTTGGTCTAATGCATTTGCGTCATTAAGAATAGTATTTAGATCAAAACTACCACCAATGTTTACTTCAGAGTCAACAACAACGCCAATAGGCTTAAACCAAAGAATTTTATCTTTTGTATCTATCTCATCTTGGCTACTAAACATTGAGCCAACACCACCTAAAATGGAAAAAGTAATAACTATTAATACTAAAGCAGTAACTGAATTTACAATGACCTTTCTGGTTTTGGTAAGAAAGCCATCAGCTATAGCCCAAATTGATTTTTTTTCAGACATTATATGTTTCTCCAAATAAGTAACTGATGATAGTTTAGCTCGGATTAAATGTAAAGTAAGCTTTACATATTTTTACGTATATTTTTAGGAGCAAAGATAGAAAATATAAAAAATGAAACTATTAAAATTAGTTCAAGTAAATCAAATATATATGGAGTAATTCCAAATACTCGTAAGGATGCAGACATAAAGTAAATAAGAATTATAAAAGCAAAGCTTTGATATGCCTTGATTGAAAGCCTATTAGCAAAAGGTAAAAAGATTAAAAAAGGAAATGACCAAAAAATAAAAAAGAACATTTCAGTTCTGCCATCTATAACCGTTAGAAATTTAATGAAGATCAATAAAAAAATTAGAGTATTTGCACACACCCTTAAACTTTTATTATTCAGCATTAAATTTATTTATAAATTTAGCAATTCTAGAGCCGGTTAGTTTTGCAATTTCATATTCATGTGGAGTTAATTTGTTGGAATTATTAAAACTCTCTACATGGGAAGGGCCATAAGGGGTTCCTCCTGATTTAGTTTCATTTAGTTGTTTTATAGAATAAGGTGATCCTAGAATAATCATTCCATGATGAAGCATATAAGTTAATAAATTAAACTGAGTTATTTCTTGACCGCCATGCATTGATCCTGTTGATGTAAAAACAATACCTGGTATATTTTCAAGACTATTTGATGCCCATAAATCTCCTGTAGAATCCAGGAAATATTTCAAAGGTGAAGCCATTGAACCAAATCTTGTAGGAGAGCCTAAAGCAAGGCCGCTGCAGTTTATTAAATCATCTTTTGTGCAATATATCTCATCTTTTTCAGGTATTTCAGGCTCAACTTGTTCAGAAACCGATGAAACTTTAGGAACAGTTCTTATTTTTACATTTAAACTATGTTCTTCTGCTCCATCAGCTATAGCGTGGGCAATATTTCTTACAGAACCGCCCGCAGAATAAAAAAGAATTAATAAATATTTATTTTCCATATTAATTTTTTAGCCTATTATGTTGTCAATGAAAGCTAAAATTATACCCTTGTTATGTCTATTCATTTTATTTGGTTGCCAAAAAAATGATATTGAGATATTTAACGGTAAAAATACGTCAATAGAAAAGTTAAAAGGGAATTGGATTGTTGTTAATTATTGGGCAGATTGGTGCGCTCCTTGTATTAAAGAGCTACCTGAATTATTTGAATTTGCACAAGAAAATACAGATACGCTTGTCTATGTTTTTAATTTTGACGAGCTTGATGCTGAGGACTTAGCTCCGGTAGCAAAAAAATTTAAAATTTCCTTACCCTCATTAATTTCTCATCCAAGAGAAATATGGGGTATTGAAACACCTCCAGCTGTTCCTGCAACATTCTTTATAAATCCAAAGGGTGAAGTGGTTAAATCCTTGTTTAGACCTCAAACAAAAGATAGTCTAAATTCCATCCTAGAATCCATTAAATAGAGACTCAAAATAATTTTCTTTTATTAATGACTCAGGATTGATTCTTTGTTTTGAAAGATATACTGACCAATGCAGGTGAGGGCCTGTTACTCTTCCTGTAGACCCAACCTCGCCTATGACGTGACCCTGATTAATAATCTCCCCTTTTTCTACATAAATTTTAGACATATGGCTATAAGATGACAATAAACCATTGCCATGATCAAGAATAAGATAGTTACCAGAGTAAAAAAAATCTCCAATTAAGATAACCCTTCCAGAAGAGGGCGCAATAATTGGAGTGCCTTCTGCTGCTGCAAGATCTAAAGCTAGATGGGGCGATCTAGGCTTCTCGTTTATATACCTTTGTTTACCATAGCGGCTTGAAATTATTCCATTAACTGGAGATATAAAATTTAAAGATGGCTGCAAATCTTCTGAGTATGTATTTAAAGATTGTTTGATTAATTGTGATTCTTTAAATACTCTTTCTGAATCACTCTTATTTAAATCAACCATCGATGTATTTTCAATAGTAATTCTTGATTCACCAAAATTTTTTTTATTAACTTTAATTGGAAGACAATATTTATTAATTACCAATACATCTTTTGTGAAAGGAGCAGGAAGAATTGCATACTTATTTCCTGCGAAATCAACAAAAAGTTCTCTTTGTGTTTGTATATTTGGACAATCATCTACTTTTATAGCAAATATTTCACCTGGATCTATGACAATTTCACTAAATAAACTGCAAGAGTATAAAAATAAAGAAAAAAGAAATAGATTTTTATGCATCCTTTTTGTTTTTAACCTCAATATCAAGAAAACCTTTATTGAGTCTTGCTGTCAGAATATCTCCAGATTCAACTTCAGATATAGACTTTATTGAACTTCCTGACTTATTTTGAATTATTGAATAACCCCTCTCAAGAATAGATAGCGGATTTAAAATATTTAGATTCTTTTCAAACTCTCTAAGCGCTGAAATATTTTTAGATACCTTTAATTTGATACCTCTTTTTATAAGTTCCTTCATATTATTTATCTTAGAATAATTTTCTTGTATTAAAGCTGCTGGACTTTTTTCTCTAAACTTTGAAATAGCCAGGTTAAATCTTTGCTTATTATTAGAATAATTTAATTTCATATTTTGTTTAAGCTTTAATTCATAATTATCAACTTTTTGACTCTGTTCTCTTAAAATGAGTAACGGATTTTTAATATTCCCTTTTAAAAATTGAATTTTTTGAAATTTATCTTTTAAAGATATTCTTATATATCTATGTAGGTTATTCTGAATCTCAGATAACTTATCAAATACTTGAAAGCTAAACTCTGTAACTATCTCGGCTGATGCTGTTGGGGTTGGAGCTCGCATATCTGATACAAAATCACAGATTGTAAAATCAATTTCGTGGCCAACTCCTGAAATAGTTGGTATTGGAAATAAAGCAATTTGCCTTGCAAGATCTTCATTATTAAAACACCATAAATCCTCTATTGATCCACCACCTCTGGCAATAATAACAACATCGATCGAGTTCTCTTGATTGTTTTCATTGAATTTTATAATTCTATCTAAAGCTTTGATTAAACTTCCAGCAGCTGTATCTCCTTGCACAACAGCAGGACTAAGAGATATCTGTGAAGAGGGCGCTCTTCTTTCTATAGTGCTCAAAATATCCTGAAAAGCAGCAGTAGAGGCTGAAGTTATTACACCAATATGCTTAGGAGATTTAGGTAGCGATAGTTTTTTTGATAAATCAAACAAGCCTTCAGAATCTAATTTCTTTTTGAGTTGCTCAAATTGATGCATTAAATTTCCTGAGCCTGCCTGCTCAATTGATTTAACCATTAATTGATAACGACCAGTTGCAGGATAAAGACTTACTTGACCCCTTAAAATACATTTATCGCCATCCTCGGGTTTAAAATTAAGTTTAGTTGCTTGTGACCTCCACATTGCGCATCCAATAGCACCATCTTCATCTTTTAAAGTAAAATAAATATGCCCAGAACTTGGCCTTGACATATTAGATATTTCTCCAATTACAGAAATATTAGCAAATGCATCTTCTAGTAAATATTTAGCTGATCTGTTCAATTCTCCAACTGAGATAATTTCTTTATTCTGAACTACAATGTCTTTTTGCATTTTCAAATTATAACTTCATGATAAAGAATTTACAGGAAACAAATCATTTTCTAATGCTTGCAGCCGGTGGAATATTGATTGGTTTTGCTCCAATATTTGTTAAATGGAGTTATCTGTCACCTTCAGCAATTTCATTCTGGAGAATGTTTCTTGCTATACCCATACTAGTTGCTTTCAATCTTTTGATAAATAAAAATTTTTTATTTAGAGTTAAAAATAAAAAATCGATTTTTTATACTGCAATTGCTTCATTAGCATTTACAACTGATTTATCGTTGTGGCACTTCAGCATGAACATTACCTCAGTATCAAATGCAACTATAATTGTTAACTCAGCACCAATTTTTGTAGCACTGTTAGCTTATTTATTTTTCAAAGAAAAACCTCAAAAGGGATTTGTCATATCTTTTTTTATAACTTTCATTGGAATCCTTGGCTTAATAATTTTCTCTAATAATTACGCTAATGGAAAAATATTAGGAGATATATTATGCATGGTTGCAGCTTCATGTTATGCGATATATTTATTAATAATATCTAAATTAGGCAAAGAAACCTCATTAAATATTATTTTTTATACAACTTTCTTTTGTTGTTTATTTTCAATAATACCAATGAGTTTTGAGTCTGGTATATTTTGGCCTCAAACGCATTTTGAGTGGATAAATTTAATCCTTTTAGCATTCTTGTGTCAGTTTGGAGGGCAATTTCTAATAACTTTTGGCATTGGCAAAATATCTGCTTCAAGCGGGTCCATTGGTCTGTTAATGCAACCACTAACTGCTACAGTTTTAGCAGCTTTAATTTTTTCAGAGGTTTTAAATTTAATACAAATAATATTTGTATTTATTACTCTTATTGGTATATATCTAGCAAGGCTTAGCATAGTAAAATAATTAAAATATATTTACTAAATATGTCTAAAAATTTAAAAGAAGTACTATTTTCAAATAAAGTCTACGCAAATAACTTTAATAAAAAAAGGAATCTAAAGGCACCGCCAATTAAAAAGTTTGCAATACTTACCTGCATGGATGCAAGGCTAGATCCTGCAAAATTTGCAGGTTTATCAGAAGGTGATGCGCATGTTATTAGAAATGCAGGAGGTAGGGTAAGTGATGATGTTATTCGATCTTTATTAATATCATATAAGTTACTTGGTATTAAAGAGTGGTTGATTATTCATCACACCGATTGTGGCATGGAAAAATTTTCTAACTCAGACATCGACAAAATATTTAATATTGATTCTAAAAATAAAATAGACTGGTTAACATTCAAAAACAATGAAAAAAGTATTCTTCAAGATATATATATCCTAAAAAATCATCCTTTAGTACCAAAGTCTATTCATATTTATGGATATATATATGACTGTAAAACTGGAAATCTAATTGAGGTAGAAGAATCAGCAAAAGTCTTAGCAGAAAATCTTTAAAACTCTATTAATTAAATATTAAAATTTCTTTTGTATAGTTTCAATTAATCAATATAATACCACTCGTGGGTGATTAGCTCAGTTTGGTAGAGCATCTCGTTTACACCGAGAGGGTCGGCAGTTCGATCCTGTCATCACCCACCAATAATTAATAGTTGAATTATTATTTTTTAAATATATTATTCGAATATTAACAAGTGGTCCGGTAGTTAAACGGTTATAATTCCGCCCTGTCACGGCGGCGTTCGGGGTTCGATTCCCCGTCGGACCGCCACTTAATTATGAATACAGTTATATTAAGCCTACTCATATTATGTTACTC
>Ga0206129_10000625_pt1 | contig 53475 bp, 47 predicted proteins | sample Helgoland_Spring_8_FD_148616 | JGI IMG/M metagenome (GOLD analysis project Ga0206129, IMG submission 148616) | Pelagic subsurface seawater microbial communities from Kabeltonne, Helgoland, North Sea - Helgoland_Spring_Bloom_20160502_2 | ecosystem: Environmental > Aquatic > Marine > Epipelagic ...
AAAATCGGTTACTAGTAAATGAGCTTTTGAGGACAGCCCTGCTACATCACGCATTACATTAGCTCCCTTTTCAATAATAGTTGGACTTTCTACAAGTGATTTAAAAAATCCGACAATATAGAAATCTTCTTTAATTTGTGCCTTTTTACAAGTAGACAAAGCTAAAACAATAACTAATATTATACATATAATATATAATTTATTATTCATCTATAATAAATATATATATAAAATCTACACTTCTACACATAAATTAAATTTTTATTATACCAGTTATTTTACTAAATTCTCGCTCGATTGTATCACTAACTTCAAATAATCTACCGATAACCCCAGCAAATTCTTGTAATTCTTCTACGCCTAATTTAATAATACTTTTAATGTGCAAGCAGGTGTTGCATTTTTTAGCATAATCCAAGGCAGCATTTTGTGATGTAACTTGGGTCCAATGGTTAGAACAATATGTAACATCGCTTCCTTGGGGGAAAAGCTCTGGATATGTAAGAACTTCACCGTAGAACCTTTTTAAAATAATAGTATATTTAAATGCCAATTTTAAAAATGGTAAAATTTGACTAATACAATTTTGCCAATATTTTTTCATATCTAAAAATGGATTCGTGGGACATATTAGCATTTTTGCACGAGCAGTATTTATTTTAGAAATAACATCTTTGGTTCGTGCTGTATAATTTTTAACTATTTTCGCAGCACCAGTAGCGCATTTCTGAGACCTTTTTAACATTATTATTAAAAGGTCGGAAAAATATTTTATTTTATCAAAAATATCCTTTATTACCTCAAACATTTTTTTGACTTCCCTATCTACCGTATCAAATACATTTTTTATTTCTCCTAATCCGTCTTTAGCAGGTTTTAAGGCGAAATCGACTGCTGATTTAGCAAAGCGTTCCGCCTCTGTGGGTATTTTACTAGCTACACTAACCATTTGCTGACCTACATTCGCTACATTATTTATAGCCTTGTTAATATCATCAATTAGTCCAAAATGTTCTTTATAACTTCTATGACTCGAAAGTATAACACAAAATAATATAATACATCCAATCGTAAAAATAAAAATATTATTATTCATTTCACTTATAATAATTAAACATTATTTTTTAGAAAAGCATTAACATAATAAACTCTATAATTAAAATAGATATACCCGTTATTATGAAAATAGAACTGATTATTTTCCTATAATTTATTAAGTTTTTATACATATAATCGTTTTCTCCTAGATGGTATCCCTTTTTTATATAAAACCCCCTAACTCCAGCACCTGATATAATAGCCATTCTTTTGAACCCGTTACGAATGCTTATACTCTCGGCTTTTTTTAGTAATTTGGTACCTAAACCCTTATGTTGAACACTTTTTCTGTTTTTGTTACCAATATTTACATGTTGCCCATATACGTGAAGTTCGCGAATTAAAGCACAATCTTCTAAAGACTTTAGGGAATATTTATAAACATGATTAAATCTTAATCGAATAAAGCCGTATAAAATTCTTTTATCTTTGGAACAATATTGTATAAAATACTCTGTACCACAGGATGCGGGGTATTTATGGATATCTAATATCATATCATCCCAATCAATATTTTTATATTTTACCTCTCTCTCGCGAATATCTTTAGTTAAAATTCCAGCTTTATCCATCTTCCGCTTTGCGAGCTGTCTGAAATTACTACATTTAAGACCACCCTCAATAGAGATATGAGGAATATCCCTAACAACTCTATTAATTCTAATATATTCATTAACATGAGTTAACGCATGTATAACAACTTCCATGAGTTTATACGATGTTCCTTTAGAATGGTCTTCTGCGTATGGTTTATATGTCCCAGCGTCAAACCACTCTTTAATTTTAGTATATGGCGTTACTTCTGTTGGATATAATTTCCACTGATCAGCCTGCATTAATGGATCATCTATAATCTCGTTTAATACAGTGATATCTATTTCGGGACTAGACCCAGGTAAGTCAAACATAATATGTATATCGGTCTTAAATCCATTAGATTTTAACATTAAAATCCCCCACTTATTATCAAAGTTTTTACATCCTCTATTAATTTTCTTTAAAATTCTATCTCGTGTCGTCTGAACTCCTATCTGGACCCGAGTGACACCTATTTCTCTGAACAATACTATTTGAGAAAAATCGATGGCGTGAGTTTTTTTATCTAATTTAGCGACATAATCCGGACGTGTTTCAATAGTGAGCCCAATAATGCGGTTCGTTGAAGTTTCATTAATTAATTTCTCCTCCTCTAAAGATTTCATATTTCTAACTTTACTAAAATTATTATAATGTTTCTTAACTTCATAGTAGGTATTACATGCGTAATATGCACAAGTGGCAAACCATCTAATATATTGTTCTGGGTAAAAATTGAATGTCCCACCTGAAATAATAAGCTCGATTTTATTTGAATACTCGGTTGTATTATTTATATGACCTATTGACTCTAACTGAAATATTCGCGATAAAACTTGTCCAAATGGATGGTGTAGATTTTCACTCGCTCTCTTATTACCGGGTTCGGTGCTGAGATATGATCGGGGTTGGCTTGGGTTACCATCAGAATCCTTTTCGAATGGACAATAATGACAATCCATAGGACACCCTCCTTTCTTTACCAGTTCGGAATTATCGCTACCCATTATAGACCCAGAAGTAAATATGGTAACTGATACAATTCCACTCCGACTCCGCGCGCCTTTTATTCTCATAAATTTTTCTAATTCATGATTAGGAGTTATATTGAAATTATCAAGTAAATATCTATAATGAGCGAAAAGCTTTGTTTTAGAAATAATAATATTGTATGTGTACTTTTTACGCATAGTCACCATAAATTTATCATAATCCTTATAACTATTAAATCGGTATTTGAATGAATCAGTAACAACGTCCTTTAAAACATCTAAAAGTTCTTGTTTTATTTCCACGTGAGAAAATTTAGTTCCATCTAAAAACACTTTTTTTATATTATATTCTACAAACTTGCCTGAATATTTAGGATCCAGACAACCGTTCATAATTGAAAAGTAATTTTTATTAATAGATTAAAAAGGAAATCAAATTTTTTTATATTTCAATATATTAAGAATGGATAATCAATATACAGCATTTAACAATAACTCTTCTAAATTAACAAGATTTCCACCAGTTCAAATATGTAATATAGAAAAAGATAACCAAATGAATAAAGAAATTTACGCGAGAAATATACCTTTCGGTAAAAATGATAATTTAATCGGGTTCAGAAGTTCCTATAAAATATGCCAAAAATACAAAAATATGCATAAAGTTACTGAACAACCAAACACTCATCAAGAAAAATATAATAAAAATGTTGACGTTGAAAGTAAATTTAGATACAATAATACAAAGTCTGAATATCCTTTAAATACGAGAGGCGGTGTAAATAGTCAAGAAACTTATTCTGGTCAATTTAACTTACTAAACCCAAAATGTTCTTTTAAAGAATAGTAAATTAAAATGTAAATATATATTATATTTATATTTTATGGATTCTTATAATTATGTAATACACCCAGTAACAAAAAACAAAATACCAATTTATACGAAATTAGGAAAGGAATTGGTTTTAAAGTTTATGGAAAGTAAAAGTAATTTCAAAGGTGGCTCAAATCCTGACGTTTATATCAGGAGCTCAGGTAATATACAGGTTAAAAAAAATAAAACTATCAAGAGTTTTGTACCTAACACACAAATTCCATCTAAATCTGGTAATTGGAAAAAGGTACCTAATAAACGCGGGGTGACTAAAAGATTTGGACACAAAAAATGGGTATATATTGGGAAATATAAATTAGACGATGACCAAAAAATTACTTATTATTTCAAAAGAAAAACGGGTTATAAAAAGGGCGATAAGGTATTTATTATTAAAAAAACTACAGGTCCCGATGAGGATAAGTCTGGAATACTTTACTCCCACGAGTGCGTATCCTCTGATAAGGATGACTTATGTATTGGATTGCAGCAAAATACAATAGAATTAGGCCTGAAGAAGAGATATAAAAAGATACTAGCTTCTAGAGAAAGAAAGGAAAAAGCCCGAAAAAAACAAGTTAAAATTGATACGGATTTCAAACAAAAATCAGATAAAGCAAAGGCTAATTGGGGAAAAGTTAGCAATACAATAAAGGCTACCGCTGTATTTAATAAAGGTAAAGGATATTTTTCTAAATTTACAGAGCATATTTTTCCAACCGACGAATTAACAATACCGGCGAAAATGGAAATATATAATCAGGATATCGCTACTTTACATAAAGACGCAAAATACGAGCAAATTAAAAAAGAAGACGAGTGGCATTTAATTGATAGTATTGGAGGAATACACCCTCATGACACTTCTATACATTCTGGAAAACATTCTTTACTTTACTGGGCACATCAGGCAGGATTTTATGGACCAGAATATTTTAATGAAATAGATACTTATGTTTTTTTACCTAAAATTTCTGAAGATAAGATATTACTTAAAGACGCTTTAGAAATGTCAGAAAAAAAATTAAAAGCTTGGATTAATAAGCGTAAATTAAAGAAAGCTGTTAAAAAATCACAAGCAGTAACAGCATTCAACCAAGCTGGTGAGAAAAAACAGGCAGAAGATGCGAGTAAAGCTGAGTTGGCTAAAGAAGGTAGAAATAAATTAAAGAACGCTGTTAAAAAATCACAAGCAGTAACAGCATTCAGTCAAGCTGGTGAGAAAAAAAAAGCAGAAGATGCGAGTAAAGCTGAGTTGGCTAAAGAAGGTAGAAATAAATTAAAGAACGCTGTTAAAAAATCACAAGCAGTTACAACATTCAGTCAAGCTGGTGAGAAAAACCGAATAGATACAGAAGCGAACCATTTAATGCGAGAAGGTGCGTCTAAAAGATGGGGGGAACCTGAAAATAATATTAAGGCCGTTGATGGTTCAGATGGAGACGGTAAATGTTACCCTAATTTTCTTTTTCAAAGATTTTATCAAGACGGAGATGGTAATTGGCTTAGCAACGATTCGGAAAAGGACTACATCGATGCTTGGAAAAAATCACCCCTATGTACTGAGAATCGAATTTATAAAAATACTGGTGAATGCCGTTCAAAACATTATTTCAGAGAAACGGATACTACTTGGGAAAATTGGGATAATTCAAAAAATTGTGATGTCGCTAAGTCGAATTTAGATATACCTATCGGTGAGCAAAAAAGATGGGATGATAATAAATGTTATAGCAAAAATGCATTTGGTCGTTTTTATGAAGATCCGTTTACATATAAAATAGATAAATCTTCAACCGAAAAAGATTGGGGGTCTTCGTCAAAATGTTCAGATAAAAGAAATATGCCTGGGGTAGTTGGTGGCGCAGACTTATCTGAATCTTGTGGCGACCAAGAATCTTTTAAAAAAAAATTCGGCGAAGACTGGATTGATAATTGGAATTCTCAAAAAGCACTAGATTGTAAAGAAGGTTCCCCTTCAACTGCACTGGTTACTACAGGGGATGGTAATAAACCAGATACATCAACCGCACTGGTTACAACAGGGGATGGTAATAAACCAGATACATCAACTGCACCGGTTACAACAGGGGATGGTAATAAACCAGATACATCAACCGCACTGGTTACAACAGGGGATGGCAATAAATCAAATATATCAACAGCACTCGTTGTAACTGGAAATGACGCTAAACCAGATACATCAGTAGCACCGGTTGTAACTGGAAATGACGCTAAACCAGATACATCAGTAGCACCGGTTGTAACTGGAGACGATAAGAAAAATCCCCCGTCACCTACCCCAGTTACAACTGGAAATGTAACTACCATAAATTCTCCAATACCAACTATTAATAAGTCACCTATTAATATACCTAATGTTACGGTAATGCCGTCCATACCAATATCAACAACATGTAAAAATTTAAATACGGATGAATTTAAAAATTTAAGTAAATTAAATAATGCCCCCTTCCCTAAATCCGATACAACCAATTATGCAAAACTTCCCACACAAGAACTGAAAAAAAATATTATAATATTTGGGTTAAATGCTGTTAAAGAAGATGGACAGAATGAATGTCATCTGGCCAAACATAATTATTTGATGGCTGTTAAAATATGGGGGGTTTTAATAACAAAAGACCCTTCATTCTGCACAAATGGGTGGGAAAAAAAAATGGCTGGATATGCTAATAGATACTATGAATTGGGGGTATAAATCAATCGATTCTTAAGACTGCGTTTTTTAAAATTTGTTCCATCTGACTATTAGGAACCCACTTCTCCCATTTTTCTTCTATACCGTTAAAGAATGTACAGCTTTTACAAGCACAAATAGATTTTTTAAATTCTACATATTCCGCGTTATTTATAATTGAAGACAATTCTTCTTCATCTTCAGAATCGTCGTCCTCCGCAAGAATTTCTTGCCATTTACCAATAGCTTCCATAATATTATCTCTCTGTAGAAATTTAAAAGTTTCCGCTTTAAGGCCTAATTTAATGTCTTGTTTTGTAATAGTATCTCTCCCGGAATGTTGTACGTATTTATCGGCAGAAATTATCGCCTTTTCCATAAATGCATAAACTAATGCATTTAAATTATTAATTTCTTCCTCGCCAAGAGCTTCTTCTTGTAAGTTATTAAATCCAGATTTCATAAAGCTATAGTTAGAAGCCATCTTATATTTATTTAAATATAAAAAGTCTTTATATCAAATTTAACATTATTCGTAACTGTCATCTATCATATATTTTCGAAAAATATGGTATTCTTCTCCGAGGGCATCATTATTAAATCTAAAACAATTCCAACAAAGCCGTTTCTTTTCATAGTAATAATCGACGTTTTTATATTTTTTGCGTTGGCATCCTCCAACACACTTATTTTCCAGATTTTCATCAAAATCAGGGACATGTTGTAACCAATTTCGTGAATTTTTAAATATTTTTTTTATTTGTTGACGATATTCTTCTCTCCTGCGAAATAAGTCTGTTCTTAATTTAATATCTCTCGTATATTCCTTATAAAAATTACATACAGAGTCCTTTTTAGATAAAGGAACTTTGGCCCAAATATTCTTTTTAGCGCATCTAAAATATAGACAATTCTTTTTTAAATTAAATTTAATATCACATGGTAACCCACAAGAACAAAGAGGCAAACTTTTCATATATTCGTTTATAGGTTTGTTATATTCAACATCAAATCGAGTATATCTCCCCCCGCGTATTTTTTTCCAATCTTTGCCCTGAATCATTAAACATTCAGCTATATTATTTTCAATTTTCAATTTATCGTATTTAATACCTATATCCTTTTTACCTAATAATTTCAATTGATTAAAATATAAAAAAAACCTCGAATCATCGTAACAATCACATATATAGTTATTATAATGAAAAAAATGTCCTAAAACATTTAATTTATATACAGCGATTACTTTAATAGGTTTATAAACGCTGGTATTTATCCCTCCCTCACCCCTCTCGTGCTCCCAAAATCTTCTAAATAATCGGGAGGTTTGGCCTACATAAAAAATCCCTTTTTCGCATTCTAATATATACACCCAATACATTTATAATATACTCGTCTATTACTTTAAATTAAAACTCGATATAATTTTTATCAGCGTTTTCAATTTCAGTCAAATTATACGGATTATATTTAATGGACCCGATTACTTTTTCTAAATGAGCTTTTTTTGTCTTAGTATAATTTAATAATTTTTCAGATATAATAGCTTGTCCAATTTCCCATGGGATTTTACCGATACCTGACCAAATACACCTGACCTTTTTATTATCATAGCTATGACCAAGCAAAACAAGTATTATACCAGTTTTATTTATATAATTATTAAGCAACCGTCCTCCTTCTTCGTCTTTCGTAAATATATTTTCTAATTTAGAAATATTTGATCCCAACGATTGACCTATGGGATATTTATTAGTTGAAAATATCTCTATTAAATCGACATGAACCGCGTCAGACACCTGATTATGTATTGTATTTTTAAAACTTACTATGGCAGAATTATTTTGAATAAAGCTTATAAGAACGCCTTCTAAATCATTAAGTTTTTTTAAATAGATTTGTTCATTTTTTGTCAGAACCATGACTGTTTAATATTATTAAATAAAAAATTTAGTAATATCAAATTTTTAGATAATTAGATATATGACTCAATATGAGAGGTAATATTTTTAAACTCTGTTTCAGATGCATACTTATGCGTAATGATATTCGAATGTTTATCATTTAATTCTTGTACAATTTTTTTTAATTCATCGAGGTCGTCAAATACAGGTGAACCATAAGTGCGATATTTTGTTAAAAGACTTTTCCAATAGATAAAATAACGCATTTTGTATTATGTATACTAATATCTCATTTCAAATCAAATTTTTATAATTCATCGCCGTGATGAAATCTCCAAAAAGAGGAGTATTTATGTTTTAAAACTGGTTTACTTTCATATGGAGTTATTACCTTAGTTATTTTTGTAATATTTTCTTTTTTAGTAAGTTTTTTTTTAAATTTTTTTTTTAAATTTAACCGAATTATTCGTCTAAAAGTCATTTATTATACATTTAAGATTTTTTTTAGATAACACTATTTAAATTTACTGAAAATAAATTAGTTCTGTAAGTAAAATTTAATAAGATCATAAGTAGAAAATTTTATTGCTACTTCTGGAATAGCTTTAATGAAATTTAAACGGAATCCTTTATAAAAGCCGCTGATACCATTTTTAGCATACATTTTATTCACACAATCGAACATACCGTTGTATATTTTTTTAGAATTATTTACTTGTAAATGTTTTTTTATTGTATCGGTTGGATACATAATTGTCTGGGAAATAAGCCCTGCAGAAGAGCCTGCGAAAAGCGAATTCAATACAATACCTTCTCCGACCGATATATTATTTTTAATATACTGATATGTAGATAATTGTAAGCCTACATAAATAGGCGATGAAATAATTGAAGTCCCCAATCCACTATAAAATCCCCTAACACCGTTACGCTTCAAAATATCATGTATTCTACCTGTAATTCTAGTATTACTATTCATATTATTATCCTGAACAGATACGGTTCTTAGTAAATCTAATGGATATGTTATAATAGTTTGAACAAACCCTGAAAAAACCCCAACGCCTAAAAGTTCTGAAAAATATAGATATTTCTTTTCTTTCTTTAGCGATTTAATACAATAATCATTTACAGGTAATTTAATAGCATAAGTAGGGACGGATTTAATAATATTGATGGTATTACCTTTAAAAAACCCTCTTAAACCCTCTGTTTTATATATTTTATTAAAACTGGAAGAGACACTATTATAGTATGTTTGATTATGATAGGTTTCTATCTGTTGTAAAATTTTAATTCGTGTAATGGGGGCGGTGTAGGTTTTTGTTAGTACAGCACTTAAAGAACTAGCTAAAATAGCATTTTTATATTCTTCTAAAAAATGAAGAAGCATTACTATTTAATAATATTATAATTTTTGATATGTATTTTAAATTTTTATAATAATAGAACACTCAAATAATTATATTTAACTATAATAATATGTATAAAAATATTAATGATCCTCGTTCTGGTAAATCCTTTAATATAGAAAGTAGTTATGGATTAGGTGTATTAAAAAAATATGTTAAATTGTTACATCAACATGGTGGAAAATGTGGATTATGTGGATTAGATGGACATAATAGAAGAACGTGCCCTCATAAACAAGAAAAACAAAAAACACCTCTCATAATAAAGTTTTTCAAACAACCTGTTATAAAAAAAACTCTCCCTCCCACTAAACCGGAAATTCAAAAAATCACACAAAAAAAATCCAGAAAACAAAGAACGTGTAAATTATGTGGAGCGGTAGGTGTTACACAAAAAACATGCCCTCTTAACCATGCCGCAAAGAAGGTTAACTATAAAAAACATAACACAGAATCTCTTGAAACAATAGCTTCTCCTTCTAACGGATTACCTATTATAAAAAGTATTGTTGGTCCAACAGATATGTATTATTTAGAAGTAATATGCCCTAATAAAACTATTAAAAAAATATTACTATTTAGTGATACACATACTAATATCATAAAAGATGCTAGTAAAACTCAGCCTAATTGTATGCATTTAGATGATGTTTTTGATATGATTATTGACAAGGCTGAAACCGAAAATAAATGTATAGATATGTTTGTAGAAGCTAAATTAAGAAAAAATAACGCCCCTAAATATTTAAAAGGTGGTAAGTTAAAGATTAATAAACAAGTACTACACCAAATTAATTCTAAATATTTAGAATGTTCACGACACGCACAAAACAATTCGCTAGGGAACGGTGTGCCATGTAATAATTCTAATTTAAGATTTCATAATTTAGATGTTCGATTTGTTCAACCAAAATCCGGTCACCGACGAGTTAATAAATTAGACTCCCTCTTATACTATATGCAAAAACCTTCCAATACAGAATTATCGCATGAAAAACATTTTGACTTAATTGCTAAATATATATTAGGTTACAATTTAAATGTTACCGATATGATGGAAATTAAAAAAATTATAGATATTATCCTTGTGGATAATAAAGCATCTTTAGAACCTAATACTCCTATTGCAATTAGAAAATATACCCCCAAACAAGTTATGCGTGAAATGAAAAGTTTTAGGAAAACAATTATTAAAGAATATAAAAAATTTTCGAAAACTAGTAAAAAATATTTACCCCATGAATTGGGTGGGAAGGTGAAGCTACTCGATTTAAGAACTACGGTAAAACAATTAGTAAATAATAATTTTAATAAAGTTCAAAGATTTGACGAATACACCCATTTATTTACTGATTTATATGTGTTATCAAGAATATTTTTAGAATTTAAAACTAATAAAAATAAAATATCTAGAAGTCCAGAGGGTTGTTCGGTAATAAATGAAAGCGGGAAAAAAACAATTAATATTTCCCCAAATAGAGTTATTATTTTAGCAGGAGGTGACCATATATCTTTTTATAAAAATATATTGAATTATTACTTCCCTGATGCATATAAATTTCAAACTGGTGATTATAAAAAAGATAAAATAATTAATAGTGACGAATCGTATGTGCACACCCAGCCACGAAATATAAAAGTATCATCGTTTACGGAAATATTCAACCGGTTTTTAGAATAATAAATTAAAGATATTTATAGTATATATTTTTAACTTAATTTAATGTATTTTATATTTAACAAGTCGCCAAAATATTCTGGAAATAGTAGGACTCTCGAGCGCTTAGCTGAACTTCTAAAAATAGAGAAAACGGAATATCTTTTGAACGAATTAATTGCTATAAATGCGTATAATTTTGGCAAAATTAAAAATGACAAAAAGTTAAATTTTATTATAATTGTTGGTGGAACCGATATTAATTTTACTATCAAAAAAAACCCTGAAAAATACGAAAGTGTAAAAAAAGTATTTATAGACGCTAAATATGTGGTTGTATTTAGTAAATATATGTGTAAAATTATTGAAAAATATTATAAAATTTCACCCGATAAAATAAAAATTATACCTCAGTCTGTTCCTAAAAAACTTAAATCCTCTAAATACGATTTAAGGGAAGTTTTTCCACAAATAGAAGGAAGAAAAATTTATATAAGTGTAGGAAATCTTAGACCAGTTAAAAGACCTAAATATTTATTTAATTTTTTTAAAAAATCGACAGACTCGTGCCTTATCCATATAGGTAAAATACTTGAAGGGCAATATATATTTCCTAAAAATGTATATCATATTAATGGATTATCTAAAAAAAAAATATATTCCTGTATGAAGCAGGCGGTGGGTCTAATAAATACTAGTATTTCAGAAGGAATGGCTTTAAGTATTTTAGAATCGATGAAATTGAAATGCCCTGTTTATGCGTTTAACAATTTAGGTAATTTATCAATCATTAAACATGGATTTAATGGTTTCATATTTTATGATATACGAAGTTTAAAATTTTTATTAACTTTGCCTACAAAAAAAATTATTAATACTGCTTATGATTATGTATATATTAAACATTCATGTAGAATGGAGCGTCACGAATATTTGGAATTAATTGACTAGATATCACCGGTTATAACAGCATAAAACTCTCTCTCGACCGCTGCTTTATTTTTACAGCGATAATATGAACAAATAATGACTAAAAATAGTTCCGAAATAATAGCTATAATGTAGGGAATTATAACTGTAGGAGAAGTGTTATCAATTAGTTGAAAAGTAATAATTGAAACACACCCACATGATTGGATAAGAAGACTAGTTATTGATAGGGAGCCCACTTTCTTTTCTTTCAAAGTAGTAATTATTTGAGGTATCCACATACAAATGCTGAAAATTCCTGATAAAATATTCAAAACTATATATATTATAGGATTTTTATAAAATACAACCATAATTCCCGGAAAAACTATAAAAATAGTGATAAATTCAAGGATATGATATACCGCGTAAGTATATTTATCTATTACTCTTTTCGTATAAATAAAATACAAAAGATAGTAAATTTCTAATAAAATATAAGGCGTAGCTATTTGTAGTATAGATACTCCTAATAAATAACGGTCCATATTATTATTTGTTTCTATTATCTTATAAGTATTATTTGAAATAATTCCTAAAAAACTTAACAGACTACTTGTACATCCACCTATGAGCATTAAGCTACTAATACCATCAATATTTTTTAAACTAATGATTTTATAGTATTGAATCCCATAAGGTATTAAACTGCCTAATATAATTATCCAACCTAAAATACTGTCCAAAAATTGCATTAGTATGTAATATATAAACCACTTTAATTAATAACTTATCCAAAAATATAAATATATATATATATATATATTATGTATTCTAAAATTATTAATCCAGAAACTGGCAGAGCTGTTAATGTAAATGGGCGTTTGGGTAAACATATCCTTAGCAATTACATTAATACGCTTAATGGTGGCTCTTCTCCAACCCAACCGTCCTTATCATCCCTTGGTTTAGCCAAGCGAGTGACATTAACTGATGCCGAAAAAGATTTAATAGCACTTGGTCTTAACCCCAAAAAAATAGAAGCTGCTTATGACCTGCAAGTCACAACCGATAAACTCAAACGCGATTTAACCGCTGAGCAAAATCCAATAACACGAGAACAAATGAAAAGTGAATATTATAAGAGAGCTCCGTCGGCAGCAATTAAACTCGCCGCTCAACAAAATAAATGCTCCTCACGTCTTAGGAGAATGCAACATAAATTTAGAAGAAATAGAGAAGAAATATTAAAAAAAGCTGAAAAAAAAGCTGAGAGGTGTGAACAGACGAACGGCAATGATATGGGAGACTGTGCTTTACTTACAATCCCCCCGAACCCGGCATTAATAGAAAAAGAAAGACTACAATTAGAAATTGCTAAAAAAGAAACTGAACAATGTAAACAGGGAATATTCTTGAAATCTAATTTGGTAGACAACGATATGAAGAATTCATCTCCCAGAAAAAGTAATAGTACCCCCGATATACTTAAAAAAGGATTTAAAAAATTTAAAAAGGCCTTCTCTCCTAGAAGAAGTTTTTAAAAATTAATATTATGAATAGTCATCCAATTTTCATATACCTGGTTATACATTCTGTGTTTTTTAAATTTTTTATTAGAATTATATATAGAAACTATAATATTTTTCTGATTATAAATAGAAAACATAGCCAGCGCGTTTAATATATCTTTAGCAGTTCTTTCTGTTTTTTTGGTATTTTTAAGTTTAACCATATTATATTATAAATATATTTTTGCCTTATTATAATAATGTATCGCTATATACGAATCGTTACGCAAAAAAAATATTCATACACATTCATACGAGGGTGAAGCTTAATTAGCACTTATATTACCAGTATTATGGGGGGGGGGAATTAAAATATGGCGACTATATTTAATAAAAATATTTGCGCAATAAAAAATTTACTAAGAATAATAGCAAGGTTATATAGAATCCACAGTTTGAAAAATCACAAAAAGAAGTAGATAGACAAAAACAATATTTAGAAAGTATAATTAAAAACTAAGCGTAAAATGTTAAAAAAATAAAATTATTATATACTATTTATAATAATTTTATGAAGGATAAAATAAAGGAACTAATTGAGAATATGCCAACGCCACTTAACAAGAAAAAAATTAAAGTAGTATGTGACAGCGGGGCATTTAATGGGAGTTATTTATGTGGAAGTCTATTATATTTAAAAGAGCTAGAAGAGCAAGGAATTATTGAAATTGAGAAATTTTCTGGCTCGAGTATAGGTTCTTTGTCTAGTCTACTATATATTATTGATAAATTAGATGAGGTAGATAACGTATATAAAAAAATAAGAAGGGACTTTAAACAAAATTTTTGTTTAAAATTATGGGAAAAAATATTAAAAGATTTTTTTGATGAATTGGACGAGAAAACCTATTTAAAAGTAAATAATAAACTGTATATAAATTACTATAATATTGAAACAAACAAAGAATTTGTTAAGTATAATTACGAAAGCAACGAAGACCTATTACAAACTATTCTTAATAGCACTTTTATACCATATGTTATGAATGGTAAAATATCCCACAAAGGTAATATTGATGGATTTAATCCATATATTTTCAAGGAACGAACGGTTGATGATCCTGATATATTATTTATAAGAGTTACTACGTTAAGTACATTAAAAAAAATGTTTAATATAAAAAAGGAAACCAATAGCACGGAACGAAAATTAGAAGGTATACTCGATACACATAAATTTTTTAAAGGTGACCCGTCGAGATTATGCAGTTGGGTTAATAAATGGGGCTTATATGATTATTTCGTTTTTAGATTTCGTCAGATATTTTGGTTATCTGTTGTATTAATTTGTTACATTTTTGTTAAAATAAGACCATTCATACCGGCCTTTATTTATAATAATAAATTTACAAATACTCTGAAGGAATTTTTATATAAGTTTTATACTGATTTATTTATTATTTTTTATAATAGTTAAAAATCCCAACATTCTAATATAGCAGGGGGCGTTTAGATTTCACCAAATAATATAGTTTGTTATTATTTATTATAGTTTTGCTATTACCACATGAGGATACCGTCGTTTCCATAATCTGTTAGTGAAAATTCTGCTTAAGAATCATATAGAACCTTTTAAATAAGTTTAAATAAATATTTATTAAAGACAAGAAGTATTATATATTATAATGCATAAGGTTAATAAAGAGATTAGGATAGCGTCTATAGGAAATGTTGATTCTGGTAAAAGTACTACTATTAGTGTTCTATCTAAAAATATACGCGATAACGGAAGAGGTTTGGCTAGATTAAGTCTATTAAAACATCCACATGAAAAAACTACTGGTAGGACTTCGTCAATTTCTCATTCTTTTGTTAAAACAAATAATAATATTTATACTTTTCTCGATTTGGCGGGTCATGAAAAATATTTAAAAACTACTGTTACGGGACTTAATGGTTATATGATTGACTACGCCATGGTTGTTATTGGCGCGGACAGAGGAATAATTGGTATGACAAAGGAACATCTGATTGTAGCTATTTCTCTAAACATTCCTATTTTTATTGTGATAACTAAACAAGACGTAGCCATTAAAAGAAAAATGCAAAATATAGAGAATAGATTGGGGGTAATTTTTAATAATAAATTTTCAGGAAATAAAACTGTTGAATTTATAGATGATACTAATATAGACCAGTTCATATCGACATATGACCCTTTTGGAAAGGTAATACCCGTGTTTAAAATTTCTAATGTAACCGGACATAACCTCAATAATTTTAAAAACTTCATTTTTAATTTAGATACTATAAAACGGAGAGGAGATATTACTAATCCTGAAGCAAAATTTGTAATTGATACGAGGTTTAGGCTGGCAGGAATTGGATTAGTTGTTACTGGAACTGCCAGAGAAGGGACTTTTGTAAAAGATAAGATATATTATCTGGGGCCTTTTGGTAAAGAATATAAAAAAATAACAATTCGTTCGATGCATAATAATTTTAAAGAAGATATCCCCGAATTACATGCGGGTGAAGGTGGGTGTTTTAATATCAAGTTTGTAAATTCTAAAGAGAAAATTGGCTTGGATGATATACGAAAAGGTCATATCGTAATATCGAAACCGTTTTGTGTCGAAAAGTTTGAGGCCAATATTAAAATTCTTCACCATCCAACTACTATCAAACCAAAATATGAACCTACCATTCATTGTGGAATTGTTAGACAAGTAGCTACTATTTATGATATGGATAAACCTCTCATACGGACAGGTGATTCTACTTTCGCCAAATTTAAATTTAAATATAGGCCAGAATATATTGAGGTAGGTAGTAAAATTACTTTTAGGGAAGGGCGGACAAAGGGTATAGGTACCGTGACTAAAATTATAGACCATTTCTAACTATAAGGACAACTATTTAGTCCAATCGCTTTATTAGCTAGTCTATCTGCGTTATCATTTCCAACAGAATGAATATCTGCATTACCTGTATGCGCCTTGACATGTTTAAATTTAACATTTTTATTAGCCTTTGCTAATTCATAAATCTTTTTAACAAGTTCTTTGTTAGGAATATTTTTAACCCATTCATCCCGCGCCATTTTATTACCATACGAAGTAGCACATTTAATAGAGTATTCCGAATCGGAAGCAATACATATTTTTTTCCCCTTTTCCAAATCAGGCTTAATGATTTCAAATGTTTTAATAATCGCTTTTAATTCGGCTGTATTATTTGTTTGTTTTCCTATCACTTTTTCAAATGTATTTCGGGGATCATTTTCACCAAAATAAATTCCTATACCAGCTTTGGCATGTTTAGAACCATTATGCGAACAAGCGCCATCAGTATATACGTAATAATCGAAGCTTTTATCTATAATAGGCTTTTTTACCTCCGTAACTTTGAAAAAACTAGATAATTTATTTTGAGGTTTGGGCATATATTTTTTTATGAACTCGTCAGCCTCGTCCCTGGTTTCAAATTTGCGAAACTTCGCATACTTAACTCCCTTTACTTGTTGTTTACAATCGTTCCAATTTAGATATATACCTGGCTTTCTTCCTTTGGCAACTGCGTAGAACATTACTTTGATATTATACTGAATGAAAAAAAATAACAAATTTTTTTTATTTATCAATCTGAAAGCTCATATAGTAATGTTCGTTGCTCGTTATTAAGTTTTTTATACAGAACCGATAATTTTAAAAAATTATTAATGAAATATATATATATTACTATTAGAATAAATGATATTAAGAATAGCATGGGTGTATAAATTATTATTATTTTGTAACTATCTTCGGGGTCTTTGATAAAATATCTAGTAAAATTAGACACATTTATAGCTACAATTATATTAGACATTAAAATTATAAATATAGCGATGATATTACAAGTAATAACCGCTGTTATAACCAGATGTGTCAAAATTGACAACGCACATATATTTAAAAAAAGAACGGGTAATAATATAATACTGCATGGATTTAGTATCAAATAAACTACATTAAAAATTAATGTAATCCAAAAAAACTCTATGAACGCTTTTCTTATTGTAAGTAAGGGGGTAATTATTAAGTGATTAGCATAGTAATTAGGGGGTAGCGAAACGGGTTCATTTTCTCTATAAACCACGGCATCTATTGCGTCTGGGTTTTCTAAAATATCTATAAGAGACGCTACTTCGGCAACTTCTATTCCGTTGGGTGCTATTTCTGCAACTTCTATTACAGAACTGGTATCATTTCGAGGACTTGCAATATTTGCAACTGGTATAGTTTCATTCAAATTCATAAAATTATAGTTAAATATATTTATTAACTCTTATTTAAATATAGAAAAGTAAACAAAGAAGTTTCTGTCTAATATTTAAATATAGAAGATTCTAATATTTTAGACATTTTATAACTATATAAAGAGTTACGAATACTATTATTTGCGTTTGTGGTGCAATGGTTAGCATACTTGCCTTCCAAGCAAGGGATCGGGGTTCAATTCCCCGCAAACGCAGTTGTAAAATATAAAATAGTTACAAAGATTATTTTATATTTATATTTATATGAATTTTTTTACCAATTCATCATTAGGATTAAGAGTTTCACAAAGAATACCATTAACAACCATTTTACCTTCTTGTTCTAATAGAACATTATATAATAAGTCTTTTTTATTTCTAGAAACTTCCATAACTGTTTTCATTTTAATTAAGTTTCTTGCTCGAACCATATTTTTTTCGGCAATATCTAAAATAAGAGGATGAATTTGAGGTTCTAATTGATTAGTTTCAATAAATTCTTTATCCAAGTAAACTCCATGATTTCTACTAATATATGTGTTTTTAGTAGGTATTTTCTTTCCCAAAGCGTGTTTAGAAATAAAAATTAAAGAAGAATCTGAATTAAATACTTTCACTATTTTTTTGATTTTTTTCCCTAAAATAGTATGGTCTATTGTTAAATCGTCAAATCGAACTTTTCCTTGGTCTGTTTCCACCTTTTCACTTCCCAGAAAACATATATTTCCAGTTCCTATATAATTTTCATATAAGGTTTCAACAGCTGGTTCATCTAAAATACCTTTATATAATTTAATATATTTAACTACCCCATGTAAATAATTAGCACCAATAGGATTTTTTCGGGTCCCAATAAGATTAGATTCCCTGAGAGTGCCACTTAAACTTTTACCGAAAGATACTTCTTTATTTACCCGAGCTTCATCGTGGTTTATATAAATCTTAATTTCTCCACTAATATCCACAGATTTAATTGTAAAAATATAGTGAAAAAAATCATCAGTATTGATATTACTAACAGAAATAGGAATATTTGCGATTTGGTTTTCAACATCAGGTAGTGATTTACTATCAGTTCTTACTTCTAATATTGTTCTAGATGAATTGTTATTTCTAAAAGTAAAATAAGCTGAATCGTTATTAGATACATCGGATATTGACTGGAAATAAATCGCTTTTTTACTTAAATCTTTATTTTTTATAACCATTTCCATAGATATATCTCCACTTATGGATTTATTGTCTAATCCACTTAAATCAATGCAGTATTTTCCATCAGTTTCATTATTTAAAAAAATTCCATCACTATTCATACTAACTTTATCGGTAGGGTTACCATCTCCTCTATATATAATTTTTGCTTCTAGCAATTCTTTTTTATCTAAAATAGTAGTTCCAGAAGCATCTGTTATATCTACACTACTTGTAAAATCCCAATGATATAATAATGTAGCCATTTTTGTCATAATAAATGAAAAAATAAAAACATCTTATAATTAAAAAATACAAAATAACATGAAATACTTATAAAATTTTAAAATAAAACAAAAAAAATTTGATGCAAATGACCTAAAATAAAATTATAATAATTAGTATGTTAAAAGTTAAAATGAAAGTAAGTATAGGTGGAGATATTAGTAATTGTGGTGAAGTAGTATCGTTGACATTTGGAGACCAAGGAGAAAATCATGTTGGCATGGAAAAGGTGGGGAGTATGGTAGATATTGGACAAGGATTTAATCTTGAGGATTTTATGAAATATCAAGCAATTTTCGAAGAAAAGGGATATATAGTTGAAATCCATAAGTTAAATGATTTATATACAGCTGTTGGAGGTGGTGAGATTGATGCGGCATTTGTAATGGTCGTTAGAAAAGGAATGTCATTTTTCTTAGAAGATTATGGGAAAACTGATAGGAATGTATTCGATGAGATGAACAAATTTAGTTGGGATAAAAAATATTATGATACACGACGGAAAAAAGTTTTAAATAAAAATGCCCGAGCTAATGTTTGTTTTGGTGAAACAGATAGAGAACCAGATTACGAAAATAAGAAAGGCAGGATTGTTGGATATGGTGGTGTAGAATGCTTAAGTAAAATTAAGAACGGAATGGCCGAAGTTTTGGGAGAAAAATGTAGTAATTTAATTTGCGAGGGTAATAGGTATTTCGATCTGAAAAAATGTGGTATTGGTTGGCATGGAGATGCTGAACGACGAAAAGTAGTAGCATTTCGAGTCGGAGAAACGATGGATTTGCGATTTAATTGGTTTATTAGGTTCAAATCTTTTGGAAAAACGCTGAAATTATCACTTAATAGTGGAGATATGTATTTTATGAGTGAAAAAGCTGTAGGGTGGGATTGGAAAAAGAGTAGTATTCCAACTGTGAGACATTCAGCAGGAAAACCAGATAGTAAGTATGTAAAATTAAAAAAATAGATACTTCAGTATCTATTTAGTTAATAGTTTTTTATTGGAAAACATAAATTTGATATTAATTATCTATAAACATAATTATAATAGTTTTTATAATGTCCGAATGCCCTGCGTTTTCACCTAACGAAGTAAAAAAATATACTACTTATGCCCATAAAGCTAAATACTGTTCTGCACAAGAAGAATGGGAAACCACACATGAGACTACTAGATCATGTAGTAAATGTTTTGTGGTAAAAACTGTCTATAATTTTGCAGGAAATACTAGTGGGGCCGACCCCTTTGATAGAGATGGTATTCGTTTACGAAGACCTGAATGCATAACTTGCACTGTAAAGGCCAGAAAAGGTAAATCAAAAGCGCAAAAAATAGCTAAGGATCAGGGGGTTTCATATAAAGCTCCGCCGGGTGAAACTTGTAAGATTTGTGGAACGGATAAAAAATTAGTATTTGACCACGACCATGAATCAGAACTATTCAGGGGATATTTATGCAACTCTTGTAATCGAAGTATGGGTGTTTTGGGGGATAATTTGGAAGGTATGGCTACAGTAATAAATTATATTCTTACCTGCGCAAATCCCCCAAATAAAAAACTGGCAATCGAACCAAATGGTTTATTAAAAATAGAAACCTCTATCTAAACTAAAAAATAAAAATAGTATTATAAATTATAAATTATAAATTTTATTTTTTATTTAAATGCTCATTAATTCTATTTTTAGATAATTCAAAATATTTATCTAACAATTCTATTCCAATAAATTTCCTATTTGTATTAATACATGCTATCCCAGTAGTTCCAGAACCCATAGTATTATCTAAAACGGTGTCATTCTCATTCGAATATGTTTTAACCAAGTGCTCCATTAGTTTTACTGGTTTCTGTGTTTCATGTACTGTGGTTGACTCTATACTAAATTCAATTAAATCTTTCGGGTAATTAGTAAATTTTTGGGAATATTCGGAATTACTAATTAGTTTATTATTTGGACCTAAGTGATGTATTTGGTTTAACATTTTACCGATTCTTTTTTGTGAATTGCGTTTTTTTATATTGACTGAGATAAGTCCCTGTGGATTATATACCATATTGCCTTTTTTTCTAGAAGCTGCCGCAGCTCCTCCTGGAGAAAACACACAAATATCCTCTGTACATTTCATAGGTCTATAATTTGCTAATAAAAATTGAGTAGTTTTATTTTTCTTCCAAGTAACTCTGTATTTAAACCATTTATAATTAGAAGAAACAAGAGCACTCGTAAATGGTTCTTGCCCAAATAACACTACAGCGCCATACGGCTTAATAAGTATCCTTTTATATTGTTCCCATAATTTATCTAGACTAATAACCGTGTCCCATTTACATTTGGTAGTTCCATATGGCAAATCGCACAGGATTAACTGAACGCTATTATCCTTAATTTTCTTCATTTCTTCCAGACAATCTCCATGATACAGTATTGGTTTTGGTTTTTCATTACCTATTTTAACTTTGAATTTTAGTTTTAATGAATTACTAATATCCATAACTTATTATATTAGTGTACTAAAATTTTAATATCAAATTTAATCTCGATAAGTTGTTTTGTTATTTAAAAACCATTTAATAGTCCTCTCTATACCTGTTTTTATTGTGGTGAATTTAAAGTCTCCCAATAAAGCTTTTAGTTTAGAATTATCAGCAGTTTTTTTATATTGTCCATCTGTCGCGGATAAGTCAAATTCAATTTTGTCAGAATAATTAAATGCTTCGGCAATTATCTTAGCAACATTTTTAATACTAATTTCGTCATCTTCATCTACTGATAATATTATACTATCTAACTCTTCATATTCTTCTAATACCCATAAAATAAGCTTGGCCAAATCCTCTGAAAATATAAATTGCCGTAAAGGTTTACCGGACCCCTTGACTATAAAATTTTCATCGTGTATCTTATTTTGATAACAGCGATTAATTAACGCCGGGATTACATGTCCATCTTCTAATGAAAAATTGTCATTTGGTCCATATATATTTGTCGGAATTACGCAAATAAATTTTTTTCCAAATTGCGATTGATACGCCTTGCTATGGATTTCAAGCATTCTTTTTGAATATGCGTATGTATCATTAGATTGATGTGGTGGACCAGCATGAAGCATTTCTTCATTAATTGGATATTTTGTTTTATCTGGGAAAATGCAAGTAGATAAACAACTAATAAGCTTTTCTACACCAGATTCATAAGAAGCTTTTAATACATTATGGTTAATTAATATATTTTTTTCATACATTTCTACTTTGTAATTGATATTCTTAAATACACCACCCACATTAGCAGCCAAATGAATTACGAATTCGGGTTTATATTTTTTAAAAAGTAGAAGAGTGTCATTTAATTTCGTTAAATCACAATCCCTTGAACCAATAATTATAAATTTATAATTGTAGTTAGCTGAAATTTTTTTTATTGCGGTGCCAACTAATCCAGTTCCTCCAGTAACTAATATAGTTTTCATTCTATAAATAGTAACAATATAAAATAAATTTTTTTTAAATTTGAAAATATTATTTTAGATTAAATAATTATCAATCATACATGTCTAAATTAAAACCACCACATACTATTTTGTATTACAATTTGGTCTGGAATTCGATTAGAAACCATAAGCTATGGTTATCAGATAAACAGGAATTAGATGGTGAATATTATTCTGGCGAAGTTCGGCTCCGGAAATCAAATATTATGCTAAAATTATATGGAAATATTAGTGAATACTCTGGTGAATTATTCGGTGAAAATATAAGAGACGTTAAAGTATATAGGAACATACCGTTGATTAAATCTAATTTACAAAAATGTATTAGACAGGGATTAGTAGATAAGGCTATTGTAACGGCGTATAATTTTATACTTATTAAGCCTTGGGATTTTTTAAGACGGCTATTAATTATCATGGTAGAAGATGTATCTATTACAGATAATATGGATTTTATTATGTGGTTAATGATAGGATTTCCTAATTTTAAATGGACAGATGAAATAACTAGATATTTATTACTTACTGTATATTCTCTATGCGTTAGTAAAAAAACACTAATAATAAATGACTTAAGTTACAATAATATATCAAAAACACAATTTGAAACTGCTATTCACAGTAAAATACTTAGACCAATCCTAATTAGATACGAGTATGGTGGTTTGCGGGGAGATATGCGCATGCTCAGGAATATATTATTGGATAATAATGATTTTAATAATTCAATTATCAAAGTCAGTAGGAAAAAAATAGTTTTAAATAGGAATATATGTGAAACAGATTTTATAAAATCCTCAATAGATTTTCATATAACAAAAAAAATGATTAGTTATATTGTAGATAAAAGTCCTATTAAAGATGAAGAACTAATAAAAAATTTAATATGGTATAATTCATCTGGTATAAATTATAGAAAACCTGCTAAAATTTACCAAAAAGATAATTGGGAATTGATAAAGCCTTGTGTTAAAGATTTTTATAAAATATATAAAATATGGTGAGTATTATAATTCAAAAACAGCTTCCATAAAACCATGGTCAGAAGGAGTTTGTATACCTATAGAACCATCGACTTCGACTTTGTAAGGACCACCTGACTTAATAATACCATCGTCACCCTTTACCGATTTAGTAGGTTTCATATATATATTTTTTGATATAGGGGGATTTAAATTTTTATAAAGTATATAATCTATTTCAATTTCTTTGGAAAAATCACCTTTTAAACCAGTAGGTGGGGATTTTGAAGCGCGCAAAGTTTCAGTTCCAGCGACAATATCATCAATATTTACCCCCTCGTCAAAATCAACTTTTTGGAAAGAATGAAAATTATCTTTTCCGAGGAAAGGAACCATTAATAAAGGTAATTCGTCTGGAGACATGTTAAAATCACCCGTTAACACCAGAGGCTTTGAAGTGGCGAACGCGTCAACTCCTTTTATTTCATTAAAAAGGTCGTTTAATAAATTATTAGCTTGCGTTTTCCCGCCTCCATCCTTCTCCCATTGCAGATGCACACAACAAATCCATATTTGTTTATCAGGGGAAATATTAACTAAAACACCTAAACCCTTTTTTGATTTACCACCTGTTCTACTGGTATTAGTACCACCAACACGAGCAATATTATTAACTGACTCTTCGAACGAGAAAACCTTTTTTATTAAAATACACACACCAGGTTCACCTTCATTATTAGGTATGACGTCGTATTTTTCCATTAGAGCTGCAGAACTTTCATTAAACTCTGGACTAAAAAATGCTTTTGAACATTCTTGTAAACATACAGCATCTGGTGATTCTTCTAAAATTTTATTAGTAGCCATGGTATATCTTTGTTTAGTAATGTCTGTGCTTTCTAATGGCTTGTCTCCTTTTCCAACTGAACCAGGAGAATGAAATAGAGAATTATACTTAGTATATTCTCTGGCTAATATATTGTATTGCCATATCTTAAAAGCTGTTTCTCCGCCCACCACACTTGCCTTTAGGGCACCTCCACTCAGAATTTTCAAATAATTCCCTAATATTTTTTTACCCAACTCTCCATTAATATTGACATTTATACCTGTTTCTGGGTTAATTATGGTGGAATACATCTATATATATATACCATATTTTAATTCTATAAAATTCTTTGATTCGTTCATATATAATTAAAAAAATTTTATTTAAATATTTTGTAAATAATATTTATTACAATATGCCTACCAACGATTTTATAGTTTCCGGTATTAATGATATAATTAATAATAGAATAAAATTTGTATTAAAAGAATTATCGAAAGATAATAAAAATTTAGACTATAATAAATTAGTAAAACAATACTGCATGACTTCAGCAAATGTCGTATTTAAAAAGAAAAATACTAAAAATCCAATAGATAAAAATATACAATGTATGGCCAAAAAAGCGGATGGGAAGCAATGCACTCGACGAAGAAGGATTAAAGACACCGAGGGTAATATTATTTCCCCCGCTGTTGATTACTGTGGAAAACATTTAAAATGTATTAAATTTGGACGAATCGACGACGAAGAAAAGTTTAAAAACAGTGGTAATTATATTAAAACCAGGCGTGAAAATATCGATGGAGAATATTATCTGGTTGATCCTACTAATAATGCCGTTTTTACATATAATAAAATCAATCCTATTTTAGTAGGAAAAAAAATAAACAACAAACTTGTTTTGATTAAAGAGTTGGTTGCAAAACATAAAAATATTAAATTTAAAATTAATATTACTGAAGAAGATACCTCTTCCGAATCTTCTTGTGATACTAAGTCTGAAGTAAGTGAGACACCTATACCATTAGTTGTTCAAGTTTAATTGTTCATTTGGTTTAGCTAATTTTAAAATAATATAAAATATATAAATACCATAAAAATTTTTTGAAACAATATCTAACATATTGTAGCTGATATTTTTATATACGTCATTAAATAAAGCCGCCACCCCATATAAACTCCATACTATAAATACAAAGTAAAACATTTTTTTGTTTTTTTTGTTCCCATCCACATATTTGTAAATTAGTTTAAAATTAATAAAAAATAAAACAAACCCTATAATAATAGATAAGGACTTATTTATAATTCTAGTTTCGCCCAAGTATCCAAATAATAACATTAATACATTCAATATTACTATAATACTTATAGATTTAGCTTCCTCTTTAAAAAATTCCTTTAAGGTTAACGTATTTTCATTACCTTTGTCAATATATGTGTTATATTTCATATAAATAATAGTCGATACCAACATTATAGGGGTAGTTATAAACCAATCAATATATCTTCTTCTTACCATTATACTATAATTTGTAACCGCAAAAAAGATCCATAGATACATGGACGATTCTATAATTTGCACAACCGTATCTAATACTAAAACATCTTTTAAAATTAAATGTTTTTTATCCAATTTTATATAAAATCCCCAAATACCCACAATAGTAGTAATAGCTTGGGCAATTAATGATATTATCATAGTTTGTTTAACCAACTGTTCCATTTATATATAAAAATAAAAAAACGCGCTGTGAAATTTTATTTTAAGAGAAATAATTATTATATCATTACTATATATTGATGAGTTTTCGTCAAATTAAATCGTTTGATCTATCTGATTATAGCTTAGAAAGAGAACAGGCCATGGAATATCAACACATATCCGAAGAATCAAAACTTTTAAAAGAAGTTTTTCAGGATTTGAATAAATTAGTACAACAATCAAAAGAACCTTTAGAAGAAATAGATTCGATTGTAGCCAATTCAGTCGAAAATGTAGAAAAAGGAAATACTATGTTAACTAAAGCTGTTAAAAGAAATAAAACTAAAAATACTATTACGTTTATAGCTATAACCTCATTATTAGGGGCTTGTATTGGCGGACCATTAGGCGGGTGTGCTATTGCGGGTATAAGTATGGCCGTCTCTGGGAGCGTGACTGTTGCCGGTATTGTGGGCGGAGCATTAGTAGGAGCTGGCGCGGTCGCGGGGACATTTGGAGGAGCGGGGGGGGTACTATATAATGCAATTAAAAAATAACGTGCTATTCAACTAAATTTAGATAAATAATTCAGGAATATATCTTTTACATCATGTTTATCTTTTTCTATACCAGTTTCTTCCAACGATATATTTAATTTAATTTTAGAGGGAATATTTTTAAAATCGGGTATAATAATATTAAATTGAGTAATAGATAAAAGAAGATAAATATCTATAAAAAATATACTTAGTAAATAGGGATTGACATAACCTATCCCTACAATAAATATAATTAAAAGAAATATATGACCATACTTAATATTCTTGTCATTTAATAAATAGATTATTGTGAGCATTAATCTCTTTGTTATATACAAAGTTATTAAAAAAATTTTTATTTAAAATTTTTTTATTAATATTTAATAATGGTTTATTCAAAGATACAAACTGCTGTTTTAGCACTTTTTAAATCGAATGAATTATTAAATAAATCCAGAGAACACATGAGTTTACCGGAAAAAAGGGCACTATTACACGAACAATTTATGGAGTTTATGAAAAAAATACCCTTTAAGATTGATTACAAAAATAAAAGTTACACAGAAGTCTTAGATTTATATGAAATATTACATATTTTAGATATAGAGTTGGTAGTTAAAATGGGAATTCAGTTTAATTTATGGGGCGAAACACTTTATCGATTAGGAACTAGCAAGCACTCGGAGTTTATTAGACAAACAGAAAATTGTGAAATTTTAGGTTGTTTTGCTATGACAGAAATTGGACATGGTTCGAATATTTCAAAATTAGAAACTACGGCCAAATATGATTATGTCACCGAAACGTTTACAATTCATTCGCCCACCAAATCATCTCATAAATTTTGGATAGGTCAAGCGGTTGAATTTGCACAATACGCTATTGTATTTGCTCAATTATATATAGACACGGTTTGTCATGGAGTGCATCCTTTTATTGTTCAACTAAGAAATCTACATACTAATGTTATAATAGGAGGTATTACTATTAAAGATTGTGGATTTAAAAATGGTTTAAATTCTATAGATAATGGGGAAATATCGTTTACTAATGTTATGATACCATATGATAATTTATTAGATAAATTTGCTTTAATAAATAAAAATGTTATTTATAAAGCTAAAAAGGGTAGATTTTCCAAAATGTTAAATGAATTAACTAAAAATCGATTCGGTCTAGGGGAAGGGTGTAATATTATATCGCGGTATTATCTCAAACAAACGCTGCGATATTCGAGTATCAGAAGACAATTTGGTGGAAAGGGGGTAGAGGAGTGTTTAATTAATTATCCCACTCATCAAAAAAGATTATTTCCACTTTTAGCGAGAGCGATAACGATGAATATATATTGTAAAAATGAAAGGAAATTTATTGAAGACATCGAAAAATCCCATATAAGCTCGATAATATCTAAAATTTATGGTTCTTGGGATTGTCTTAAAACGTTACAACAATGTAGAGAAGCGTGTGGGGGGCATGGGTATCATTTTAATACTAATATTGGTCGAGTTTATAGAGATATTGATATCTACACAACTTTCGAGGGAGATAATTATGTTTTATTACAGCAATTATTTCAAATATACATGAAGGAGGTTAAAAAAACTATGAATTTAACCAATCTACTTAAATATAAAGTCGAGAAAATTAATAATAGATATTTAGGGAGTTTAGAAAACTGTATTCATAAAAAACATATTAATTATACCACGTTTATAAAAAATATCAGTTATATTATCGAGTATAAAACAAAACATATTTTACTTTTACTTAGCCAGGCGATAGAAAAATCAGAGGATCCGTTTAATATATGGAAAGCGAATTTAAATAGTATTATTGATGTGTCTAAGTTATTAGCCTTAAAATATATTTTGGAATCGGTAATAAGTATAAATAATAATTATATGATAGATTATCTACTACAATTATTTATATTTGACCACATAAAAAACGATATACATCTTTATGCTGGGTTTTTAAGTAAATATACCATTCAAAATATTAACACATTTGAAAATGAAATTTATACGTGTATTCTAAATAATAAGAGCTTCTATATGTATACTCTTGATGTCCCCGACCTAATAAATTTAGATAATACCAATCACTTACAAAATATTTTAGCGAAACTTTAAAATTAACGGATTTTTAGAAGTATTTTTACTATACCCGAAAGGTCCTATATTTTCAGCACAGTTAATAATTTTTCCTAATAAATATACAAACATAAAGTTAATATGAATAATAGAATTATAAAAGGTGTCTATTCTTGAATTTTCAAACTGAAACCAGGTATCACCATTTTTATCAAGTCCTAATAAAATGTCAAAAGTGTCCGATATTTCCCCGCCAAAATAAATCGCCCCTTGTCCTAATCGAACCCCTCCAGGAGCATCGATATCGTTGGATTTATGCAAAGATGATTCTAAATATAAGCACTTTTTATAACAATATTTTTTAAATACGTCATAAATCTCACCGCCGTCGTTTTTAATTATACAATATGCTCCATTAAATATTCCTTCCAAGTTAAATCTTTCTAAAAATGTAAAATTATTAAGCGCTTTCAAAAAACAAATAATAATAATTGATATATTAAATTTTCTGCGATTTTTATATAAAAAATTTAAATAGTTTTTAATATAATTATCATACATGAGCTAATATTACTTTACTTAAATATATATTAATAAAAACGCAATTAACGATTAAAATATAAGTGAAATAAAAATTATAAATAACACTATGTCGCTACTATTTAGAACTAAAAAACCACCTCAGTTCCATCCATACTGGCTTTATATATCCTATACACATTATTAGCACTTATTTCAGGATTAATATTACACATTCCAGCCCATTCATTGCTAGTAGGATATTTTTTCCAAACAAAATCAGGGTGTTTATCACTTAGCCATCCTTGTTTTTGTCGTCCATTAGAATTATTGGACCACCCCCAAATATTAATATTTTTCTCTGGATAGGCCATACTTTTAATTATGAAATTATAATAGACATTATCTTCCAAATAATTCAATAACCGTATTTTTTTCATATATTTTTTGGGAGGATGTGATGTCTTCTCGACCAATACTTCATCAAAAGAATAATTCCATACAGATGATTCCTGGCATACGTCCAAAGCAAATGGGACTTTATCGTGGGTAATTTTATGTAACATATCTAAAAGCTCCATCGGATATGGTTCGGATTTATTTTCACCAATAAGGCCGTTGTATCGTTTACCATAAAATATGCTTCTATCTGATTGAACTGTATTATAGCTTGTTATAATCATTAGTGCTTCTATATCTTGGGGAGTAAAAGTTTGAGAATCATTACAATAATGAACTTTTACTGAATGTTTTGGGTATTCCCTTGTGCACGATAATATTGTAGCCGCATCACAAAATCCCGACCAATCTGTATCTGCTTTGGTTGAATTATGACCTCTGAAATGATTAAGCTTTTGGTATTCTACAGCTTTCACATGAAATAGTTTATCGTATTTATCAAGACCTCCAGTACACGCATATAAATTATTAGCAAGGGCCTTTACAGGATTAGTATATTCTTTCATAGGCCACCAGTGATATTTATGAGTTTTATTCCCCTTCCAACTAAGCATTATTTCGCAGTAATATTCGGGATTAGGTGATACAGAACTGCTGGCACTTAAATGTGCAATTTCTAAATTAGGAGAAGTGGTCGTGTCATATGGTTCTACAGCATCACTCTTCCTTAAGCAGAGATGATCTTTTAAAAACTTGTATAACTTAGATAAAAACATTTTGATAAGCGCCATTATTTTTAATGAACAAATCAAATTTTTATTTAAATATATATATTATCTATATTATAGAGATGATTTTATTTAACGCCCTTCGAACAAAACACGCTGTTATACCCAGAACAATAACACGTCTATATCATTTAAACGTTATCGACCACTACGAAAATCCCAGAAATGTAGGATCTTTAGATAAAAACAACCCTCAAGTTGGTACTGGGTTAGTTGGTGCTCCGGCGTGTGGTGATGTTATGAAGTTGCAAATAGAAGTAAATAAAGAAGGGGTGATTATGGATGCCAAATTTAAAACATTTGGGTGCGGAAGTGCGATAGCATCAAGTTCTGTTGCGACTGAATGGATAAAAGGTAAGTCACTACAGGAAGCTGGAACTATTGCAAATACCGATATCGCGTCACATTTAAAATTACCACCTGTTAAATTACACTGTAGTATGTTGGCAGAAGATGCTATTAAGTCGGCTATTAATGATTATAAAACTAAACAAATAGATAAATAATTATATTTATTATTAAATTATGATTTTAAAAGTATTTATACCTATATTGTATGAATACTTTAATTTTAAAATTATCATTTTTGGGACACATAGGAATTTTTTTATCGTCGCTGGGGAACGTATCGGGATTAAAGTATACTAAAAATTCCCGCCTTATTCCATTAATTTATTGGGCGTATATTTTAGATATGATTAGTTGCTACAAAGGGGTAATACCATTCTATAGATGCAATAATGCTTTGGATATTTATCGGCATCATACAGGGGCTCTGTTACTAATAACTTTGGCGCTGCCTTCGCTTTTTGGGTTTTATTCAAATAATATCAACAGTCAATTAAACAAAATTATATCGATTGGTTTTGTGTCGTCTCTTAATGAAGCCATAATGATTTATGGAACAAGTAATAAGATCGGCAAATTCACAACTGGAATAGAACTCTTATTTAAAATGTATCTTTTTTCATTTAACGCTATATGGAATTCGTATAAGAAATATCGACTTTTAACCCAATTAGAATATAAATCATCTCATATACCACTTTATTTAATATGTGTAGGGGGGTGGAGTCTTTATATGGCGCTGTATCCTAAATTATTAGTAAAAAGTATGGGGAAATTTAAAAAATTAATTAAAGCTTAAAAGGCTAGTAGAAACTATGGAATTATTAATTGATAATAGAGAATCTATAAAAGAGTTAATACCTGATCCAGAATTAAATACTAAATTTGTTAATCTGAATTTAGGAGATTATTTATATAAATTAAATGGTGAAGACATTTTAATTATAGAGAGAAAAACAATCGAAGATTATGCTAATTCAATTAAAGATGGGCGATATCGAGAACAGAAGGCGAGGCTTTTATCTAATTATAATAAGAACCAAATAATCTATTTAATTGAAGGAGATATTATGGAAAATAATAATTCATTTAGATATAATAAAGTCTCCAAAGATACAATTATTTCTTCTATGATAAATACTATGATGAGGGATGGGCTTAATGTATTTCGGACTAAAAATGATATTGAAACCGTATTCATTCTTCAAAAAATATATAAAAAATTCGAGAAACAAGGTAAAAGTTTTTTAAAAAAAACGTATACTGATACGGATGTCATTACCAATACTTTAAAAAAGAAACGTAATTTGAATATAACTAAAAATAGTTGCCAAAAGTTAATGTTTAATTGTATCCCAGATATATCAATAAATACGGCTACGCGCTTTATGAATTATTTTGTTAGTATACAAAATTGTATCGATATATTACAAGATTTATCTGAAGATAAACGATTAGACTATTTGCAGAATATTCCTGCGTTAGAAGGAACTAAATTTAGAAGAATATCTAAAAAAAGTTGTCAAAATATTTTGAATTTTTTAATTGATTGAAAGGACTAATCCATCCAGTCATATTTACCCAGTCATCGAATTAATAAACCAATTAAATAATGTGCTTTTATAATTTTGAAGATATAAAATCACTTTCTCCATCCAAGCATCGATTGTTTTATTTGAATTTAAACTATCATCGTTAAATTCAGTTTCTATAAATTTGATGGCCTTTCTTTTTTTCAATAATCTGTCCAACACCTTGGAACTATGACAAAATGAATTATAATTTGAATCTCCAAATCCTAACAGACAATAGTTAATATTATCTAAATCGAGTGTTTTATTTTTTCGGAGACTTTTAAATATTTTATTTGAATTATCTGGAAATTCCCCATCTCCAGTTGTTGATAATAAAATTATTGTAAAATCGTCTTTATGTATCTTATAGTTTAAAAAGTTATTTAATATATCAATATTTATATTCATCGGTCTTACTTTATTTATAATTTTTTTATTTAATTCATAGGCGACACTTTTGGCATAATTTGTTTGTGAACCATAAAATATATATATACTAATATTTTTTTTAGTAAAATAGCTCATTATAATAGGCTTTTATTATAAAAAATATCTGTTATTTTATTTGTTCGCAATTAACGATACCAAATGCTCTACAGTATTTTTATACATTAGCTATGACGACCCCTTCGAACTTTTGCCCTTTCTCTTCGTCCAGGTTGTCATATTTATAGATTATACTTTCCAATTGTTTAATACGAGCATCTTGTTGTTTGACAATATTTAGGATTGCTATAAATTAAAAAATTTAAGACTAAAGCTACTACATAGAAGATGACAAAGGTGTGGAATAAATACGAGCGGACTGCGGTTAAACGGTCCAAGAAAAAATAGTCCTATATTGTATAATGGATAAATTAGATTCAACTGTTATCGAGTATATTAAAAATTGTGCGGCATCGTATCATATAGAATTTTATATTAAACAGGGATTTGATATTGATTGTGCTATCAGAAGGGGCTGGGAAGAAGCATATGAAGAATTATTAGAAACGGTTCAACACCGTGCTAACGTGATTGCTGAGAACCTACGAGAGAGGTAATTTCTTCTCTAATTCTTTAATACGAGCATCTTGTTCTTCAATACGAGCATCTTGTTGTTTGACAATATTCAGGATAGCTACAAATTTATCACTGGTTTCGGCAATGGAGGGATTTGGGACCATATTTATTAATGGGGTGCGATCACATAAAGGGTGGCCACCACGTGTAGCATGCTGAGAGAAAGTATATGTATGGTACATTTTTTGTTTTTTTATTGGAAGAAGTGAATTAATATGCTGCTCTTTAATAATATCAAATGTATGTTGTGTTTTTTTAATACCATTTTTATATGGATGTATTCTGCTACCAGAGAGCGGTTGTTCATAATACTCAACAAGGACATTATACGATAAGTCACGCATAACCATATTCTCTAAATCTTTAATAGTGCTATCTGTTTGGATATTTTGTTTTTGTAGTAGTAATTCTCGTTGACGTTTTTCTTTCATTTGTTCTTGTTGTTCTTCCATTTGTTGTAGTTGTTCTTTTAATGTGTCCATTTTACTGGAATGCTGTTCCATCTCTAGGTCAAGAATATCCATATTTACCAGTAATAGACACTGGATAACTAATAGAAACATATATAAAATAAAATATTATAAATTTACCGTTATCAAATTTATAATACTCCCCCTAAGGCTATATTAATTTAATTTGATAATTATTTTTTAAAGACATCTCTCATATTAATTGGTATTGGTATGAAAAATGTTAAAATTAGATTTAAGTTAAATTTCATATATGAACCCCACACCTCGACCACTACCAAATTTATTCTGAATTTTCCACAAATACCTAAAATAAAATACACAAAACCCCCTATTAAATGGCTCGGTGGTAAAACGCAACTCTTAGAACGAATAATGCCTTATTTCCCTAAAGAAATAGATAATTACCATGAATTATTTTTAGGAGGAAGCAGTGTTCTTCTGGCGGTTCTAGATTTAGTAGAAAAAGGCTATATTAAAATTAAAGGTAATATCTATGCCTATGATTTTAATGAAATATTAATAGGTTTTTTCGATAATATAAAAACTCATTCGGACGGTTTATATACCGAAATCCAAAGTTTAAAAAAAACATACACAAATTTATCAGGAACTATTATTAATAGAAAGCCTAATAACGAAGAAGAAGCAAAAACATCAAAAGAAAGCTATTATTATTGGTGTAGAAAACAGTTTAATCAAATAGAAAATAAACAATCTATTAAATCCTCAGCTCTATTTCTATTCCTAAATAAAACTTGTTTCAGAGGCGTCTATAGAACAGGTCCTAATGGATTTAATGTTCCTTATGGTCATTACAAAACAACTCCTACATTTATAGAAGAAGCCTATTTAAATAATTTAAAAAAATTAATCGATAAAGTCCAATTTAAATGTTTGGATTTTAAGGAGGCTTTTAAAAATATTGGTGACGGGGATTTTGTATATTTAGACCCTCCATATGCTCCTGAAAATGCAACGTCGTTTGTAGGTTATAATAAGAAGGGTTTTAAATTAGAAGAACACCAGAAGTTATTTGAACTAACAAAAAATTTAGATAGTAAAAACGCCCAATTTATAATGAGCAACTCAGAAGTTGAATTAGTTACAGAGGCTTTTAGGGATTACAAAATAAAAACATTTGAGGCGAAACGTGCTATTAATTCCAAGAAACCCCAATCTAAAACAAACGAGGTAATTATTCATAATCTAAGTCTTTGATTAAGTCGCTAAAAGCAACGTATTCAATATTCCAAGATTTAGCCAGTTCTAAAATTTTTTTTGTCTTGTCTGTAATTTCGTCCCCGAAATATTTAGTTTTACCATTAGTAAGCTCTTCTTCTTGAAAACCCACACAAACAATTTTAAGAGGTTTTCCATAAAGTTCGGGTATGGTTTGGTATTTAATCCAAGTCCCTAATACCTTTTCACCTGCAGTTCCGCTGACATTCCAATTACTGGTTTTAACCTCCCATATTTCGTCGTCAGCTTCCCAGTCTGGCTCGAATCCACCTTTTTTTACTACTTTACGGGGATTTTTCCCCATAAGTTTTAAAATTTTATATACCATTCCTTCGCCCAGCTTTGTAGTCCATTGTCCATTATCTACTTGTCCAATCATTTTATTACCCCAAGCCTTTTCTTCGGATTCTCGTTGTTTTCTTTGTGCTTTTTTAGTAATACCTTCTATTTTCTGAATAGGCGGTGGCTTTGTAATAGCCCACCTAATTTGCTCTTTTAATTGTTGATCCATAATCTTAATTAATAATTTACCTTTTGTTGCAAATGTCATATATTCTTATTTATTAAAAAATAAGAAAATATTTAAAATCAAAATTTTAAATTTATAATTTACTCGTTATATTTTTGATAAACCTCAATAAATTTTCCAACTACTAATGGTAAACTTTCTGGTGAAATTTCAAACTCTTCTTTTGAACCCTCACAAAACCTAACTCCTGAAATTTTACTAATTTCTAGGAATAACTCATCTTCTATTTTACAGTGACCTGTTGTAGTTTTATCATGAGCTTCTTTAGAAACCGGTAAACTAATATTATAAGGAGCAACTCTTTTACAGTAAGTTCCTCCACTCATTCTCTTTTTCATAGGTTGAGTGGTTATGCCAAATATAATTTTTATATATTCTTTACCATTTGAATATGTAAATATTTCTGTGCCATTTTTATCTCCCCCAGTTGTAAGATATACTTTTCTATTGGTTAAATAATTTTTGTTAATAGTTTTTAGTTCTTCTGGTAGAGTTCGTGTATTTAACTTTTCTTCAACTTCAACTTCTTCAGAGCTTTCTTCTGGTTGAGTTTGGGTATTTAACTTTTCTTCAACTTCATCTTCTTCAGAGCTTTCTTCTGGTTGAGTTTGGGTATTTAACTTTTCTTCAACTTCATCTTCTTCAGAGCTTTCTTCTGGTTGAGTTTGGGTATTTAACTTTTCTTCTGCTTCTGGATTATTACTTTCTGCAATTTCCGTATTTTTTAATTGTGTTTGTGTTAATAAATTAACTTTAGATTCTTTTACTAATGTTGTAGTTTTTTTTTTCTCAGTATTGTAGTAACCCATTTTCCTCATATCTTTTAGATATTTCTCGGCAGCATTAAGAATATTATAGTTTATAGTTTTTTCAAATGGCCTATCGTCGCTTATATTTTTTTTTTGGTCGCAGTTAAAGTACTCGTCTGTATGACGACTATGTTTTATTAAACCTCTAAATTTTACATACCGGTTTCTATGACTACTAAATTTACCCCAATCCAAAATTAAAGCATTATTAGTAGAACTTCTACCTCCACCGTTAACAGAATGATGTCCATTAAATCCCATATCATTACGGTTTTCTCCAAAACGTTCGGTATCATGAGTTCCAAAAGTAACTTCAAATGAATTAAAATTATTCTCATTTTTTTCTTTATCTAACAAAGAAGTATTTATTTTTTTTACTTTATAGTTATCATTAAAACTATTTGTTTTAGGTTTTGTACCATCTTTATTATAAAAATAATCCCTTAATTCTAATTTACCTTTTTCATTACATAATTCTTGGTAACATTCTAGGTTTTCGCCAGGTTTATCATATACTCTAAATATACACTTTCTTATAGTATTTTTTTTACATTCCGTTATAACATTATGGTCTTTAATTGTAAATTCTTTATTATTTTGGCTATTACTATAATCTATTAGATTTAGTTTAATATCCACATTCTCAGGAGTTTCTACATAGGGTATATTTTTTATTAAATTATTAAAATCATTCAAACTAAATTTTTTATACTTTTTATTAATACTTGATATTTCGATTATTGTTCCGGTATGGTATTGGGGAAATTCCGTGTTCCCGCTTTCATCATTTAAAATTTTTCGAGTTAGATTATCTTCATATTCCGTTTCATTAACATCTACTTCTAATATATCAAATTTTATAGAATCATTTATGCATTTTGTAGAAATTTTAATAGTATCACCAAGAGAAATTAGTGCCTCTGTTCCTCCTATACCATAACAAGACCACCCATCTTTATCTCCATTATGAGTATACGGTTTAAAAAGCTTATTTAAATCTTTAATACCAATATTTCCTATAGATTTATCGGTAACAATTATTTTTTGAATAATATTGTTTTTAGTATAAAAATATATACTGATTCCTCCACCAGTTTCGTTAAGTCTCATAATTTCTAAAGAATTATCTATAAGTTCCCATAAAAGATTAACTAAACGCGGAGAACCGGCATGAGTAGCAGCCACAAATCCCTTCCAAGAAAAGTCTCCATTAGATGAATTTAAGGACATTTTAATAAATATTTAATATTCAAATACGGTTAAAAATATTTTATATCAAATTAATATTATATTTTAATGGATTAGTAAATTCCATTGATTGTTTAAGAGTTGTTATGTTTACTTCTACATTTAATTATAAAAATATTTATTCATCTATTTAAAGTTATTCAGCACTATATAAGGTAATAAGGACCATGACTCTCATAGATGATTACTTTGAACTTCAAGTAAAATATGAAAAAAAATTCGGCGAAAAAACAATAGTGCTTATGCAGGTTGGTGGATTTTTCGAAATATATGGAGTTGTCACGGACACTATAAAAAAAGGCAGAATATATGAAATTTGCGATATAACTAATTTAAATACAAGTAAGAGACATAGTAAAACCGATCCAATTTCGTTAAAAAATCCTCTTATGGCTGGATTTCCCAATCATTCATTTGATAAATGGCAGGAAATCTTATTGAAGCACAATTATACAATTATTAAAATAGAGCAGGATTCCAACGGAGTTAGTAAACCCACCAGAAATATTACCGAAATTATTTCACCAGGAGTTAATATCAACTCAAAAAATTTCTCAAATAATATGCTTTCCATTTACATCGAAGAGTACAAAGATTATAAAACAAAAGAAACTATTTTACAGATAGGCTTGGCTATTTTAGATGTAACTACAGGTCACACCAAAGTTTATGAAACCCATTCGGACCCCAACGACTTTTTATATAGTTTAGACGAGTTATTCCGGCATATACAAATTGGTAATCCTTGCGAAATTCTTATTCATACCCAGAATACCAAACTTACCCAGGAAAAATTAGTAAAATACCTAGAGATAGAGATGTACCAAGTCCATTTTAATATGTATTCGGATAGCCATATTTTAAAAAATCAGCATAAAAACCAACTTCTTGCTAAAGTTTTCCCCGAACATGGTGTATTAACCCCAGTTGAATATATTGGATTGCATAGATGTAATTTTTCTTTGATAGCGTATATCTATATCATTCAATTTAGTTACGAACACAACGAGAATGTCGTTCAAAGACTTTCTCGTCCAACTATTATGGACGAATCCAAATATCTCATTTTATCCCATGATTCTATTAATCAACTTAATCTTGTTAAAAATTTAAATTTCCAAGGATTAAAGGGAATTCAGTCTTTATGGGATGTGTTAGATAAGACAAAAACGGCAATAGGCAAACGAACCTTAAAAAGAAATATGTTAAATCCTATTATGGATAAAGGGGAGCTGAATAAGCGATATAATTTAATTGAAAAATTTTTAGAAGATGATAAACACATGAGCGCGCGGAGTTTATTAAAAAATATCGTTGATATTGAGAGATTACATCGAAAAATGGCGATGAAAGTTATGAATCCAAGCAGTTTTATTAGTTTAGATATGAGTTATACTAATATTTTGAATATTATTGATACTTTTAAGGAAGATGCTAATATTAAGCCTATATTACCTAAACAAGAAACACTAACTAAATTTAAAAAATTTATAGCGGATTACAATGATAAATTAATTATGGATAATTTATGTGGAGTTAATTTAAATGGAATTACAGCATCAATATTTAAACGGGGACTGTATACAAAAATAGATAAAATTACAGATAAAATAGCCTTTTATAAGGAATTTTTAGAAACTTTTAAGAATACTATTTGTAATTATGCCAATAGTAACCTACCAAAACAAGTTAAAAACTTTTTATCCATAAAAAGAAACGACCGCGATGGTCATTATTTCCAAACAACAAAAACTAGGGCAAAAAATTTAAAAAAGGTTTTTGACGAAGAAGAGGGCGCGAAAGAATTTACATTTAGGGTGCGTGATAGAACAATCAACATTAAATTTTCGGAGTTGATATTTAAACCTTTTAACGCCGCTATTAAAATTAATCATCCGATGTTACAAAAATATTCTCAATTACTGGCTACATATGAAATTCAACTAGCCAAACTTTCCCTTATTGAATTTTCCGATTTACTATCTAAATATTATATTGAATACAGCGAAACACTCGATAAAATATCTAAGTTTGTGGGATTTATGGATTTCATTACCAATATAGCATTCGTATCTCTTAATAATGGATATTTTAAACCGTCTATAGTAGAGAAAGAAAGGGGGTATTTTAAGGCGACAGACCTGAGACATCCAATTATTGAGGTAATTCACAACGACGTTAAATATATTCCCAACGACCTCTGTTTGGGATGTGATTCTCAAAATGGAGTCTTACTATATGGGGTTAATGCGGTGGGTAAATCAAGTCTAATGAAAGCAGCTGGTATAGCCATTATTATGGCTCAAATGGGCTGCTATGTTCCAGCAAAAGAATTTATCTATTCACCATATAAGCATATTTTTACCCGCATCTCAAATAGTGATAATATATTTAAAGGACAATCTACCTTTGCGGTGGAAATGAGCGAACTTCGTTCTATAATGACAAGAGCGAATCGATATTCGCTTATTTTAGGAGATGAACTTTGTTCAGGAACCGAAACTACATCGGGTATATCGATTGTAACGGCTGGGGTTATTCGTCTTGCTGAGAAAAATGCGAGTTTTATTTTTGCTACTCATTTACATAAATTAAGTAAAATGGAAGAAATCAATGATATAGCGACTGTTCATAATTACCATATGGAAACCATTTTTGACAAGAAAAACAAGACGCTTATCTATAACAGAAAACTGAAAAAAGGCAGCGGTAATGCAATTTATGGACTTGAGGTAGCAAAAGCTATGAATTTAGATGATAAATTCATCAAATGTGCTGAGAAAATACGAAGAAAGATTTTAGGTCAATCGGAATCTATTGTTAATAGTCAAGTATCTAGTTATAATGCTAAACTTGTTATTGATTGCTGCAGTGTATGTGGAGACGAAACGGAGGAAGTCCACCATATAGAAGAACAGCATTTAGCAAATAATAAGGGAATGATTGATTATTTCCATAAAAATAATCTGTTTAATCTGGTCCAGCTATGTCATAAATGTCATCACCAAGTTCATCATGGTTCGCTAGTAATTAAAGGATATATAGATACTACTGAAGGACGAAAGCTGGATTTTGAAAAAGTGGAGAAAAAGAAAAATGCCGCTGGGCGCAAAAAATATTCGTTTGAGGATATTCAACTTGTCAAAGACACTTATGACAGTTTAAAACGCTATACGCAGGTTAAGCGATATATAGAAACAAAATATAATAAAAATATTTCACTTCCAATTATTAAGAAAATGGTTTTGGGGGGGTATTAAATTATTTATTAACAAGATTTATTTTTACAGAGTTTTTCTTTTTCTTTTTCACGATTAGCTTTTTTTTTACAACTTTTTTAATCTCTTCTTTGTCAACATTATTAATTACGACTTCACTCATATCACTATCTAATTGCACTTCCGTAACTTCTGTATTAACTTTCACTTGTTCTTCCGTAGGATCTTTTGAAAATAATTGATTCATAATATCTTTCGCTTCTTGTTCAGCAGATGTAATATTATTTTTAAGAGCAGAAATAAGAGCTTCTTTTGGTTCAATTTGTGTCAAAATTTGTTTTTGAATATCAAGGGGGGGTATATTTAATTTATATCTACCAAGGTTTTTTTGATTAATTTCTAATATAGTACTTCCTTGAAGTAAGTTATCATAAATAATATTTGAATTAAAATAATAGAATAAATATTTCATTTTATGGGAACTGGTATTTGTAATAACCCAAGAAAATCTACTACAATTATATTTACCGTCTTTAATATAAATACAAGGTCTGGATGCCCCCAACGATAAACGATAATTCATCATAATACACTCTCCTTCAAATTTATAACTGGGCACATAACCTGATAGTCCCTTACCTGCATAATACGGATAAATATTATCTTCTTCATTAGATGATTTATCTACTAAATTTCCTCTTTTAACTTTACATAATTCTCTAATTTTATATTTAGTTAAATCTTCTCTATACAACGTATTATGCATAATCGTTTGAATAGATGTTTCTAGTCCTTCAATTATTTTTTTACTATTTGCGATCTCATTTTCATAAATATTATCTAATTGTTCAACAATACGGGTTTGTATTTTAAGAGGTGGGAGGGGAATAGGTAATTTATAAAATGCCTTTATATCCAAACTTTTATTTGCTGAACCTGTTTGACAATATTCACTAATTTTATTTTCAATAAATCTTAAATAATAGTATATATATTTTGTATTAAAAGTCGAACATTTGGGTTTTAATACATACAATATTGATGTAAAGGCACATTTGCCCTTGTAATAATAAATTTTACCCACGGGTCTACAACCAGATATAAATATATTTTCACCATCAAGGGTATTAATATTATGTGTTTTTTTAAAACTCTGAGATACCAGTTGATATTTTCCTGGAATATTTTTTGTTGCCTGAATAGTTCCTTTAACTAACTCAAATATGTCCCCCAACTTAACTACCTTAAAATCCTTAGACACGTTAAAGGTAATTTCTCTAAAAAGATTCATATTAAGTGAGTAGTCATTTTCAATAATTTTACTCAAGTCTACATCAAGGAGAGGTTTTTCAACAATACAACCTTCTACTTTGTCTACTTGAATAAACGATACCTTGGAAGTAGGATTTCCAGTACGTTCAAAGAACAAAACAGAGGTTTTAACGCCTGTATTTTTAAAGAATTCACCATCCCCCACCTTAATAACTTTGTGAAGTTCAAAGTTTTTAAGCAAATATTCACGAGTTTTACGATACATTTTTGTACCATTAAATAATACTCCTTCCGGAACAACAATTGCACACCTCCCGCCTGGTGCTAAATGTGTCATACAATTTTGCAGAAAGAGAATTTCTCCCTTTGTACCATTAATCTGTAACTCTTTGATTTTAGGATTCATATTGGTATATTTCAGACCTTTAACACCAAAGGGCGGATTCATTAGAATAATATTAAATTCATCCTTAGGAGCGTTTTTCGCAAGCCCGTCTTGCTTAATACAGTTTTTAAAAATATCATTAATTGCGTAATAAAGATTTTGTTTTAATAGTGTATGTGTCAGAACATTAATATCCCCTCCATAGATATTTTGTTTTTGAATAGTCCAATCTAAACCATCAAAATTGTCCTTAAAATACTTAATTGCTTCGAGTAAAAATCCACCAGTTCCAGCAGCAGGATCCCAAATACTCTCAATCATTCCGTCTGATTTAATTTTTGGTTTAGTAAGTGTAATAATATATTCAATTAGTCCTCTGTCTGTGAAATATTGACCCAAGTCTTTCATAGTTTTACCTTCGCGATTAATAAAATGCTCGTAAATATCACCAATAATATCTATTTTAGATTCAAGCATATCCAATGGGATTTTATCTAAGAGCACCACCATATAATCAAATACATCAATATTATCTTTTGTAATACGAAAAGGTAAATCAGGAGTTAGTCCCCATTTTGCCGTATCGCGTAAATAGTAGAATAGACACTTTCTAATATTTTGAGGATTATAAAATTTAGTATATCGGTCAGAACTATTTAATCTACTTATAACTTCCCAACTAAGCTCTTCCGGGATATTAAAACGCCTACATTTCTCCTTTGTTAAACTTCTTGCTAACAAAACTATTACAATTTGATAGAGTGCATCTGTCCCGGTAATACCACAACTATTACGAAGTTTATTTTGAATTTCCCAAACAGTAGAAATTAAGAGTTTATTGTCAGACATGGTTATACTTTATAATAAGATTCACGCCTTTAAATAAAAACAATCAAATTTTTGAAAATATTAAATATATTTTTAAAAAACGCACGTATATTTTTAAAAAAAGACTACTGTTTTAAAATATTTGGATATTTCAACCAAATGCAAAATCAGATTCTTGATGGGGCCATATACATTCATTATACTCCGCTCCATAAAATTCTTTTAAATCTACAGAATCTACACAATTATTTAACAGTTCCATATTTTCATATTCTTGACGAGATATAGTATTATTAATATATTCTGTAAATTCATCCCAATTTAAATATTTAGACCTATCATAATATAACTTCGTAAAATTAGAACCTCTCTTATTTAATAGGGTTTCCATCTCCTTCATACTATATAATTTATTACAACCTTTACTCTTAATGATATAATCTTCCCTACAAGTGTTATTCTTAATAGTTTTGCCCCCCAGAGAAGCTATAAATTCTATAGTATCTTTAATAGGATTATTGTAAAATTCTACTGGACGAAGTGCCCATTTTAGTAAATCTAATAACACACTACTATTTTTTTCTGTGCCCGAATAATCATTTCCCGGGGATTTAGTTCCTGTTGAATATTGTAATGGTCTAATAAATAAAGATTCAATATCATAATCTAAATCTAATACTAAATAACGTAATACCTCAATAACATTTTTATATGGGTTTGTATCTTCGTCATCAATGTATGTAGGTAACATAAGCACTAATTTTTTATCTACATTGGTGCCCCCTGGACCTTTTTTATCCGAACGTAAACCTCTTCCAATACACTGGATAATATCTTTATAGGCGACTTTCGTGTCAGTTATAACTATATAGTCTAGATCTTTAAAATCATATCCCATATCAAATTGTTTTACTACATATGCTAACGAATTAGGCGTGTTCTCAAAATTCTCCACCAAACGATAATTATAATCTAAATCAACACCAAGTAACGCCTTTTTATTTTTTTCGTTTAAACCGTTATCATGTAGCAATAAATATGGTTTAATAGCAGTCTTATTTTGTTTATACATTTCATAATGGTTAAGAAATAGGTTACATGCGTTATTATCTCGGCTATGAAAACTAAATCCAAAATTTCGCTTGTGTTTTATAAACCCTTCTAAAATCCATTCAATTAAATTACTATTTTCTATATTTTTTTCTAAAATATGACATTTTACTGGGCATAAAAATTTTAATTTAATAAGTTCTTTTACCGTTATTGGGGAATACAACTCTCCAAATATGTCACTGTGTTTTTTTATATATTCCTTATCAGGAGATGCGGATGTGAAAATCCTATCAGTAATTTTATTTGTATCTGTAAGCAAGAAGTTAATATATTTTTGTTTGTTTTTATCTTTATCGGTTGATTTGGTATCCTCATTAGTAATATAATTTTTCACCCAACCTTCAATACACCAATGTGCCTCATCAAACCAAAAACATATATTATCTAAACTATGGTCATGGATTATCTTATAAAGTTTTTCTGGACAATGTTGACAACAACATGTTATTAGCATTTTTTTATTTTCTTTACGACATCGTGATTTAAAATCGCCAAAAGGTTCGGTTGAATCTGATAAATTAAAAGCTAAATAATCATTATCTAATAAAGCTAGATATTTAGATGAACAATTTTGAACATTAACCTTTTTCCTGGGAGATAAGCAAACTATTACTTTAGGTTTTATTTTTTGTAATATCTTAAAAATAATATATGATTTACCCGCACCCGTTGCTAATTCTAGATAAAATTTATGTAATTCATTTAATGTCTCAAATCCTTTATTAATTATTTCTATTTGATACTCACGGGAAAACCATTTTTCTTGTTCCTTGTGTACAACTTTTGGTATTTTAGGTTTTTTTTTACGGACATCTGCTAACGTAGTTAATAAACTGTCGTAGTCTTTTTTTACCTGCTCACGCGCCTGTGCAACAATTCTCTTATTTACTTCTTCTACTTCTTCCTCAGTCCATTCTTTAACTAAATCTAAACCTAATAACGGGAACTCTTTTTTAATAATTCTATCTATTAATTCTAAACCCTCGCTATTTATAAATTCATTTGATTTTTTAGTGTTAGATTTTACTAAATGATTCTGTAATTCACGAAGTAAAGGGAGTTCTCTACTATATATTTCTTCAACTATTTTGATTTTATTAGCATCTGGTGCTATTAATGAAAATAGTTTATCGATTTCTTTATAACCTAATAAATAATCTTTATTTTTATTAATAGTATAAATGTTTTTCATCGTGCTATGTTCGGAATGTTCTTCTGTAGAATCCATTAATCGGTTAATGATATTTTCAATATCCCCCCATACATACCCGTATTTAACTTTATTTCCGGGTTCCCAATCGGGATTTTGTTTAATATAGATATTATTACTACATTGCATTAATTATAACTATTCTACACTTTTTAATTAAATATATTAACAAAATATATAATAATTTCAAATTTTTAATATTAACATACAATTTATTATAAAATAATAAGGGAATGATTGATTATTTCCATAAAAATAATCTGTTTAATCTGGTCCAACTATGTCATAAATGTCATCACCAAGTTCATCATGGTTCGCTAGTAATTAAAGGATATATAGATACTACTGAAGGACGAAAGCTGGATTTTGAAAAAGTGGAGAAAAAGAAAAATACCGCTGGGCGCAAAAAATATTCGTTTGAGGATATTCAACTTGTCAAAGACACGTATGACAGTTTAAAACGCTATACGCAGGTTAAGAGGTACATCGAAACCAAATACAATAAAAATATTTCAGTTCCAACAATTAAGAAGATGGTTTTGGGTGGGTATTGAATACAAAATAAAAAATTTATATTAAATAAAACTAATAATTATTACAATTAATAACTATTACTATTATATGTCCTTAAAAATTGACTTTCACGAAACTCATACTCATATAGTCGAAGGCGTCGGTTTTGGGTGGGTATTAAATACCTGCGCGCGAGGTTGAACCACGACTTTTACCATGGGTTTTTTTTGATACTGGAAACTTTGAAATATGTTCGACGTAATTTAGCCCCGTTTCGCCTACTTTTTACTTGTCGGTTTCAGCTTATATATTTTATTAGTTTGTAAATTAACATATTTTTGTAATATTTTTAACCCAGATGAGTCATTTAATTTAATAAATTTTTTAGAAATAGGATTGAAAATTTTAGTATAACCTCCTTTTTGGTTGGGTTTTTTATTTAATTTATTTAAATATTTTTTTATAAGTTGTTTTCCATCTTTACTAAAAACGCTGATATATTTATTAGAAAGCGGGTTATATATTTTTTGATATAAAGACCCCCTACCTCCCGTTTGTTGGCATTTAGGGAGCAGTTTTCGCTTATATACACAACCTTCGTTTTTGCAGTTTCTCATATTGTGCTGTTCACATGGTTTAGATTTTCGTATGACCGCTACTTTTTTAATTTTCTTTTTTACTTTAGGTTTGGATGTAGTTGATAAAGCACTTGAGCGAGTGGGATGAGTTGTAGTTGCAGTGGGTTGAGATATAGGTGATTCAGATTTAAGTTTTTTACCATCAACAACTTCCTCAATTAAAGCAATTTCTTTTTGTGAAAGTTTATAATATTTGTAAATATCCTTGTCGGTTGGATTATTTGGTAATTGAGCGGGTATTGAAATCTTATTTAAAATTTTAAATTCATTTATATGATTTGGAGAGGCAGAATACTGGATTATATGTAATAAAAATCTTATTAATTTAGAATTTAAAAACTTCTCTAATTTTATACCCTCCGTTTTATCTGTAACTAATTGATACATAGTGTTATTAGTTCCTCCAATTATTTTTTGATAAAATTTACAATATAAATTTGATTTTTGTTTCCCCGCTTTATATGTCATTATTAATTTAGGCTTATTATAATACTCAGGAATATCATCCATTTGCTGTCCCACTAACTCATAAGTATTTTTTTCACGATTAAACATAAACGCATGTTCTATTCCGGGGGAACCTATTTGTAATTTATTAGGTTTTAAATGCTGGTCATATTTTATATCAAACGGAACACCTGTATTTTTGAAAAGTTTTTTTAAGATGCCTAATGCTAAGGGTTGAACCAGATTAGGTATAAAATTAAAATCGGATAATAAAATACTATCTGTATAATATAAGCCTCTAAATTGATTAGTAATACGCGTTTTGTGTGAAATGTCCGGTGTATTTTTTTGAAAAACATAATAATCTACTTTTGGGAAATTAGGTATTTTTTCATCACTAATACGAACATATATTAAATTTCCCTGTTGTTTAAATGTATGCCAAACTCTACCTGCGTTATTTACTCTATCTCCGTCTTTAAATGGTTTTCGCCATCCTAGTGGGTGAACAAAATTTAAATATCCTTTATTGTTAAGTACATCGATTGAATTATATACAAAATATAACCAAAATACCCCCCCTCCTTTTGCAACCCCGCCCGTATTATATGGTGGATTACCCATAATTATATCAAATGTCCCAGGCCAAGGATTTTTGGGAAATAATTTTTTTATTTTTTTATTAGTTTCTGTTACTTTTTCTAATTTTTTTGTGGGATCTTTGAGTTTATCCTTTATATTTTTTAGTTCTTTTAACAACTTGTCTTTTTCATCTTTTTTTTGTATTGTTAAAGGACTGTCAGGGCCCTCTTCCTCACCTAGTAGTTTTAATTCATCTTTTAACAAATCAATTTGATTTTCTATACTAACTTTATCACTTTCTAATTTATTAATTTGTCTTTTCATAATAGTCTCATTTCCAAAATCTAAAAAACTAGCTTCTAAAATATTTGCCCCTGGTCCAAATATTTTTTTAGATATTGATACATTAACAGGATCGAATTCAATCATATAAAGCATTTTTTTAATAATATGATTATGACGTTCTTTCTCCTTTTTGAATTTTTTCCTCAATCCTATTGTTTTGTCAGGCAATAATCCCATTAATCTCATATACACTCTTATAGGATAATTACCTATACCGTTAGTAGGATCAAGCCATTTTAAATTAGGATTTGTCCATACATCCGGAGGCAATTTATCTAACATATCATCAACTAAAGTAAGTGGTGTAAATACTTCTCCACGGTTTTTACGTCCTTCTTCAGTCGGTGTTAACTTGCTATTAACAAAATTTAATAATTTTTCCCAATCACCACATTCTTTTATATCCACTATTTGAGATATCATACTACTATAATAAGGAGATATTTTTTCTATGACTGATGCTTTATTAATAAATGCTATTATCTTCTTAATTACCGTTCGTCCGCGGCGGGTGGCGTCAGCGCGCAGCACCTCCACCTCCTCCGACGTCTTCCCCTTGACACGTGAAGGGATGAAGTAGCGATTAACAATTAATCCCACGGCAGTATATAATACTTTGGTAATATCGTCGGCGTCTTGCTCCAATATTTTTTTAATTTTATTAACCATTTCATCGCCATCGACATCGTCGCTTATGTCGGATTTTCTTAAGGAGCATTCGGACAAAATAGCAATGATTCCTAATAATTCCTGAGCAATTTTCTTAAAATTTTTTATAGTGTTGCGTTTTTTTTCGGCATCTGTCATTTGGGGGGTGGATAATACAGACTCGGAACCCGCTTTTTCCTCATCATCGTTCGTTGACGCGGCAGCGCCATCTGCGGAATGTCCATCATCTCGCCCATCAGACTGTTCTTGACCTGCTTTAGGTACAGATTGGTTTGGGGATTTGGCTACGACGTTAACCACCTGTGTAGTTTCATTGTGGTCTTCCGACATCGCTCCCAGTATAGCCTCGCCAGCCGGATTTTCAAAACAGTCATCCGGAAATATTTCAGTAAAATCTTTGGAATAAGATTTTTCTATAACAGAAAAATCTATATACTTATTAAAATCCTTGAGCAATTTTTGTTGCTTATTAAGCCACGTATCCTCAGGTGTTTCTTCTGTTAATGTGTAAAAATCTTCATCAATATGAAACAAATCTATTAAATGTTCTATTTTTTTCGTATTACTCCTTTTATGTTTTATTACTTCACTACCGTATTTATAAAATAATTGTATAATCCTTTGAGGATTTAAATCCACTACAAAACCAATTTTTTTATCTTTCCTTTCAGTCAAGGCGCGGAATATTTTTTGAAAATTTAAATCGTGTGATTTAATTTCATCTAATAAAATTATAATATCAACACACTTTAGGGTTACACCCGTTGTAAGTTTCTTATTTGCCAATATAATAAGTCCTCGTCCCTTTTTATAAGACTCAACTTCTTGAACTCTAATACATTCTTTAATATCATTCTTCGCGTTGCCAAGACATGTCACTATAATTCGTTTTTCCTCTTCCCCTGTAAATGTGTCTTGTAACGTATGTTTTTTTTTACTTGAAATTAACATAACATCATAATTTCGCCCAAGTTCCCTATGCTTACAAATAAGTTTTGCCATACATATTTGTATTCCAAGTGATGCGTTATTATCATCCTGTTTTTTCCCGCGTCCTATTGGTAGAAACCATAATTGCGTATTAGGATTAAATGCCGAGCGGTCACATAGAGGATTTGTTGTATTACCAGTATGCTCGCTTATCGCTTTTATTCTTTCGTATATAGTACGCCCTCTTAGGTTACTATTCCAAGATTTTTTTCTTTGGTCATCAGTAACACCATCAAGTATTTTACTTTCTTTAGTATCGCTCTCTTCTCTCCATGGACGAAGAGGTTGGATATAATTTAATAACCCAACAACATTAGTTTTATATTTAAATTCACCCTTATTTTCTTTGTCCATTTCTAATAATTTCACCATATTAAACTCGGCACCTTTTTGTCCGCCATCAATCTGAGCCGTTATATAACCTAATTCTTTACTGTCTAATTGAGAAGTTAATGTGTGTATTTCGGGGAAACTGCTATAAGAATCTTGTATATAGTCTTCGCTTATATCAAAGTTGTCTTGTAGAGTATCTAAAGTTTGTTGAACTATTTTTTTAGAAAACCTAGATTTTACTAATATTTCCTTTAGTTCGCTAAAACTCCTTTTCCCAATCATTATATCTTCATAACTCCAAACGCATTGGTTTTTTGTTGGAGTAATCATTGTAGTAGACAAGTGTTCGGAAATCAATTTTAAATACGTCGCAGTCAAAAAAATTTTAATACACGCAGGAGTGCTGCCGCTCCCCGGTCTCAAATATTGCTTTAGTATATTTTCGCTTGTTTCAGTTGTTCCGCCTTGATGAGCCTCGTCGTAAAAAACCAAATCTGCTCCAGGGGGGGTACACGAATGTCCCTCGTTGTCCGTAAATTCACCTAATAAATAACATTTAATAGATTCTATTGTAGTAGTTGGTTTTTTCTGCTCACACAAACTAAAATCATCTCCTAATTCTTTTAGTTTTTTACCTTTCAATTTCTCCAAAGTTTGTTTCGAAAAAATAAAGATATTCTTTGGTCCTAATTTTAAAGATTTTGACTTACATTTAGGACAAATTATGTTATAATCATCGAATCCGGTAAAATTAGCAAAAACTTCTTTCCATTGATTAAGCGTTTCAGTAGGAAACGGAGTAATAATTAAAATATTCTTATATTTATCCTTACATACCTGTAAAAATCGGGCCGCCATATACGTCTTCCCACTTCGGGCAACCGCCCCCCAAATAAAATTTTTACTTAATTGTGTACTATCATCAATTATGGCTTTCGTGTTTTGAACAAATAACTCTTGGTGGAATCTTGGAATAAGAATATTCTTTTCGGTTGCTTCGAATAATTTATCGACGTCATTATCCAAAGATTTTAATTTGAGTTTTAGTTTTTTAAAACATATTTTAAGATCGTCCTCCCCCCATACTGATTCATTTTTAACTTGGTCTGCTATATATTTCCTGTTAGCCCGTGCTTTTGCAATTTTGAAACCTTCAGACTGGTTAGTAATAATAACAATATTATTCTCTGTTTTTCTAAACTCTGGATTATTGTTATAGGCGGTATATAATTTACTAATATCATATTTATCTATACTTTTTGATTTATTAAAATATTTAACGGAACAAAAATAAAACGCATTACGTTTTTTAATTGTACATTTTATACTTTTTACATTTAATTCGTCTGCGTCTGACCGTTGTTTATTTCTGAAAAATTCGGATAACTCAACAATGCTGCCTCCCTTCTCATAATTAATATTTTTAGTTATATTATTTTTAGTGTATGTCAGTTCTAAATTTTCTATAATATCGCCGATATTAATTAGTTGATTTATATCTACACTAATTATTTTACCATCAGTATCAATGGTAATAATATTATTAAAATCTCTTATATCCTTTATATCATAAGTGTGTTTTGGAAGTCCCTCGCACGCATTACCTCCGCTACCTACGCTCCCAATTGAAAACGTAATATCACTTACGCCTCCTCCTTTGCTGGTTTTTAGTTTTTGATTTTTAAAATACTCTTTTCTCCCCGCCCCTATTGGTTCAGAACTTTGGGATATTCTTCCATTATAATGCCCAATTACGGATTTATTTATAAACATATCAGGCATCTCAAGCTTTATCATAATATCCCATAATACTTCAAACATTTGATTACGACACGTGCATTTTTTTGATTTACAACGTTCCTGAACAACGCTAGTAGTCGCCATGTGATGTAAATCCATTACCTTATCATATGATGAATAGTCGGGGTCGTCGGAAGCAATTTTTGTTAATAGTTCATACTTATTATTTACACTCGGGTCAATTAAATTTGGGTCCCCTTTAAAGTTTATTGATGCCACTTTAGAATCTATTTTAGTACACTCTGCTCGTATATTTTTCCGTTTCTCCTTTATTGAAGATGTATTATAATACAATTCAAACATACGCATTAATTCATTATCTATATCTGGTAATGGTGAATCCGATTTTTTACTCATTTATTATAATAATAAAATATAAAAAATACACCATACTTGTATAAATAATATTGGTTATTTATAGGATTTTGATTAAATACTAAACACATTTAATAAAAAAATGATGTATTCTATTATTTTTATGTTATCTACTCTAAATTAAGACCCCGTGAGTTTTCGCGCTTTTTGCAGTTGCTCGGCAAGTGTCACTTTCGGTCGGTAGGAGTTTGGGAAATCTAGTCGCGCGGCCAATCCAACCACCAGTTCGCCATACTCATCCTTCTCCGCGGTCAAATCATCTATTTCCTTCTTCATCAACGACAACAGGAACGACGAGTTAATAAGAATGCTTGTTGTCGGATTCGGGTTTGCCGCTGTTTTTGTAGAGAAGGCCTTAATCTCATTTAGGGTTCCACCACCCCCCTCCAATACCGCACACTCGCCGTTGAAACTATTTACCAGCCATGCCATCAACTCTTGTCGGACGACCCCCCCTCCGTAACTAATAGGCCAAATGGTATGATTATCCCATAAACCCTGCGTCGGTTCTGTCAACATCTCCCCGCCACCACTAGTGCGAAATGAGTTCATCCAATAGGATTTCGCATCAGGAAACTCAGCAGGAAACACGACTGGTTCGTCTTGTGTGGGAATAAGACGTCGGGCAACCTGAACGGGTGGAGGGTATTTCTCATGGGCGAGCGATACATAGAGTTCCAGGTCCCGCTTAGCGCTTCGAAGCAGTCCATCAATACCGCCTGGGAGTTTCTGTAT
>Ga0206129_10000626_pt1 | contig 53390 bp, 44 predicted proteins | sample Helgoland_Spring_8_FD_148616 | JGI IMG/M metagenome (GOLD analysis project Ga0206129, IMG submission 148616) | Pelagic subsurface seawater microbial communities from Kabeltonne, Helgoland, North Sea - Helgoland_Spring_Bloom_20160502_2 | ecosystem: Environmental > Aquatic > Marine > Epipelagic ...
ATCCCTGTGCCCAGAACACACGAACGGCCCTACTTGTGCCATGACCCATGCAACCTCAGTCGCATAAACCAAAACACCGCCGCCCGCGCATCCCTTCCTTTACGCACGCTAAATTGTATAAGAGCAAAAGAGCCGCCCTGGAGCAGCTCTCCCAACCGCGTCGCCGGCGCTCGCCGTTCCGCGATGGAGGCGCCTTATAGGCCCCCTCCCAGGGATGAGTCAACGGGCGTTTTTCGAAAACATGAAATTATTTTCGGCCCTACCGGGATAGCAGGCAGCGAACCGACGGTCCGGTTTCTGCCTCGCCCCTTGCTATGGCCCCTTGCCATGGCCCCTTATGCTATGGCCCCTTCAGCTATGGCCCCTTGCTGCGGCCCGGATCCTTCGACCGCCGTATCCCGGTTGACTTTAGGTTGTTGACTTTAGGATAATGTTCTGGCAACCAAAATCGGCAACGATTGCACGGGTTTTAGAGGATCCGGACCAAGACAATCGACCGAAAAACGGTTCAGGCTTTAAACGGTTTCAGAAGTGAGGACCAGTGCGCGGCCATCGCCACTTGCGACAACACCGGCTTCGCCGCTTTCAGCGGAGCCCCATCCATGCCACCTCCTCCCCGGCCCCGACCGACGCGGCCCCCACCGGGCCGGGTGCGGCCCGCGGCCGGCGCTGGCTGCCGGCCGGGTGGCTGGCAGCCCTGCTGGCCCTGGCGCCCGGCAGCGCTTATATCTCGTTGAGCGAGGCGGCAAGCCCGCTGTTCGGCTGGACGGCGGATCGGGCCCATGTGGCGGTGGACGAATCCACGCCCCCCGCCGTCATCCTGCCGGACCGGGTGCGCCCGCCGGCAGAGCCCTCCCGGGCGGCGGCGCCGGCGTCGGTTCGTGTGACGCTGGGCAAGGGCGACACGCTCGCCTTGGTCCTCGACCGGGCCAACGTGCCTTACCGACAGGCGCACGCCGCGATCGAGGCCTTGCGGCCGGTTTACAACCCCCGCCACCTGCGGGCCGGGCAGGAGTTGGCCCTGACCCTGGCGCCCGGCAATGGTTCGCAAGCGGTCTTGATCGGCCTGGAACTTTCGGCCCGGTTCGACCAGAACGCCGGCATCACGCTGTACCCCGACGGCGACTACCGCGCCTTCACCGCACCCAAGCACCTGAACAAGCTGCCGGCGCGCTCCGCCGGCGTCATCCGCTCCAGCCTGTTTTCCGACGGGCTGGAGGCGGGCGTGCCCGCGGCGACCATGGCCGACTTCATTCGGCTGTTCAGCTTCGATGTGGATTTCGAGCGCGACGTGCATCCCGACGACCGGTTCGAACTGGTGTTTGAGCGTTATATCGACGGCGATGGCAATATCGTCCACGCCGGCAACCTGCTTTATGCGGGCCTGACCGTCGCTGGCCGGGAGCGGGGCTATTATCGCTTCGATGGCGGGGATGGCGACGACGCCTTCTACGACGCGCAAGGCAACGGCATCCGCAAGGCACTGCTGCGCACGCCGGTGGACGGTGCCCGCAAGTCGTCGGGCTTCGGCATGCGCCGGCATCCGATCTCCGGGTACAACAAGATGCACAAGGGCGTGGACTTTGCCGCCCCCCGCGGCACGCCGATCCGGGCAGCCGGCGACGGCGTGATCTCGTTTGCCGGACGCAAGGGCGGCTATGGCAACTATCTCAGCGTGCGCCACAATGGCGAGTACGAGACCGCCTATGCCCACATGCATGGCTTTGCCAAGGGCATGCGCCGCGGCGCACGGGTGAAACAGGGGCAGATCATCGGCTATGTCGGCTCCACCGGCCGTTCGACCGGCCCGCACCTGCACTATGAGGTTCTGGTGAAAGGCAAGCATATCAATCCGGCCACGCTGCGCCTGCCCAGCGGCAAGAAATTGCAGGCCCGCGACCTGAAACGGTTCCGCCAGCAGATCGGGGTAATCGACGCCCTGCGCAACCGCGGCACCGACGGCGACACCCTGGTCGCGGCCCGCCCGGATTAGTCCCCGGATCAGTCCCCGGACCAGTCTTGGCGGCTCTCGCCGCAGAGAGATCGGCAGGGCCTTAAGCCCAACCCGCCTTCCGGCTTGGGTATCGCCATCGGCAGAGGCCGCGCCGGCAACGGGGGCCCGGGCCTCGCCCTGGCGTCGGAAGGGTGGGGAGGCCGCTGCCGGCGCGCCTTGCGGAGGCCCGGCAAGAGACACACCGGCCGCGGCTCGGCGCGCATCCTGCCGCCGCCGCGCGGCAATATGCTGGCGCGAGTGCAGATCCTCCCGCTCGCCATGACGGCCGCGCAGCCGGCGGCTGCCGGTGGCCGGACCGAACCCCTGCGGCCAGGCCGGACGCGCCGGTTGTCGAAACACAGCATCTCGCCCGGCACGAGGCGCACGCGCACCACAAACGCCGGGTCTTCGGCCAAACGGAACGCGGTGCGGAGGGCCCGGTCCGCACGGTCCCGTCTCGAACGGCACCCGGTGCGGTGCCCGCAGCCAGGGGCTCCGGCGCACGTCTGTCCGGAGGGCACGTCGAAGAGCCGGCCGAAATTCGCCGGGCGGATCGGCCCGATCAGCACCGGCACCCGCTCCACCGGGACCGGATCGGCCGGCAGGGGTTCGACAATGGCAACGCCGTGCACATGTAGGGTCTCTGCCCAGCGGTCAACGGCTTGCGGGCGCTCCAACAGCGCCGGGCATCGGCGTGACAGCACGCGCCGAGCCCGTCATCCCACGCAACGCGGACGGCCTGGCCTTCCGCGCTGGCCACCGTTATCCGGCGCTCGGTCGGGCAGGCATCGAAATCCGGGGTGGGCGGCGGTGAGGCAGAGGGCATGCGGGCGATCCTTGGCGCAGACGCTTTGGCCGGCAGGCTGGCATCCCTCTGCCTCAAAAGCCTCTGGCCCAAAAAGAAAGAGGCCGCGCCCAAGCGGACGCGGCCTCCATTTTTTGCAACAGGGTGCCCGGGAAGGCTGGATCAGAAATCCATACCGCCCATGCCACCCATACCGCCCATGCCGCCCATGTCGGGCATGCCGCCACCGCCGGCTTGCTTCTCCGGACGCTCGGCGACCATGGCCTCGGTGGTGATCAACAGCCCGGCGACGGACGAGGCGTCCTGCAGTGCCGTGCGCACGACCTTGGTCGGGTCGATGATACCGGCCTTCACCAGGTCCTCGTACCTGCCCTCCTGGGCGTTGAAGCCGTAGTTGCTGTCGCTGCTCTCCAGCAGTTTGCCAGCCACGACCGCACCGTCATCGCCGGCATTCTCCGCGATCTGACGCACCGGCGCCTGCAGCGCGCGGCGGACGATCTGGATGCCGACCTTCTGGTCTTCGTTCGCCGGGGTCAGCGCGTCGAGGGCACGGGACGCGTACAGCAGCGCGCTGCCGCCGCCCGGGACAATGCCTTCCTCGACTGCGGCGCGGGTGGCGTTCAGGGCGTCATCGACGCGGTCCTTGCGCTCCTTCACCTCGACCTCGGTCGAACCGCCGACGCGGATCACCGCAACACCGCCGGCCAGCTTCGCCAGACGCTCCTGCAGCTTCTCACGGTCGTAGTCGGAGGTGGTCTCCTCGACCTGCTGGCGGATCTGGTTGCAGCGGGCTTCGATGTCCGTCTTCTCGCCGGCACCGTCGACCAGGGTAGTCTCGTCCTTGTTGATGCTGACGCGCTTGGCGCGGCCCAGCATGTCCAGGGTGACGGTCTCGAGCTTGATGCCCAGATCTTCCGAGATGACCTGGCCGCCGGTCAGGATGGCCATGTCTTCCAGCATCGCCTTGCGGCGGTCGCCGAAGCCCGGCGCCTTGACCGCGGCAATCTTCAAGCCGCCACGCAGCTTGTTGACCACCAGCGTGGCCAGGGCCTCGCCCTCGATGTCCTCGGCGACGATCAGCAGCGGCTTGCCGCTCTGGACGACGGCTTCGAGCACCGGCAGCATCGGCTGCAGGCTGGCGAGCTTTTTCTCGTGCAGCAGGATGTACGGGTCTTCCAGCTCGCAGATCATCTTCTCACCATTGGTGATGAAGTAGGGCGAGAGGTAGCCGCGGTCGAACTGCATGCCTTCGACGACGTCGAGCTCGGTTTCCAGGCTCTTCGCCTCTTCGACGGTGATCACACCCTCGTTGCCGACCTTCTGCATCGCCTCGGCGATCATCTCGCCGATGGCGCGCTCGCCATTGGCGGAGATGGTGCCGACCTGGGCGACTTCACCCGAGTCGTTGATCTTCTTGGAACGGCCCTTCAGGTCGGCGACGACGGCCTGAACCGCCAGATCGATGCCGCGCTTCAGGTCCATCGGGTTCATGCCGGCGGCAACCGCCTTGGCGCCTTCCCTGACGATGGCCTGGGCCAGCACGGTGGCGGTGGTGGTGCCGTCACCGGCGACATCGTTGGTCTTCGACGCCACTTCGCGCACCATCTGGGCGCCCATGTTCTCGAACTTGTCGGACAGTTCGATCTCTTTGGCGACGGTCACGCCGTCCTTGGTGATGCGCGGCGCGCCGAACGCCTTGTCAAGCACCACGTTGCGGCCTTTGGGGCCGAGCGTGACCTTCACCGCGTCGGCCAGCGTGTTGACACCCTTGATCATGCGATCGCGGGCGTCGGCGGAAAAACGAACGTCTTTCGCAGCCATGTTTCTATAGTCCCTTTTCTATCCGAGCGGGGTTGTGTTCAATCAAGGGCGGATTATCGAAGACGATTAGTCTTCGATAATTCCCATGATGTCGGACTCTTTCATGATCAGCAGCTCTTCGCCGCTAACCTTGACTTCGGTGCCGGACCATTTGCCAAAGATAACGCGGTTGCCCTCTTTGACGTCCAACGGGGTCACCTTGCCGTCATCGGACACCCGGCCAGAACCGACGGCGATGATCTCGCCTTCCATCGGCTTTTCCTGGGCGGTGTCCGGAATGATGATGCCGCCGGCGGTCTTCTGCTCGGACTCGACACGGCGGACCAGAACGCGGTCGTGCAGCGGCCTGAAACGCATTCGGGAGTCTCCCTAAAGGTTGATTGCGGAGATGTCACATTTGTGACCCGGCCCCGCCCGAGGGCGGATGCCCGGGATGCGCTCGGATTTAGGGAGGCTTGGTGCCGGTTGCAAGAAAAAAATTAGCACTCACCCTGCTTGAGTGCTAACACATCGCGCGCACTCGACCCGGTTGAGTGCTAACAATCGGTAATTCATAGGTTTTTGGTCATTTTATGCGACGTGTTGCCTTGATCCCTGCCGCCGGACCGGGTCAGAATTCCGGTCTTGGCGCAACCCGCAACACGGAGCGATGACCCCATGACCGCCCTGGCGCAGCAATTGGCCGGCTACCGCCTCACCACCGCGGAAATCCTCTATCACATGCCGGACCATCCCGGCCTGTTGCAGTCGTTTGTCTGGCAAAAGCTGGACCTGGCGCCGAAATATCCGGCGCTGCGGCGGTTTCTGGATTTCTGGGACCGCGAGTTGGACGCCCGCCTGCACTCGGTCCGCGTCGCCCAAAAGGGCCTGGTCAGCGCCGCCGACCTCCGCTTCGTGGATGGCGAATTGCACATGCACTGACCGCCGACCGCACCGGCCTGCCGCACGCGACACTTTGAGCCGCGCGTTGCGGCATCCCGGCATTTGCTGGCCACCCCGCCTGTTCATACACTCATCGGGAGTAACAACGCCCTTATTGGGGAGTGATCCCGGTCGATGGTGGCTATTCGTCACAGAGCGATTATTGCCGGCTGGCTTTTTGCTTTGACCGCCGCAGTATTTGCCATGATTTCCATTGGCGGCATCACCCGCCTGACCGAGTCGGGATTGTCCATGGTCGAGTGGCGCCCGCTGATCGGCGCCATCCCCCCGATGACGGAGGCGGAATGGCTGCGCGTGTTCGACCTCTATCGCGCCACCCCCGAATACCAGCACATCAACGCCGGCATGAGCCTGGGGGCGTTCAAGACCATTTTCTGGTGGGAGTATATCCATCGGCTCTGGGGGCGGATGCTGGGCCTGGTGTTCATCCTGCCCTTTGTCTTTTTCCTGATCAAAGGCTGGCTCACGCCCCGCCTGACCTGGCGGCTGGCCGGCCTGCTGGTGCTGGGCGGCCTGCAAGGCCTGATCGGCTGGTGGATGGTCAAGAGCGGCCTGGTGGACCGCACCGATGTCAGCCAGTACCGGCTGGCCACCCATCTGGTGTTCGCCCTGGTGATCCTGGCGCTGCTGTTTTATCTGGGCCTCTCGCTGCTGATCCCGCCGAACCGCCGGGTGCGGGTGCGCCGTTCGCTCGCCGGCCATGCCTGGCTGGCGGCCGGCGCCATTCTGCTGACGACGATTGCCGGTGCCTTCGTCGCCGGCACCAATGCCGGCCTTGTCTACAACACGTTTCCGCTGATGGGCGACCGGCTGGTGCCGGCGGAATACGCGCATTTGAGCCCATTCTGGCTGAACTGGTTCGAGAACCAGGCCGCCATTCAGTTCAATCACCGCCTGCTGGCCGTCGCCACCTTCGTTGTCGTCGCCACGCTCTGGTGGCGCTGCCGCCAGGCCAGCCTGAACCGCACCGCCCTGGTGGCCGTGACCGTGCTGATGAGCCTGGTCTGCCTGCAATTCGCCCTTGGCATCCTCACCCTGTTGACCAATGTGCCGATTGCCCTGGCCGCGACGCACCAGGCCATGGCCGTGCTGCTGTTCCTGAGCGGGCTTGGCACCGCCTTCAGCCTGCGCCCGCGCTGGAAGACCCAGGCCTACTCCCTGGGCGCGGTTCCCGCTTGAGCGCCGGAAACCGGCTCGACCCGCGGTTGCAGGCGCTGGAACACGGCCTTGCCGCGCTGACCGCTGCCGATCCGGCGCTGGCCCGCGCCGTCGCCGAGGCCGGGCCCCCAGCGTTCGACCTCCGCCCCGAAGGCTTCGAGACCCTGGTCCGCGCCATCGTCGCCCAGCAGGTCTCCGCGGCCTCCGCCCGTGCCATCTTTGGCCGTCTCTGCGAAGCGGTGCAGCCGTTGACCCCCTCGGCCTTCCTCGCCGCCGGGCCGGAGGCGATCCGCGCCTGCGGCTTTTCCCGCCCCAAGATCGCCTACGCCACCGCCTTGGCCGAGCACATCCGGGACGCCCGCCTGCCGCTCGCCGACCTGGCGGCCATGGAGGATGCCGCCGTCGTCAAGGCGCTGACCGCCGTCCCCGGCATCGGCGTCTGGAGTGCGGAGGTCTATATGATTTTCGCCATGGGCCGGCCCGATGTCTGGCCCGCCGGCGATCTGGCCCTCCAGACCGCCCAGCAGCGCCTGCACGGCCTGGAAGCCCGCCCGAAGCCGAAAGCCTCCCGCGAACTGGCGGCGGCCTGGGCGCCCTGGCGCTCCGCCGCGGCGGTGACGCTCTGGCACTATTACCGCACCATGCCATAAGGCCGGGCGCGCGGGCTCTGCCTCAGATCGGCGGGCTCTGCCTCAGATCGACAGCACCTTGTCCAGCCATTTCAGCACGCCCTTGGGCTCGCCCTGTGCCTCGGGCAGGCTGGCATGGTGGCTCGCCGCTTCGCGCGGCGGCAGGTATTTGTTCACCGGCTTGTAGCCCAGCTCCGGCATCAGGTCGTAGCCCAGCCGCTCCACGACCAGTTGCGAGACCGCCGAGTTCGGGTCGCCCAGGTCGCCATAGTGGCGCGCGCCGGCCGGGCAGGTGGAGACGCAGGCGGGCACCCGTTCCTCCTCCTCCAGGTTTTCGTTGTAGATGCGGTCGATGCAGAGCGTGCACTTCTTCATCACGCCTTCGTCCACATCGAACTCGCGCGCGCCATAGGGGCAGGCCCACGAGCAGAGCTTGCAGCCGATGCAGGTGTCGGCGTTGACCAACACGATGCCGTCTTCCGCGCGCTTGTAGCTGGCGCCGGTCGGGCAGACGGTGACGCAGGCCGCGTCCTCGCAATGCAGGCAGGATTTCGGGAAGTGCACCGTGCGCCCATTGGCGCCGTCGCCGGCCTCGTAGGAATGGACACGGTTGAACCAGACGCCGTCCGGCGCGGCGCCATAGGGGTCGTAGTCGGTCAGCGGCGCAGAATGGCCGCCGGTGTTCCACTCCTTGCAGTTCACCGCGCAGGCATGGCAGCCAACGCAAATGTCCAGGTCGATAACCAGACCGAGCTTTTTCTGGGTCGAGGTGGGGAGTGTGGTCATTGTTGGGCTCTCTGAAGAATCTCGGCGTCTTTGCCGGGGGCCGCAGGCGACGCAGCAACCCAGGCAAAACCGCGGACGGCTTGCCGCCGGCCTGGATCGCTTTGGCTTGCGCCGCGCAACGACGGCGGAAAGGGGACGAACCGGCGCATCACGCCCGCTTCTTGCCGTAGCGCAAAATCTCCGGCCGCGCGGCCAGGCTTTTCGGCGGCGTCAACGCTGGGTAGAGCGGGTCGATATGCTCGGCGCTCACCTTCTCGATGCGCACCCGCAGGTCGTACCAGGCGGCCTGGCCGGTCACCGGGTCGGTGTTGGAGGTCTTGCCGTCGGGCAGCAACTCGCTGATCAGGTGGTTCAGCAGGAAGCCCTTCTCGGTCTCCACCGCATCCTCGTCCAGGTTCCAGGCGCCCTTGCGCTTGCCGATGGCGTTCCAGGTCCAGACCGTGTTCGGGTTGACGCCCTCCATCAGCTTCACCGGCACCACGATGGAGCCGTTGTGCGAGGTCAGCCGCGCCCAGTCGCCATCCTGCAAGCCGTGCTTTTCCGCCAGCACCCGCGGCACGAACAGCGGCGCATAGCCATGGATCTGCCGCAGCCAGGCGTTCTGGGAGCCCCAGGAATGGTACATCGCCGCCGGGCGCTGCGTCACCGCGTGCAGTGGGAACTCATCCGTCTGCACCATGTCTTCCTCGAACGGCGCATACCAGATCGGCAGCGGGTCGAAATAGGTGGCGATCCGCTCCCGCTCCTCCACCGGCGGCAGGATATCGCCATGGCCCTGGCCAGCCAGGCGGAATTTCTGCATCGGCTCGGAATACATCTGCAGCACGATCTGGTTGGCGTTCGGGATGAAGCCCATGCCCGCCGACCATTCCAGATAGTCCTTGTTCGAATGCTTGAAGTAGAGCTGGTTTTCCGCCAGTTCGTAGCTCCAGAAGCAGCCGTTATCGATGTAGCGCTGCAACTGGTCCGGGTTCGGCGCGCCGCGGCCCTGGCCCTCGCCATTCGGGCCGCGGAAGCCGGCCAGCGGCCCGATATCCGGCGCGCCGCGGGTGTGGTTGGTCAGATAGTCCGGATAGCCGCCGGGGAACTTGGCCGACCCGTCCTCGTTGGTGAAGCCCGGCAGGCCCAAACGGTAGCCGAGATCGATCACCACCTCCTGGAAGGGCCGCACATCCCGGTTCGGCTTCACCACCGGCTGGCGGATCGCATCCGCCGGGCCGTGCGCGCTGGAGATCGGCCGATCGAGGATCGACACCGCGTCCCAGCGCTCCAGATAGGTGGTGTCCGGCAGGATCAGGTCGGCATAGGCGATGGTCTCGGACCAGAAGGCATCCGAATAGATGATCCGCGGGATCTTGTATTCGCCCGTCTCCTCATCCTTGTCGGTCAGCATTTTCAGCGTGCCGCCGATATTCATGGACGAGTTCCAGCCCATGTTCGCCATATACATGAACAGCGTGTCGATCTTATAGGGATCGCCGGCCCACGCGTTGTGGATGACCATGTGCATCATGCCATGCGCGGCCACAGGCGCCTTCCAGCTGTAGGCATGGTCGATCCGCATCGGCCCGCCATCGCCATCCAGCAGCAGGTCCTCCGGTCCGGCGGTGAAGCCCAGCGGCGGCCCCGGCATCGGCTGGTTCGGGCCCAGATGCTCCGGCTTGCCCGCCGGCTTCAGCCCGGGTGGCGAGGGCCGTGGGAACGGCGCCTTGTAGCGGAAAGCGCCCGGCACGTCGATCGCGCCCAACACCATCTGCAACAGGTGCAGCGTGCGGCAGGTGTGGAAGCCGTTGGAGTGGGCGGAGATGCCCCGCATCGCGTGCACCGCCACCGGCCGGCCGACCATCCGGTCGTGCTGCTTGCCGGTCCAGTCGGTCCAGGGGATGTCCAGCGTCACGGTCTCCTGAAAGGCGACATGCGCCATTTCCGCTGCGACCGAACGAATGGTATCGGCCGGAATGCCGCACCGCTCCGCCACCGCATCGGGCGCGTATTCGTCGGCCAGATACCGCTCCGCCATCAGGTGGAAGGCCGGCACCGCCTTGCCGCCGCCAAGGCTCTCCGGCAGCGTGACCTCGCCCACCATCGCCGGCTGCGTGCCGGGGGATTGCGCCTTGACCGCCGCGTCGGCCACCCGATCCCAGGCGAGCGCGTTGCCGTCGGCGTCGCGCACGAACAGGCCGTCATTCGCCTCGCCCGGCGCCTGGCGCACCAGCCAGGTGGCGTTGGTATAGCGGGCCAAATATTCCAGATCGACCTGATCGGCCTTCAGCAATTCATGCACCAGCGCCAGCACGAACAGCCCATCGGTGCCGGGCCTGATCCCCAGCCACTGGTCGGCGATGGCCGCATAGCCGGTGCGCACCGGGTTGACCGCCACCACCTTGGCGCCGCGGGTCTTCAGCTTGCCGAGCCCGGTCTTGATCGGGTTGGAGTCGTGATCCTCCGCCACGCCGAACATGATGAAATACTTGGTGTGGTCCCAGTCCGGCTCGCCGAACTCCCAAAACGAGCCGCCGGCCATATAGAGCCCGCCCGCCGCCATGTTGACCGAACAGAAGCCGCCGTGCGCCGCAAAATTCGGCGTGCCGAACTGCTGCGCCCAAAAGCCGGTCAGCGACTGGCTCTGGTCGCGGCCGGTGAAAAAGGCCAGCTTTTTCGGGTCCTCGTTGCGGATGGCGGAGAGCCACTGCGTGGCCGTCTGCATCGCCTCGTCCCAGGTGATTTCCTCGAACTGGCCGGAGCCGCGCGGGCCGACGCGCTTCAGCGGCTTGGTCAGCCGCCCCGGCGAGAGATGATGCATGATCCCCGCCGACCCCTTGGCGCAAAGCACGCCCTTGTTGATCGGGTGTTTCTTGTTGCCCTCGATAAAGCGGATCTCGCCGTCCTTCAGGTGGACTTTGATGCCGCAACGGCAGGCGCACATATAGCAGGTGGTGGTCTTCACCTCATCCGAGACGGTCGGCGAAGTATCGACCTGCTCCGGCGGGCCGGCGAGGGATTCGAGCATGAGGCAGAGGTCCGGATCGAAGGCGTTGTATTGTAACCTCCCATCCTAACGCCTGAGCCCACGAGGGCAAGAGCGGGCGATGCAACCCAACCGGCTCACCGCCGCCTTGACGCCTGCCGGCCTGTCCCGGAAACTTGCCGCCGGCGTCCCGCCCGCGGAAGGATCCCCCGCCCATGCCCACCCCCGTCTGTCTCGTCATCGGCGCCGGCACCGGCGTCGGCGGCTCGGTCCGCGCGCCCGACACCCTCGGCAAGATGCTGGGGGCGGAGCGCTTCCAGGCGCTCCGCCAGAGCAAGGGCGCGGCAGACGGCCTGCCGGTGCCCGCCGAAATCGCCGAGACCTGCTGGCATGTCGCCCACCTGCACCGCCCCACCTGGACGTTCGGGTTGGACTTGCGCGCCCATTCGGACCGCGCCTGGTGGAACTCATAGCCAACCGCACAAAAAGCCTGAGGAAACGCCACCATGATCAAACGCTTCGGCAGCCTGTTCGCCGGTCACATCGACCTGGGCGACATGGGCCAGGACGCCACCCCCGCCAACGACCGCCGCTATTCCAACCGCGAACTCGCCACCGTGTTCGACAAGGCAGAGCGCATGTCCGTGCTGATGGACCGGCTCGGCTACGACACCTTCTGGATGGCCGAACACCATTTCCAGCACGAAGGCTATGAGGCCATCCCCAACCTGCCGCTGTTCTACGTCCACCTGGCGCACGTGACCCAGAAGCTGCGCTTTGGCTGCGGCTTCAACGTCACGCCGATGTGGCACCCGCTGCGCCTTGCCGAGGATTTCGCCGTCGCCGACATCCTGACCAAGGGCCGCGTCGTGTTCGGCGTCGCCCGCGGCTACCACACGCGGGAGGTCGAATCGCTCGGCGGCGTGCTGCAGGACGCGGACGCCAACCGCGACCTGTTCGAGGAGCAGGTGGAGATCATTCTCAAAGCCTTCCACCAGGAAAGTTTCCGCCACGACGGCCCGAACTACACCCTGCCGCCGCGCGTGCCCTACCGCGGCTATGCGGTGGAGGAGTTGACCCTGGTGCCGCGCCCCCTGAACCGGCCGGTCGAGACCTGGCAGCCGATCGTCAGCGCCAACCCGCGCGGGCTCGACTTCATGGCCAAGCACGGCATCAAGGGCGTCGTCGGCGGCGGCTCCGCCCTGATGGCAGAACGCCCGATCATCGCCTTCAAGGAAGCCTATGAGCGCGCCGGCCACGACGTCGTGCTGGGCCAGAACCTCTGTCTCGGCCTGAACTACCACATTGCAGAAACCCGCGAGAAAGCGATCCGGGAGGCGACACCCTTCTTCGAAGAGCATCTGAAGATGTTCGCGCCCCTCAACATGGTGCCGATGTCGGCGGAAGCGCTGGCCAAGCTGCAAACCCGCGGCGGCTGGGCGGAGGAGAAAATCCCCACCCTGGAACGCGCGGTCGAGACCGGCTCCTGGTATTGCGGCCCGCCGGAGGGTTTCGCCGCCTATCTGCAGGAACTGGCGGAGCGCTATCCCGGGATGGAGGACGTCAACGTGCAGTCGAGCATGGGCACGCCGCTGGCGGTGATGGAGGAACAACTCACCGCCTTTGCCGAAGACGTGATGCCGAAGGTGCAGGCCGCCTGAGCCAAACAGCGCTTGCCAGCGGGGCAAATCCGGCGATAGTGCCGGCTCCCGCGCGCGCGGCCGCCCCATGATCCGTACCTTTACCGCAAAACAATGGCTGACGCTCGTCACCGTGCAGATGGTGACGATGCTGTTCGGCGTCACCATTACCAGCATCACCGTGATCCTGCCGCAGATGCGCGGCGCGCTCTCGGCGACGCAGGACCAGATCGCCTGGGCGCTGACCCTGAACCTGGTCGCCACCGCCGCCGCGACTCCGCTCACCGGCTGGCTCGCCACCAAACTCGGCTGGCGGCGGCTGATGCTGGGCTCGGTGCTGGGCTTTACCACGGCCTCGGTCTTGTGCGGCCTGGCCGGTTCGCTCGAAACCTTGCTGGTGTTCCGCGTCATCCAGGGCGCGTTCGGGGCGCCGATCTTCCCCATGGGCCAGTCGATCATCCTGGCCCGGTTCGAAAAATTCCAGCACCCGATGGCACTGATGCTCTGGGGGGTGGGCGGCGTCATGGGGCCGATCCTGGGGCCGACCTTCGGCGGCCTTGTGGCCGACCTGCTGGACTGGCGCTGGTCGTTCTACATGATCCTGCCGCTGGGCCTCGCCGCCTGTATCCCCGTAATGTTTTCCCTCGGCAACGAGGAACGCGGCACCGCCCGCCGCTTCGACTTTACCGGGTTTCTCTGCATCGCCGTCGCCATCGGCGCGCTGCAACTGATGCTGGACCGGGGCCAGCGGCAGGACTGGTTCGAGTCCACCGAAATCATCATCGAGTGCGTGCTGGCTGCCGGGTTTTTCTATTTCTTCTGCGTCCACGCCAAATTCGCGCGCGAGCCGCTGTTCGACGATGCCGCCTTCCGCGACCGCAATTTCGTCCTCGGCATCGCTTTTGCCTTTTTGATGGGCATGATGCAGTTCGGCCCGATGATCCTGTTCCCGCCGCTGCTGCAGGACCTGCGCAGCTTTCCGGAGAGTATTGTCGGCTATCTGATCGCCATGCGCGGCGTCGGCAATTTTCTCAGCTTCTTCATCGTCGCGACCCTGACCCGGATCAACGCGCCGTTAACGCTCTGTTGCGGCCTGCTGATCCAGGCGGCGGCGGGGGCCTGGATGGGCAGCCTGGACATGAACATGACCATGGACCAGGTGATTTACACCAACCTGCTGCACGGTTTCGGCTTCGGCCTTTCCTACACGCCGATGGCGGTGCTGAGTTTTTCGACCCTGGCCCCGCACCTGCTGACCCAGGGCAACGCGGTTTTCTCGCTCTTGCGCATGATGGGCTCCAGCATTTTCATCGCCATGATCCTGGTGGTGTTCGTCGAGTCCTCGGCGGCGGCAAGGGGCTCGCTGATTACCTTCGTCACCGTGTTCCACGCCGACATGCTCGCCCCCTGGCTCCGCACGTTCGGCGACTTCCGCGACCCCAGCTTCCACCAGCTGGCGAGCGAGCAGGTGCGCCAGCAGGCCGCCATGATCGGCTATATCAACGCCTTCCACGTCCTCACCCTGCTGCCGCTATGCGCAGCGCCGTTGACATTCCTGTTCCGGGTGCGAAAGGGATAGCGGTTCGATGCCGAGAAACGGTACCCATCCGTTGGCTGAATCGGCCTGCTAGCCGTCCACCGGCGGATGCCAGGGCGTGCCCTCCGGCAGCTCGTCGCCGAAGAGTTCGGGATCGGCAAAGTCCTGCATTGCCTGCCAGTGCGCCTCGATATCGGCGCGGAACAGGTCGGCGGCCAGGCCCTGGGCCAGCCGCTCCGCCCCATCGCCCGCCGCCGGAATGTCGCCGGAGACGTTGCCGTGCGTCATCGCCGCGGCATAGGTGAAGCAGTAAATGTCCTGCAGATAGGGCGCGCTGCCCGCCTCGCGCTCGACGAACTGGAAGCTGGAGGAAAGCGCCGGGAAGGCCAGCCATTCCGCCTGGCCTGCAAGCGCCCGGCCCGCCAGCAGGTCGGCATGGGTGCGGATCAGCGGCGCATGCTCCGCCAGTTCCGCAGGCGCCGAGAGGTCGATGGCGAAGCCGGTGCCGAGGATCACATGATCGGCGGTCAGCGAGCGCTCCGGCGTTTCCAGCAGCAAACGCTCATCCTCCAGGGTGGCCGCGCGCACCGGCGCATCCAGCCAGAGCGCCGCGTTGTCGTGCCCGAACACGCGCAGCACGGTGTCGTGCGGCGGCGCCACCCGGTAGCGGGCGATATAGTCCAGCAGCTTTAGCCGCCATTCCGGCGGCAGCGTCGGGAAACCGTGGGTGAAGCCGCCATAGACGATGCCCTTGGCCTTGTTGATGCGCGGCACCGCCGGCGCACGCGCCAGCACCGTCACCTGCCGCGCGCCGGCTTCCAGCGCGCAGGCGGCGTTGTCCAGCGCCGACGCGCCCAGGCCGATCACCGCCACGTCCTTGCCTTCGAGGGCCGCAAAGTCGATCTCATCCGCCGTATGGCTGACGCGGCTGCCCAGATAGGGCGCGAATGGCGCGGGAATGCGGGCTCGCGCCTGGCCCTCGCGTCCGGTCGCGAGAACCAACTTGCGCGTCGCGGCGGCCTCCCTGCGGCCATCGGCGTGCATCAGTTCCAAGTCGAGCCCGTGCGCCGCCGGGCGGATCGCCGTCACCGCGACGCCATTTTCCACCGGCAGAGCCAGCACGGTGCGGTACCAAACCAGATAGTCCATCCACAAGGTGCGCGGGATTTTGCCCAGCGTCTCCCACGCCGCATCGCCGAATTGGGCCTCATACCAGGCGCGGAAGGTCAGGTTGGCCACGCCGAACACCGGCCCGGTCAGGTGGTTCGGGCTGCGGAGCGTGTTCATGCGGGCATAGGTGACCCAGGGGCCCTCCCGGCCCGCTTCCGCCCGGTCCAGGACCCGCACCCGTTCCATGCCCTGGCGGCGCAGCGCAAAGCTCGCGGTCAGCCCCAGCATGCCGCCGCCGGCGACGATCACATCGCTGACCGGCCGGCCATCGGCGGCCCGCGCATCCGGCACCCAGCCCTTGGGCGGGTAGTTCAGCCGCCGCAGGTCGCGGGCGAGGTCGGCTTCCAGTTCGGCAAGCGTGGCGGGCGCGGGCAACGGGCAGTCCCTCCCAAGGGGTTGGCAGATCCGCGACTATAGAAGCCGCCGCCCCCCGACAACATGCGGCGCCGCGCGGCAAGACAGAGGCCATGACAAAGGCGTCGACACCGCCATCCCCTCTACCGGAAGCGGAGCAGCCGGCGGGGCGGGTGGACGCGCGGACGCCAGGTCCTTGTCACCTGCGTACCACCCCGGCGCAGCCCCCCATTGCGCCCTCTTCCTCCCCCCTCTACATTGCCGCCATCCGCAAATCCTCTAGGGAGATAGACTCAAAGATGGCTGAAGGAATGCTCGACGGCAAAGTGGTGCTGGTGACCGGCGCCGGCCGTGGCATCGGTGCCGAGGTGGCGAAGCTCGCCGCCAAGGAAGGCGCCAAAGTGGTGGTCAACGATCTGGGCGGCAGCGTCGATGGCGAGGGAGCCGGCGACGCGACCCCGGCCCAGGAGGTCTGCAACGAAATCGCGGCCAACGGCGGCGAGGCCGTGGTCAACGGCGACAGCGTGGCCGACTTCAAGGCCGCGCAGGGCATGGTGCAACAGGCCATCGACACGTTCGGCCGCATCGACGGCATCGTCAATGTCGCCGGCATCCTGCGCGATGTCATCTTCCACAAGATGACCAAACAGGACTGGGACAGCGTCATCGCCGTGCATCTGAAGGGCTCGTTCAACGTGGCCCGCGCCGCGGCGGAACACTTCCGCACCCAGGAAAGCGGCGCGATGGTGCACTTCACCTCGACCAGCGGCCTGATCGGTAATTTCGGCCAGGCGAACTATTCGGCGGCGAAGCTCGGCATTGTCGGCATGAGCACGAATATCGCGCTCGACATGGCGCGCTATGGCGTGCGCTCCAACTGCATGTCGCCGTTCGCATGGTCGCGCATGATCGGCACCATCCCGTCCAACACGCCGGAACAACAAGCCCGCCTCGCCAAAATCAAGCAGATGGTGCCGGCCCAGATCGCGCCCATGTGCGTCTACCTGCTGAGCGATGCGGCAGACGGCGTCACCGGCCAGATTTTCGGCTCCCGCATGAACGAGCAGGTGCTGTTCAGCCAGTCCCGCCCGATCCGCTCGGTCCACAAGGCCGAGGGCTGGACGCCGAAGGCCATCGCTGAGGAAGGCATGCCAGCCCTGATGCCGAGCCTGGTGCCGCTGGAGCGTTCCGGCGACGTCTTCTGCTGGGACCCGATCTGAGCTTTTCCGCGCGAACAGAAACGCTGCGAACACAAGGATTTGGAATATGAGTGAAGGATTGTTGGAGGGCAAAGTCGTCCTCGTCAACGGAGCCGGCCGCGGCATCGGCCAGCAGATCGCCGTCACCTGCGCCCAGGAAGGCGCCAAGGTGCTGGTCAACGACCTCGGCGGTTCGGTCGAAGGCGAAGGCCGCGACACCGGCCCGGCCATGGAAACGGTCAAGATGATCGAGGCCATGGGCGGCGAGGCGGCCGCCAATGGCGGCTCCATCGCCGACTGGGACGACGCCCAGGCCATGGTCAAGCAGGCGGTCGACACATTCGGCCAGATCGACGGCATCGTGAACGTCGCCGGCATCCTGCGCGACCGCATCTTCCACAAAATGACGGAGGATGACTGGGACAGCGTCATCAACGTGCACCTGAACGGCTATTTCTATGTCGCCCGGGCCGCGGCGGACTATTTCCGCCAGCAGGAATCCGGCGCGATGGTGCACTTCACCTCGAACTCCGGCCTGGTCGGCAATGTGGGCCAGGTGAATTACGGGGCCGCGAAGATGGGCGTGGTCGGCCTCTCCAAGTCGATCGCCCTCGACATGAGCCGTTTCGGCGTCCGCTCCAACATCATCAGCCCCAGCGCCTTTACCCGCATGATCGAGACCATTCCGATCAAGGGACCGGAAGGCGAGGTGCGCCGCAAGCGGCAGGAGGCGATGACGCCGGCCAAGATCGCCACCCCGGTCGCCTACCTGCTGAGCGATGCGGCCAAGGACGTGTCCGGCCAGGTCTTCTATGTCCGCTCGAACGAGATCATGCTGATGAGCCAGCACCGGCCCGTCCGCATCATCCATCGCGGTGAGGGCTGGACGCCGCAGCTGATCCACGAGCACGCCATGCCGGCACTCCGCCCCCACTTCACACCCAGCGCCCCCAGCGCCAGCTACTTCAACTGGGATCCGGTGTAAGCCCCGGCCCGGACGAACCCCGGATAGCGGCATCGCCGCCATCCGGGGCCGTCCGTTGTGTGTTTTCTTACCGACGCCCCGCCGCTGCCGGTCTCCGACCGATAGCCGGGGGGGGCTCCCAAACACATCGGCGTCGGCTCGGCCGCCGCGGCAGTCTTGACCGGCGGCTGAAATCGGTCTATATTCCTATTCAAACCTGCCGCCCTGCCCCAAGCCTTCCCATGTTCAGGTTTGTCAAGGTTTGCACTCCTCCGTCAACCTCTGGCCGCGCGCCGTCATAACCCCTTGAAACTCCGATCCCCAAGCCGGCCATCCGCAACAAACCGCAACACCCTGCCATCTTCCCCTGAACCCCAGGACCGGCCCCTGAACCGCAGGACCGGCAACACACCCCCCGTGCCAGGACGGCGCAGGCCGAGGGTGCCGACAAGGCGAAGGAGGTGCTGGCCAAGCGGGAGCACGCCCTGGCGGCCGCGCCCGGCAAGGACGGTCCCTATTTCAACGGGCCGGAGCTCTCACGGGTCGATGCCTCCTGCGCCCCCGTCTTCCAACGCTTCCCGGCGGTGAAAGCCAAGCTGCACCGCCACGGCACGGCGGCGGCGGGGTTGTTCCCTCGGGCGGCGCGATCCTGCCGCCTCGCCAGGCGGCACCGCCGGGTGCTAAAAGCACCGGCCCGCACGCGGCAACCGCCGCCGCCGGGCCTGTGCTTTTGAAATGCCGTGTTTCTTGAAATGCCACGGCAACGCGATGGGAGGATGACGCCATGGTGGCCCTGTTTTGCGACGATTGGTGCGAACCCGCCGGCCTGCGGCTGGGCGAGCCGGCAGCGACCCCGCCCGGACCCGGCGAGATCGCGGTGACGGCGGAGGCGGCGGCGCTCAACTTCGCCGACACGCTGATGGTCGCCGGCAAATACCAGGTCAAGCCGCCCTTCCCCTTCGTGCCGGGCTTCGAAGCCGCCGGCCGGGTCGAGGCGGTGGGCGAGGGCGTGGCGGGCTTCCGGCCGGGCGACCGGGTGTTCTGCGCCTTGCAGAATGGCGGGCTGTCCAGCCGCATCGTGGCGCCGGCACAGCGGGTCTTCCCCATGCCGGCGGGCATGGATGTGCGCACGGCGGCAGCCTGGCCGGTGATCTACGGCACCTCCCACATCGCGCTCACCGTGCGCGGCCATCTCAAGGCCGGAGAGACGCTGCTGGTGCTGGGCGCCACCTCCGGCGTCGGTCTGGCCGCCATTGAGATCGGCAAGGCGCTGGGCGCCCGCGTCATCGCCCAGGTGCGGGGCAAGGCCAAGGCCCGGGCAGCGCTCGCCGCTGGCGCCGATGCGACGGTCGATACCGAGGCCGAGCCCCTGCGCGATGCGGTGAAGGACCTGACCGGCGGCAAGGGCGCCGACGTGGTCTACGATCCCGTGGGCGGCGATCTGTTCGATCAGGCTTTGCGTTGCGTTAACTGGGGCGCGCGGTTGCTGATCGTCGGCTTTGCTGCCGGCCGCATTCCGCAAATTCCCGCAAACCTGCTGCTGGTCAAGGGCGTGGCGGCGGCGGGCGTGTTCTGGAACGCCCACTTCATCCACGACGCCGACGAGGTCCGCCGCTCATTCGCCGATCTGGCGCGCATGCACGAGGCCGGCCGCTTGAAACCGCTGATCCGCGCGGTGCTGCCGGCTGCGGACCACGCCAAGGCCTACACCATGCTGCTGGACCGCCAGCAGGCCGGCAAGATCGTGCTGGACCTGACCGGGTAGGCCGGGCCGGAACGACTCCCCCCTACCGATCAACCCCCGCCCATTAGAACACCGACGCCCGCGGTACCCAGGCGAGCCGCAGCACATTGGTCGCGCCGGGCGTTCCGAACGGCACGCCGGCGGTGATCACCAGGGCGTCGCCCGGCTTGGCGAGCCCCTCGGAAACCGCCACGCTGGTGGCTTTCTCGACCATGAGCTGGAAATTGTCGACATCGGCGGTGTGCACCGCGTGCACCCCCCAGGTGAGCACCAGCCGCCGGGCGGTGCGCTGGTTCGAGGTCAGGCCCAGCACCGGCGCCATCGGCCGTTCCCGCGCCGCGCGGTAGGTGGTGGAGCCGCTGGTGGTGTATGTGACGATCGCGGCGGCGTGAATGGTCTCCGCCACCGTGCGCGCCGCGGCGGTGATGGCATCGGCGGCCGTCGGCTGTGGGCGTTCGTGCTGGGCCTCCAGCACCTGCTGGAACACCGGGTCCGCCTCCACCCGCTTGATGATGCGGTCCATGATCGCCACCGCATCCCCCGGATAGTCGCCGGCGGCGGTCTCTGCCGACAGCATCACCGCATCGGCGCCGTCATAGACGGCAGAGGCCACATCCTGCGCTTCCGCCCGGGTCGGCGCCGGCGATTTGATCATGCTTTCCAGCATCTGGGTTGCGACGATCACCGGCTTGCCCAGTTCGCGGGCCGTGCGCACCAGGCGCTTCTGCTGCACCGGCACATCCTCCGGCGGCATCTCCACGCCCAGGTCGCCACGGGCGACCATGCACGCATCGGACAACTCCACCAGTTCGCGCAGGCGGTGAATGGCCGCCGGCTTCTCGAACTTGGTCAGCAGGCCGGCGCGCCCGGCGATCAAACGACGGGCCTCGGCCAGGTCTTCCGGTCGCTGCACGAAGGAAAGCGCGATCCAGTCCACCCCCTGGTCGAGCGCGAACTGCATGTCGCGCCGGTCTTTCTCGGTCAACGGCGAGAGCGGCAGCACCACGCCCGGCACGTTCACCCCCTTGCGGTTCGACAGCGGACCGCCAGCGATCACCTCGCAATCGGCAAAATCCTCGCCGCAATCCTGCACCCGCAGCCGGATCTTGCCGTCATCGACCAGCAGGTCGGTGCCTTCCTCCAAGGCCGCGAAGATTTCCTTGTGCGGCAGCATCACCCGGGTCGCATCGCCGGGCTCATCCTTCATGTCCAGGCGGAAATTCTGCCCGGCCTTCAGTTCCACCCCACCGCCGGCAAAGGTGCCGACGCGCAGTTTCGGACCCTGCATGTCGGCCATGACGCCGATCGGCCGCCCGGTCTCCCGCTCCACCTGGCGGATGGTCGCCAGGCGGGCAGCGTGCTCGGCATGCTCGCCATGGCTGAAATTCAGGCGGAACACATCGACGCCGATGTCGAACAGCTTGCGGATCACCTCCCGCGAGGTGCTGGCCGGGCCCAGCGTGGCAACGATTTTGGCATGGCGACCGCGGTGCATGGGCTCTCAAGCCTCCTGGCCTTTCGGGTGCTCGATCAGGATCGCGCGGAAATCGTTAACATTGGTACGTGTCGGGCCGGTGACAATCAGGTCGCCGAGCGCGGCAAACGCGCCATAGGCGTCATTGTCGGCCAGCAACGCCGCCGGGTCCAGCCCTGCCGCACGCATGCGCGCCAGGCTCTCCGGCCCGGCCGAGGCGCCGGCATTGTCCTCCGAGCCATCGATGCCGTCGGTATCCGCCGCCAGCGCATGGATGCCGGCCTGGCCGCCGAGCGCCAGGGTCAGGCCCAGCAGGAACTCGACATTGCGCCCGCCCCGGCCCTGGCCGCGCACCGTCACCGTCGTCTCGCCGCCGGAGAGCAGCAGCGCCGGTGGCGGCAATGGCTGGCCGTGGGAGGCCACCTGCAACGCGATACCGGCAAGCGCCTTGCCCACCTCCCGCGCCTCGCCCTCGATCCGGTCGGAGAGAATCAGCGGTGTCACGCCGGCGGCGCGGGCCGCCTCGGCCGCCGCCTCCAGCGCCTGTTGCGGGGTTGCCAGCATGCGGAACTCTGTGTTGGCAAAAACGGGGTCGCCCGGCTTTGGTGTTTCCGCCGCAGGGTCGGCCAGGCGGCGGGCGACGCTGGCCGGCGGTTCGATGCCATAGCGGGCCAGCACGGCGCGGGCATCGGACAGCGTGCTTTCGTCCGCCACGGCCGGGCCGGAGCCGATCACGTCCGCCCGGTCGCCGGGCACGTCGGAAATCGCGAGCGTCATCACCCTTGCCGGCGCGGCCAGCGCCGCCAGCCGCCCGCCCTTGAGGGCGGAGAGGTGCTTGCGGACCGCGTTCATCTCGCCGATGTCAGCGCCGCAGCGCAACAGTGCGGCGCTCACCGCCCGCTTGTCCGCCAGCGAAACGCCGTCCGCCGGCAGCACCAGCAGCGCCGAGCCCCCGCCCGAGGCCAGGAACAGCACCAAATCGTCCGCGCCGGCGCCGGCCGCCAGCGCTGCGATTCGGGCCGCCGCCGCGGCGCCCGCCGCATCCGGCATCGGGTGGCCGGCCTCCACCACCTCGATGGCGCGCGTCGGCAGGCCATGGCCATAGCGGGTGACCACCAGCCCTTCCACGCGGGCGTCGGGCCAGGCGGCCTCCACCGCCACCGCCATCGCCGCGGCCGCCTTGCCGGCGCCCAGCACGATGATCCGGCCGTCCGCCGGCGGCTCCGGCAAATGCGCGGCCAGCACGTGTTGCGGCCGGGCGCGGTCCACGGCGGCGCGGAAGCAGGCCAGCAGAAGTTGACGGGGATCGGACATCATGGTGACTCGTCCCATGGAAACCGGCCCTGGTCAACGCGCGTCTTGACCCCACATAAGGCCGACCCCAACCGCCTTTCCAGGAGGCTTCCCGCCATGGACCGACAGACCCAAACCGAACTCGAAGCCGCAGCCTTCCGCACCCTGGTGCAGCACCTGCGCGACAATCCGGACGTGCAGAACATCGACCTGATGAACCTGGCCGGCTTTTGCCGCAACTGCCTCTCGAAATGGTACAAGGCCGCCGCCGACGAACGCGGCCTGAATCTGGATTACGAGACCGTGCGCGAAACCGTCTATGGCATGCCCTATGCCGACTACAAGGCGAAGTACCAGACCGAAGCCTCGCCGGATAAGATTGCCAAATTCCAGGAAAAGAACCCGGGCCACTGAGCCTCTGAAGCCGCTCGCCCGTCAGATCGGCTGGGCGCCCACCGCCATATCCGCCCCATCCAGCGGCCAGCGGGGGCGGGGGGGGGCGGCGAGGGAATCGCGCTGGCCGAGGCGGAAACGCTCCCAGCCGGCCCAGGCGACCATGGCGGCGTTGTCGGTGCAGAGCGCCGGCGGCGGCGCGGTGAGGTGGGCGCCGTGCGCTGCGGCCTCGGCGGCGAGCCGGCTGCGCAGCGCCTGGTTGGCGGCGACGCCACCGGCGACCACCAGCCGCTCGCAGGCGCCGTGCTCCGCGGCAAAGCGGGCCATGGCGTGGCGGCAGCGGTCGGCGAGCACGTCAGCGCAGGCGGCCTGGAAGCTGGCAGAGAGATCGGCGGCGGCCTGGTCCTCGGCCTCGCCCGGTGGCAGCGCCTGGATGGCCTGGCGGACGGCGGTCTTCAGGCCAGCGAACGAGAAGTCGCAGCCGGGACGCCCGGCGAGCGGCCGCGGCAGGGAGAAACATGCGGGGTCGCCTTTGCGGGCCAGCCGCTCCACCGCCGGGCCGCCGGGATAGCCGAGGCCGAGCAGGCGCGCGGTCTTGTCGAACGCCTCGCCAAGGGCATCGTCTATGGTCGTGCCATAGACGGTGTAGGCGCCGACGCCGGCCACCGCCAGCAACTGGCAATGCCCGCCCGAGACCAGCAGCAGCAGATAGGGAAAGGCGACATTGTCGGAAAGGCGGGCCGAAAGCGCATGGGCTTCCAGATGGTTGACGGCAACGAAGGGCTTGCCCCAGGCGAGTGCCAGCGCCTTGGCCATGGTGGCGCCGACCATGACGCCGCCGATCAGGCCGGGGCCGGTGGTGGCGGCAACGGCGGTGATGGCCGCCGGCGGCAGCGCGGCCTCCGCCAGCGTCTGCTCCACCAGCGGGCGGAGCTTTTGCAGATGGGCGCGGGCGGCGATCTCCGGCACGACGCCACCATAGGCCGCATGGTCCGCCAACTGGCTGTGGATTTTCTGGGCCAGGATGGTGCGGTCGCCCGCCACCAGCGCCACCGCGGTTTCGTCGCAACTGGTCTCGATCCCCAGAACGCATTCGTTTGCCATGGTTTTCGGTCCTCTGCCACCGGGCCTGCGGCCACGAACACCTTGCGCGGGCCTTGGGCTCGGTTACACATGCCGTCATGACAGCCAAGCGTCCACCCCTGCGTATCGGCACCCGCGGCAGCCCGCTGGCTTTGTACCAGGCGCGCGCCGTTGCCGGCCTGATCGCCCGCCTCGACCCGCACCATGCCGGCGAGGCCGCGCCGGAGATCGTCGTGATCCGCACCTCCGGCGACCGCATCCAGGACCGGCGCCTCGCCGACCTGGGCGGCAAGGCCTTGTTCACCAAGGAAATCGAGCGCGCCCTCACCGAGGGCGAGATCGACCTGGCCGTGCACAGCGCCAAGGATGTGGAAACCGACCTGGCGCCCGGCACGGTGCTGGCCGCCGTGCTGCCGCGCGAGGACGTGCGCGACGCCCTGATCGCGCCCGGCTGCCGCTCTCTGGCCGACCTGCCACGGGGCGCGGTGGTTGGCACGGCCTCGCTGCGGCGGCAGTCGCAATTGCTGCGCGCCCGGCCGGACGTGCGGGTGGTGCTGCTCCGCGGCAATGTCGATACCCGCCTCGGCAAGCTGGCGGCGGGAGAGGTGCAGGCCACCTTCCTGGCCGCGGCCGGCCTGAACCGCCTTGGCAAGGCCGAACATATCGATGCGTTGCTGGACCCGACGGAGATGCTGCCGGCGGGCGGCCAGGGCGCCATTGCGGTGCAGGCGCGCGACGGCGACATGGTGGCGCTGGCGCTGCTCTCCCTGCTGAACGACCCCGCCGCCGCGGCCGAGGTGCGGGCCGAACGGGCTCTGCTGGCCGCGCTGGGCGGGTCCTGCTATACGCCGGTGGCGGCCCTGGCCCGGGCGGATGTCCGCGGCCACCTTACCCTGTCGGCCCGCGTGCTGCGGCCCGACGGCTCCGAACTCTGGCAGGCCGATGGCTCCGGCAGCTGGGCGGACGGCGTCATTCTTGGACAAGACCTGGGGGCAAGCCTGAAAAGCCAATGCGATCCCGCCCTGCTCATCGCACCCGTCGGCGGTTCGACCGCGTAAGGCCGCTGGCCTCGCCGCCGATCCGCCGACCGTCCGAACCGGCCCGCCGGCCTGCCGTGCTGCTGACGCGCCCGGCGGCGGCAACCCCGGCGTTGCGCGCTGCCCTGAAGGCGCGCGGCGTGCGCCTGCTGGTGCAGCCGATGCTGACGATCCGGCCGTTGTCGGAACCGCTGCCGCCCGCCGACAATGTGCAGGCCGTGATCGTCACCAGTGCAGCGGCGTTGCGGGGCGTCAGGGCCGATGCGCTGCCCCAGCCGCTGCCGGTGTTCGCCGTCGGCCGCGCCACCGCAGCCGCCGCATGGCGGGCGGGCTTTGGCGATGTGCGCGTCGCCGCCGACGCCCAGACCTTGGCCGCGGACGTGCGCGCCGCCTGCACCCCGCAGCATGGCCCGCTCTTGTATCCGGCCGGCCGGCACCGCGCCCGCGACCTGGCCCGCATGCTGGCCGAGTTCGAGGTGCGCCTTGCCGAGCGCTATGCGGCCGAGCCGGTGCGCACCCTGCTGCCGGCGGTGCGCCAAGCCATCGCCCGGGGCGAGGTGCGGGCGCTGACGCTCTATTCCGGCCGGGCCGCCCAGGCCCTGGCCGCGGCCTGCCGCCGACAGGGGATCGGGGCCGAGGCCCGGCGGATTCCGGCGCTTTGCCTCAGCCGCCGCATCGCCGCCCGCCTGCGGACCCAAGGCTGGCGACAGGCATGGGGTGCCCCGTTGCCGCAGCCGCAGCGCTTGACAACACGCCTTTTAGGCAGGCGATCTAGCGACCCTGCCGCGCCGGCCCAGACCCGTGCCGCATCCGACGCGGCCTTCGATCCGCAGCCCATCCGAGACGAGGCTATGACCAGTTTCCCCGAAGCGACCGCCGACACCGAGACAGAGCCGGATTCGCGCCTGAAATCGGTCGCTCCGCACTGGGTGGCGATTGTGGTCGTGGCCGCCCTGGCCGCAATTGCCGTGATCTGGCTCTGGTCCGAACAGCAGCACGGCCGTGCCAAACGCGACGCCGTCGCCGCCAACCTGGCCGCGCTCGCGACCCGTATCGACGATCTGGCGAAAATTCCAACCTTTGCCGACCCGATCACGGTCGACAAGCTGGCGGTCGATGTGGCCGGCCTGGCCAAGCGCACCTCCGAAAACGCCCAGGGTGTTACCGCCATCGGCGAGCGGGTCGATGTGACCGCGTCGACCATGGAAGCCCGGCTCGATTCCCAGGCCAGCCGGATCGCGGCGCTGGACACCGTCACCGCCGACCGGGCCGCTGCGCTGGAGCAGCGGTTGAACGGCGTCGAACAGACCTTGACCGGCCGCGCCGATGCACTGGATGCGGGCCTCGCCGCGCTGCGCAGCCAGGCGGATACGACCCAGACCGGCCTCGCCGGCCTGACCGCCAAGCAGGCCGCCGATGCCGACAGCGCCAAGGCCGAACTGGCGGCGCTGAACGAGAAGGTGGCGAACCTGGATCGGCGCCTTTCCGCCATCGAATCCTGGATGGAGCGCGCCCGCCCCGCCCGCGTGGCCGAACAGTTGGTGGCGCTGATGGAACTGCGCCGCGTGGTCGAGACCGGCGCGCCGTTCGCCGGGCCGCTGAAGCGGGTGAAAGCCGCACTGCCTGCCGCCAGCGACCTGGCGATGGACGAGGGCTGGGCCGCCCATGCCCAGGAAGGCCTTCCGACCGCCGCCCAACTCAGCCAGCGCCTGGCAGACATCTCCCGCGGCCGGCCGCATGCGAGCCCGATCGACTCCGGCAACGCATGGGTGGACAGTGCGGTCGGTACCTTGTTGAAGGGTGTGCGGGTCGGCAGCGATGCGCCGCTGGGCGACGACCCGGTGGCCGACGCCTTCCGCGCCGCGCAGAAAGCGCTGGCGGCCGGCGACCTGGAGGCGGCGGACGCGGCGGTTGCGCCAATTGCCGAACAGGTGCCCGCTGTGGTGCAATGGCAGAAGTCTTTGGGTGCGCGCCGCGACGCGCTGGCCGCCATCGCGGCCTGGGACCAGACCGTGCTTGCCGGTATTGACGAGGCTTCGAAATGATACGCGCGATTTTCATATTTCTGGTCTTTGGCGCGATCATTTTCGCTGCCGACTGGCTGCTGGACCGGCCGGGCACCATCGCCGTTTCCTGGCAGGGGCTGGAGGTACAGGAATCCTTTGCCTGGGGCGTCGGCATGCTGGCGCTGCTGGTTTTGGTGACGATTGCCGCCTTCTGGCTGGCGTTCTGGGTGATCCGATCGCCCTGGACGCTGTCGGCACGCATTGGCCGCTCGCGGCGCGAGCGCGGCCAGCACGCCATCTCCCTCGGCATGGTGGCGATTGCCGCGGGCGACCGCGAGGAGGCGCGGCGACAGTCGAAACGCGCCAGCAACCTGCTGCCGGACGCACCGCTCGCCACGCTGCTGGCGGCCCAGACCGCGCAACTCGATGGCGACAATCAGGCCGCGCGGCGCTATTTCCTGCAATTGGCCGAAACACCGGACACGGCGTTCCTGGGCCTGCGCGGGCTCTGGATGCAGGCGATGAAGGAAGGCCGGACCCGCGACGCCCTTCATTACGTGCAGCGCGCGCACGAAAACCAACCCTCGGCCTCCTGGGTGCTGGAAGCGCAACTGACCCTGCAAGCACGGCTTGGCCAGTGGGATGCGGCGGCGGAAACCCTGGAAAAGCTGGTGAAGCGCAAGCTGCGCACGCCGGAACAGGCCCGCGAGGCCCGCGCGCTCATCCATGTGGAACGAAGCCGGGCGCTGAGCGCGGATGGCCACACGTCCGCTGCGGTGGCCGCCGCGCAGGTGGCCTACAAGGCCAATCCCAAGTTGACCGCCGCCGTGGCGCAACTGGCCCGCGCGCAGATCGCCAACAAACGCCGCGGCAAGGCCGAAGCCCTGATTGAGGAGGCCTGGCGCCACCAGCCGCACCCGATGCTGGCGGAAGCCTATCGCGGCGTGGTCGAGTCGGTGACGCCGGACAAGCAGTTGGAGCTGGCCCGCCGCCTGGCCGCGAAAAACCCGAACCATGTGGAAAGCGCCCTGCTGGTCGCCCGCTTTGCCATCGCCGCCGGGCGCTGGGACGACGCGGCGGCGGCGCTGCAGCCGGTGACCCGCCGCAACCCGCCCGCCCGCGTCTGCCGCCTGATGGCAGAGATCGAGGCCGACGGCCGCAACAATGCCGAGGCCGCCCGCGACTGGCTCGCCCGCGCCGCCGCCGCGCCGCCGGACGAAGCCTGGGTATGCAGCGAAACCGGCGCTGTCCAGGCGGACTGGTCCGCGGTCTGCCGCGAGAGCCAGTTGTTCGGCACGCTGGAATGGCGGGTGCCGCACCATCTGGAAATCTCGCTCCCCGCCCTGCCGCACGCCGGGGCGGAGGGCCAGGCCGTGGTCCGGTCGGCAGCATCGCCAGCCGCCAACCCTGGCGGCAAAGAGCCCGGCGGCAAGAACGCGCCGGTGGTGGTGGATGCGGTGGTGGAGCCGGTCGAACCGCGCAAGGCAGAGGCGAGCGCATGAGCGCTGCCAGCTCTATCGATGCGCTCGGTATCCGCCTCATCGAGGTCGCCAAGACGACCCGCGTCCTGGCAGAATCGGCAAGCTGACGGGCGCGTGCACGCCGGTGCTGACGGGCGCATGCACGCCGGTGCTGACGGGCCGCACACCACCGACGGTCCGGCCCATGGTGGTCGCCGATGCCAACGGCAAGAAATGCGCCGACGTCCCCCGGACTCGGATCGTGGCCGCGACCAAACCGGACGATCCCGCCACCCAACGCATTCAGGCCATGCGCGACGGCAAGTCCCGCACAATATCTCGAACGTCAGGCCCTGAAGGGCCTCACCGCCGGAGCGCTTCCAGGAAGGCCGGGCCGAATTCCTGGCCCTTGCGGGCGCCGACGCCATAGAGGGCGCCCATCTGCTCCAACGTCCGCGGACGGGCCAGCGCCATTTCGCGCAGGGTCCGGTTCGAGAAGATCACATAGGGCGGCACACCGCGCTTTGCCGCCATCTGCGCGCGAAGCTTGCGCAGGCGCTCGTAAATCTCCGCCGCGTCGCCGGTGAGTTCGGCATCGTCGCCACTGCCGGCCGCCTCCCGCCGCAGCCGGGCGGTGGTGGCGATTTTCGGGTCGTGCACCAGTTCCACCGTGCGCTCGCCTTTCAAGACGGCGCGGGCATGTTCGCCCGGTACAAGGCCACCATGACCTTCGAAATCGCTGCGGATCACATCGCCGGCCATCAACTGACGGGCGATGGCCCGCCATTCCGCCTTCGAATGCTCCTTGCCGACGCCGAAGGTCGGCAGGCGGTCGTGGCGCAGGGCGACGATCCGCTCCGACGTTTCGCCGCGCAGGACGGCGATCAGGTGTTCGGCGCCGAAACGCTGGCCGGTGCGCACCATGGCGGAAAGGAATTTCTGGGCGGCGACGGTGCCATCCTCCTTCTGCGCCGGGTGCAGGCAGCGGTCGCAATTGCCGCAGGGTTCGGCCCGGCTCTCACCGAAATAGGCGAGCAGGGCCTGGCGGCGGCAGTCGCCGGTCTCGACCAGAGCCAGCAACTGGTTCAGGCGCATATGTTCGATGCGCTTCTGCTCCGGCGATTTCTCCGAGCTTTCGATCAGTTCGCGGCGCAGTTTGATGTCGTCGGCGCCGAACAGCAGCAGCGCCTCTGCCGGGTCGCCGTCACGGCCGGCGCGGCCGATTTCCTGGTAATAGCTCTCGATCGAGGCGGGCAGGTCGTGATGGCAGACAAAGCGGATGTCCGGCTTGTCGACACCCATGCCAAAGGCGATGGTGGCGCACATGACCAGGCCGTCCTCGGCAATGAAACGGTCCTGGGTGGCGTCGCGCTGGTCGGCGGGCATGCCGGCATGATAGGCCAGCGCCGGCACGCCGTCGGCCTGGAGGGCGGCCGCCACATCCTCCACCCGCTTGCGCGAGCGGCAATAGACGATGCCGGCAGCGCCCTTGTGGCGGGCAACGAACGCCTTCACCTGCGCCTTCACGCTGGCTTTCGGCTGGATCGACAGGCGGATATTCGGCCGGTCGAAGCCGGAGATAAAGACGTGCGCCTCCTGCCCCGGAAACAGCTTCTCCAGAATATCGCGCTGGGTGGCGGCGTCGGCGGTGGCGGTCAGCGCCATGCGGGGGACGTCCGGCAGGTGCTCCGCCAGCGCGGAGAGGCGCAGATAGTCCGGGCGGAAATCGTGGCCCCATTGGCTGACGCAATGGGCCTCGTCGATAGCGATACGCCCGGGGCGGAGATTGCGCAGCCGGCCCAGCATGTCGCCGGAGAGCAGGCGTTCCGGCGAGAGATAGAGCACGCGCAGCTCGCCATTGTGCAGGGCGGCGAGAACGCGGCGGTTTTCCTCCGGCCCGTTGCCGGAATTGACCGTGCCGGCCGGCACGCCTGCGGCGGTCAGGTTCGCCACCTGGTCGCGCATCAGGGCGATCAGGGGGGAGACGACGACCGAGAGGTCGTTCCGCACCAGCGCCGGCAACTGGTAACAGAGCGACTTGCCGCCGCCGGTCGGCATGATGGCGAGGACCGGCTCGCCCGCCAGCGCGGCCTCGATCACCGGCGCCTGGCCGGGGCGGAAGTCGCTGTAGCCGAACACGTCGTGCAGCACCGCACGCGGATCGCCGCCGCTGGGGGCAGCGATGTCAGCGGAAGGGGGCGTAAACAGGTCGCCGTCGGGCATGGCGGCGGGAGGCTCCGGCGCGGCGAGGGGGAGGGAAGAAATCGTCATCATGCCACCCGGATTCGCCGCCAATCGCAAGAGGCCGTACCAGCGCAGCTGTGGATAGGCACCGCCGTCCTCACACGCCGATCCCCTCCCGCTGCCAGTAGCGCACCAACACCTTGCCGGTGTGGCGGCCCGCCAGCAGGTCGTGCAGAGCCTGGGGCGTGGCCTCGAAGCCTTCGAGCGGAGCGAGATGCGGGGCGCGCGACGGCACCGGTTCTTAACGGCACCGGCTCCTATGAGGGTGCGCTCATGGCGTTTGTTGCCTTCCGCGGGGCGGGTGCTGCTATACTGCTGGCTCCCGGCATAAGATCGAAGCTAAGGAAACACCCGACCCATGAGCCCGTCTGCCAACCCCCGCCCCACCACCGTCCGCCTGCAACGTCTGGTCCGCGCCTACCGCGAGAGCGCAGCGCTGATGGCAGCCGTCGAGTTGGGCCTGTTCACCAAGATCGCCGAAGGCCACGACACCGAGCCCAGCCTGAGCGAGGCCATGGGCGTCACGCCGCTGAATGGCGAGCGTATCATCGTCGCCTGTGTCGGCCTCGGCCTGGTCGAGCGCGACGGCGACAAGCTCAAGAACGCGCCGGACGTGGAACGCTTTCTGGTGCAAGGTCAGCCGAACTATGCGGGCGAGTGGATGCTGTTCACCAAGCCGGATTGGAACGAGTGGGGCCAGCTCTCCGAAATTCTGCGGAACCAGACGCCGCCGCGATCCGACAACGTCAAGGTCTCCGAATTCACGGTGGAGGACGCGCGCCGCTATCACCGCGCCACCTACTCCATCGGCCGCGGCGCCGGGCGGCTGTTCCTTCGCCAGGTCGACCTTTCCGGCAAACGCCACATGATCGACATCGGCGGCGGCTCTGGCGCCTATTGCATCGAGGCTGTGAAACTGTATCCGGAATTGAAAGCTTCGGTGCTGGACCTGGCCTCGGTCGCCGAGGTGGCGCGGGAGTTCATTGCCGAGAACGGCGTCTCCGACCGGGTGGAGGCACTGGCCTGCGACTTCAACAAGGACGCCTTCCCGCAAGGCGCCGACGTGGCGGTCATGGCCTCGAACCTGCCGATGTACGGGCGGGACGAGGTCAGCGCCGTCGTGAAAAAGACCTTCGAGGCGCTCGCCCCCGGCGGTGAGTTCCACTTGGTCGGCGAGGCGCTGGACGCCGACCGATCCGGCCCGGCGGACGCGGCGCTCTGGGGCCTGTCGGAGGCGGTCGTCAACGGCACTGGCCTCGCCCACTCCACCGCCGAGGTGGAGGGCTTTTTCGCCGCCGCGGGCTTCCAGGATGTCGGCACCGCGCCCTTTGTCGAGGGTGTGCTGCAGCGGACCTTCGGGCGCAAGCCGGGATAGGGCCGGGCTGGCCATTCGCGGGCGCAGGCGCTATCTCCCGCGGCACCGACCCCCTCACGCCGCGGAAGCAGCCCCATGACGAAGCCTGGCCAGACCAACGCTACCCCAACCCTGGTGATCCCCTTTGCCGCCGATGCTTGGCGGCGCGGCCTGATCGCGGAGGCGTTGGGCAGCGCCGGCCGCGTCATCTACCTGGAGGACCTGGACGAGGCTGGCGGCCGTGCCGCGCTCGCCGCGGCCACGGCGGTGTTCGCCCAGCGCATGAGCGATTTGCCCGACGATGCCGGCGACCTGCTGGCGGCGAATTGCCGGCTGCTGCAATTCCATTCCGCCGGCGTCGACTATCTGCCGCTGAAGCACCTGCCGGCGCATTTGCCGATCGCCGGCAATGGCGGTGCCTTCGCCGAGCCGATGGCCGAACACGGCCTCGCCCTGGCGCTGGCGGCAGCGAAGCGGCTGTTCGTCGAGCATGAAAAGCTCAAGACCGGCGAATTCAACCAGTTCGTGCGCAACAAGATGCTGGCGGGCGGGGTTGCCGGCATTCTGGGCTTCGGCGGCATCGGCGTTGCCTGCGGGCGGCTGTTCCGGGGCATCGGCATGAACGTGCACGCCATCAAACGCTCCGGCCAGACGGAGGAGCCGGTCGATTGGATCGGCACGCCGGACCGGCTGGACGAGTTGTTGGCGGCCAGCGACGTGCTGGTGCTGGCCCTGCCGCTGACCCAGACCACCGAACGCCTGTTGACGGCCGAAAAGCTGGCGCTGATGAAGCCGGACGCCATCCTGATCAACCTCGCCCGCGGCGAGATCGTCGACGAGGCCGGGCTCTACGCCCACCTCCAGGCCAACCCCGGCTTCACCGCCTGCCTCGATGCCTGGTGGGTGGAGCCGGTGCGCCATGGGCGGTTCGAGATGGGCCACCCATTCCTGGACCTGCCCAACGTCATCGGCTCGCCGCACAACTCCGCCTCGGTCGGCACTTGGCGGGGCGTCGCCGTGCGCCGGGCGGTGGAGAACTGCGCCCGCGCGCTGCGGGGCGAAACGCCCTGGCACCTGATCGGCCCGGAAGAGCGGATGCTTTAAGGGGCCGGCTCCGTCTTCAGGCCGCGCCGCGCACGTCCGGAGTGCGGGAGCGCATCGGCGGCTGGGTGCGGCGGCCAAACGGCTCGATCCCGATGAGGGAGTCGTCGAAGGTCAGCATGCCGTCGCGCAAGCCCTCGACCGCCGGCAGCCGGTCGGGCTTCGCGGCCACGGTTTCGTAATCCGCCCGGGCCGGTTTGGATGCGCGTTGTCCGCCGGCAGTTGTGGCGTGGCAGCCACGGATCAGCCCTTGTCCTCGTCCATGACGGATTTCAGATGGGCAGGGTCGCCGCCGAGTTTCTCCAGGCCCGCACGCTCCAACTGCAGCAGCATGGGCGAGCGGCTGTCGAGATGGCCCCAACCGCGGGCGACCAGCGCCTCCGTCATCTCCGCATGCACCATGTTGATGAGGCGCAGCGGCACGCCCATGTCGCGGCCCAGCTCGGCCGCCAGGCTCACATCCTTGTGGGCGAGGCGAAGCGCGAAATCCGGCGGGTCGTATTTGTCGATCAGGAACTGTTTGGTGAGCCGGTCGAACGGCCGCGCCCGGCCGAGCGCGCCCTGGCGCACGGCCTCCCACAGCGCCGTCGCATCCAACCCCGCCTTGACGCCGACCGAGAACATCTCGGCCATGGCCGTCTGGATGGCATAGCCGGTGGCGTTGTGCACCAGCTTGGCAATGGAGCCGGCACCGATCTCGCCCACATAACGGACCTGGTCACCCATGGTGTCGAGCGCGGCGCGGTTGGCATCGAACACGGCCTTGTCGCCGCCGACCCAGACGGCGAGCTTACCGCTCTCCGCACCGGCGGGACCGCCGGAGACCGGAGCATCCAGATAGTGAAAGCCTTTCTCGGCGAACTGCGCGTGCAGCCGGCGCACCACGGTCGGGGAGTTGGTGGCGAGGTCGAAGAAGGCCTGTCCCGGTTTCATGCCGGCGATGAGGCCGGTCTCCGGATCGGCGGCAACCGCCGTGACCTCCGGCGGGCCGGGCAGCGAGGCGAGGACGACGTCCACCTGGGAGGCGAGTTCCGCCGGCGTCTCCGCCCAGGCAGCGCCGGCGTCCAGATGCTTGCGGGCATGCTGGCGCGACAGATCGGAGACGACCAGGTCGTGGCCGCCCTTCTGAATGTTGGTGGCAAAATGGCCACCCATGGTCCCAAGACCGACAAAACCGACTTTCATGGGGTGAGCGTTCCTCACAGGGTGTATTGCGGGTTGAGGTGCAACACGGCGCTCAAGCAAAGCGGATTGTGCCGTCTTTGCCAAGCTCTGCGGGGAAAGCCTCGATGGGCGTCCCGTATCCGAGGCCTTTGCGCGGCGTGGTGTTGAGTGTCCGGGCGATGTCCTGGCAGTTGGCGTGGGCGAGCCCATCCGGGTCGATGCCTCGTGGCCGCCATCGGCGCAGGCGCCCGTTGCTGTTTTCCGCCCCCCCCTTCTGCCCCCCCCTTCTGCCATAAAGCGTAAGGGTCGCAGAATTAGGTGCCGCAGGCCGGCAGCGACCGCAGCCGGGTGTGGCGGGCTGGAGTAGGCGGGCTGGCGATTTAATCGGCTTGGCCTTGATTCTCGCGGGGCTTGCGTGCATTGACGGGCGCATATGGAGCCTTCTGTCCAACAGACCAAGTGAGAGCGTTCGCCGATGAGCGATGCCTTCAAACCCCTGATCGCCAAGGTCGCCGACCGCACCCCCCTCTCCGAGGCGGAGGCGCGCCAGGCTTTTGACATCATGATGTCGGGCGAGGCCACGCCCTCGCAGATCGGCGGCTTCCTGATGGCGCTCCGGGTGCGCGGCGAGACCGTCGCAGAACTCACCGGTGCGGCCCGCGTCATGCGCGACAAGGTGCTGGCGATCGAGGCGCCGCCCGATGCCATCGACACCTGCGGCACCGGCGGCGACGCCAGGGGCACCTACAATATCTCCACCGCCGTCGCCTTCGTCGTCGCGGCCTGCGGGGTGCCGGTCGCCAAGCACGGCAACCGCGCGCTTTCCAGCAAGTCCGGCGCGGCAGACGTGCTGTCCGCGCTTGGCGTCAACATCGACTGCGACATGCCCCTGGTCCAGAAGGCAATCTGGGACATCGGCATCACCTTCCTGATGGCGCCGCGCCACCACGGCGCCATGCGCCATGTCGGCCCGACCCGGGTCGAGCTCGGCACGCGCACCATCTTCAATCTCTTGGGGCCGCTCTCGAATCCGGCCGGCGCCAAACGGCAACTCATGGGCATCTTCTCGCGCGACTGGATCGAGCCGCAGGCCCGCGTGCTGGCGGGGCTCGGCACGGAGCACGCCTGGGTCGTGCATGGCTCCGACGGCCTGGACGAGCTCACCACCACCGGCCCCTCCTGGGTTGCCGAGGTGAAGGAGGGCCAGGTTTCCACCTTCGAGGTGACGCCGGAGGAGGCCGGCCTCCCCCGCTCCGACTTCGCTGCCCTGGTCGGCGGCACGCCGGAGCACAACGCCGCCGCCCTACGGGGCGTGCTGGCGGGCGAGCCCGGACCCTACCGCGATATCGTCCTCATGAACGCCGCCGCCGCCTTGATCGTCGCCGACAAGGCCGCCACCTTGAAAGAAGGCGCCGCCATGGCCGCCGAGGCCATCGCCAGCGGCGCCGCCGCGGCCAAGCTCGCCGCCCTGGTTCAGGCCACCGGAGGCACCCCCCGGTGAGGCAAACCCCGTGAGGCAAACCCCGTGAGGCAAACCCCGTGAGCAGCAAGCCCGACCTGCCCGACGTCCTGGCCCGCATCTGCGCCGACAAGCGCGAGCACGTCGCCGCGCGCAAGGCTCTGAAAAGCGAGCAGGACCTCATTGCCGAGGCCATGCTGCAACAGCCGCCGCGGGGCTTTGCAGGGGCGTTGAAAGCCAAGGTGGAGGCCGGCGACTATGGGCTGATTGCCGAGATCAAAAAGGCCTCTCCCTCCGGCGGGCTGATCCGGCTGGACTTCGACCCGGCGTCGCTGGCCATGGCCTATGCCGAAGGCGGCGCCGCCTGCCTGAGCGTGCTCACCGACGAACCGTATTTTCAGGGCCGGGACGACTATCTGGCCGCCGCCCGCAACGCCTGCGCACTGCCGGTGCTGCGCAAGGACTTCATGCTGACCGCCTGGCAGATCTGCGAGTCGCGCGCGCTCGGCGCCGATTGCGTGCTCCTCATCATGGCCTGCCTCGACGATGCGGAGGCCACCGACCTTGCCGCCACCGCCGAGGCGCTGGGCATGGACGTGCTGGTGGAGGTCCACGACGCCGGGGAACTCGACCGGGCGCTGGCGCTGGGCGCGCAACTGGTCGGCATCAACAACCGCAATCTGAAGACGCTGGTCACCGACATCGCCGTCACCGAAGACCTGGCGGCATTGGTGCCGGAGGGGCGGTTGCTGGTCTCCGAGAGCGGCCTGCGCACCGCGGCGGACTTGGCGCGCATGGCCAAGGTCGGCGCCCGCTGCTTCCTGGTCGGCGAGCACCTGATGCGCCAGGCGGACGTCACCGAAGCCACCCAGACCCTGCTCGGGAGGACCGCATGAGCACGCCCGAAACCGGCGCCGCGGCCGCTGGCCGCCTGACCCATTTCGATGCCGAAGGCCGGGCGCAGATGGTCGACGTCTCGGACAAGGCCGAGACCGTGCGTGTTGCCACCGCCGGCGCGCGCGTCGTTATGCAGCCGGCCACCCTCGCCGCCATCCAGGCAGGCCGGATCGGCAAGGGCGACGTGCTGGGCGTTGCGCGGCTCGCCGGCATCATGGCCGCCAAGCGCACGCCGGACCTGATCCCGCTCTGCCACCCGCTCGCACTGACCAAAGTCACCGTCGATCTGGAATGCGTCGAAGCCGAAAACGCCGTCGCGATCCGCGCCACCTGCCAACTCAAGGGCCGCACCGGCGTGGAGATGGAGGCGCTGACGGCCGCAAGCGTCGCCGCGCTCACCGTCTACGACATGTGCAAGGCCATCGACAAAGCCATGGAAATCCAAGACGTCCGCCTGTTGCTGAAGACCGGCGGCAAGTCCGGCACCTATGAGGCCGCCCCAAGATGATCTCCGTCGAAGAAGCCCAGGCCCGCGTGGTCGCCGGCGTCTCTGCCCTGCCGGCCGAGACCGTCAGCCTGACCGATGCCGCCGGACGCGTGCTCGCCGCCCCCCTGACCGCGCGGCGGACCCAACCGCCCTTCGCCGCCAGCGCCATGGACGGCTATGCCGTGCGCGCCGCCGATATCGGCCAGGTGCCGGTGACCCTGACCCAGGTCGGTGCGGTTCAGGCCGGCGGCTTCTACCAGCCGAACCTGCAGGCCGGCCAGTGCGTCCGCATCTTCACCGGCGCGCCGCTGCCGGCCGGCGCCGACACCGTGGTGATCCAGGAGGATACCGAGGCAACGGGCGACCAAATCCTGATCAAGGAGGCCGAGGCCGAAGGCCGTCATGTCCGCGCCGCCGGGCTCGATTTCGGGGCGGGCGACCAGCGGTTGTCGGCCGGCACTTTTCTCTCGCCCCGGCAACTGGCGCTGGCGGCGGCGATGGACTATCCGTGGCTTGCCGTGGTTCGCCGCCCGCGCGTCGCGATCCTGGCGACCGGCGACGAGATCGTGTTTCCGGGCGAGCCGATCGCGGCGAGTCAGATCGTCGCGTCCACCAGCACGGCACTGGCCGGCTTCGTCCGCGCCCATGGCGGCGAGCCGGTGTTGCTGGGCGTGGCGCACGACACGGTCGAGTCGCTGCGGGAGGCCGCGGCGGCGGCGAGGGACGCCGACATTCTGGTGACCATCGGCGGAGCAAGCGTCGGCGAGCACGATCTGGTTCAGACGGCGCTGAAACAGGACGGGCTCGAAGTCGATTTCTGGAAAATCGCCATGCGCCCCGGCAAACCGCTGATGGTTGGCACGCTGGGTGCGAGCCAAGTGCTTGGGTTGCCTGGGAACCCGGTAAGTTCGCTGGTTTGCGCGGTTCTGTTCCTGCGCCCGCTCCTGTTCGCGCTCCAAGGCCGCGCCGGCGGCATTCCACAACCGCGCCTCCTCGCCGCCGGCGGCGATCTGGGATCGAACGGCGCACGCCAGGATTATATGCGCGGCCGCCTGGATGCCGAGGGCCGGGTGGTGCCATTCAGCAGGCAGGACAGTTCCATGCTGACCGCGCTCGCCGAATCCGATGCCCTGATCGTGCGCCCACCGAACGCGCCGGCCCTGGCCGCAAACGATCCTGTTCCGGCCCTCCTTCTCGACGGGCTGCTTTGAGAACGTAAAACATACGCTTGACGGGTGTTCTTGCCGCATATAGAACAAATCATGTTCGTAGGCGCACCATATTGCGTGGTGCCGAACCCGGCGAGACCCCTATGCTGACACGCAAACAAACCGACCTGCTGCTCTACATCAACCGCCGCTTGCAGGAAGACGGCATTTCCCCCTCGTTCGACGAGATGCGCGATGCCCTCGGCCTCAAGTCCAAATCCGGCATTCACCGGCTGATCAGCGGGCTGGAGGAGCGCGGCTTTATCCGCCGCCTGCCGCATCGCGCCCGCGCGCTGGAGGTGATGCGCCTGCCCGAATCCGCCGCGATGACCACCACCGCGCCCAAGGCCGCGGTCCACCCGGCCCAATCGGCCATTGGCCGGCCAATGCCGCCCGTCGCCAACGACGTGGAACTGCCGCTCTATGGCCGCATCGCCGCCGGCACGCCGATCGAGGCGTTGCGCGATCCGGATACCACCGTGCGCGTCCCCACCGGCATGGTTGGCCGCGGCCGCCATTATGCGCTGGAGGTTGCCGGCGATTCGATGGTCAACGCCGGCATCCTCGACGGCGACACCGTCATCATCCAGGACGGCGCCCAGCACCAGCCAGGCGAAATCGTCGTGGCCCTGGTGGACCGGGAAGAGGTCACCCTGAAATACCTGCACCAGCGCGGCGCCATGCTGGCCCTCGAAGCCGCCAACCCGCGCTACGAAACCCGCCTGCTGGAGCCGGACCGGGTACAGGTGCAGGGTCGGCTGGTCGGGCTGCTGCGCTTCTATTGAGGCGGGCCGCCGCTTAGGCAGAAACGCTCGGGCCCAAATGCTCGGGCCCAAATGCTCGGGCCCAAATGCTCGGGCCCAAATGCTCGGGCCCAAACGCTCAGGCCCGGACGCTCAGGCCCCAGGGCCGGCCCGCATGCTCCAGCCAGCGCCAGAACGACAACACCTGGCTGCGCGGCACGTAAAGATCGTAGGCCAGCGCTTCCGAACCGTCGTCCAGCGCCAGGCAATGCAGAACCGCAGAGACATTGCCGACCTGGGTCTGTACCGCGAGGCCCGCACCGAATGCCTCCGGCCCCAGGTCGTGGCGGCAACCGCTGGCCAGCACATCCGCCGCTGCCGCCCCGATCAGGCGCAGGCGCATGCGCGCGCCGGAGACATCGACGGCGGCAGCAAAGAGGCCATCGAACGCCTGCCCCAACCGTTGGGCCAGGGCCGGCCCCTCCCCTTCGGCGGTCATCACCAGCCAGTGATCCGGGCCGAGCCAGAGCGCACGGTACCCCTCCACCTCCGCCACCCCTCGGGCGGCAAGCGGCAGGTCCAGGCCGGTCGCCTCTCGCACGGCTGCGAGAAAGGCGGTGTCTTCCGCCCGGCCCCGCACGGCCACCTGGCTGACAAAGGGCACGGATTGCACGAACACCGCCGCCGTATCGTCGGGCTGGGCCGACTGGGCGGCGAGGAAGAGTTCCGCCAAGGGGCTGCGCGGCTTTCGGGTCGGCTCATCCATGCTGCCGCCCTCCCTCCGGGTCGTAGAAACAGGGCGCCACCACCTCCACCGCCGCCCGTTCGGCCATGACCGGCGACAGCGCATAGAGCCGCTCTCCATGCCGCGCCCTGCCATCTTTCAACAGGGCGAGGGCGATATATCGGCCAAGAGACGGGCTGTAGGCCCAGGAGGTGGTGTGGCCCTGGCTTTTCTGCGGCGCTTCCAGATCGTCCTTCCGGCCCAGTTGCGCGCCGATGGGAATGCGTTCGCCTTCGGCGGCGATCAGGCCGACCAGTTGCTTGCGCCCCGGCGCCACCAGGTCCGGCAGGCTGAGCGAGCGCTTGCCGATGCAATCCTTCGCGCCGCTCACCATCATGCCGAGGCCCAAATCGTCCAGGGTCACGCGCCCGTCCGCCTCGGCATGGGTGAAATGGCCCTTTTCGATGCGCAGCGTGCCCATCGCCTCCGTGCCATACACCTTCAGATCGTGGGCCGCGCCGGCGGTCAGGATGGCGTTCCAGAGGGCCAGGCCATAGTCCGCATCGACGTTGATCTCATAGGAAATCTCGCCGGAGAAGGAGAGGCGGAAGATGCGGGCCGGCACGCCGCCGACCTGGCCCTCGGCCATGCCCATCATCGGCAGCGCCGCGTTCGAGACGTCCACGCCCGGGGCCAGATCGGTCAACAGCGCCCGCGCGTTCGGGCCGGCGATGGCGGCGGCGAACCATTGCTCGGTCACCGGCGTGACGAACACCCGCAAATCCGGCCACACCACCTGCAACAGGTATTCGAGGAACTGGAACACGCCATCCGAGCGGTTGGTGGTGGTGGTCATGTGAAAATGGTTCGGGCCGAGGCGCATGGTAACGCCGTCGTCATAGACGCGCCCGTCCTCGCGCAGCATCACGCCATAGCGCCCACGCCCGACCTTCAGGTTCGAGAAGCGGTTGGTATAGACCCGGTCCAGGAACGCCGCGGCGTCCGGCCCCTGAATATCCAGCTTGCCGAGGGTCGACACATCGACGACGCCGACGGCATGGCGAACCGCCAGCACCTCCTCGTCGATCCGCTCCTGGGCGGAACGGCCCCCGGTCTCGTAGTACATCGGCCGCGCCCAGCCGGCGGCGTCGGTCCAGACCGCGCCGTTGGCAGCGTGCCAGTCGTGGGCGGCGGTGCGGCGGACCGCGTGGCCGATTTCGCCCCCTTGCCCGCCGGCCATGGCGTTGAAGGCGAAGGGCGTATAGGGCGGGCGGAAGGTGGTGGTGCCGACCGCCGGGATCGGCTCGCCACGTTTGTCCGCCATCAGCGCCAGGCCAGCGACGTTGGAGGTCTTGCCCTGGTCGGTGCCCATGCCGAGCGTGGTGTAGCGCTTCAGGTGTTCGACGCTCACATAGTTTTCGCGCCGGGCGAGGCCGATATCCCTGGTGGTCACGTCGTTCTGGAAATCGACGAAGCAGCGCGCCCCCTTGCGTGCAGGCACGGCCCAAAGCGGCGGCGCGTGGCCGACCGGATCGCCCGCCGCTGGCGGGGCCAGCGGCTCCTCAGCGCCCTCAAACCCCAGAGCGCGGGCGGCGATGGCGCCGGCCGCGTAGCCCTGTTGCAGGCAGCCGGCGAGATCATAGACGCCGGCGCACGATCCGGCATTGCGATAGGGGGCGCCGGCCGATTGCGGCACGAACGCCGCCAAATCCTCCCGGAAGGCGAGGCTGCCGCGGCTCTGCGCGTGCAGATGCACCGCCGGGTTCCAGCCGCCCGATACCGCGATCAGATCGCAGGCCAGCAGGCGGCCGGCACTGGAGGGCTGGCCGTTGCGGTCGATGGGCGCGACCATGGCGCCATGGACGCTGCGCCAGCCCCGCGCCTCGACCACCGCATGGGCGGTAAGCACGTGCAGCTTGTCGGCCTTGGCCTGGGCCGCGGCCTCGCTGACGAAGGGGCGCGGGTCGACCACGGCCTCGATGCGCATGCCGGCTTCGGCCAGTTCGCGGGCCGTGGCATAGACGCTGTCGTTGTTGGCGAACAGCACCGCCACCCGCCCGGCCAGGACTCCATAGCGCTCCCGATAGCCGCGCACGGCGGCGAGCGACATGACGCCCGGTTTGTCGTTATTGGAGAAGGCGACGGGGCGCTCGATGGCACCGGTCGCGAACACCGCATCCCGCGCGCGCACGCACCAGAAGCGTTGGCGTGGCGCCTGCGGGTCGGGCTCGGCCAGATGGTCGGTGCAGTGCTCGACCAGGGTGAAGAAGTCGTGCTCGTAGACGCCGGCAACGGTGGTGCGGGTCAGCACGCGAACATTGGGCATGGCGCTGAGCCGCGCCTCCGCCGCCGCCGCCCATTCGTGGCCCGGCAGGCCGTTCACCTGGTGCGGCGCCAGCAGCAACGAGCCGCCGAGCGCCGGCTTCTCGTCGGCGAGGATGACCCTGGCCCCCGCCTCGCCCGCCACCAGGGCCGCGGCGAGGCCAGCGGGACCGCCGCCAGCGACCAGCAAATCGCAATGGGCGTTGGCGTGGGCGTATCGGTCCGGGTCCGGCTCGCTCGGCGGAGCCCCCAGGCCGGCCATGCGGCGGATATGCTTCTCGTACCAGAGCCAGCGCTTCGGGTTGGCGATGAAGGTCTTGTAGTAGAACCCCGCCGGGAACAGCGCACCCGCCACGTTCACCAGCGAGCCCAGGTCCAGTTGCAGGGAGGGCCAGTGGTTCTGCGTCGCCGCGGTCAGGTCCTGATACAGCTCCTGCACGGTGGCGCGGGTGTTCGGCTCGGCCCGCGCGCCGGCGCCGATCCGGAGCAGCGCGTTGGGCTCCTCCGACCCGATACCGAAAATACCGCGCGGCCGGTGGTATTTGAACGAGCGGCCCACCAGCCGCACGCCGTTTGCCAGCAGGGCGGAGGCGACGGTGTCGCCGGCATAGCCCTCCAGCCGGAACTGGTTGAAGGCGAAAGACCGCGGCGCCGCCCGGTCGATGCCGTGGCCACCGGCCTCCATCCGCCAGACCTGCCGGGTCATGCCTTATCCTTGCGGCGCGGCGGCGCCTCGCCGGGCGGCCAGGCGCCGGCGATGGCGTGGGTGACGGTGTTGCGCTCCAACACGAACCAGCGGTGGCATCCGACGCGGTGAAACCAGAACTCGCGGTGGTCGCCCTTCGGGTTGTCACGAAAGTACAAATGCTCGGTCCATTCCGCATCGCTGAGGGCGTGCGGGTCAGCCGGGCGCTGGATGGCGGCCTCGCCATAGACGAATTCGGTCTCGTCCCGCGGGCCGCACCAGGGGCAGGGAATCAGCAGCATGGCTCGTCCGCCCCTCCCCTAATGCGCCTTCGGGAAGGGCCCGGCGCCCTTCTCATCGACCATGCGGCCGGTGCGGAAGCGCTCCAGATTCAGGCCGGCATTCAACTCGTGCGGCTCGTCCTTCGCCATGGTCCAGGCGAGACACCAGCCACTGCCCGGCGTTGCCTTGAAGCCGCCATAGCACCAGCCGCCGCTCATATAGAGACCGGGGACCGGCAGCTTGCCGATAATGGGCGAGCCGTCCATGGTCATGTCCATGACGCCAGCCCATTGGCGCATGAAACGCAGGCGGCCCAGCCGAGGAAACATCTCGGTCGCGTTCGCCACCACTTCCTGCACCTTCGGCAAGGTGCCGCGCTGGCTGTAGGAATTGTAGCCGTCCAGTTCCCCCCCCAAGAGCACCTCCCCCTTGTCGGTCTGGGAGATGTAGAAGTGCGCCGCGCCGGTGGAGACGACAGTGTTGAGAAAAGGCTTCACCGGCTCGCTGACGAAAGCCTGGAGCAGGTGCGATTCGATCGGCAGGCGCACGCAGGCCATGGCCGCCACTTGGGACGAATGTCCAGCCACAGCGATGCCGATCTTCGGCGCTTTGATCGCCCCCCGCGTCGTCTGAACGCCGGCGACCGCGCCGGAGACCGGGTCGCGGTCGATGCCCGTGACCTCGCAATTCTGGATGATGTCGACACCGTGCGCGTCCGCGCCGCGGGCATAGCCCCAGGCCACCGCGTCGTGCCGGGCCGAACCGCCGCGCGGCTGGGCGAGCGCGCAGAGAACGGGAAAACGACTTGCAGGCGACAGGTTCATCGCCGGCTCAATCTGGGCCAAATCCTCGCGGCTGAGGAACTCCGCATCGATACCGCGCAGGCGCATGGAGTTGTAGCGCCGCATGGTCGCCTCGCGCTCTCCGGCCGTGTGACAGGTGTTGACGACCTTCCGCTGGCTGAACATGACATTGTAGTTCAGGTCTTGCGCCAGCCCCTCCCACAGCTTCAGCGAGTGTTCGTAGAACGGCGCATTTTCGTCCAGCAGGTAGTTGGAGCGCACGATGGTGGTGTTGCGTCCGGTGTTGCCGCCGCCGATCCAGCCGCGTTCCAACACGGCGATATCGGTCAGCCCGTGCAGCTTGGCAAGGTAGTAGGCCGCGGCGAGACCATGGCCGCCACCGCCGACGATCAGTGCGTCGTAAGCGGGTTTGGGCTCCGGGCTGCGCCAGGCCTTGGGCCAGCGCTCATGGTTGCTCAGGGCGTTGCGGGCGAGCGCCCAGATGGAATAGCGGCGGCAGGGCATGCGCTCTCTTGGGCTTGGCGGGCGGATCGGATTGTAGGCGGACCGCACGGCAAAGACCAGAGGCCAGCATGAAGCGGTGGCAGCATTTCTGCCATCTTGATATGGTCTGCGCCCTGGGCCCAATCCGGGCCGGTTCGTTGCCAAGGTGCCTGCCATGATCAAGAAGATCGTCATCGCCCTCGCCGCCATCGTCGTGCTGCTGATCGCAGCGGCGGTGATCATTCCCTTCTTTATCCCGGTCGAGACCGTGAAGCAGGAATTACAAGCCCAGGTGAAGGAGGCCACGGGCCGGGATCTGGCCATCGATGGCGATTTCGAGTTCTCGCTGCTGCCGAATGCGGTGTTGAAGGCCGGAAACGTCCGCTTCCAGAACGCCGCCGCCGGCTCGCGCGCGGACATGGTAACGCTGGAGGAGTTGCGGGTGCATGTGGCGCTGCTGCCGCTGCTGTCCAGCGACGTACAGGTGAAGGAATTCGTGCTGGAGCGGCCGGATATCCTGTTGGAGGTGGACAAGGACGGCAACGCCAACTGGGCGTTCCAGACCGGTGGCGCAGCGGCAGCAGGCGGCAGCGATGCCGCCGGAAGCGGCGGTGGCGGCGGTGGCGGCCTGCAATCCATCAGCCTGGGCGATGTGCGCATCGTCGATGGCCGGCTCGAATACCGCGACGCCAGGACCGGCACCGCCGAGGTGATCGAGAACATGAACCTGACGCTGAACCTGCCGAGCCTGGACCAGCCGTTCTCGGCCGAGGGAGAGGCCACCTGGCACCAGGAGGCGCTGGGGCTGGCGCTGGGCGCCGAGAGCCCGCGCGCGCTGCTGGGGGGCGGAACCACGAATGTCTCTGTCAGCCTCAACGGCAAGCCGCTGGCGCTTTCGTATGCCGGCAATCTGAACGCCGGCGCGGGCAGCGCCGCCGGCGAGCTGGAGCTGGACGTGCCGTCGGTGCGGGGCCTCGCGGCCTGGACCGGCAATCCGCTGGAGGTCAAGGGTGAGGAGGTGCTGAACCGGCTGAAGCTCAATGGCCAGGTGTCGGCGAGCGCGGACCAGGTGGCGATGAGCGGCGTTGCGCTGACGCTCGACAAGATCGACACGACCGGCGACCTCTCGGTTGCCTTGGGCGGGGCGGTACCGTCGGTCAAGGGCAGTCTTTCCGTGCCGGCCCTGGACCTGAACCCCTATCTGGAGGCTTTCGGCGGCAGCGAGGGCGCGGCGGCCGGCGCGCCGTCCGACAGCGGCCGGAAGGGCTGGAGCGAAGAGCCCATCGACCTGTCGGCCCTGCGCTCGGTCGATGCCGACCTGACGCTGAGCGTCGGCTCGCTTCGGGCGCAGGAGATCAAGATCGGCAAAAGCAAGGTCAAGGCGGTGTTGCAGGGCGGCAAGCTGGATCTGAATCTCTCCGAAATGGCGCTCTACGACGGCAATGGCCAGTTGCGCCTGAACGTCGATGCCAGCGGCCAGAAGCCGACCGTCCAGAGCAGGTTCGCACTCTCCGGCCTTCAGGCAGAGCCGTTCCTGACCGATGCTGCCGAGTTGGACTGGCTTTCCGGCACCGCCGCCATGGAGATGAGCGTCACCACCCAGGGCAACAGCCAAAAAGCGCTGGCGAACGCCCTGAACGGGTCCGGCAAGATGGCCTTTACGGATGGTGCGGTACGCGGCACCAATCTGGCGGCCCTGCTGCGCGGTATTTCCACCCTGAAGCTGAACCCGACCGCTTGGGAGACGGAAAAGACAGACTTTGCCGAGCTCTCCGGTACGTTCACGATTGCGGACGGCATCCTCAAGAACGACGACCTGACGCTGCAATCGCAGTTGATGCGCGTTGGCGGCGCCGGCACGGTCGGCATCGGCCCGCGCAACATCGACTACACGGCCGAGCCGAAGGCCGTGGCTTCGCTGCAAGGCCAGGGCGGCGCGGCGGATATTGGCGGCCTTCCGATCAAGGTACACGTGCACGGCTCGTGGGACGATCCGCAGACCGACTACAGTCTCGGCGGCAACAACTTGCTGGATCTGGCGAAAGATCCGAAAGCGCTGGTCTCCAGCCTTTCCAACCTGGGCGCGATCAAGGACCCGAAGGCCCTGGCAGAGCAACTCGGCGGTCTGGGCGGCATGGACAGCGGTGTGCTGGACGCGCTGAAAGGGCTTCGCGGCGGCAGCGGCGGCTCGCCGACGGACGCGCTGAAGAGCGTCCTTCCGGGCAGTGGCAGCAGCGGCAGCGGCAGCAGCGGGTCCGGCAGCCCGGCGGACAGCCTGAAAAAGCTGATCCCGGGCGGCAGTTCCTCGACCGACGGCAATTCCGGCGCCAGCCCGGAGCCGGAGACCACCGAGCCAAACCCCAGGGATTCGCTGAAAAACCTGTTCAACCGGTGAGCTCGTGCCGGCGCGCCGGCCTCAGGACCGGCCGCCGGCAAAGGGTTGCAGGCCCATGGCGTGGCGCTGGAACTGACGCTTCAGCGGCGGCACGCGGTTGACGGCGGCGAGCCCCAGCCGCCGTGCCAATGCCACGGGCGGCAGGCCAGACCGGAAGAGGCGGTTCAGCCCGTCGGTCGCCGCAGCCATGGCCAGAATGTCCGGCCAGCGTTTGCGGGCATAGGCGGCCAGCCGGTCCGCCTCACCGGGGTCGCCGCCGGCCTGGAGCGCGGCAGCGACCGCATCGCGCAGCCCTTCGACGTCGCGCATGCTGACATTGAAGCCCTGCCCGGCAATCGGGTGCATGGCGTGCGCGGCCTCCCCCACCAATGCGAGGCGGGGGGCGGTCAGGCGCTTGGCCAGCATCAGGGAAAGCGGATAGCTCCAGACCGGACCCGGCACCCGCACCTCGCCCAGAAAGCCCCCGAAACGGCGGGCGAGTTCGCGCTCGAAAGCGGGGCGGGGCAGGGTCAGCAGGTGTTCGGCCAGCGCGCGGCGCTCGGTCCAGACGATGGAGGCGCGGTGCTGGCCCTCGGCCCCGTCGGTCATGGGCAGGATGGCGAAAGGGCCGCCGGACAGAAAGCGTTCGTGTGCGATGCCGTCGTGCGGGTGTTCGTGCCAGGCGGTGCAGACCAGGGCGGTCTCGTCATAGTCGGTGGCGCGCACGCCAATGCCGGCCATGCGCCGCAGGAATGAGCCGCGGCCGTCCGCCGCCGCCACCAACCGTCCGCGCAGCGCCGCGCCATCCTCCAGCGAGACGGTTGCCTCATTTTCGTGCACGTCCATGGCGGTGACACTACGCTGCCAGTGCAGGGCGACGCCGGCCTCACGCGCCAGGGCTTCCAGCAGAACGCGGCGGAGCGTGTGATTCTCGACGATATGGCCCATGGCCCCGCCACCGATGGCGCGGTGGTCGAAGTGCAGGTGCAGCAGCGAGCCGCGGTCGGTGACGCGGATATCCCAGATCGGCGCCGCCTCTGCCGCCAGCGCCGGCCAGACGCCCAGATCCTCCAGCACCGCCCGGCCGCCGGCGGCGAGCGCCGTGGTGCGGCCATCGATCTCTGGCGCGGCGAGCGCCTCCGGGCCGTGCCGCTCTACCAGCGCGACCGCGGCGCCGCGGCGGGCCAGGGCGAGTGCCAGCGTCAGGCCCGCCGGGCCGGCGCCGCAAACGATGACATCGTGACAGGCCGAGGCGGATTTGCTCATTTATTAATCATCCCTTTTGCCAGAGAAATATTTGCCTATTTTTTAGACTGTTCCGGCTGCCCAAACCACAGGCATTGCGGGCAAATTGCGATATTGTTCGTTTAATTTCAACATACTGTGATTTCTCCAATCGATTTGGCACGTCGCTTGAATGGAGGGCCGCGAGTGCCTTTGCCCACCATTCGTAAGGAGCCGCATATGAAACTCGTCATGGCCATCATCAAGCCATTCAAGCTGGAGGATGTGCGCGAAGCGCTGACCGCCATCAATGTCGAAGGCTTAACCGTCTCCGAAGTCAAGGGGTTTGGCCGCCAGAAGGGCCAGACCGAGATCTATCGGGGCGCCGAATACACCGTCGCCTTCCTGCCGAAGGTGAAGGTGGAAGTGGTTATCCCGGACGATCGGGTCGATGCCGCGGTGGAGGCGATTCAGTCGTCCGCTCACACCGGGCGCATCGGCGACGGCAAGGTGTTCGTCATGGACGTCACCAAGGCGGTGCGCATCCGCACCGGCGAAGCCGACAACGACGCTCTTTAACCCGCAACCGAACATCCGGAGCTTGTGAACCCATGAAGAAACTGATGCTGGGAGGGACGGTCGTTGCAGCCGCCGCGGTGCTTGCCCCCTCCATCGCCTCCGCCACGGTCAGCGATGAGACCGCTTTTGTTTTTAACACATTTTCGTTCCTGATCCACGGTGTCATGGTCATGTTCATGGCCGCCGGCTTCGCCATGCTGGAGTCGGGCCTGGTGCGGACCAAGAACACCGCCGCCATTTGCCTGAAGAATATCGCGCTCTATTCCGTCGCTGGCATCCTCTACTACATCATCGGCTACAGCCTGATGTACACGGATGTGAGCGGCTATATCGGCTCGCTGTCGCTGTTTTACGACACATCCGATGCCGAATTGGCCCTGCTGGGTGCGGACGCGGCGACGGCGGAACAGGTCGCGGCGGTCACGGGCAACGGCTATTCGGTGATGAGCGACTGGTTCTTCCAGATGGTGTTCGTCGCCACCGCCGCCAGCATCGTCTCCGGCACCCTGGCCGAGCGCATCAAGTTCTGGCCGTTCATGATCTTCGTGGTCGTGCTGACCGGCATCATCTACCCGATCCAGGGCTCCTGGACCTGGGGCGGCGGCTGGTTGGCCGAGATGGGCTTCAGCGATTTTGCCGGCTCGACCATCGTGCACTCGGTCGGCGGCTGGGCGGCCTTGGTTGGCGCCATCATCCTGGGGCCGCGCAAGGGCAAGTTCGGCCCGAACGGCGAGGTGCAGCCGATTCCCGGCGCGAACCTGCCGCTGGCGACCCTCGGCACCTTCATCCTGTGGTTCGGCTGGTTTGGCTTTAACGGCGGCTCGCAACTCGCCCTCGGCAGCGCGCTGGATGCGGCGGCCATCGCCATCGTCTATGTCAACACCAACCTGGCCGCAGCCGGCGGCGTGGTGGCAGCCATGGCCGCGAGCCAGTTGCTCTATGGCAAGATCGACCTGACCATGGCGTTGAACGGGGCGATTGCCGGCCTGGTCTCGATCACCGCGGGTCCGGATCTGGACAGCCACCTCCTGTCGATCATCATCGGCGCCATCGGCGGCGTGCTGGTGGTCTTCGCCATCCCGATGGTGGACAAGCTGAAGGTCGACGACGTGGTCGGCGCCATCTCCGCCCACTTGGTCTGCGGCATCTGGGGCACGCTGGCGGTCGGCATCTTCGGTGGCGGCAACCTGGTGACGCAGGTGATCGGCATCGTCGCGATCGGCGTGTTCGTCTCGCTGGTGAGCGCAGTGGTGTGGTTCGCGCTGAAGTTCACCATGGGGCTGCGCGTCTCCGAGGAGGACGAGTTCCGGGGCCTCGACCAAGCCGAGTTGGGCCTGGAGGCCTACCCCGAATTCGGCCCGCGGGCGCAGGTCTACTAAGCCCTTTCAACCCTTGAGCGACCCGCCTGGGCGGTGTGCCTCGCGCACACCGCCCATTTTTTCTGTATAGTGGCCCGAGCAAGAGCCGATGTGGGCGCCCCGTTGGGCGGTTGTTTGCCCGACAACGCTTGGCGCCGAACGAATTCAGGAGGATAGCCCCCTGACCAGCATGTTTCAGAGCCGCCACCGCCTGCTGCCGCCGCAACTGGTCCGCCAGGCGATTCGCCGCCTGGCGGAGATCGCCGGGCTGGGTCTCTGGGCTTTTGCCGGCGTGCTTGGCCTGGCGCTGGCCAGTTACAGCCGCGGCGACCCCAGCCCCAACTTCGCCAGCGGCGGCAGCGCGCAAAACGTGGTCGGGCCGGAAGGCGCGGTGTTCGCCGACATGCTTTACCGTGGCATCGGCTGGGCCGCGCTGTTCCCGCTGGCCGTGGCGCTGGCCTGGGGTTGGCGCCTGTTCAAACACCATCGCCTGCCCGGCTGGCGGCTGCGCCTGATCGGCCTGCCGCTCGCCGGGGTGCTGCTGGCCATGATGTTCGCCGGCGCCCGTGTCGGCGCCCCTTACGGCTTGGCGGAGGGCGCCGGCGGTGCGCTGGGCGCGGTGGCGCTGAAGCATCTGACCGGCTTCGTCGCCGGCGCCGGCTATTCCGGCAGCCTGGTTTGGACGGCCATAGCAGCGCTGGCGCTGCTGCTGGGCGTCGCGGTGCTGGCCCTGGACATGGCCGAACTCTGGCTGCTGGGCAAGCTGGCGCGCAGAGGCGCCGCCGCGGGCCTCAAGACGGCGGAGCGCGGCCTCACTGCCGGCTTCGCCCGCGTGCCGGGGCTGCGCCTGCCGCGCCTGCCAAGTCTGCCGGCCCTGCCGAGAGTCCGGTTGTTCCACCGCCGCCGCGCGCGGGAGGATGCCGCCCCGGCCTTCATGCGCCATGCCGGCCCCTCGTGGGAGGCACCGCTCGCCGGCGCCAAACCGGCATCGCCGCGGGCCGGCGCACCGGCCTTGTCGCCGGCAACCGCCCCGGCAGAGGCGGCCGCCGTCATCAATGTCCAGCGCACCATGACCGCCAAGCCCGGCCGCCGCCATGAGGAGGGGCACCAGCCCGACCTGCCTCTGGGCGATATCTCGCCGCTGCCGCCGATCACCTTGCTGCAGGAACCGTCCAAGGTCGCGAACAGTTCCATCGATGCCGACACGCTGACCGACAACGCCCGCATGCTGGAGAGCGTGCTGGAGGATTTCGGCGTGCGCGGCGAGATCATGACCGTTCGCCCCGGCCCGGTGGTAACGCTCTACGAACTGCAACCCGCGCCCGGCACCAAGGCGAGCCGGGTGATCGGCCTTGCCGACGACATCGCCCGCAACATGGAGGCGGTGTCGGTGCGCATCGCCACCATTCGCGGCAAGAACGCCATCGGCATCGAATTGCCGAATGCCAAACGCGAAATGGTGCTGCTGCGCGAACTGCTGGCCAGCCAGGCCTATGACCAGGCGCAAAACGGGTTGCCGCTGGTGCTCGGAAAGGATATCGGCGGCCAGCCGCAGGTGGTGAACCTGGAGCGCATGCCACACCTCCTGATCGCCGGCACCACCGGCTCTGGCAAGTCGGTGGCGATCAACGTCATGATCCTCTCCCTGCTCTATGCCCTGCCGCCGGATAAGTGCCGCTTCATCATGGTCGACCCCAAGATGCTGGAACTCAGCGTCTACGACGACATCCCCCACCTGCTGACCCCCGTCGTCACCGACCCGCGCAAGGCCGTGGTGGCGCTGAAGTGGGCGGTGCGCGAGATGGAAAACCGCTATCGCGCCATGTCCACCCTCGGCGTGCGCAACATCCGCGGCTATAACGAGCGCATCGAGGAGGCAATCCGCAGGGACGAGCCGATGACCCGGCGGGTGCAGACGGGTTTCGACCCCGCGACCGGCCAGCCGATCATCGAGGAGCAGGAGCTGGACATGCGGCCCCTGCCCTATATCGTCGTCGTCGTTGACGAGATGGCCGACCTGATGCTGGTGGCCGGCAAGGAGATCGAGGCGGCGATCCAGCGCCTGGCGCAGATGGCGCGCGCCGCCGGCATCCACCTGATCATGGCGACGCAGCGGCCTTCCGTGGACGTGATCACCGGTACGATCAAAGCGAACTTCCCGACCCGAATCTCGTTTCAGGTGACGAGTAAGATCGACAGCCGAACCATCCTGGGCGAAAGCGGGGCGGAACAATTGCTGGGCCAGGGCGACATGCTCTACATGGCTGGCGGCGGCCGCATCCAGCGGGTGCACGGGCCGTTCGTTTCCGACGACGAGGTGCAGGAAATCACCGAATACCTGCGCAACACCGGCGAGCCCGCCTATGTCGACAGCGTCACGGAAGACGACGACATCGCCGCAGGCATTCCCGGCTTCGAGGGCGAGAGTTCGGACGACCTCTACGACCAGGCGGTCGGCATCGTGCTGCGCGAGCGCAAGGCATCGACCAGCTTCCTGCAACGGCATCTGAAGATCGGCTACAACCGCGCCGCGTCGCTGATCGACCGCATGGAATCGGAACGCCTGATCAGCGCCGCCAACCATGTGGGCAAACGCGAGGTACTGGTGAAGTCCAACACTGGCGAATACGAGGAATAGCGCCTATTTGAAGGGCCGGTTCCGTCATGAAAGGCCCGCGCCCATGCTGCGGCTGTTGCTTGCCCTTGCCGTCTCGCTGGTGCTGACCGGCCCGGCCCTAGCCCTCACCGAGGGTGAACGGGCAGAGGTGGAGCGCCTGCGCGTCTACCTGAACGGCATCACCACCATGAAGGCCCGGTTCATTCAGAACGACGCCCGCGGCGGGGTGGCGACCGGCACGTTTCTGTTGCACCGGCCGGGGCGGCTGCGGTTCGAATACGACCCGCCGGTGCCGATCCTGGTGGTGGCCCGCGGATCGTTCCTGGTACATTACGACAAGTCTTTGAAAGAGACTAACTATCTGGATCAGGAGGACACGCCCGCCTGGTTCCTGCTGGCCGACGAAGTCACCTGGGACGACGATTTCACCGTCACGGGCGTCGAGCGCAAGGGGCCGGTGATCGAAGTCTCCGCCACCAGGCGCAGCGCCCCGGACCAGGGCGCGGTGACCCTGGTGTTCCAGCACGAGCCGATCCGCCTGCTGGGCTGGTGGCTGATCGACACTGCCGGCAACAAGGTGCAACTGCGCCTGGACTCGCAGGAGCTGGGCGTTACCATCGACGAGGAAATGTTCCAGTTCCGTCCGACGAATTACTGAGGGTTGCAAGGCATGGGTATCGATCTTTCCGGCGAGGTGGCTCTGGTCACGGGCGGCTCCCGCGGCATCGGCTTGGCCGCCGCCCAGGCGCTGGCCGCCGCCGGCGCCAAGGTGGCGCTCACCGCGCGATCCGGCGTGGAGGAAGCCGCAGCGGCGGTTGGCGGCGAC
>Ga0206129_10000635_pt1 | contig 52749 bp, 42 predicted proteins | sample Helgoland_Spring_8_FD_148616 | JGI IMG/M metagenome (GOLD analysis project Ga0206129, IMG submission 148616) | Pelagic subsurface seawater microbial communities from Kabeltonne, Helgoland, North Sea - Helgoland_Spring_Bloom_20160502_2 | ecosystem: Environmental > Aquatic > Marine > Epipelagic ...
GCCGGATGCGAAAATCGTCCAGCACCTGCGCCGGGATGGGCGCTGCGCCTTCGACATCTCCATCGAGACCCCACCCTATCGCGGCGTGCGCGGCCGCGGCCGCGCGGACATCCGGGACGATGGTTTCGAGACGCTGAAAAGCCTGCTCTCGCGCTATCTGGGTGGGTCGTCGCCCCGGTTCCAGGACTGGCTGCTGGCCCGCAGCGCCGGCGAATGCGCCATCCGCATCGCGCCGGACCGCCTCGCCACCTGGGATTTCAGCGCGCGGATGGGCGCGTGATGCTGAGCCTGCGGCCGGCCGGGAAATCCAGCCTCAGCCCGCCGTCGTGCCGCCGTCCACCACCACTTCGGAGCCGGTGACGAAGGAACTGTCGTCGCTGGCCAGGAAGAACACCGCGCCGGCGATTTCCTCCGGCCGTGCCATGCGCCCCAGCGGCACCCGCGCCAGCCGGCTGGCCCGTTCCGCCTCCGGCACGGCGACGGCACCCATGGCGGTATCCACCGGCCCCGGATGGACGGAGTTGCAGCGGATGTTGTCTTTCGCGAACTGGACCGCCATCGACTTGCTCATCAGCCGCACCGCACCCTTGCTGGCGCCGTAGTGAGTCGCCAGCGAGCCGCGCAGGCCCGCGGTCGACGAGAGGTTGACGATCGAACCGCCACCGCTCTCGCGCATCGCCGGGACGCACGCCTTGGCGCCCAGGAACACGCCCTTGCCATTGACCGCCAGCATGCGGTCCCAGCTTTCCTCGCTGATGTCCAGCATCGGCGTGCGGTCATAGATGCCGGCATTGTTCACCAGGATATCCAGCCGGCCGTGGTTTGCGACCACGTCTGCCACGATTTCCTGCCAGCGGGCGAAGTCGGTCACGTCCAGATGGTGGAATTTGGCCGAGCCGCCGGTGGCGTTGACGCTGTCCACGACCGCCTGCGCTTCGGCGTCCTTGACGTCGCCGACGGCGACGTGGGCGCCTTCGGCGGCCAGCCGCCGCACCACTGCCGCGCCGATGCCGGCGCTGCCGCCCGATACCAGGGCCACCTTGCCTTGAAGTCTCATGCTGCTGCTCCTCTCTTGCCGCGTCCGACCAGTTCGCGGACGCCGTCTGCGATGCGATGCCGGTCCGGGAACACATAGTCCTCCAGCGGCGGTGCGTAGGGAATGGGAACGTTGAGCGCGCAGATGCGCTTCACCGGCGCTTTCAGGGCCGGAAAGGTGTCCGGGTCCTCGATCGCCAAGTCGCAATTTCGCTCGCCGCGCTGGCGGTCGGTCTTGGCCTCGATCGGCGTTGGCCCCTCGCCGGCGCGGAAATCGTCGGAAGCGCGCTCCTCGAACCGGCGGATGGTCTGCATCTGCCGCAGCATGCCGCGCAGCGTGTCGGGCGAGAGATTGCTCATGGGCGGTTCCTCGGCTCCCGTTGATCGGTCGGGGCTTGCGACCAAAGTCTAAGCCCGTGCTGCCGGGCTCCGCAAGCGCAGGCTTCGCGGTTTCTTCCCTTCCCCCCCGGCAAAAGCGCGGCTAGGCTGCCTTCACTTCGATAATTCGAGACAGGAGCCTCCCATGGCCGAGCCCGTAATCGCCGCCAAAGCCCCGATCCAGATGGAACTGGAAGAGGGCAAGACCTATTTCTGGTGCACCTGCGGCAAGAGCGCCAAGCAACCGCTCTGCGACGGTACGCACAAGGGGTCGGAGTTCGCGCCGCTGCGCCACAAGGCGGAAAAATCGGGCAAGGTCTGGATGTGCGCCTGCAAGATGACGGGCAAGCAGCCCTTCTGCGACGGCACGCACAAGAAGCTTTAAGGGCACTTTGCCTTTTCCCCCTCGTCATTGCGGGGAGCCTCGCAGAGGCGGCGAAGCAACCCGGGATCGAGCGGCGGCAGGTTGGCGGTTTGTCCCGGGTTGCTTCGCCTTCGGCTCGCAATGACGAGGGGGGGGATATCCGACCCGTCAGCAGGCAAAATCCGCCATGGCCGCTCCCATAGCCCTCGACAGCGTCACCCATTTGAAGGACGAGCACCGCGGCATGGCCGTGCTCGCGGCCTCGCATGGCGGTGCCTATGCCGGCTATTGTGCCGCCAAACTGGGCGTCGGCGCGGTCATTCTGAACGATGCCGGCATCGGCCTGGAGCAGGCGGGCATTGCCGGGCTCGGCCTGCTGCAGAAGCTGGGCACGCCGGCTGCCGCCTACGGTCATGAAAGCGCCCGCATCGGCGACGGCCAGGACAGCCTCGCCCGCGGCGTCCTCACCTTCGTCAACGCCCAGGCCAAAAGGCTCGGCCTCCGCCCCGGCCAGCCGTGCGCGGAGGCCATGCGCCTGTTGCAGGCGGCCAGCCTCTCGCCCTCCCGCGCGCCGGAGCCGATGGGGGAGGCCCGCTACACCGCCGCCGAGCGCAACGGCGTCGAAGTCATTGTCATGGATTCGAACTCGCTGGTGACGCCGGGGAATGACGGCCACATCGTGATCTCCGGCTCGCACGGCGGCCTGCTCGGCGGGCGGCCGGAGACGGCGGTGAAACACCCGGTCTTTGCCTGCGTTTGCGTCGATGCCGACAAAGGGGCGGACCGGGCCGGTATCTCGCGCCTGCCCGCCTTCGACGCCCGCGGCATCGCCGGTGCCTGCGTCTCGGTCTACACCTGCCGCATCGGCGAGGGCCGCTCGGTCTACGAAAGCGGCGTCATCTCCGTCGTGAACGAGCGCGCCGCCGCGCTTGGCGGCCAGGTTGGCCAGACCTGCAAGAAATTCGCACAAACCATGATCACGGCCCGCACCCGGGACAGAAACAACCCATGACCACCGCTTCCTCCAACGTCTCCCGCCCGGTGGTTCGATGCCGACAGATGGTCCCCATCCGTTGGCTGAATCGAACCGCCGGATTATTGCAATAGTGGGCCGATTCGCGAAACGCTTGCCGAAGCAAGCGTTTCGATCGGACCGCTAGGCTGCCGCCCGCACCTCCTCCTTCGCCGCGGCCAGCACCATGGCCGCGCATTTTTCGCCGATCATGATCGAGGGCGCGTTGGTGTTGCCGCTGGTCAGCGTCGGCATGATGGAGGCGTCGGCGATGCGCAGGCCCTCCAAGCCGTGCACGCGCAAGCGGTCGTCGACCACGGCCCGTGGGTCGGTGGCCGGGCCCATTTTGCAGGTGCCGACCGGGTGGTAGGTGGTCTCCGCCGTGTTGCGGACCCATTCCAGCAGCTCCTCGTCGGTCTGCTTGTCGGCGCCGGGGGCGATTTCCCTGCCGGTCCAGTCGGCAATGGGCGGGGTCGCCATCAGTTCCCGCGCCTTGCGCATGGCGGCCAAGAGGCCGTCGCGGTCGTGCTGGGCGGAGAGGAAGTTGAAGCGGATCGCCGGCTGCTCTGCCGGATTGGCGGACTTGATGTGAAGGGAGCCGACGCTCTCCGAGCGCAGCACGTTGATGTTCATCGTTATGCCCTTGACATTGGGCGACACCCGGCGCTCCCGCCCGATCATCTCGTAGATGAAGGGCAGGATGGAGATGGTGGCGTCCGGCGTCTCCAGCCCTTCGCGCGTCTTGAAATACATGCGCAAGGGAACGCTGGTGCGGGAGAGAAAGCCCTCCTTCAGCAGCGCGTATTTCGCCACCTCGCGCACCAGGCGCAGGCCGCGGGCGTTGTCGTTGAAGGTGGCGTTCGGCTCGGTGATCTCGAACTTGACGCGGGGGGAATAGTGGTCGCGCAGGTTTTCGCCGACGCCGGGCAACTCGTGCACGGCCGCGATGCCGAATTGGCGCAACAGGTCGGTCTGGCCGATGCCGGACAGCTCCAAGAGCTTCGGCGAGTTGATCGAGCCGCCGGAGACGATGACCTCGCGCGCCGCCCGCGCCTCGCGCTTCTCGCCCTTGACCGAATAGCGCACGCCGACGCAGCGCTTCCCCTCCAGGATCAGGCTTTCGGCCATGGCGCCCTGCTCGATGGTCAGGTTGGCGCGGCCGCGGGCCGGGTCGAGATAGCAATAGGCGGTGGATTGGCGCCGGCCCTTGGCAATCGTGACCTGGGACATGCCGATGCCCTCCTGGGTCTTGCCGTTCAGGTCCGGGTTGAAGGGAACGCCGATCTTCTCCGCCGACGCGATGATTTTTTCCAATAGCGGCACCTGGTGGCGGGGCGTGTCGCGCACCTGCAGCGGGCCCGAGCGGCCGCGCAATTCATCGTCGCCGTTGCCATAGGATTCCATCTTCTTGAAGACGGGCAACACGTCCTGCCAGCTCCAGCCGCGGTTGCCGAGCTGGGCCCAATGGTCGAAATCCTGCGCCTGGCCGCGGATGAACACCATGCCGTTGATGGAGGAGGAGCCGCCCAGCATCTTGCCCCGCGGCACCTCGATCCGCCGGCCGCCGGTGCCCTCGTCGGGCTCGGAGGAGTAGCACCAATTCACAGCCGGGTTATCGATCAGCTTGGCAATGCCGACCGGCACCTTGGACCAGAAAAAGTCGGAGCCTTCGGTGCCGGCTTCCAGGCAGAGCACGCGGTGCTCGCCGCTTTCGGAAAGGCGCGCGGCGACGGCAGCGCCGGCAGAGCCGGCGCCGACGACGATATAGTCGTATTGGGTGGTCATGGGGTGAAGTCCCGAATGCAAGTGATGGCGGATGGCCGAGAGTATGCCAGTATCGGCAGCGCTGACAAACCCGCTCTGTCCCCTCCCTCGCGGCGGGCCCCTCCCTCGCGGCGGTCTTGTCGGCGCTGCCCGGAACGAAGCGGCGCTAGCGGTCCGATCGAACCGCTAGGGCCAGCCTCAGTCAAAGCCCCGCATCACCAGCATGCTGTCCCGGGCCAGGCCATGGGCCTGGCCAAGGGACAGGTCCGACGACCGGCGGATCATCCGCTTGGTCATCCACAGCGCGTCATGGGAATAGCCCGCCAGGGTCTCGGCCATGGCCATGGCGGCGGTCAGCACGTCGGCATCCGGCACGATGCGGTTGACGAGGCCGATCTCGGCCGCGCGCTGCGCCGAGATGTTTTCCGAGAGCAGCAGCAATTCGGCAGCCCATTTCCGGCCGATCTGGGCAACCAACGTCGGAGTCACCGCCGTGGCCGCCAGGCCACGCTTGACTTCGGGGTATCCAAGCACCGCGCTTTCCCCGGCCACGACGATGTCGCTGGCCATCGCCAGCGCGCAGCCGCCCCCCAGCGCGTAGCCGGAGATGGCGGCAATCACCGGCTTGTCGATTGCCATGATCGCCTCGTAGAGGGCGGTCGAATTGCCGGCGGCCTGGATCGCCGCCCGCTGGCCGCGGCCCGCATGGCTCTGTGCCTCTTTCACATCCGCGCCCGCCGAGAACGAGCGACCGGCTCCGGTCAGGACGACCGCGGCAACCCCGTCGTCCGCATCCGCGGCCGCGAGCGCGGCTTGCAGCGCATCGGTGAGGGCGCCATTGATCGCATTCAGCTTGTCGGGCCGGTTCAGGGTCAAAAGCCGGACCGCGCCGCGGTCTTCGGTCAGAACGGTTTCGGTCACGTGCGCGTTTCCTTGTGGCGGACGGGAAAGCAAATGGCATCGGCGAGCGCCTTCGGCAGGTTACCATGACAGGCGTTGCAAAAGGCAATGGCCCCGTCCGCCACCGGCCTCCGGCAGCACCGGCTGCGTGGCGGCGCGGCCCGCGGCGGCAGTCGACACCGGCGGTGGGGTTTGCCATAGTGGCGATCCCGCCGAGCGGGATGAAAGCGCCGGAATGCCGCGGGGCAAAGGCCGGAAGGCAGGCTTTCCCCGCCGGGAACGGTGTGCATCCGCTTCGGCTGCCGCCGTACAGCCCCTGCGCCATCGGTCGCTGTCGGTGCATTTTGGTTGTCAGGCTTGGTTTTCCAGGCTTGTTTTTGTCAGGTCTATCGCCGGGTCCGGGCCAATCGCGACGAACCGATCGCGACGGGCCGGCGTTTAGCGTCGAATGATTGATGAGGAACCGCCGCATGGCCGCTTTGTCGGAAGAACAATCCATTATCCGCGACCAGGCCAAGGCCTGGGCCGCCGAACAGGCGCCGGTGCAGGCGTTCCGCGCCATGCGGGATGCGCGCCTCGCCAACGGCTTCGAGCCCAAGACCTGGGCCGCCATGGCCGAACTCGGCTGGACCGGCATCGTTATTCCGGAGGCCTATGGCGGCTCCGATCTGGGCTTCCTGACCTTCGGTCTGGTGCTGGAGGAGTTGGGGCGGAACCTGACGGCCTCGCCGCTGTTCGCCTCCGGCCTGGTCGGCGCGTCGGCGCTGGTGCTGGGCGGCTCTGACGCGCAGAAACAGGCGTTGCTGCCGAAAATCGCCAAGGGCGAGGCCATCGCCACGCTGGCCGTCGACGAGGGGCCGCGCCACGCCCCCGCCGCAACGGCGCTGAAGGCGGAGAAGGACGGCAGCGGCTATCGCCTTTCCGGCGCCAAGACCTTCGTGTTCGAGGGGATGGCCGCAACCGACCTGATCGTCCCCGCCCGCACCGGCGGCAGCCCGGGGGAGACCGCGGGCATCAGCCTGTTCCTGGTGCCGGCGTCGGCCGCCGGTGTCAGCCGTGCCGCCATGTCGGCCATCGATAGCCGCGGCTATGCCAACATCCGCTTCGACAATGTCGCCGTTCCCGCAGACGCGGCGCTGGGCGAGGCGGACAACGGCTTCGGCCTGCTCGACGCGGTGCTGGACCGGGGCCGCGCCGGCCTCGGCGCCGACATGCTGGGAACCGCCTCGGCAGCGTTCGACATGACGCTGGATTATCTCAAGACCCGCAAGCAATTCGGCCAGGTGATCGGTGGCTTCCAGGCGCTGGGCCACCGGGCGGCGGCGCTCTACAGCGGCATGGAACTGGCGCGTTCCTGCGTCGAGGCGGCGTTGCAGGCCCTCGACGACGACGCGCCGGATGCGGCACAGCTCTGCTCGCTCTCCAAGGCGCGCATCGGGGAGCAACTGTTCCAGATGTCGAACCAGATGATCCAGATCCATGGCGGCATCGGCATGACCGACGAATTCGACGCCGGCCTCTACCTGAAACGCGCCCGGGTGCTGGAGACCGCCTTCGGCAACCGCGCCTTTCACCGCGACCGCTACGCCAGCCTGCTCGGTTTTTAGGGGGCCTCCGCTTCATGTATCCCGGCCAGACCGGCAAGGTCCGTCCCGACCATCCCGCGCTGATTATGGCGGGTACGGGCGAGACCGTTACCCATGCCGAACTCGACGCGCACTCCAACCGAATCGCGCAATACCTCCATGACCAGGGCATCCGCAAGGGCGGCCATATCGCCATTCTGATGGAGAATGTGCCGCAATTCTTTGCGGCGATATGGGCGGCGCTGCGCTCCGGCCTGCATGTGACGCCGGTGAACCGTTACCTGCCGCCCGCCGATGTTGCCTACATCCTGGAGGATTCGGGTGCGGAGGCGGTGCTCACCTCCCCCGGCAAGGCCGAAACCATCCAGAATCTGGGCGACAGGGCCCCCGATTGCCGCTTGCGCCTCTGCCTCGGCGGGCCGGCGGCGGGGCTGGTGGACCTGGACGAGGAACTCGCGCACCTGCCGGACCACCCGCTGGCCGAGGAGCCGATGGGTGCGTTCATGTTCTACTCCTCCGGCACGACCGGGCGGCCCAAAGGGATCAAGCGGCCGCTCTCCGGCCAAATGATCGGGCACGGCATGTTGCAGGTCGCCTCGCTGGCGGCCTATGGCTTCGACGAGACCACGGTCTATCTGTCCCCCGCCCCGATCTATCATGCCGCCCCCTGCGCCTGGAGCCTGGGCGTGCAGGCGCTGGGCGGTACCGTCGTCATGATGGAGCGTTTCGACGAAGAAGCGGCGCTGCGCCATATCGAGCGATACCGCATCACCCACAGCCAGTGGGTGCCCACCATGTTTATCCGCATGCTGAAACTGCCGGCGGAGGTGCGCGCGAAATACGACCTCTCCAGCCACAGGATAGCCGTGCACGCCGCCGCGCCCTGCCCGGTCGAGGTCAAGCGGCAGATGATCGAGTGGTGGGGGCCGATCCTGCTGGAATACTATGGCGGGTCGGAGGGCAATGGCCGTACCTCGCTGGACAGCGAGGAATGGCTGCGCAAACCCGGCTCCGTCGGCCGCGCCAAGAGTGGCATTCTCCACATTTGCGACGACGAAGGGCGGGAACTCGCTCCCGGCGAGACCGGTCTCGTCTATTTCGAGCAGCCGGAACTGCCCTTCGTCTACCACAACGACCCGGAGAAGACGAAGGCGGCCCAGCACCCGGTGCACCCGACATGGACGGCGCTCGGCGATGTCGGCTATGCCGACGAGGACGGCTATCTGTTCCTGACCGACCGCAAGAGCTTCATGATCATCTCCGGCGGCGTGAACATCTACCCGCAGCAGATCGAGGACGTGCTGGTGCTGCATCCGAAAGTGGCGGATGTCGGCGTTATCGGCGTCCCCAACGACGATTTCGGCGAGGAAGTGAAGGCCGTGGTGCAGCCGGCAGAGGGCGTGGTCGGCGATGCGGCGCTGGCGGACGAACTGATCGGCTTCTGCCGCGAGCGGCTGGCCGCCTACATGGTGCCGCGCTCGGTCGACTTCTGCGAGCAACTGCCACGCCTGCCGACCGGCAAGCTCTACAAGAACGAACTGCGCACACCCTACTGGCAGGGGCGCGGCAAGAGCATTTGATCCAAGACCGGAATTTCATGATGGCCCACGACGAGAAACTCGCGGAACTGGAACGCCGCCGCGCCGCGGCGCTCGCCATGGGTGGCGCGCGCAAGCTGGAGGCCCGCCGTAACGCCGGCGTCCTGAATGCGCGCGAGCGGCTGGACTATCTGCTGGACCAAGGCTCCTTCCTGGAGGCCGGCCTGCATGCCTATTCCATCCGTCCCGAAACGCGGGACAAGTCGCCGGCGGACGGCAAGATTGCCGGCTATGGCAGGATCGATGGCCGGCCGGTGGCGCTGGTCGCCAACGACTTCACCGTGCTGGGCGCGTCGTCGGCGCAGGTGAACATGAAGAAAATGGGCCACATGAAGCGCACGGCCCGCGAACGGCGCATGCCGCTGGTGCTGCTGGGCGAAAGCAGCGGCGGGCGCATGCCGGACCGCATGGGCGCGTCCGGCCGGGCCACCATCGGCCAGGACCGGGAGGAATACCGACGCACGCGCGAAACCCCCTGGGTCTCCACCCTGATGGGCCAATCTTACGGCTCCAGCACGTGGTACAGCGTCATCTCCGACGTGGTCTTCGCGCGCAAGGGCGCGGTGATGGCGGTGACCAGCCCGCGCGTTACCTCCATCGCCATCGGCCAGGAAATCACGCCGGAGGAACTGGGCGGCTGGAAGCTGCACACGGAGGTGACCGGCCTGGTCGACCAGGCCTTCGACACCGACGAGGAGGTGCTGGACGCGGTCAGAACCTTCCTCGCTTACCTGCCCTCCCACCAAAGCGAACCGCCGCCCCGTGCCGAAGCCAAACCGGCGGGCGATGCGCAGGAAAAACTGCTGGAAATCGTGCCGGAGGCGCGCCAACGCGTTTACGATACGCGCCGCGTGCTGCGCACCGTCGCCGACGAGGGCAGCGTCTTCGAACTGAAAGCCCGCTTCGGGCGCGCCATCGTCACGGCGCTGGCCCGGATCGAGGGACGGACGGTCGGTTTCCTCGCCAACAACCCGCTGGTGAAGGGCGGCGCCATCGACCCGGACGCCTGCGACAAGGCGGTGAGCTTCCTCACCCTCTGCGACAGCTTCAATATCCCCATCGTCTCCATGGTCGACCAGCCCGGCTTCTTCATCGGCCTGGAGGGCGAGCGCAAGCGCGCGCCCGGCAAGATCATGAACTGGATGAACGCCCTGGCCCTGATCACCGTGCCCCGCTTCTCGGTGATCGTGCGCAAAAGTTTCGGGCAGGCCTATCTGAACATGGGCGGCGGCCGCAACGCCGACGAAGTCTTGGCCTGGCCGACCGCCGACCTGGGTTTCATGGAGCCGCGCCTGGCCGTCAATGTCCTGCACGGCGTCCGCGTCGAGGACGATCCGGAGCGCTTTGCCGCGCTCGCCGCCGAACTGGACCGCGATACCGGGGCCTGGGACCTGGCCGGCCTCTACGAAGCCCAATACGTCATCGACCCGCGCGAGACGCGCGCACACCTGGCCCGTCTGCTGGAGGTCTACGAGGGCCGGCAGGTGGGTGAGCACCTGCTGGCCAACTGGCCGACGACGTTCTAGCGGACCGAGTTCGATCGGACCGACAGGGGCGGGCCTGGGACCGCCGCAGCCCACATCGCCCCCTATGAGCAGACCGCCGGGTGCCGCTGCCAAATACCTCTGGCAACCGGCAGGGAAATATGATAAATTTCCTAATCATGCCCGACCGCCATGTCGGGGCAAGGGTCCATGTCGGGGCAGGGGTCCATCAAGCGACCGACAATGGCAAGGTTCGTTCACATTCGCTCAGCTTTGCCAACCCTCACGCACCCGGCTCGAACAGCTCCCATAACCGGTTACGCTGCAACTTGCCGGTGGAGGTGAGCGGCAGTGCCGCCGCCGTTGCGAACCGCCAGCGGCGCGGCAGTTTGTAGGGGGCCAGGTGCTGGCGGCAAAAGGCCTGCAAAGTCTCGCCATCGGCCGCAGCCCCGTCCTCCAGCAGCACGACGGCCGCCACGGTTTCGTCCAGCCTGGCGTCCTTCAGGCCGGTGACGAAGCAGGAGGCCACCGCCGGGTGGGCCAGCAACGCCTCCTCCACCTCTGCCGGCGAGACATTGATGCCGCCGGTCTTGATCAATTCCTTCAGCCGGCCGCGGAAGCGCACCCAGCCATGCTCGTCCAGCAGGCCCAGGTCGCCGGTGCGGAACCAGCCGTCGGCGCTGAGGCTTGCCGCCGTCAGGTCCGGCGCTTCCCAGTAGCCGGGAGTAAAGCGCCCGCCGATCTGGATTTCGCCGGTCTCGCCCTGAGCCAGTACCTTGCCGCTGTCGCCATCGACGATGCGAATCTCCACCCCGTCCAGCGGCGCGCCAGAGGCATGCAGCCGCTGCTCCAGCGGCGCCTTGCAGTCCGTGACGGCGGAATTGCCATAGCCCTCGGTCAGGCCATAGACGTTGCAGATCTCGTGCGCCCCCAAGTCGACAATGCGCTGGACCTGCTCGGGCGTGCCGATGGTGGCGCCGGTGCGCAGGGACGAAAGATCGCGGGACGGGCGGTCCGGGTGCGTTTCCAGCGCAATCGCCATGTTGGGCATGCCGTAAAACACGCTGCACCGCTCTTCCGCGATCAGCCGCAGCGCCTCGCCCGGCTCAAAATGGTGTTGCAGCACCAGCGTGCCGCCATGGCTCATCACCGCATAGAGGGCGTTGACGCAACCGAACGACCAGAACAGCGACACCCCGAACCACAGCCGGTCTGCGGGCGAGAGCGCCATGCGCTCGCCAATCGACCACATGTTGTCCACAATGCCGCCTTGGGTCAGCGGCACCCCTTTCGGTGCCGCGGTCGAGCCGCTGGTGTAGAGGATGCAGCAGACGTCCGCCGGCTCTGCCCGGTCCCAGAGGGCCGGGGAGGGCGCATGCGCCCGCAGATCGGCATAGGGGCGCATGCCATCGGGGGCCGCCTCCGCCAGCACCACCGCCTGGCGCAGGCCGGAAAGCCGCCCCTCGGCCCGCAGCGCCTGCACCTCGGCGACGAAGTCGCGGCCACGGAAGTCGGGTTCCACAACCAACACGCTGGCGCCGGCGTGTTCCAGCTGCCAGGCGATCTCCGGCGCGGTCAGCCAGGTGTTGAGCGCGACGGCGATGGCGCCCAGGCCCTGAATGCCGAAATAGACGGCCACCCACTCTGCCCGGTTGCCGGCCAGGATCGCCACCCGGTCACCATGGCCAACCCCCAGCGCGGCCAGGCCCGCGCTGACCCTCTGCGCCTCGCGGTGGAGGGTGGCATAGCTCCAGCGCGTCGCCCCGTCGATCACGGCTTCGCGGTCCGGTTGCGAGGCCGCCAGACCGTCCAGCAGGCGCGGCCCGGTGCGCGGCACGGGGGCTTGGTAGGTATCGCTCATGGGCCGGCACTCTAAACGAGCCGCACGGCTTGGCGACGGGCAGGTTTGCCGCGGTTGTCGTGCCATCCGGATGCTGCGGTCACAACCCATCTGGCGTTCCACCGTGGACATAGACTAAAGATGGTGCCAGCATTCCATTCCGGTCCCCGAACGCCGTTGAGAGACGCCTTATGGATTTCCAATTCACCGAACAGCAGCAAAGCATCCGCGCCGCGATCGAGAAGATCTGCGCCGACTATCCGCTGGACTATTGGTCCGACTGCGACGACAACCACCAGTTCCCGGAGGCCTTCGTCCAGGCGCTCGCCAACGATGGCTGGCTCGGTATCGCCATGCCGGAGGAATACGGCGGCGCCGGCCTCGGCATCTCCGACGCCTGCGTCATGATGGAGACCATCGCCGGCTCCGGCGCCGGCATGTCGGGCGCCAGTGCGGTGCACATCAACGTCTTCGGCCCGCACCCCATCGTCGTCCACGGCACGGACGAACAGAAACAGCGCTGGCTGGTGCCGATGATCGAGGGCAAGGAAAAGTGCTGCTTCGGCGTGACCGAGCCCGACGCCGGCCTCAACACGGCCGCCATCAAGACCCGTGCGGAGCGCGACGGTCAGAATTACAAGATTTACGGCCAGAAGATGTGGACTTCCACCGCACAGGAAGCGGACAAGGTGCTGCTGCTGGCCCGCACCACCCCGCGCGATCAGGTGGAAAAGCCGTTCGACGGCATCAGCCTGTTCTACACCGACCTCGACCGCAAATACGTGGAAATCCGCGAGATCCCGAAGATGGGCCGCATGGCGGTCGACACCAACTTCGTCTTCTACGACGGCCTGCCCGTGCCGAAAGAGGACCTGATTGGCGAGGAAGGCCGTGGCTTCTATTACCTCCTGGACGGCATCAACCCCGAACGCTGCCTGGTCGCCTCGGAGGCCATCGGCATCGGCCAGTTCTCGCTCAACCGCGCGGCGGAGTATGCGCGCGAGCGGGTGGTGTTCGGTCGGCCCATCGGCCAGAACCAGGGCATCCAGCACCCGCTCGCCGAAAGCTGGGCCAAGCTGCAGGCCGCCCGCCTGCTGACCTACAAGGCCGCCTGGCTCTACGACAACGGCCAGCCCTGCGGGTCGGAGGCGAACGGCGCCAAGTATCTCTGCGCCGAGGTGGGGTTCGAGGCCTGCGAGCGCGCCATGCTCACCCACGGCGGCATGGGCTATGCCAAGGAATACCACGTGGAGCGCATGCTGCGCGAAGTCATGATCACCCGCCTCGCCCCCATCGGCCAGCAACTGGCCCTGTGCTACATCGCCGAGCGCCAGTTGGGCCTGCCCAAGAGCTACTGACCCTGCGATGTCCGACGTCGGCTTTCGCAAATGGCTTGGCCTCGCCTACGAGATCATGGAGGACGACCGCGCGGTCGTCTCGCTGGAACTGGACGACGACAAGCGCAATGTCCGCGATGTCGCCCATGGCGGCGTGGTCGCCTCGCTGGTCGACATCGCCATGGGCACGGCGGCAGCCGGCGGCAATTACGAGACCCGCCAGCGCTATGTCGTCACCCTGGAATTGAAGGTGAACTACCTGGCGCCGGCGCGTGGCAACAAGCTGACCGCCACCGCCCAGGTGGTGCGCGGTGGGGCGCGGACCTTTGTGGTGGAGTGCCGCGTTGTCACGGACCTGGGCGAGGAATGCGCCATGGCGCTCGGCACCTTCATCACCCGCCGCCGCACCGGCCGGGACGCGGAGCGGGAGGCCCAGGGCCTGCCGCGCTAGGTCGGGTCGGTCGCCCCGCCTGCGCCGAAAGCAGCCTTGATCCGGCCCGCCCGATCCGTATGTAGTGGGGAGATGGATTGCATCCCTCACCGTTTCAGCGTCGCGCCGATGATGGATTGGACGGACCGGCACGACCGGTTCTTCCTGCGCCTGCTCTCGCGCCATGCCCGCCTCTACACCGAGATGGTGACGGAGCAGGCGGTGCGCTTCGGCGAACGCGACCGGCTGCTGGGTTTCTCCGCCGAGGAGCATCCGCTGGCGCTGCAACTCGGCGGCTCCGACCCGGCGCATCTGGCGGATGCCGCGCGGATCGGCGAGCAGTACGGCTATGACGAGATCAACCTGAACTGCGGCTGTCCCTCCGACCGCGTGCAGAGCGGCGCTTTCGGCGCCTGCCTGATGGCGGAACCGGCGCTCGTCGCCCGCTGCGTCGCGGACATGCAGCAGGCCGTGAGCGTGCCGGTTACCGTCAAATGCCGCATCGGCATCGACGACCAGGAGGACTACCCGGCTCTCTCTGCCTTCGTCGCCGCCATTGCCGACGCCGGCGTGCGGACGGTCATCGTCCACGCCCGCAAGGCTTGGCTGAAGGGATTAAGTCCGAAGGAAAACCGCTCCATCCCGCCCCTTAGATACGACCTGGTTTATCGCTTGAAAGCGGATCGCCCCGACCTGACCGTCGCCATCAACGGCGGCATCGAAACCCTCGACCAGTGCCAGGGGCACCTCGCCCATACCGACGGCGTCATGCTGGGCCGTGCCGCCTATCAGAACCCCTACCTGCTGGCCGATGCGGACGCGCGCCTGTTCGGCGACGCCGCGCCTCGGCCCTCCCGCCACGCGGTGGCCTATGCCATGGCGGACTATGCCGACCGCATGGCGGGGGCTCACGGCGTGCGCGCCGGCCATATCGCCCGGCATCTGGTCGGGCTCTTTCAGGGCCTGCCCGGCGCGCGGGCCTGGCGGCGGCATCTCTCCGAGAACGCGCACAAGCCGGGCGCAACCGGGCAGGCGATCCGCGACGCTGCCGACCTGGTGCCGGCCCCGGCGCTGGCCGCGGCCTGAGCGCGAACGACCGTGCCTGTTTCCACCCAGCCCTATCTGGCCGAACATTTCTCTGTCCACCGCGAGCCGGTGAGCGGCCGCCACGGCATTGTCGCGAGCCAGCACCATCTCGCCTCGCGGGTCGGTGCGGAGGTGCTGGAAGCCGGCGGCAACGCCGTCGATGCCGCGGTGGCGACCGCCCTGGTCCTGGGTGTGGTCGAGCCCTGGATGAGCGGCATTGGCGGCGGCGGCTTCATGCTGGTGGGGGAGGCGGCGACCGGGCTGGTGCACGAGGTCGATTTCGGCATGCTCGCCCCCCGCGGCATCGACCCGGACCACTATCCGCTGGTGGAAGGCTATAGCGGCCACGACCCGCTGTTCTCCTGGCCGCGGGTGCTGGAGGACCGCAACCAGATCGGCGCCTATGCCGTCTGCGTGCCGGGGGCCATCGCCGGATTTTCGGCGGCGGTGGCGCGTTTCGGCTCCATGCCCTGGGCGGACCTGGTGGCGCCCGCCGCCAACCTCGCCACCCGCGGCCTGCCCGTCACCTGGCCGGCAACGCTGGAAATCGCCGCCGGCGCCGACACGCTGCGCCTGTTCGAGACCTCCCGCGCGATTTACCTGCCCGACGACCTGCCGCCGGTTGCCGCCGATGCGCACAAGCCGATCTGGCTGGCCATGGGCCGGCTGTCGCGCACGTTGGAGCGGCTGGCCCATGCCGGCCCCCGCGACTTCTACGAGGGCGAGATCGCCAACGCCCTGGTGTTCGACATGCAGGAGGCCGGCGGCCTGCTGACCGCCGCCGATCTGGCCGGCTATCAGGTGGAGATCCGCCCCGCCCGTGCCATTCCGCACCGCGGCGCGCTGATCCACCTGACAGAGGCCTATAGCGGCGGCCCGACGTTCGCCCGCGCACTCGGCCGAACCGCCGGGACGCTCGATCCGGGCCTGGGCGTGACCGCGCCCGCCTATTGCGCCTGGGCCGCGGCATTGGCCGAGGCGTTCGCCCACCGTCTGGAGCATCTGGGCCATGCCGGCGACCGGGTAAGCCGCGACGTTTGCACCACCCACCTCTCCGTGGTGGACCGCTGGGGCAATATGGTGGCGCTCACCAACACGCTGGTGGAAAGTTTCGGCTCGCGCCTGACCCTGCCGGAGACCGGTGTGCTGATGAACAATGGCATGTTCTGGTTCGACCCGCGGGCGGGCCACCCGAACAGCCTCTCTGCCGGGGCAAGGCCGCTCTCGAACATGTGCCCGGTGCTGGCGACCCGGGAGGGCAAGCCGTGGTTTGCCCTGGGTGCGGCCGGCGGCCGTCGTATCGTGCCGGCCACATTCCAGTTGACCTCGCTGCTGGCCGATTTCGGCCTGAACCTGGACCGGGCCTTTGCCGTGCCGCGGCTCGACGTTTCGGGCGAGGACACCGTTCTGGCCGACCGCCGCCTCAGCCCGGCCATCCTGGCGGCCCTTGGCGAGCGGTTCGATGTGACGTTGAGCTTCGATTCGGTCGGCATGGACGAGTTCGCCAAGCCCAGCGCCGTGCTGCAGCGCAATGGCCGGCAATGGGGCGCCGTGCCGACAGTGCTGGCGCCGGCGCTGGCGGTGGCGGCGCGGTGATGGGCTCCTGGCCGGGTGCCGGCGGGTTTCTGGATGGCGTCGAGTGAAGGCCGGCACCATATAGAGGCAGTGGCCAGGCGCTTTCTGCCTGGTGAACCGGCATAGGACTTCCCACGGTGCCAAAGGTAAGCCATCGGCCGATATGTCGGGCCGCCGCCGCCCTGGCATTTTGGGGGCTGCTGTTTATCCTGCCGGCATTTGCGCCCGCTTCGGCCGCTGGCGATGCCGGCATTGCCGAGGCAAGTCTGGCGTATGCCGCCGGCGATTATGATGTCGCCGCCGTTCTGACCCATGGCAATCCGCATCCGGTGGCGCAGGTTCTGTATGCCCGGGCGTTGCTGACCAAGGCGATGTTGCTGAACGGTGCGGATACGGCCGATCCGGCCGTGGACGTGCTGGCGAGAGATGCCCGGCGCTCGGCCGATGCCGCCCGCCAGGCCGATCCCGGACTGGTGGAGGCCTATGTTCTTGGCGCCATTTCGCGCGGGTTGATCGCCGATCGGTCGCTCGTGCCGATTGCTGTGCGCAAGGTGTGGGAGGCACGGTCGTTGATCGATGCAGCGCTGGACCTGTCGCCAAGAGACCCGCGCGTGCTGGCAACCGATGCCGGCTGGCACCTGACCCTGACCGGGCGGCTGGGCTCCGCCATCGCCGGCCTTTTGTTTTCCGCCAGCCGCGACCATGGCTTGGCCGCTTTCGCGCGGGTGTTCGCCCTGGTTGGCGATGACCCGAGCATGCTTTACCACTTCGCCAAGGTGCGGATATTACAGTCCGACCCGCCGGCCCTGGGCGAGGCACGCGCCGCCTTGCACACACTGCTGCGCATTCAGCCGGTGGATGCGCTGGGCCAGGCCGTTCAGTTGTTGGGTGCACCGTTGCTGGCCGCGGTTGAGGCTAAGGCAGCCGAGCGCCGCACGCAACAGCCGTAGGGCGTGAGCGCCCCTTGGGTCAGGCGGCCTCTGACAGGTCGGCGTCTTGCTGGGTCCAGGGCTTGGCGAGGAAGGCCTCGAACATGATCAACGCCCACAGCACCTGCGAGTTGTCCGCCCGGCCGGCGCGGTGGTCGGTGGCCAGTCGGCCGACATAGCCCATGTCGAACAGGCCGCTGGTGGCGAGGCGGCCCTGGCCGGCCACCAGGCTCTCGATCCGTGGCTCCAGGCCGCCGCGCAGCCAGCCGGCGAGTGGCATGGAGAAGCCCTGTTTCGTACGGTAGAGCAATTCGCGCGGCAGCATCGGCTCCAGCGTGCGCTTCAGGAGCCATTTGCCCTCGAAGCCGTTGACCTTCAGCCGGTCCGGCAGGCCGATCGCCCATTGCACCAGATCGGGGTCGAGCAGCGGCGGGCGCACCTCCAGCGAGTTCGCCATGGCGGCGCGGTCCACCTTCACCAGCATGCGCCCGGCGAGCCAGGTTTTCATGTCCACATACTGCGCGACCCGCAGCGCGTCGTCGCTGTCGGCGTCGGCGGCATGGCGGCGGATGACCGAGACCGGGTCGTAATCCCGCAGCGTGGCCTTCAGGTCGCCGCTCAACAGCCGGGCGCGCATCTCGGCCGGCAGCACGGTGATGGCGCGGAAATAGCCGGCGGCGCGGTCGCGCGACAGCGCCTCGAAGGTGGCCTTGGCCCGGACCGGGCGCGGCGCCCAGGCGGCGCGCGGATAGGCCCGGGCGAGCGGGCCGAAGACCAGGCGGCGCAGGCCGGCCGGCAGCCGCGCCTTCACCGCTTCCTCCCGCATGTGGAACGGGTAGCGGCGATAGCCGGCAAACGCCTCGTCGCCGCCATCGCCCGACAGCGCCACCGTCACCCGGCTGCGCGCCAGCTTCGAGACGCGGTAGGTCGGCAGGGCGGAGGGGTCGGCGAACGGTTCGCCATAGGCGAGCGCCAGCCGCTCCACCAGGTCGACCGCCTCCAGCTCCACCACTTCGCGGTAGTGGTCGGTGCCGTAACGCTCGGCCACCATCTGGGCGTATTCGGTCTCGTCGTATTTCGGGTCGGGAAAACCCATGGAGCAGGTGCGCACCGGCGTATTTGAGGCCCCGGCCATCAATGCGACGATGCCGCTGGAATCGACGCCACCGGACAGGAACGCCCCAAGCGGCACGTCGGAGACCATGCGGTCGCGCACGACCGTGGCCAGCCGCTCGGCCAGTTCCTCCTGCGCCGCCTCGGCGCCGAGGGCCGGTCCGGCGGCGGCAGAGAGGCGCCAGTAGGGCTCTGGCCTGACCGCGGCGGGGTCGATGCCGTGGGTCAGCAGCAGCTTGTGGCCCGGCTCCAGCTTGTGGATGCCCTGATAGATGGTCTTCGGGTCGGGCACATAGGCATAGGCGAAATAATCCGCCACGGCATCGGGGCGCAGCGCCGGCTCGTCCGCCAGCCCCCTCAGCACCGCGGTGATTTCCGAGGCGAACAGCAGCCAGCCGTCCGGCGTCATGCTGTAATAGAGCGGCTTCTCGCCCATGCGGTCGCGTGCCAGCATCAGGGTTTGGGCTTGCGAATCCCAAAGGGCGATGCCGAACATGCCGTTCAAGTGCTTCAGCACGTCTGCGCCCCAAGCGTGATAGCCCTGCAGGATCGCCTCGGTGTCGGACCGGGTCAGGAACGGATGGCCTTTGGCCTCCAACTGCTGGCGCAGCATGCGGTAGTTGTAAATCTCGCCATTGTAGACGATCTGCAGCCGCTCCTGCGCATCCGCCATCGGCTGGTGGCCGGTGTGCAGGTCGATGATCGCCAGCCGGCGGTGGCCGAGGCCGATGCCGGGGGCGAAGAAGGTGCCGTCGCCATCCGGCCCGCGATGCACCATGGCGGCGTTCATGCGCGCCAGCCGCGCCGGGTCCACCGGCCGCAGCCCGGTTAGGTCGAACAGCCCTGCTATGCCGCACATCGCCCGGCGCTTTCCGCGGTTGGGGCAATCCGGGCCGGTCGCACCTTAGCGGGCATCGGCCAGGCCATGCAGGTAGTCGTTCAGGTTGGGAGTGGCGTCCAGGAAGCGCTGCAGCGTCGCGCGCATGGCCTCGGCATCGTCCGGCTCCACCATGGTGATGGCGATCGCCGCTGCAGACTGGTTGCCGGCGCCCAACGCCTCCATGACCTGGTACAGCTTGGCCTCCACCGGATCGGCGGTGTGGTGGCCGGCGATCCAGTACCAGTAGGCCGCGACCCGGCGCGGGCCCGGATAGCCTTTCATCCGCTCCAGCCGCACCCGCAGTGGCGCGCCATCGACGGTCAGGGTGATGCGCCGTGTTTCCAGGCGTTTCCAGGCCTCGTCATCGGCCATGCGGTTGGCATGGTAGATGACTTCCCTGCCCTGCCCCTGGGCCGGATAATAGGCGACATAGAGGCTGACCTCGTCCGCTCCGGCCTTGTAGGGCTGCAGCACCTCGGCCGAGGCGCCGACGAACACCGGCTTCCACGGCGCCTGCATCGCGCCGGCCGGTTGCCATGGGGCCGCCAGCTCGGGCGCGGTCAGTCTGGCCTCGCCCTGCCAGGGCGTGGTATCGACAATGCCCGTGGCATAAGCCGGGCCCAGCGCCATGAAGGCGGCGGCCACGGCGGCGAACGGCCAGCTCCACCCCGGTACCGGTCGGGACACATCGGTCGGCGTCGGCTCGAAATCGCCGATGCGCCGGTCGGCGAACAGATTGCCGATGAACAGGCAGAGCAGCATGATGACGGTGAAAAAGCCCCAGCCATAGACCAGATGATCGACGCCGACGGCGTATTCATTGTCGGTTATGTGGGCGATGTAGATGATGCCGAAGGCGCGAATGCCATTGGCAAAAATCGGGATTACGATGCTGATCGCGATGAAAATCACCCATTTCCACCACTTGTCATAAGCCAGATAGGCAAAGACGAAGGCGACGACGACGTTGGCGATCAGGAACCGAATTCCGGCGCAGGCCTCCGCCACCTCGAACATGCCGTTCGGGATTTGCAGGAACACACCGTCGCGCCAGACCGGGATATTCACCCATCCCAGCATAATGACCGAGAAATCGGCGGTGATGTCCTGCAGGACCGGCACCAGCTGGTCGCCGGCCGGCACCATGAAGATCAGGAAGGCGATCGGGAACCAGATGCGTTGCAGCATGTAACGGCCCACCAGGCCACCCGCCATGGCGATCAGGATGCCGACAAAGCCGATATGCTGGAACAGCAGGATCCCGCCGGTATAGCCCACCAGCCAGACCAGCCCGGCGCCCAGGATCAGCGGCAGGGCCAGCCATTCCTGCCGGATCGGCACATTCGCCAGCGTGTGCCGGCGCATCCAGATCAGATAGGCCGCCATGGGTGCGACGAAGAAGCCATGGTTGAAGGTGGGCGTGCCCCACCAGACTTGAACCAGCGATGCTGCGGTGTCGAAAAACAGAGCGATGCCGATGGCCGCAAGCACGGCGTAGACGAGCGCAACCTGGGACAATGACATGGCATTGCGGGTGAGGGATGGGCGATCCTGTCCGGCAGGGAGTGGCGAGGTCGTCAAGCGGCAGCCTCCTGAAGGGTCACAAGGCTCTCCCACTCCAACCCGGATGCGCTCCGGCTTACCGGAGGGGCTGCCAATGCCCCAAGCGTACCATTGGAGGGTAAAGCAACAGTCATGACACGCAATTTGTTGATTGGCAGGAACTCCATGACCCCAAGCCGCAACCGGTCCAGCGCCGAATATGCGAGATTGGGCCGGATGCCGTCATGATTGCCAATCAAAATGCCGTCAGCAGGGCGTTCGGGCGCAATCGCCGGGGGGGCTGCGCCGCGCCAGGGGCAAGGGGGCCGGCAGATATCCCGATGCGGGTGGCACCGGCGGCGGGCATGGAAGGAGAGGGGCTCCACGGGGCGTCTATCCAAGCTGGCGAGCGACCCAGGGGCCGGCAATGTTGGCGACGGAAAGCGGCAGTTTCTGCCAGGTCTTGACCATCAGGTTGTATTTGGGGTTCAGCGGGTTGATGTCCGGAACGGCGTCTGCCTTGACAAGATGGTATTGGTAGTGGAGCGGTGTCGGCTCGAAGCCCCAATAGGTCTTGTAGTCGAAGGCACCGGTGCCGAATTTGGAGCGGCCGAAGTCGAACACCCTGGCGCCCCGCCGGATTGCCCGGCCCATCAGCGTCCAGTACAGTTGGTCATAGGCGTGCAGCGGCCGCGCGGCATAGGTTCCGCCGCCGTAATAGGGCAGCACGTGGTCGCGGAAGAAGAACGACGTCAGGGCGGCCACCGGCCCATCCGGCCCGTGCACCACGGAAATCTCGCAATCGTCGCCGAATTCCTCGGCGATCGCGCGGATGTATTTCTTCGAGAACACCGGCGTACCCAGATTGCGCACGCTTTCGGCATAGATGGCGTGGAAGGTATCGAGGTCGCCGCTGGTATCGACGGTCAGGTCGCTTTTGATACCCTTGCGCACATCCGCCCGCTTCTTGCGCGGGATGGCCTTCAGGTTGGCATCGTCATCGTCGTGCAATTCGCGCCGGAAGGTGGCGTAGACGTCCGGCTTGGTCTTCCAGCCGGGGATCAGCGCCTGCTCGGAGCGCATTTCCACATAGGCGACCCCCAGCTTCTCGCCCAGGCGCGCGGCCGCGTCGGCCAGTGCCTGGATGGCACCCGGGTCGCTGCTGGCGATGCCGCCATAGACGCAAAAGCCCATCGAAATCAGCGACTGGCCGAACACCAGCGTTTTCAAATGCACCATCGGCAGCACGCCGGCGATACGCCCGCCGCGGCGGGCGATCAGGAAATGCGTGTCATAACCGTAGGCCTTGCCAATCACGCGCGACCAGCCGGCGCGGTGAAAGAACGTCGCCGTCGGCTCCGCCAGGACGAAGGCGTCCCAGGCCGCGCTGTTGCCATTCTCCAGGCGCACGACCTCCACGGGATCGGTGGCGCCGAAATCGTTCGCGGCGGTTTCGGTCGGGGCCGACGGTACCGGCGCAGGATTGGTCTGGACAGTCACGGGTCCTTGGACTCCTTGGCGGCAGAGCGGTGGCGCCGCTAGCGGTCTGATCGAAATGCTTGCTGCGGCAAATGTTTCGTGAATCAGACCGCTATTTCAATCATCCGGCGGTTCGATTCGGCCAACGGATGGGGGCCATCTGTCGGCATCGAACCACTGGCGGCTAGGTTGTACCGGACGGCCTCTCTATATCGGATAAACGCGGTCCATGCGATCCCACTGGAAATCTGCGAGCAACCGCCGCAGCTTGCCTTCCATTTTTGTCAGATTGGTGTAATGGCGCAGGCGCGAGCGCAGCGGCAGGCCGGCAACATGCGGCTGGCCGGCATCGATCTCCCAAGGATGGAAGTAGAAGGTGGCCGGTTTGCGGTCCTGCGCGTGCAGGCGGCGCAGGAGGGGCCGGAACCAGGCCGCATAGGGCAGCAGCCGGAAAAAGCCGCCGCCGGCGCAGGTGATGCGACGGCCGTGCCACTCGACGGTTGCCACCGGAATTTCGCGGATGCCGCTCGCCTCGTCATAGGGGAAACGCGGTGCGTCGGGGCGGCCGTAATGGTCGTGCACGATCGGATGCAGGCTGGAACTGTAGGCATAGCCGGCTTCGGCCAGCACGTCATAGGCCCAGGGCGTTTTCTCGCCGATGGAAAAGCTGGGCGCCCGGTAGCCGCGCACCGGCACGCCACCCAGATCCTCCAGCAGCAGGCGGGTGCTCTGCGCGTCCTCCAGGAACTCCTCGCGGGTCAGTTCGTGCACCTTGTGGTGCCAGAAGCCGTGGCTTGCCAGTTCGTGGCCCTCCGCCACGATGCGGCGGACCAGACCGGGATGATCCTGGGCGACGCAGCCGAGGGTGAAGAAGGTGGCTTTGACGCCGCGTTCGGCGAACAGGTCGAGAATGCGCGACGTGCTGGCCTCGACCCGGCTTTCGAACGAGGGCCAGTCCGCGCGCTTCACCACGCTGGAAAGCGCCCAGACCTGATAATAGTCCTCCACATCGACCGACATGGCGTTGGTGATGGCTTGGCTCATCGAGGATCGACTCCCGGAGAAAAGCATGGCCGCGCTTCCGACGCACAGGCCGCGGGGCCGCGCGCGACAGTGGCGCGACAATCAGTTGGTATAGGGGGCCGGGGTTACAATTTCACCACCGGCCGATGGACCAAGCAGTGACATGGTGACGGTCATCACATCCTGGAGGATTTCCGCCTGCGCCCGCAGGTCGTTGCCGATCCGGGTGAGGGTGGCGGCGGTGGCGGGGTCCGCCGCGCCGGCGCTGTCCTGCAACACGGCCTCCAAACCGGCGAGGCGTGCCTCCAGCGGTGTCAGGTCCGGGGCAAGAGCCGACGGGGCGGCCTGGGTCTCCGTCAGGCGTTGGTCGAGCGCGGCGATCTGGCGGACGCAGTCGCCGATATCCAGGCGCAGGCCCGAAAGGTCCGGCGTTTCGCCACTGCCATCGGTACCGTTTGTCTCCAGCGTTTCGATCCGGCCTTCGAGGCTGCGGAGCGCGGCCAGGCTTTTGGAGATGAACTCCTGGCTGCGCTCCAGCCCGCTCAGCCTGCGCTCCAGATGGGTCAGGCGGGCATTCAGCTCGGTCATTGTGTCTTGCGGGGCGGGGGCTGCGGCGGTGGCGCCGGCGGCTGGCGCGCCGTCGTCCTGCTTCGCGCTGTCGCTGGCCGCGGACTCGGCGACTTCCGTCCCCATTTCGCTTAAGATTTGCCGGGCGGCGGCCTCGTCGATGACGTCCAGTCCCTCAAACGCGCCGTGCATCAGCAGGCGGCTGCAGGCATTGTTGATGCGCCGCGGCACGCCGTTGGTGGCGTGATAGATGGCAGCGACGGCGTCATCGGTGAATTGCGGCCGGCCGGTCCAGCCGACCACCTGCATGCGATGGTCGATATAGCGCTGGGTTTCGGCCTGGTTGAGCTTGTCCAGGTGGTAGGAGGCGATAACGCGCTGGCGCAACTGCTCCATATCCGGGTCGGCCAAAATGGCCTTGAACTGCGGCTGGCCGACCAGGAAGCACTGGATCGCGGAGACGCCGTCCACGCTGATATTGGAAAGCATGCGCAGTTCTTCGATGGTGCGCATCGGCAGGTTCTGCGCCTCGTCGACGATGACCAGCGCCCGGCGGCCGAGCCGGCGCTGGTGGATCAGATACGTTTCCACCGCCCGCAGCAGCGATGCCTTGTCGCCAGCTTGGGGCGTGACATGAAACTGGCTGCAGATCAGCCGCAGCACGTCGTCCGGATCGACATTGCTGGTGGTGATATAGGCGACTTCGGTGGAGTTGCGGTCCAACTCGTCCAGCAGGCGGTTGATCAGCGTGGACTTGCCGGCGCCGATCTCGCCGGTGATGACGATGAAGCCTTCGCCCTGTTGCAGGCCGAACTGCAGATAGGCCAGCGCCTGGCGGTGGCCGGGGCTGTCGTAAAAGAAACGCGCATCCGGGCTCAGCGAGAAGGGCGGCGCGGAAAACCCGTAGAATTCTTCGATCATGCTAAAAGTTTACCCGGCCGCCAATGGTTGCAGAATGCTCGGAATATTCGGACGCTGCAACGCTCGAGCGGCGGTTGGTGTAGGCATAACCGCCGAACAGCGAGGTGTTGCGGCCCAGCTGGTAGCTGAGGTTGAAACTGGCGGTGGCGGTATGCGTTGTGCGGTCTAGAGCGGTTTCAACATAACTGTAGGATCCGCCGGCGGTCGCGGTCAGCCAGCGATTCAACTGCCGGCTCAAGCTGACCCGCCCTTGCACCGACTGTTCCTCGCCGGTGTCGAGATCGTCGCGCGCGGCGGACAAGCTGCCGATGACGTTGTTGCGGCCGTATTGTCCGATCAGGGTGAGTTGCACGTCCTGACGCAGCGCCAAATCGTCGTCCAGGTCGGCGTTCAGAAAATCGACCGGCAGGCCTGCCGGCGTCGCCAACTCGCCCGTGACCGGATCAGCGGTGATGAAGTTGCGTTCCGTCACCAGTCGCTGCAAACCGGAGCTCAGGCTGTGGCTGGCGCTCAGTTCCATGGAGAGGTTGGACGTCAGGGCATAGGAGGCAGAGCCGTTGACGGCCAAATCGTTGTAGCGTTGGCCGAGGGAAATGTTGAAGGAGGAGCGTGGGCCAGGCGTGCCGACGACGCCGACGGTCCAACTCATGCCACTCAGATCGCGAGTCTGGGTGGGGGCATCGATTTCGTCATAGCCCACGGACGCTGTAATCGAATAACGCCGGGACAGCGCAAACTGATTGAAAAACAGGACCGAATATTGGGTAAGATCATTCTCGACCCCTGCGTCATTCGCGTCTTCGTTGTTCTTGATCCATTGGGTGGTCACCGCCGGCCGCCAGGGGTGGAGCCGGTCGCCGGCGACCAATTGCAGGAGCAGACTGTCATCGCTGCTGCCGCTGGTGGTGTTGCCTTCCGTCACCACCTCGGTATGGCGGTAGCGGACCAGACTTTGCGCCCAGCGGCCATAGCGTTGCTGCCAATACGGGCTCAGGCTCGCCGACGTCACGGTTGTGCGGGAATCGAGATTGCTGCCGGAATCGCCGCCGGACACCGGTGCTTCCGACGAAGTCAACTCCCGTGCCGACGACAAAGAGGCATCGACGCCCAGACGATCCTGAACGAATTCGAACGAACCGACGGCGTTGACTTGATGATCCAAATCGAAAGAGCTTCGGTCGGTCCGGCGGACCAGCGACAGGGACGTAACATTGTTGAACGACAGCCGCCGACCGGTGGCCCGCAGGCTGGTGCCGGCGGTTGCCCGGAACACGGCGCCGGACTCGGCGGTGGTGTCCAGGTCGATGTTGTCGGATACGGTCACCTGGGTGCTGGCGCTGGGCTGTACGTCCCAATCGACCGCGACGGCGGCGCCCGGTCCGGCGACAGCTGCCAGGGCCGAAAGCGCCAGGAACCGGGTCTTTCGACGCCAACGCCAGCGCCGGGATTCGGACCGGGAAAGACAATCCGTGCGGGTCACGACTGGGTCCTAAGGCCTTCGAGAGAGGTGCTATCCTGATAGTATCCGTAATTGTAATACTCGGGCGTTGTCAAACGTTCGCCTTCGTTGCAGCGATTCAGCACCAGGCTGACATTGTCGTGCGCCGACAACAGGTCGAGGGCGTCCTCCAAGGCAGACTGTGGCGTTCGGCCGGCCTGAACCACCACCAGGATCTGGTCGGCGTGATGGGCGAGGACCGGGGCTTCGGCGGTGACCAGAAGCGGCGGTGTGTCGACGATGACCAATCGGTCGCTGTACCGATTCGAGACATCGTAGATAAACCGCGACATTTCGTCGCTGCGGAACAGCTCGCGCGGGGCCTGCACGGGGCCGCCGGCCGGCAGCACCGAGAGCGGCGCGTTCTCGGCCCGGCGAAGAAAGGGGGACAGATCGTTCTCGCGGACGCGCAGATAGTCGGTCAGGCCGTCTGTCACGGGCAGGCCGAAGATCGTGTGCACCGAAGGACGGATGACATCGGCATCGACGAGCAGGACGCTGACCCGGTCTTCCAGGGCAAGCGACAGGGCGAGATTGGCGGCGGTGAAGGTCTTGCCTTCGCTGGCCCAAGACGACGACACCATCACAACGTTCTGTCGCCGGCCTTTGCTGCGATGAGCGTCGAGGCTGAAGAAGTTCATGCGGTTCATCAGCCGGTGTTTCAGCAACCGCAAATCGTCGGCCAACCGTTTGCGGCCGAACGGCCGGCCGACGAAACCGCCGCGTTCCAGGTCCTGGAAATTCAGCCGGAACGGTTGGCTGGCAGCGGCAATTTCGCGCGTGGCCCGGGCGTTTTCGGTCCGCGTGACCGGGTGCGGGATCGTGGCGCCTCTCGGCTGCGAAGCCGGCGCCGACAACGGACCGGGCGGTGCTGCATGGCGGTGGTCGGCGGGAGGGACGGCGTTTTCCCGCGGCGACGGCGGCGCGCCCGGCCGTGAGCCCGCGGTTTGGGGCTGGGCGGCCCGGTCGATCAGGCCGCCGGCCGGCGCATCGGTGCGGCTTTCGGTTGCCGGCCCGTCCGGTTGCGGCGATCCTGCGGCCTCTGCCGACAGCTCGCGGGACGGCGTCGGAACACGGCCGCGGGCCTTGCGTTCGCGCTCGAACCGTTCCGCTGCTTTCTCGATCAGGCTCATTTGTCTACCAATCCAGGCTGTGAGGGCATATCGGCATCTAGATGGACCGTCCGAACCGCTGAAGCACGGTTTCGGTCACCTTGTCCACCACACCCACCAGGTCGGAGGAACCCGGGTTGCTGAGGTAGAAATAGCTGAGGCCGCCGAAACTACCCAACAGAAACGCCGCAACCACGGTGGCCATGGTCGCTTCGAGGATGCGACGGGTTGCATGCTGAGGAACGCTGGCAACGGACAATGTGCCGATCACCGGCAGGCCGATGGCGTCGCCCAGCTGTTTGGCCGTGGTGAAGGCATCCAGCATGAGGATGCGCACGAAGGCCAAGCCGCCGCCGGCCCCCAGTCCCAACAGCAGGACGGCGCCCAGAAGCATGACGCGCGGCGGCCCGCTTGGCTCGGCCGGCAGCAGTGGCGGCTCGATCACCCGGAACTCGACATTGTCCGACTCTGCACCCATGCGTTGCGCCATACGCGCCGATTCCCGGCGCTCGATCAGCAATTGGTACTGCCGCAGCAGCACTTCGTGGTCCCGGGTGATGTGGATCAACTCGGCCTCGGCCTCCGGTGTATCGGCCATGCGCTGGGCAAGGTTGTCGATGGTTCGTTTTTGCCGCTCGATCCGGGATTTCAAGCTGCTGAGCGCCAGCTCTGTCCGTTCCAGTTCGGAGTTCAACTGCGCCCATGCGGGGTTTTCGATCCGTTGGCGGCTGACCGCTGCCCCCGGTGAGTCCGTCAATTGCGCCTGGGTGCGGGCTACGAGGTTGCGCTGGGCGACGACGTCGGGATGCCGGTCGGTATACTGGGCTTCCAGGCGGGATAACTCCGCCTGTTGTTGCGCCAGCAGGCTCTGCAATTGGGCGCGTTGCGCGCCGCCTGTCGCGGTGGTGGTCTCGCTGTATTGCGGCGTGCCGGACAACTGGACCCGCAATTGGTCTCGCTGCCAGGTTCCGGATTCGAGCGTCGCTTGCAGGGTGAGCAATTCCTGCTCTGCCCGGTCCAATTCACGCTGCATCCGCTCGGTCGAGCCCAGCTGCTCGGAATGGGTCCGCTTGAATTCCGCCACGCGCAGTTCCGCATTGCGCAGTTTGGTTTCGTATTCCGCGATTTGCTGGTCGATGAACCGCTGCGCGTTTTCCATATCCTGCTGCTGATCGCCGAGATTGCTTTCCACGAAAATCTGCAGCGTCGTATCGACCACCCGTTGGGCGACGCGCGGCGACCGGTTGGTGTATTCGATCAGAAAAAGGTTCGGCCCTTCCAACCGGATCGTGATTTTGTCGGCCAGGCTCTCGACCAACCGCTCCATTTCCAGGGGGGTTTCAATGGTCAGGTCCAGGTCGGTGCGGCGGGCAATCTGCTCGACATTGGGCCGGGTCAGTAGTGTGCGGCGCATCATATCGACCTGCCGCTCGATATCCGGCTGCACCGCCAGATCGCGCATCAGCGGCCGCAGCAGGGTTTGGGTGTCGACGAAAATCCGCGCTTTTGAAGTGTAGGCGTTCGGAAGCGTCGCCACGACAAACCACCCGATCCCGCAAACGACCCACGCCGCGATCAGGATCGTCCATCGGCGGGCGAGCAGACCGTTCAGGTAGTACAGAATGAGGGTGCGAAGCTCGCTAGTGGATCCCATTAGGCGGGGTTCTCCTTGCCGCCGGGTCCGCCGGGCAGCCGATCCGATCGGTACCTACAGCCAGCTCTCGGGGATAAGGATGACGTCCCCGGGCGCGACCGGCATGTTTGCATTGATGTCTCCATCCTTCAGAAGATCGTCTAACCGGACCCGAACGGATTGTTGCTGATCACCGCTGCGGCGGAACAGGACGGCACGGTTGCCGTCGGCAAATTCGTTGAGACCGCCGACCGCCACCATCACGTCGAGGACGGTCATCTGCGAGCGGTAGGGCACCGCCAACGGCTGGGTGGTGGCGCCGACGACGCGCACCTGCTGGTCGAACGGGCCGGTGAAGCTTTGGACGATGACCGTGACGACCGGATCCTGGATATAGGCCCGCAGCGCCTCTTCGAGGTCGCGCGCCAACTGGGTCGGCGTCTTGCCGGCGGCCTGCATATCCTCGACCAGGGGCGTGGAAATCTTGCCATCCGGCCGGACCGGGACGGTCACCGAAACATCGGGCGAGCGCCAGACAAAGACCTGGACGCTGTCCAGGGGGCCGATCAGGTATTCGGCCGGTGCGATGCTATCGGACGCCTCGAGCGTCGTGACATTTTGGCCGGTGCTACAGGCGGCAACGCCCAGCAGGGCGGCGCACGCCGCGATCAACCGGATAGACAATATACTCATCATGGTCCCACACCTCTTCTGTTCGATTGCGGCCCGATTATGGTTGCATGTGACCGCCATGGGATTGTTTGGAAGTGATCTCGGTCCCTCGGATCAATCATTTGCTTTGCTTTCTTAACCAGAATGCTACCGCCTTGATACAGAAATCTGGTCGCGGGCTTCCGCGAAGCGGTTGTTCGCGGCGGACGGCATGGGGTGTGTGCAGCAGCAGGGCCATAGCGGGACGGCGTGTCGGAAGGGACCGTACCGTTCCGATCCCAATAGGGTCTTAATACGCCCGCACTTTCCGTCGAAGACAGGCGGTCGCCTGCGCCCGGATGCCAAGTCGCCAAACGCAACCGCAGCGCGTAAAGACAGCGCCGCTGCCCCGCGGAGCCGAGTGCCCGCCATCCCAGCAGGATTAGCCGGTAACATGTCAACGCCCACTCCGTCCAAATCTCCCCGTGCCGGCCTTTTGGTGCTGCGGGGCGCCGGCATGCGCATGTTGGCGATTTTGGTGAATGCGATTGGGACGCTGGCCATCCTGCCGATCGCCTTGCATGCGATGGGAGACTATTGGTTTGGCGTTTGGATGCTGATCGGATCGATTGTTGTCCAGTATCAGATCTTGGACTTCGGCATGTCGCAAACCGTGGTTCGGTTCCTGTCGAAGCGACGTGCCGAAGGCGATCTGGTGGGAGCCCAGCGAGCATTCTCGACCGCGATTACAGCTTTTTTGGGGTTAAGCGCGGTTGCTTTTTGCGTGTTGGCGGCCTGTCTGATGATTATCGACGCGACAATTGTTGACGCCGAACGACGTGACATTTTGTATTGGGCGGTGCTTTTGGTCGGCAGCACGGCGGCGATGTCATTCCCGACCTATGTGCTTGAGGGAAGCCTCACGGCGGCGCTGCGCCAGGACTTGGCCAGCATTTTGCAAGTCTTGCGAGCCGTTGGGCGCATAGGGTTCTCGTACTGGGTTCTGACGTCTGGCTATGGGATTGTCGGCATGGCCGTGGTGACGTTTGTAACGGACACGATCTATCGGTTGCTGGTGTGGTGGTTGCAGAGGCGGCTTTGCCCGGAATGGGGCCTGAGGTTGTCATTGGTCTCTTGGCGGGAATTGCGCGAAATGCTGGGGTTTGGGCGTTTCGTTTTTCTGGCCAACCTTTCGAAATTCTCCTTGATGCATTCGAGTATTATTGTCGTTTCTGCCCTTTTGGGCGCGTCCGCAACTGCGATTTATTCCATCGGAATCAATGTGATAAGCCGACTTGAGGGGTTGATCCGGCTTGGTTTCTTCATCGCGATGCCGGCATTTACCAGTATTGCGGTCCGGTCCAGCGACCATGGCGTTTTGCGCCAGCGGTTTCTGACCGTCACCCGGGTGGTGGCATTCGGCGTCTCGTTGGTGGGGGGCGGCCTGATCTTTGCCGGGTATGATTTCATCCTGGCCTGGATCGGTCCCGACTATGGGGTTGCCTATTGGCCGTTGTTGATCCTGATGTCCGCCTGGATGTTGGAGCTTTGCCAGATTCCGGCGCTGCAACTGATGACAGCCTTGGGCAAGCACCGTCGGTTTGCCTATTACGATTTGGGCGTGGCCATCACCAGCATCACCTGTGCCTGTGCACTTGCCTATCCGTTCGGTGTCAACGGCGTTGCCGTGGGCGTTGGCCTGCCGGTGGCGGTTTCTGCGCTGGTGTTCAAGACCCGCAATGTCTGCCGGGAAATGCAACTCTCTCAACTGGCCTATCTGGGGCAGATCGGGCGGGTCATGGGCGGCAGTCTGATGTTGCAGGTGCCCGTGTGGTTCCTGCTGCGGGAGATGCCGGGGATGAACCTGCTGGAACTGTTCGTCTTCGGCTGCCTGACCTATGGGCCGCTGGCGCTGGCGGTGTTTCTGGTGATCCTGCCCGCCTCCGACCAGCGCTATCTGGTCGGGCTGCTGCCGGGGCGCGTGGCGCGGCCAATGCAGAAAGTGCTTCCGCACCTGCGCGAGGGTCAGGCGCGGCGCGGCAGCGGGCAGGGGTGACGCCGCCGGTCAGTCGTCGCCGGCAGCCTGGGCGGTCTCTTTGGCCGCCATTTGCGCCTTGAGCTGTTCCGGCGTCAGGCGGACGATGTCCTCGTTCTGGTGGCTGTAAATATCGTAGCCCTGGGTGTCCAAGTCCTCCAGCACGATATCGCCTTTCAGCACCGCCTCTTTCCACTGCGCGTGCGCGGCTTCCTCGCCATGGAATGCGGGCATGACCTCCTCGGCGAACATTTTCAGGGAGTCGCAGATGTCCTGGTGAGAGGTCTTGCCGGCCTGGTTCAGCAGGATCACCTGGTCGACATGGGCATCCTGGAACATGCGCAGCTTCTTGCGGATGGTCTCCGGCGAGCCGATCAGCGCGCCCTTGAACGCCTCCTTGGCCTTGTCGGAATGGCGCCAGTCCTGAAACTTATCCCAGAGGTTGACGGTGCCAGGCGCGGCAATGCCCTCGCGGCCATAGTGGGAGAGGGCGAAGATGAAGAAGGTCCAGCCGCTGGCCTTTTCATAGGCTTCCTCGTCCGTCTCCGCGCACATGAAGCCGGAGACCATGGCGACGTTCGGGTTGGTCTGGTAGTCTGTCAGCTTTTTCTGATTGTGAAGCAGGTTGTTGTAATATTTGTGCACCCATGCCTTTGCTGCATCCGGCGACACGAAGGTGAAGCCCAGCGCCCCCATGCCCCACTGGCCCGCCTGGCCGATGGTCTGGATGTTGGAGCAGGCAACCCAGAGCGGCGGGTGCGGTTTCTGCACCGGCTTCGGCACGACATTGCGGGCCGGGAAGTCGTAATACTGGCCGTGCCATTCCCAGTCGGTCTTGGTGAACATGGGGATGGTGCACTGCACCGCCTCTTCCCAGCGGTCGCGCTTGTCGCGCACACGGATACCGAACGGGTGCAGTTCCGCCGGGCCGGCGCCTTCGCCCATGCCGAACTCGACACGGCCGCGGCTGACCAGGTCCAGCGTCGCCACCTTCTCTGCCACACGGTGCGGCTGGTTGGTGGTCAACTGGATGATGCCATAGCCGAGGCGGATATTCTTGGTGCGCTGGCTGGCGGCGCCGAGGAACACTTCCGGGCTGGCGGAATGGGAGTATTCCTCCAGAAAGTGGTGCTCCACCTCCCAGGCATAGTCATACCCCAGCCGGTCGGCGAGTTCGATCTGGGCGAGCGAGTCGTGCATCAGGTTCAGCTCTGAATCGTCGGTCCAGGGCCGGGGCAACTGGTGCTCGTAGAAAATGCCGAACTTCATGGGCGCGGGCTCCTTTGTGCTGTCGCCGCTGTGCTGTCGCCGCGGAGGCGGTCTTCAAAGCCCCATGCTAAAGGCCTATGCACAGAGAACCCTACGGGAAAAACCGTCGCGTCCGGTTGGCGAAGGCGACCAGCGAGAGCATGACCGGTACCTCCACCAGCACGCCGACCACGGTGGCAAGCGCCGCACCGCTGTTCAGGCCGAAGAGGGAGATGGCGACGGCGACGGCAAGCTCGAAAAAGTTAGACGTTCCGATCAGCGCGCAGGGAGCGGCAACGTTGAACGGCACCCGCCAGGCCCAGGCGGCCGCATAGGCGACGGCGAAAATACCGTAGGACTGAATCAGCAACGGGATGGCGATCAGGACGATCAGGGTGGGGTCTGCGACAATCACCTCGCCCTGGAAGCCGAACAGCAGCACGACGGTGGCGAGCAGGCCGATGATGGAGAAGGGTTTGACCTTGGCGGTGAACGCATCCACCGCCGCCGGTCCGCCCTTGCGGGTGAGGCTTGCGCGCACGACCGCGCCGGCGGCCAGCGGGATGACGACATAAAGGGCGACCGAAATCAGCAGCGTCTCCCACGGCACGGCGATATCGGTGACGCCCAGCAGCAGCGCAACGATGGGCGCGAAGGCGAAAATCATGACGATGTCGTTCACGCTCACCTGCACCAGCGTATAGGTGGCGTCGCCGCGGGTGAGCTGCGACCAGACGAAGACCATGGCGGTGCAGGGGGCCGCGCCCAACAGGATCAGACCGGCAATGTATTCCTGCGCGGTCTGTGGGTCGATCAGGTCGGCAAAAATGACCTCGAAGAACAGGACGCCCAGGCCGGCCATGGTAAACGGCTTCACCACCCAGTTGACGGCCAGCGTGATCACCAGGCCTTTCGGGCGGTCGCCGATATGGCTGAGGCTGGCGAAATCGACATTGACCATCATTGGGAAGATCATCGCCCAGATCAGCACGGCGACCACCAGGTTGACCGAGGCGAACTCCAATCCCGCCAGCGCGCCGAACAGGCCCGGCAGGGCGGTGCCGAGGACGATACCGGCGGCGATGCAGAGGGCGATCCAGACGGACAGCCATTTTTCGAAGAAGCCGATGCCGCCGGGGGCAGCATCGCGGGCGTCTTGGGTGGCCATGAGCGGGCTCTCTTGCTTCCGGTGTTCGGCGGGCGGATGTTCAGCGGGCGGAGATTTCGCACAAATACGCAAATGACGCACCAGCGGTATTGTGCCTCGCGGCATCCCGCCTCTAGGATCGCGGGCGGCGAGCCGGCCGGAACATCGCCCGGCGGCGACACCCAACCGGAAGATGGAGGAACCTGGATGAGACGGATGATGGGAGCGGCCGCCGGCGCGGCCGTATTGGCCTGGGCCGGCAGTGCCGGCGCAGCCGACGTGAACCTGCCGAAACAGTTGGTGACGACGGCCTATAACACCGGCAGCAGCGGCTACAGCCAGATGGTGGCGGTCGGCAAAATGCTGCAGAACAAGTACGGCGTGAACCTGCGCGTGCTGCCGGGCAAGAACGACGTCGCCCGCCTGACCCCGGTGCGGGCCGGCAAGGCCCAGTTCACCGCAACCGGCGCTGACGGCGTTTATGCCCAGGAAGCGGTCTTTACCTTCGGCACCCAGAAATGGGGACCGATGCCGGTGCGCCTGCTGGCGGTGAACCGCTCCAACGGTTGCACCGTGTTCGCGGTCGCCAAGGATACCGGCGTGAAAACCATGGCGGACCTGAAGGGCAAGCGCGTTGCCTGGGTGCGAGGCAGCCCGGCATTGCAGAAAGCCTCGGAAGCGCTGCTCTCGTATGCCAATCTTGGCTGGGGCGACGTGGAGAAGGTTGAGGTCGGTGGCTGGGCGGCCTCGATCAACGGCATTATCGATGGTGATATCGACGCGGCCATCACCGCCTCGCAATCAACCTTCATGCTGAAAATGGATGCGAGCCCGCGTGGCGTAATCCACCCGGCCGTGCCGTTCGACAACGAAGCGGGCTGGAAGAATATCCAAAGCGTGGTGCCCTGGTATTACAAGCACATCTGCACCGAGGGCCCGGGCGTGGTGGGCGGCCGGCAGGAGCAGGTGGCTAGTGTCTACCCGATCCTGATCTCCACCACCGAGACCGATGACGACACCGCCTATGGCATGGTCAAGGCGATGATGGAGAATATCGACCTCTATAAGGACGATGCGCCCGGCGCCTATGCCTGGAGCGCAGACCGCCAGATCGACGATTACTATCTGCCGAGCCATCCGGGTGCAATCCGCTACTGGAAGGAAGTCGGCATCTGGACGGACAAGGCGCAGGCCAACCAGGAGAAGCAATTGCAGCGTCAGGCGATCTTGAAGGAAGCCTGGGATGCGTTCGTGGCGACGAACCCGTCCGACCACGACAAAGGCTGGATGGCGGCCCGCGCGAAAGCGCTGACCGACGCCGGCCTTGAGCCGGTCTTCACCGAGTGGTGATCCGCGGCGGGCGGGGCGGGGCCAATGGCGCTGCCCCGCCCGCCGTTGCCGGCGCAAGCCGGCGGCCTCATGCGCAGCGCCAAGGCAGCGCACGTGCTTGCGGCCCGCCGGTCGGGTTCCATCCGTGGCGGCTTGTGTTGTCAAATGCGTTTGTTCCTCTTTCTAAGGCGCACCCCACACCATGTCTGCGACCGATCCGGCCGCTGAGGGCGGTACCCCTCGCTATGAGTCAACCGAGGTTGACGACGTCGAAGTGCTCCGTTACCGCCGGCCCGGCCGGTTTTGGATGAGCCTGGTCTTCGCGCTGACCGTGATCGCGTTGGCGCTCGCCATTAACCAAATCTTCCGGCTTGAGTTCTTCAAGACCGTGACCGGAAACGTGCTGGTGGCGCAGCAGTATATGTATCTGATCCTTGGCACCATGGTGTCCATGGTGTTCATCCTGATGCCGCCGTTCAAGGGCGCCAACATGTACAAGGTGCCCTTCTACGACGTCGTGCTGTTCCTGGTCACCCTGGCCATGGGGGCCTATTTCACCTTCTTTGGCCTGCAAATCAACATGGAGGCCTGGGAATACGAGTTTAACGCGCCGGCCCACGCGCCCTATATGGCGCTGGCGTTCTGGGCGATGATCCTGGAGGCCGGGCGGCGAGCCGGCGGTTGGCCGGTATTCTTCGTCTGCCTGATCGTCTCTACCTTCCCACTCTATGCCGACCAGGTGCCGGAAGCGATTCAGGGCATTCGCTCGAACCTGTTGGAGGCGGCCAGCTACCACATCTATTCCGAAGAAAGCGTGCTCGGCATTCCGATGCAGGCCTTTGCCATGCTGGTGTTCGGCTTCCTGCTGTTCGGCAATGCGCTGGTTTACACCGGCGGCGGCCAGTTCTTCATCAATCTGGCGTTTGCGCTGTTGGGCCATGTGCGGGGCGGCCCGGCCAAGGTGGCGATTTTCTCGTCCGGCCTGTTCGGCTCCATGAGCGGCGGGCCGATTACCAACGTCCTGACAACCGGCGCCTTGACGATCCCGGCAATGAAGCGCATCGGCGTGCGCGCCAAGACCGCCGGCGCCATCGAGGCCTGCGCCTCCACCGGTGGCACGATGATGCCGCCGATCATGGGCGCCACCGCCTTCGTCATGGCGGACTTTCTGCAGGTGTCCTATGTCGACGTGGCCATCGCTGCCGTGGTGCCGAGCGTCCTCTACTATCTCGGCCTCTACATGCAGATCGACGCCTATGCGGCGCAGAACAATCTGAAAGGCCTGCCCCGAGACGAACTGCCCTCGCTTTGGCAGGTGATCAAGGACGGCTGGTACTACATTTTTGCCTTTGTGCTGCTGGTGGTGATGCTGGTGGTCTGGTGGCGCGAGGCACAGGCGCCGTTTTATGCGACCGTCGTGTTGCTGGCGATCAACCAGGTCAACAAAAAATACCGCCTGAACTGGGACCGGTTTAAGCAGTATCTGTTCTCCACCGGCGCCCTGCTGGCGGAGTTGGGCGGCCTGCTGGCGGCCGTGGGTTTGGTGGTCGGCGCCCTGCAGGCGACGGGCATGACCGGGTCCATCACCAATATTCTGGTGAACCTGGCCGGCGACACGCCGGTCGTGCTGCTGATGATGGGCGCGCTGACCAGCTTTATCCTGGGCATGGGCATGACGGTGACCGCCGCTTACATCTTCCTCGCCATCATCCTGGCACCGGCCCTGGTGCAAGTGGGCATGGAGCCGATGGCTGTGCACATGTTCGTGCTCTATTGGGGCATGCTGAGCTTCATCACGCCGCCGGTGGCACTCGGCGCCTTCGCTGCGGCCAGCGTCGCCAAGTGCGAGCCGATGGAGACGGGCATAGAGGCGATGCGCATCGGCACGGTGATCTATTTCATCCCGTTCTTCTTCGTCTTCAATCCGGCGCTGCTGTTGATCGGCACGCCTGTGGAGATCGTTGTCGTGCTGGTAACGGCCCTGATTGGCATTCTGCTGGTATCGGCCGGCTTGCAGGGCTATCTGATTGGCGTGGGCAGCCTGGGCGGTCGGGCGATCGGCCTGATCGGGCGGGTCTTCCTGGTGGCGGGCGGCCTGACCCTGGCGGCCCCCGGCGGCGGCATGCTGGGGTTGAGCCACTGGACGCTGGTGATGGCGGCCGTGGTGCTGACGGCGCCGGGCGTGGCGATCGCGTATTCGGGACGGAGGCGCGCCGTGTCGGTTGGCTGACGGCTGCCGGGGGGGGCTTGCCGTGACGGCAAAAGCGGCGCCCCGTTTCGGTATGGGACGGCAGAGTTGGGAAAAAGGGGCGGGTGCATGTCAAGGGTTATCGGCCGATTTGTTCGAGAGATATTCGCGACGCCGGCATTGTATTGTCTGCTGTTTGTGATTGTGCTGTTGCTGGGCTGGAATCAAGCGCTGCATGTTTCGGGTTTTTCGGGCGTCTGGCAGGGTTTGTCGTTCGCAGAAACGGTTGCGGGGCGGTTTTGGGACATACTTCCGCTCGATTTCAGCCTTCCGCTCGATTTCAGCGGCGCTTCCGCTTGGATCGGGTTTCCCGGCGTGTTGCTGGTCCTGTGCGTCGCGGCCTGGCCTTTGGCTTCTGGGGGAAAGGTGTCGCAGCGGTGGCGATACTTGCTGGCGCTGGTCGGTTTGGCAGCGGTTTGGGTTCTCCTCAACATACGCGCCGTTTTCCGCTCATCGACCGACAACAACGAACGCATTCCCGTCGATACCAACATTCTCTACTTCGCATTCGCCACAATACTGGGGATCGGCATGGCGCTGTCGATGAGTTTGGCGCTTGTCACGAATACGGTGCTGGGTACAGATCTGATCAGACAAACACAGTGTGTGTTGGGGTTCGCCATGGCCCTGACCGCGGTCACGACCGTAGCCGGCATTGCGTATCGGGAATATTTGCGTCCAGCGGGAAAAGAAGCCGGAGAACGAAACGGCTTCCTGCGTTCAATGATGCGGAAATCGCAGGCTGGGATCGACTGGGGCGATTGCCTGGGACAGTTGCTTGCAAGTGCTGTCAAGGCTTTGATTGTGTTGTGCCTGTATGCCATTTTGGAAACATCCGGACTGTTGTTTGCGGTCTACCAGGCGATCGGGTCGGTTGAAAATCGCCCGCACTTCTTGACCGTGCTATGTTTGTTCTTGGCGCTGATGCTGATTTCGGTGCGGCTGCCTCTGTTGATTGCGTTTGGGTTCGCCGTCAATGTCGGTGCGCGCCTTCTCATCGCCTTCGGGTATGATCCGGCGTTGGCGCTCGCCATGGTGACGATGGCCTGTTGCGGTTGGTTCGTATTGCCTGAATGGGCGGGGGTGCACAGATTATCGAGAGAAATTTTTAGTAAAAATGAGGGGAAAAACTCAAAAAAATCGATTATATGGCGCCTTCCATCGGGGTTGGCGCTTTTCGTTTTCAATACAATTTCTTTCCGCATCGATTTGAACAAGAAAAAAGCGCGTTTAATATTTGAAATGGCGCGGTATGCTTTGGTTTATATATTTCAGGCGCTGTTTTTTGTGTGGCCACTGTTTGTCCTGGCGCTGTCTCTGTTCTTTTTGAAATCTGAGGTGTGGGAGGCGTTGACCACCGACCCCTGGGCATCGACTTCGCTCTGGTTTTCGGTCAAATGGCTGTTTGGTGGCTTGATGGTCCTTGCCGCGGCCCATCTCTATCCGGTTGACAGCAATCAGGACGGGCCGGCCTGGGGGGCTGTGCGGGTGATGCTGGTGCTGGCCGGGGCCTCGCTCCTGTTGGATCAGACGGAAGTTTTCGGCCTGTCGCCCTATTTCCTGCGCTGGACCGGCGGTCTGCTGCTGGCCGGCTGTCTGGTCCTGGTTTGGCTGGTCTCGCCCGATGCCCCGGGGAAACCGGAGCCCCCGAAACCCAGGAGACGCGGAAGACGGCGGGCGCGCAGCGGCTCAAAAAAGGTAAAGGCCAGCACCGCTTCGAACCGCTGACAACCGCCGCACCCGTCAGCAGCGCAGGATGCAACCGGTTGATGGGGATGGCCCTTTGCTGTCCCTCTTGCGCCGGCTTTCTTGCGCCGGAGCGATTGGCCCTATTGGTTCTTGCGCAGGTCGATGACCAACACCTCTTCGCCCTGAAGGATGTGTCGGGCCGTGTCCCCGAACAGTTGGCCGACCGGGGGAACGGCTTTCGCCGCAAGCAAGAAGAACCGGGCTTGCAGGTAAGCCAATGCGCCCAACGGGTTATCGACCGAGAACACCCTGGGGCCCATCTGTTCCGCAGCCGACACATCCACCGGCTGCTCGAAATAGCGATCCAGCCGGAACCGCATGGAGTCTTGGTTGACGAGAACATACCCGTCGACCGCGTTGAGATCCACCAGGGTGGTTTTGCCGGCGGTCAGGTCATGATCCTGCAGGGTGTGCAATTGGTTCGCCCGCGAGGTGTCCCGCCAGATGAATTGCGCAAATTTGTAGGAGTAACTGTCAAGATAAAGCGGGAACCAGTTATTGCGTTCAGCCTCGCGAAGCGCGATCTTGGTCGAAATTTGGCGTTCCAGGCTCAGGCTGTTGAAGTTGGCCATGAACAGGGCGACCGCCACAGTGCCGGCGACCGCGAGCGGTACAAGGAAGCGGTGGAGGTAGGGTTGGAAAAACAGAAAAACATAAGCGGATACGATTGCAACCGGTACCGATATCATGCTGCAATAACGGGACAGATGGGTCTTGAACCCGCTGAATTCCGCCATTGGGTTGAAGCCGAACTGGAGCCATGCCAGCATTGCCAGCGACCACATGGCGGGCAGAAGCAAGTTGGTTTTTCGGCGCAGCAAAGCCAACGCCAAGCCTAGGAAAAACAGATAGTATTGCAGGCCGAATTCATAGAAAGTGACGAACCATGATTTTGGAAACGCCCAGAGAGAGCGCATGCTTGCAGACTCTCGTGTCTTGACGTTATCGACGATGTTGGTAAGGCGATAGAATAAAGTTCCGGTTTCCGAATAATAAATCGCGTTTTCGATCGCAACGATCGCCAGGGCGCAAAGACCCGCCACGACGATCGAGGCGAACCGGCGGCGGTCTTCGATCAGCAGCGCCAGATAGGCAAAGCCAAGAAAGGCCGCTTCGATTTTGATAAGATAGGCATAGCCCCAGATCAGGCCGGCCAGAACCGCGCCCAGCGTCCGTCGCTCGTAACGCTCGGCAGCGAGAAAGACAAAGACCGAAAGCGCGGAACAAACCCCCATCGGCAGATCGGGATAAAACCGGGTCGCCTGTTGGATATCCAGCGGGAACACGGCCACCATCAAGGCAGCCAGCAACCCGCCCTGGCGGCCCAGACAATAGGCGCCGAGCCAGTAGGCCAGGAAGATCGAGAGGATGCTCCACAGCAATGGCGTGATCGCCATTTGCCAGTCGCCGAGACCGAAGGCGGCGAAGACCGGCATGGCCGGCAGAAAGAGACCGAACCGTGCGGCGTGATGGCCAGCCGGCAGGCTGAAGCCATTTTCCAGAATATCCAGCACCGCAATGGCGTGGAACATGTCATCCGAGCCGATGAGGCCGTTCAGATAATAAACGCGCAGAAAAAGCCCTGCCAGGATAATCCCGGACAACCAAACCCCGGTGCCGCTGCCCGACCAGATCTCTCTTTTTGCCATGGTGCGTTCCTCGCTCAGGCCGCATTTCCGATTGTCGCGCCGGGCGCATCGCCCGCCGGACAGAATGTCACCGTGTCCGCTTGTCGATCATATCGGCCAACAGCGCAAACAGGGCGGTGTTGAACGTCAGCATGAACAGGAGTGTTGTCTTGTCGGACAGGTTGGCCACCCAAAAGACATCGTACGCCAAGCTGCCCAAAGACAGAAGAGCGAACAGCGCAATGACCGGCGACAGCAGGCGTAACGGTGCGAAGTACATGCCGGTGCGCAGGATCAGCATGGAAAAGCGCAAGGTGTCGCGGATCGGCTTGATCTTGGACTTACCAATGCGCGTTTTGTAGCCGATCGGGAGGAACTGTACCGGGCGAAAATTGGTCAGGAAGGCCAGCGTGCTGGTGGTGGTAAAGCTGAACCCGTCCGGCATAATGCCGATAAAATGTTCGATTGTGCTGCGCCGAAAGGCGCGCAAGCCCGAGTTCATATCCGGCACCGGCTGTCCCGCAAGCCAGGACACCCAGCGCTTCAGGAAGAATTTGGGGATCGACCGGATTTTGGAATATTCGACATCGTCCGCGGTGCGCGAGCCGATGACCATTTCGAAATTCGCACAGCCTTCGACAAATTCCGGAATGCGATGGTTGGGATAGGTGCCATCGGCGTCGGTGATGACGATAATGGGCGCGTAGGCCACGGCAATGCCGGATTTCAGGGCGGCGCCATAACCGCGGTTGCGCGCATGGTGAAGGACGCGGAGTTTTGGCAACTCTTCGGCCAAACGCTCCAATACTTCGGTCGAACCGTCGCGGGAGCCGTCGTTGACAACGATGACCTCGTACGGATCCGGCCAGAAAACGCTGCTTTCGATTTCACGCAAGGTGTCTTCGATTGCGCCGACTTCGTTGTAGCAGGGAATGACGATCGAGAACGCGACGGGAGATTGACTGCCGGGGGATTGGTTGCCGGACGAATGCGGGGTGGGATACGGATCGCTCATGCCGTGGACGACCTTGCTTAAGAGAGACGAGGGGCGTTCAGGGGAGTTTTGAGGATGGGCAGGTAACGGGCAACCGCCGTGAACCGAAGCGGGTACCGATCCCTCACCATTGTATCCCCCAGGATGAACTCCAATTTTTGATAGCATTAGTGTGTGCCGGAGCCTACCCCCGAGTCTCGCAATTGCGGGTTAATGCGGCGAAATGGATTTGCCGACCGTTGGCAAGAGCCTATGGGGCTGTCGCGCCTCCTGCTGGCGTCTGGCGGGTTTCTTTGCGTCTGGCGGGCATTTCCGGGTTTTGGCCCTGTCCGGGTTTTGGCCCTGTCTGGGTTTTAGCCCTGCCAGAACTCCGCGGTCAGCCGGTCGTACTCCTCCGCCGTCAGCAGGCCGAGAGCGACGGCGGCGTCTTTCGGGCTGGTGTTCTCGGCCATCGCCTTCTGCACGATCTTCGCCACCGTCTCATATCCCAGATGCGGGTTGAGGGCGGTGGCGGCCATGATCGAGTGCTCGACATAGTGGGCGAGGCGTTCGCGGTTCGGCTCGATACCGCGGACGAGGTGTTCGGAGAAACCGGTGACGGCATCGGCCATCAGGGTCGCCGATTGCAGCACCGCATCCAGGATCACCGGCTTGGCGACGTTCAACTCGAACGTGCCGGCAGCGCCGGCGTGCGTGACGGTGACGTGATTGCCCATGACGCGGTAGCAGACCTGCACCAGCGCCTCGGCCAGGGTGGGGTTGCGCTTGCCGGGCATGATCGAGGAGGTGAGGCCATCGTGCGGCAGCACCAGTTCGGCGTGGCCGGCGCGGGGGCCGGCGCCCAGCAGGCGGATGTCGTTGGCGATGCGCACCAGTGAGGTCGCGATGGTGTTGAGATGGCCGGACGCCTCGACCATGGCGTCGTGGGCGCCCATGCCCTCGAACTTGTTGGGGTTGGGGCGGAAGGGAAGGCCGGTGAGCGCGGCGATTTCCTCGGCGAAGGCGGCGTCGAAGCCCGGGGCGGCATTCAGGCCGGTGCCCGCGGCGGTGCCGCCCTGGGCGAGCGGCATCAGGGCGTCCAGCGCCACCTCTGCCCGCTTTGTGCCGAGTTCCGCCTGGCGGGCATAGCCGCCGAAGGCCTGGCCGAGCGTCATCGGCACCGCGTCCTGCAGGTGGGTGCGGGCGATGCGCACGACGGCGGCGAACGCATCGGCCTTGGCCGCCAGATCCTGGTGTAGCAATGTCAGGGCCGGCAGCAGCCGGTCGCGCAAAACCAGAGCGCTGGCGATGTGCATGACGCTCGGGAAGCTGTCGTTCGACGACTGGCCGCGGTTCACGTGGTCGTTCGGATGGACCGGCGATTTGCTGCCGAGGGCCGAGCCCAGCAGTTCGTTGGCGCGGTTCGCGATCACCTCGTTCGCGTTCATGTTGAAGGCGGTGCCGGAGCCGACCTGCCAGACCGGCAGCGGGAAATGCGCGTCGAAGCGGCCGTCGGCGAGGTCTTGCGCGGCCTGTTCGATGGCGGCGGCGATGTCGTCCGACAGTTCGCCGAGCCGGCGGTTGGCGCGGGCGGCGGCGAGCTTTTGCAGGCCGAAGGCGCGGGCGATCTCCACCGGGGCGGGCTGGGTGCCGATGGCGAAAACGGCGCGGCCGCGTTCGGTCTGGGCGCCCCAGTATTTGTCGGCGGCGACCGGGACGTCGCCGAACGCGTCGCGTTCGGTGCGGGTGGGGGCGGGTGCAGACACGGGCGGTATTCCTTCCGAAAACGGCGTCAGGCCCCGCCATCCCCAAACATGTCGGGTTGCGCGGCCCCTTTGGGAAGGGGCAGGCCCAGATGCGTCCAGGCCTGGCCGGTCAGCACGCGGCCGCGGGGGGTGCGGGCGACGAAACCTTCCTGCATCAGATAGGGCTCGATCACTTCCTCGATGGCGTCGCGCGCCTCGGAAAGGGCGGCGGCGATGGTTTCGACGCCGACCGGGCCGCCGCCATAGTGATCCGCCAGCACCGTGAGATAGCGGCGGTCGGCGCTGTCGAGGCCGCGGGCATCGACGCCGAGCCGCCCCAGTGCGCGGGCGGCAAGGGCGTGGGTGAGGTGGCCGTCGGTCTCGACCAGGGCGAAGTCGGCGACCCGGCGCAGCAGCCGGCCGGCGACACGCGGCGTGCCGCGGGCACGGGCGGCGATCTCGGCGATGCCGTCGGGCTCGGCGGCGAGACCCATCAGCCGGGCGGCGCGGCCGACGATTTGGGCGAGCTCGCCATGGGTGTAGAACTCCAGCCGGATCGGGATGCCGAAACGGTCGCGGAGCGGCGTGGTGAGAAGGCCGAGGCGGGTGGTGGCGCCGACCAGGGTGAAGGGTTGCAGGTCGATACGCACGGTGCGCGCCGCCGGCCCCTCGCCGATCACCAGGTCGAGTTCGAAATCTTCCAGCGCCGGGTAAAGGATTTCCTCGACAACGGGGCTGAGGCGGTGGATTTCGTCGATGAACAGCACGTCGCGGGCTTCCAGATTGGTCAGCACCGCGGCGAGATCGCCCGGCCGGGCGATCACCGGGCCGGAGGTCATGCGGAAATTCACGCCCAACTCGCGCGCCACGATTTGGGCCAGCGTCGTTTTGCCGAGGCCGGGGGGGCCGTAGAGCAGCAGGTGGTCCATGGCCTGGCCGCGGCGGCGGGCGGCCTCGACGAAGACACGCAGGTTCTGCCGTGCCTCGGCCTGGCCGGTGAAGTCGTCGAGGCTTTGCGGGCGGAGCGCCCGGTCGTCGGCCTGGGCGTCGTCTTCCGGCAAAGGGTCGGGCCGCAGGATCGGGTCGGGTTCGGTCATGGCCTGTTTCGGGGCTTAGAGCGCGCGGGCGAGCGCTTTCAGCGCTGCCTTGATCAGGGCCTCGGCGGTGACCGGCGCCTCGGCCGCATGGGCGGCTTCGGCGACGGCGCGGGCGGCCTCGGACCGATCATAGCCGAGATTGACCAGCGCCGACAGCGCGTCGGCGGTGGCGGCAGCACTCGCCATGGTGTCCGGTTCGGGCGTGGGCTCGGGCATGGGCGCGGGCGGCGGGGCCGCCGGCTCGGCGCCGGTGGCGGGGGCCGTGCCGGTGCGCGGCGCCGCCAGGCGGCTGGCCTGGGCGCCGAGGGCCATGACGGCGGGTGCCTTGTCTTTCAATTCGTTGGCAATGCGCTGAGCGAGCTTCGGGCCGACGCCGGGCGCGCGGCGGATGGCGCCGCTGTCGCCGAGCGCGATGGCGCGGCTCACCCCCTCCGCGCCGAGGGTGCCGAGGATCGAGAGCGACGCCTTGGCGCCCACGCCCTGGACGGTGGTGAGCAGCCGGTGCCATTCCCGCTCCGCCACGGTGCGGAAACCCAGGAGCTGGAGCAGGTCCTCGCGCACGACCAGTTCGGTGTAGAGGCTGGCGACCTCGCCCGGCGGTGGCAGCGCGGCGAGCGTGCCGGGGGCGCAATAGACGTTGTAGCCGACGCCCGCGGTCTCGATCAGGACATGGTCCTCGGCGATGTGGTCCACCACGCCGGTAATCTTGCCGATCATTGCGCCGCCCTCAGCGCCTGGACGCGCCGCTGCTGGGCCGTGGCGCTCCAGATATGGCAGATGGCGATGGCAAGCGCGTCGGTGGCGTCCGCGCTGGCAGGCTCGACGCCGGGCAGCAGCAGGCGGATCATGTGCAGCACCTGGGCCTTGTCCGCATGGCCGACGCCGACCACGGCCTTTTTGACGGCATTCGGCGCGTATTCGGCAACCGCCAGTCCGGCGCGGGCCGGCACCAGCAAGGCCACCGCCCGCGCCTGGCCGAGCTTCAGCGTGCCGGCGGCATCCTTGTTGACGAAGGTGTGCTCGACCGCGGCCGCGTCCGGCGCGTGCGCGGCGAACACGTGCTCCAGCCCATCGTAGAGGCGCGCCAGGCGGCTGGCGAGGTCGCCCTCGCCCGACGTGCAATAGCCATCGGCGATATGGCGCAGGCGGTCGCCTCGCGCCTCCACCACGCCCCAGCCGGTGCGGCGCAAACCCGGATCGATGCCGATGACACGCATGAAGGCTCCCAATGGCCGGCGGCGCGGGATGCGCCAGCGCTGCAGTCTAGACGATTCGCAGCGGTCTACCCCACCGTCGATGCCCGCCGTGGCGGGCGGGTGGCGAGGATCAGGCTGGCGATGATCAAAAGGTTGACCAGGTTGAAGGCCGCGCCGATCAGAAACGCCATGTCATAGGAGCCGGTGGCATCGAACACCGCCCCGCCCAGCGAGGAGCCCAGCGCCATGCCGGCGCCGGCGAACAGGACGACGACGCCGGTGCGCCGCCCCACCTCCCGCGCCGGCAGGTATTCGCGGATGATGACGGGATAGCAGGGCAGAATGCCGCCATAGCCGAGCCCGAACAAAGCCGCGACCGCATAGATCGGGATCAGTTCATGCACGAAGACAAACGCGGCCAGGAACACCATCTGGCCGGAGGAGAAGATGAAAATCGCCTTCAGCCCGCCGAACCTGCCGCCCAGATAGCCGACCCCGAAAAAGCTGCCGAGGGCGGCACAGGTCAGCATGATCGATAGCGCCAGTGCGCCGGCATGCGGATCGTAGCCGAGGTCGCTCACATGGCTGACGATATGGGCCAATGGCAGCGACATGGCCACGCAACAGCCGACCGACGCCACCGACAGCGTCAACTGCATGCGCAAAGGCGTCATGCCCGCCAGCGAGCGTTGCGGTTGGGCCGGCGGGCGTCTGCTGCCGTCCGGGCTGGGCTTCGAATCCGCGCTTTCCGGCGGGCGCGCGCGCAGGATCAGGACCAGCGGCAGCATGGTGACGAGCACGAAAACGCCATACCAGACAGCGGTCTCGCGCCAGCCGATGGCATCGAAAAACAACTGAAACACCGGCGGCCACACCGCACCGGAAATCGCCTGGCCAGAGCCGACAATGCCAACCGCTGTGCTTTTGTCGTGCTCGAACCAGCGGGTGATGTTGGCGGTCAGGGGCGAGAACAGCGCCGCCCGCCCCAAAAAGCCCAGCATAACCCCATAGATGACATAGAGATGCCAGGGGCTGGTGACCATGCTGGTCAGGATTGCACCGGCGCCGATCATCACCGCGCCGAACAGGCCCGGCAAGCCCATGCCGAAGCGGTCCAGCAGGTAGCCCATGAAAATGCCGCCGAAGCCGCCGCCCAGATATTGCAGGGCATAGGCGGAGGACGGCACCACCCGCGGCCAATCGAATTCCGCGCTGATCAGCTTCAGCGCCACGACCAGAAAAAAAATGCTGCCGGTGCCGATCACCATGAACAGCAGCGAGGCAATGAGGACCGCATTGCGTTTGAGCACGGCGCGGTCGGGGGCGGCATCGGGCATGGGCGTTTCGATTGTCGGGCGCTCTTGGGGCGGGCGCTTTCGCGGCGGGCGCTCTCGCAGCGGGCGTCATTGCCTCCACGTTACCGTGCCCGCGCCGGGAAACAAGGTGCCCGATCCCTGGGCATGCGCCGCCGGCAGGGCGGGCAATGGCAAGAAATCCCGGCCCGCCCCTTCCGTTCCGCAGGATGCAGGATTGACAGAGACGGCTCTCTTAATTCTGATAGTGGCTCGCAATTCTCCCGACGATGCCGAACAGGGATTCCATCGCCATGAACGACGTGACCTTGCAGAACAAATGGATCGGTCAGCGCACGATCCGGCCGGACGGCGTCGATAAAGTCACCGGCTCTGCCCAGTATGCCGCCGATTTTACCATGCCCGGCATGATCTGGGGCAAGATCCTGCGCAGCCCGCACGCCCATGCCCTGGTCAAGAAACTCGACACCTCCAAGGCGGAGGCGATGAAGGGCGTGCTGGCGGTGATGACCGGCGACGACCTGCCGCTGCTGCCGCTCGACGTGCCGATGCCGACCGGCCCGAATGACGTGCGCTGGATTTCCCGCGGCGTCATGGCCCGCGAGAAAGTGCTCTATGCCGGCCATGCCATCGCCGCGGTGGCCGCCACCAGCCAGAAAATCGCCGAGGCAGCGCTGGAACTGATTGAGGTCGAGTACGAGGTGCTGCCCCATGTCATCGACGTGGACGAGGCCATGGCCCCCGGTGCGCCGATCCTGCACGATTGGATCGAGACCAAGGGAATCGACGGCCCGACCAACATCTCCAACGCGATGGAAGTGAAGTGCGGCGATGTCGAGCAGGGTTTTGCCGACGCCGACCTGGTGATCGAGCGGACCTTCAAGTCCTCGGCCGTGCACCAGGGCTATATCGAGCCGCAGGCCTGCATTGTCAGCTACAAGCCGAATTCGCAATCGACCATCTGGAGCAGCAGCCAGGGCCAGTTCATGGTCCGCAATCTGACCGCGCTCATCGCGGGCATGACGACCGGCGATATCAAGGCGGTGCCGGCGGAAATCGGCGGCGGCTTCGGCGGCAAGACCATCGTCTACCTGGAACCGGTGGCGATGGTGCTCTCGAAGAAGGCCGGCCGGCCGGTCAAGATCCAACACAGCCGCGAGGATGTCTTCCACGGCACCGGCCCGGCCTCCGGCATGTCCGCGACACTGAAGGTTGGCGTCAAGAAGGATGGCAAGCTGACCGCGGTTGCGGGCGCCTATAATTTCCAGGCCGGCTGCTATCCGGGCTCGCCCGTCGGCCGCGCCTGCACCTTCTCGTTCTCCGCCTATAACATCCCGCATGCGGATGTGAAGGGCGTGGACGTCGTCTCCAACCGCCCGAACGTTACCGCCTATCGCGGCCCCGGCGCGCCGCAGGGCAATTATGTGTTCGAGGCGATGCTGGACGAGATTGCCGACCAGCTTGGCATCGACCCGTGGGAGCTGCGCATCCGCAACTTCATCAAGCCGGATGAGACCACCATCTATGGCGCCAAGATCGGCGAGGCCGGCCTGATGGAGTGCGTGGATGCGGTGCGCAACCACCCGAACGCGAAGGCGCCGCTGGGCCCGAACCAGGGCCGCGGCATCGCCTTCGGCTATTGGGGCAATGCGGGCGGCGAGTCGAGCGCGCAGTTGCACATCAACGAGGACGGCACCGCGCTGGTTATCACCGGCCACCCGGATATCGGCGGCAGCCGCGCCTCCATGGTCAACATCGCGGCGGAGAAGCTGGGCATCGACTACCGCAAGGTGCACGCCCAGATCGGCGATACCAACAATGTCGGCATCAGTGCCATCACTGGCGGCAGCCGCGTGACCTTCGCCTCGGCCATGGCCGTCGATCAGGCGACCGACCAGGTGATCAAGACGCTGAAGGCCCGCGCGGCAATGACCTGGGGCATCGATCCCGATGCGGTCGAATGGGCGGATGGCGAGGCCCGTCCGGCGGGCGCCAACGCTGGCAAGTTCGAGGCCTTGTCGCTGGCCGACCTGGCCGCCAAGGCCGAATCCACCGGCGGTCCGATCACCGCGGCGGTCTCGCTGAATGCCACCGGGCATATGGGCGCTGCCGGCGCCCATATGGTTGATGTCGAGGTCGATCCGGAGACCGGCCATGTGACGGTGCTGCGCTATACCGCCAGCCAGGATGTCGGCCGCGCCATCCACCCGGCCTATGTGGAAGGGCAGATCCAGGGCGGCGTCGTCCAGGGTATCGGCTGGGCGCTGAACGAGGAATACGTCTACACCAAAGACGGCCGCATGGATAATGCAGGCTTCCTCGACTACCGTATGCCGGTCGCCTCCGACTTGCCGGCGATCGATCCGGTTCTGGTGGAAATCCCGAACCCGAAACACCCCTATGGTGTGAAAGGCGTCGGTGAAACCCCGCTGGTGCCGCCGCTCGCCGCGGTTGCCAATGCGGTTGCGCACGCCATCGGCAAGCGCCTGTACGAACTGCCGATGTCGCCGCCGCGCATCCTGGCCGCGCTCGACGAGTAGGCCTGACGGCATACCGATGACACGGAAACGCCCGGTCCGCGGCTGGACCGGGCGTTTTCGGTTGATGGGCCGGGCGGAGGCGGGGCTCTAATCGTCTTCCCGCGGCCCCAGTTTCACGCCGGCGGCCTTCTCGTACATGGTTACGGTGATGGAGCTGTCCTTCTTGTTCAGCCCAAGGCCGCGCGCCCATTGAAAGACCTGGCGGGTGGTGTTGGCCAGGAACAGCGGCACGCCGAGCGCGTTGGCGAAGTCGGTCTGGAGGGTTTGGTCCTTCCAGGTGATGTCGACGGTGCCGCCCGGCTCGAAATCGCCGGAAAGATAGCGGGGCGCCCGCATCTCGAACGCGACCGAGTGGCCGGTGGACTGGCGGATCACGTCCACCATCGCCTGTGGATCGAGGCCCGCCTTGGCGCCCAGCACCATGGCCTCGGCCACCGCGACGGTGCCGACCTGGATCAGCATGTTGTTGACCAGCTTCATCGCCAGGCCCTGTCCCACCTCGCCCATGTGGAACACCTGGCGGGCGCAGCTGTCGAGCAGCGGCTTGACGCGCTCCACCACCGCCGCATCGCCGCCGCAGATGATGGAGAGGTCGCCGCTCTCCGCCCGCTCCTGACCGCCGGAGACCGGCGCGTCGATCAGGTCGATGCCGCGGGCCTTCAGCTCCGCGTGCCAACGCTTGACCGCCAGCGGATCGATGGTGGCCATCGACAGGATGACGTCACCCGGCTGCGCCGCTGACTGGAAACCCTCCGCGCCCATAATCACATCTTCGGACTGGGCCGTGGTCTCGACCATGCTGATCAGGGTGGAGGCCTGTTTGGCGACATCTGCGGGGCTGGAGGCGGCGTAGGCGCCGAGGCTGGCGAAATGCTGCACACGGGCGGGGTTCTTGTCGTAGACGACGAGATGGGCGCCCCCTTTCAGCAGGTTGGCGGCGATGCCGCCGCCCATGACACCGACGCCGACAATGCCGAGGGTATCCTTGCGCTCTGGCATGCTCATAGCTGGCCACCGTTCACATCAATGGTGACGCCGGTGACGAAATCGGCGTCGGACGAAGCGAGAAAGGCGATGACCTTGGCCTGGTCCTCCGCCACGGCAACGCGCCCCAAGGGAAAGCGCTTCAACTCGTTGGTGCGGTCTTCCTGCGTGCGCTTCTCCCAATGGGGGGTGATGCGCTCGGTCAGCGTCAGGCTGGGGGCGATGGCGTTGATGCAGATGCCGTGTGGGCCGAGTTCGAACGAGAGCCGGCGCACCATGGCGATGATCCCGCCCTTGGCGACCGCATAGGGCGAGGACGACTCGAAACTGGTGCCACGCCCGGCGATGGAGGCGAGATTGACAATCTTGCCGTGCTGGTTCCGCTTCATATGCGGCACCACCGCATTGGTGAACAGGAAGGTGGCGGTCAGATTGAAATCGAGGATCTTCTGCCAGTCGCCCAAAGGCATCTGGTCGATATCGACGTTCGGCTTTGGGATGATGGTGGAGCCGCCGACGGCATTCACCAGGATATCGATCCGGTCGTGGGCGTCGATCGCCTCCTGCACGCATTGGCGGGCCTGGGCCTCGTCCATGGCGTCGATGCATTGGGGAACGACCCTGCCCGGCAGATTGCCGAGGGAGGCCACCAGAGTGTCGAGCCGGTCCTGCTGGTTTTCCACCGCGATGACGGTCGCACCCTCGCGCACCATGATCTCCGTCGTCGCCTTGCCGATACCGGCGCCGGCGGCGGTGATGAGGGCGATTTTGTTTTCGAAACGCATTGGCCTCAGCCTCCCATCTGCTGGCGGAGCGCCGCCATGATTTTCAACGAGTTCTCGTGGTCGCCGGCGAAGCGGATGCAAATATGGCTCGCCCCCTGGTCGACATAGGATTTGACAAAGGCCGCAGCTTCCGCTGCCGGGCCGCCAAAGCTGGCCATGCGCCGGCGCAGGATATGGCCGGGGACGCCGTAATAGGCCTCCAGAAACTTGTCGATGCGGGCAATGCCCGCCTCGTGGCTGTCGTCGATGGCAAGGGTGAGGTAGACCGCGAAGGTCAGGTCGCCCGCCGCCCGGCCTTCGGCCTTGGCATGCCGCTGGACCTCCGCCCATTGCTGGCCGCACTCGTCGGCGCCGGGGCCGGTCGGGAACCAGCCGTCGAAGTGTCTGGCGGCGCGCCTCAGGGCGTTGGGGTGGGAGCCGCCGATCCAGACCGGCGGGCCGCCCTTCTGCGCCGGGACCGGGCCGATCTGCTGGCCGGAGAGCTGCCAGCGTCCGTCCCAATCGACCTTGTCGCCGGTCCAGAGCGCGCGGCAGAGTTGTAGCCCCTCGATCATGCGGCCAATGCGCTTGTCGAACGGCACGCCGGCGCTCTCGAACTCGGCGCGGATGTTGGGGACATCGCCGGCAATGCCATAGCCGAGGATCACCCGCCCGTCGCTCGCCTGGTCGAGGGTGGAAACGATGTGGGCGAGCAGTACCGGGTTGCGCAGCGCGGGCAACAGGACGGCAGTGCCAAGCTTGACGCGGCGGGTGCGGCCGGCGATGGCGGCCAGCAGGGTCAGCGGCTCGTGACGGGGCCGGGCGGTCAGCGAATCGCCGATCCAGACCGAGTCGTAGCCGAGGTCTTCGGCCTGTTCGGCGAGGTTCAGCAGGGGAGCGGCCTCGGGCCGGCCTTCCATGATCGCCTCGCGCGTGGGGATGAGATAGCCGATTTGGGCGGGCATTCTGGGGCGTATCCTCCGGCGTGTTGATTGGTTGGCGGGCATTGTCGCCCC
>Ga0206129_10000640_pt1 | contig 52608 bp, 67 predicted proteins | sample Helgoland_Spring_8_FD_148616 | JGI IMG/M metagenome (GOLD analysis project Ga0206129, IMG submission 148616) | Pelagic subsurface seawater microbial communities from Kabeltonne, Helgoland, North Sea - Helgoland_Spring_Bloom_20160502_2 | ecosystem: Environmental > Aquatic > Marine > Epipelagic ...
CGTTTTGTCGATAAACTACAGCCACGGACTAAAGAATATCAGCTACTTGGGAGTCATTGGTCTTTTCAATTAATTTATCAATTGCCTTCCGTTTTATTTCAGAGATTCTAACACCCTTCTTTTTATAAGATCCTTCGATACCTAATATGGCACATATTTCTACAGCATCGTGCTTGTCACAATCAAGACCAAAACTTAGTCTTATTACATCTTGTTCACGCTCTGTTAAATGCTTTTTTAGTAAGGCAAGTATGTACTCATTCATAAGATCCACATTGTACTCAGTAGAGTCATCTTCTATCTCAATTACTGATCCGCTATCATCATCACTATTCATTGTAAAATCACCTAAATACATCGACTTAGATTTGCTTAGCAAATTATTAATTGCAGGATTGTTAGAGCTTTTGCGCACTTCATTGATCTTCCACTCAGGAATTTTAATATCTCCCATGTTATGATTAATGTAGCGCCTAATCGTGCCCTTAATTCGCTTTGATAGGAAACTCTTAATAGTTTGTTCTATGTTGTTAGAACTGTTTAAAACTTCCCAGTCAATCTTATCTACAGCTTTTATTAAGCCAATGTGACCTGCTTGTATCAGATCGTTAATTGATAGCACTCCTATGGCTTGATGTGATGTTGCAAATTTACGTGCAAGGTTTTCCGTTAAGGGCATGAACTTAGTTATAAGTTGGTCTCGAGTATATTCGTCAAAGAATACACCGGGTAAATTATTTAACGTTTCTTTAAGATCTTTTTGGTATCTTACATAGTTGTCGATATTATATTTTTTCATTGTTTATTTTTTTGTATGCTTCTGTCATAGCTTGATGATTAGAGTAGTACTTATTTTGAATCTTAAGCATCCACTCATTAAATTTATCTACTTCTTTAATTGGCTCGTCGGGTTTATTCATAAATGTATAGCATTATTTGAAAGTATTATCTTTTGTTGATCGTAATTGGTCTGCATTCTTGTATGGACAGTGCTTGCAACCATTATCACAACAATATCCTCTTTTAATATGATACGCTTCAGTGAAGCATCGATAACCTTCTTCTGTTATGTAATAATCTTTTTCTTCCATAATTTATTTTTTAAACTTTAGCATAATACCATGCGAGTTTGTCGTAAAAACGTGTGATTATATACGTATACTGAAACACTTTAAATTTTAGTTTAATCTTTTATTTTTAACTAAAAATAATAACTTGTAGTTTAAGCATCCTATATGTCACGGCCTGGGTTATTTTTATTTGTTAACGACTGGATCTGTTTAAAAACATTAGCAGCTCTAGTATAGTCTTCTTGCTTCTCGTAATGCAATAGTAACATTTGCAGCTCTGCTATTTGTTCTTCATTACTTGGTAAGCTATCAACAAATTCTTCGTTGAAGGCTATTGTATCCGCTTCTATTTTGGCAAATATTCTATTCGATATCATATCTGCGATCTTCTCCATTTCTTCTTCTGTCATACTTTAATTTAAGTTAGTTAACTGGTATTCACCAGATAGTATTTTATCTCGGGTTAAATCGACACCTTCTCCTAAGAAATCACGCCTGTACTCAGCTGTGGTTTTAGAATAGTCCCATGTGTTCTCGTCAAGTTGTACCTTGCCATTGTGATCACGGAAAGCAACCGTACTGTTGTAACTTTGAAAGTACGTGCCATCAGACGTGTATAGCAAGAATTGATTAGGGGCAGGATTGCCACCCCTAGTTGTCATCTGTCTTACTCTAGGCTTCATCTTCATCTTCTATTATGTTAAACAAATCTTCTAGCTTAGAATAGATCTCATCACCTATATCGTGTGTATGATTGAACTCGATGTTTTCTAATGATATTCTATTATCATAATCTAAGTTAAACTCGTAGTCATAGGCATTGCAATCAGTAAAATCTATATTGCCAATAGCTTCTTCAACAGCCTCGCTTAGTTCGTCTAAGAATTTTTTAGTTACTTTAGGTCTGTCTACAACTGCAAGCCGTTGCTCAGCATCCGCTAGATCTTTCTGTAGCATTTCAGCATCGTTATTAAACGTTGTAATAGCTGCCGTTAATTCTTTTACTTTTCTTTGTAATTCTTCTTTAGTCATTTCCATATTATATTTATTTAGTTATTATTCAATTGTATTATCTATTAGTGATCGTGTTTAGTCTGTAAGTTTAAATTCAAACTTCATTCGTATGTGTTTACTTACAAAGCTACCGACTGAATGTGCAGTCTGTAATCCACGCCATACGTGGGTTGGTACATCAAAGTAAGTGTAAGTCGCACCGCGATTAAACATTACCATTAGTTCTTCTTCTCGGTGTTTATACTGTGCATAGACTACCGCTTCTGATTCTACGATCAGGATCTCTTTAGTTACTTTACTCATATTAGTATTTATATTTAATATCACTTACTTCTCGTACTATTATTTCGTGTGAATGATCGCAATACATTATTGCCCATTGTCTAGCTTCGTCTAGTGTTTTTGCTAGTATGAATGTAACTTCATCTGCATTGTAGATCATGAATTTACTCATCGAGTTTTATTTTTACATAGGTTAATCCGTCATATCCGGATGCACTCCATTGAAATAATTGGTTTGGTGTTAAGTTGCATGCTAGCGATTCTAATTCTTCGATAGGCATAAGGTCAATTTGCTTTGCAGTCATAGTTATTTAGTTTAATATTAGTAACCGCAAGGAGATTCGAACTCCTTCACCCGTCAGTGGCGTTCCTTTCGCGGTTATCAGCTATTACGTGATCATGAATCGTATCTTTCGCCTAGTAGTTATCTTCCATCTAACAACGGACTTGCACCGTGCCGGGAGTTAATTAAATTCCCGCTCGTGATACTACTTAGTAGTTATTTTCCTGTATATGCTAGGTATACCTAGATTTACCTCAGGATCGGACTTGCACCGTGCCGACGGCTAATTACGCCGCCGCTCGTAATACTACTTATTTTAGTTTTTTATACCACATTTTAAACAGTCTGCCAATAGTAGGCCACATAAAGTAAAATGGTAGTACAACGTTTAGTAATAACTTTTTCTTAGTGGTTATACACATATCATCCCAATCGTCGTGGTATATCGCATTTATATCAACCATTATAGCGGATATTAAAATAGTCCAGTTAACAATATATAGTGCTTTTATAAAAAATATTATCATAGTTTTTTAGGTTTTAGGTTAGTCAAACTGATCCGTTGAAGTGTATAGCATTTCAACTTTAGGGTTAGCGCAATGTGCTTTTTCATTTACATAGTAATTACGATAAGCAGCTACGGAATCGCCTGAAACTTTATACTCGTCTGGCATACATTGAGGCATTTCAGTCAAGCCGGTATTAAAGATCGGACCAGGTGTTTGAGACAGTATGTTCTCGCACTTGATTATAGTCAGGTGTTTTTTACCGTAGCGCTTAGTATATTCATTGCCAAGAGCTAACATGTGGAAGTATAGCCATGCGTAGTTTTGTACAGATTGTCTCGTCCACACAGCACTCGGATGGTTTTTGTGTGTTAGTTTGTAGGGGACATCTATCTCACTATCTAGCATGTGATGAGCTGAACACAGTAGCTGTGCTGACTCAAGTATCATCTTGACAACGTGTTTATTGTATTGTTTTTGTGCAGCGATAACTGGATCGCTATGTAAATAAAATATATTCATAGTTATTAGATTTTGTATTCAGTTATATTATCATTAGGTAGACGTAATTAGTCTGCAACTGGTATTACTTTGTTAGCTACATTGTCATATATTGCTAATTGTTTGTTAAATTTAGCTATTTTCATCGCTTTTTTGAGATCGCTTACACTTAAGCCGTAGTCAAGAAAGTATATATCGTCTTCACTTAGCCAACCACCTAGTAATTCGTGATCACTGTTGAATGCCTCGTCTACTATTTGCCATGTATTTTTTGAAAATAGCGATGGATTTGCAGTTTTAAGTACATTTTGTGTGCTTACAGTGTAGCGCTCTAGTCTTGTGCGGTTTATATTGTGAGTGAAATCTGCTTTTGCATTAATTTTGTTAACAACATCTTGTTGCGGTGATATTTCAATTATTCTTCCCATAGTACATTTTTTTAACTACATTGTTATAAACGTATTGTCGGCGATCCGTCCACTCGTCGCCCTCGCAATCGCCTATTATAGTGTTGCCCTCCATCTGCCAGTCGATTGTGTTAAGTATGTGATCTTCTAGGTAAAATAGTATGCGGTCAACGACCTCATCTAGTTCGTTATTTAATTCGAGTTCAGGTTTCATAAGTTAATTGCGTATAGCATACGCGGCAGCAGCAGCGCATTGAGTTAATATTTTTTTCAGTTTTCTCATAGTTATGCTTTTATGTAGGTTAAACCTTTGTAGTTGAACCAGTTAGATATTCCTTCTTTTTCTCCGTCGTCAGAGACTTTAAAGCCGAAGCTTGGTGGTAATGCACCTACAGTGTAAGGTCGGTACTTAACGCCGTCTAGTGTGATAGTTCGGTTTTGTCGGTTGTATTTGAATGACTTCATATTATTCTTCGTTTTTATAGTGTTCAATTATTCCTGCTATTTCGTAATCCATATTCACTAGCTCGTCTGCTAGTCTTATCAGTTTCTTAAATCCGTTCAGCTCGTAGCTGCTGAAGTCATAGACATCATCGTTTTCGATCGCTCTCACGCAATCTTGTAGGTCTTGTGCAGTGTTTTCAAACCTGCAGTAGCTCATATTTCCCATGTTATTTGGTTTTTAGTTGTTCGCGTATAGCAAGTAACGCTAGCTTGTAGCCATACTGCTTTGACATTTGCATTAATAAAAAATCGTTGCTTCCTTGGTTAGCGTCGGTAAATCGATCTAGGTAATCTTCGTCAGGTGTAGCTACAATGCCACGGCCTAATTTTGCTAATTCTACTTCGATAAAGGTGTTTACATTTTTCATAGTTATATATTTAATAGTTTACATCAGTTCCTGGATATTCTTTTACAATTCGTTTTGCAACTTCTTCTTCTATCTGGCGTATTATGTCAGCTTCCCAGGTTACGAAGGAGTTACCGTATAGTTGAGTGTATAATTCTTTGAACCCTACGTACTTGCATCGCTTGTTGTTAACATAGAACTCAAGTTCCGTGTCATTTATATCCGCTCCCCAATCCGTTTTTACAGCGGAATATAGGAATGAGTGGGTTGTGGCGTTCACAGTAAATATACCGAGGTCGATATAGCTGTGGTGCATAAGGTTTGTACTTTTATTTACTTCGGCAATTTTTACTTTGTATTTCATAGTTATTAGTATTTAGTGTTAATTCCTTCAGCGAAGGATTTGTTAGTTAATTCAGTGCACATAGTGTATAGATCACAGCGTAGTAGTACTTGATCGCTATCCGGTAATAATTCGTTAATTCGCTTGAAAGAACGTTGTAATGGCGATAATTCTTTAGTCATAGTTATATATTTTTAGTTACATTTATATTATCTTTTGCAGTGCGTATTTCGTCTGCAAGGCTCCGCATGTTCGTCACGAGACGAGATCGCAGAGTGGTATGCCCACATACAACTGTTTATAAAGCAGTGCTCGGGTACATTTTTTTGCTCGTAAGCGAAGGTGTATAGCATTTGCTTATAAAACGCTGTTAAACCTTTATCACTTACACACCACGATTTCTTAAAGCACTCGTACTCATCGCCTTGCATAAAGTTTAATCCCATTACTTTTCCGTCGCGGTCATACTCTATGTACATCCATCTGTCGTTGTCATCGCACCATTGGTGCACTACTCTATCTAGTTCTTGCATAATTATTATATTTTAGTCGTTAGTTATTGTGATTAAATTCCAGTTTTTAGAGCCAAGGCGGCTTAGGTGAGAACACCCTTTTTCAATGCAGAATACTTCTCTGCCCGCGTCGTTAGTTATAAGAAATCCACTGCCAGCATCGCGAAGCGTAACTTCGTACAGTTTAGTGGGTGTTATATTGGGTGTACCGCTAGCAGTAGTGAAAGCATAGGTTATTTCGATCGGTTTCTCGTCGGGTATTTGGTTGAATAGTTCGTGACGTATATCCTCCATCAGCTCTACGTCGGAGTTGTCCATGTTAAAGTCGTTAGTCTCGGCTTCGTGGTCAAGTATATCACCCAACAAATCGTGTAGTCGGTGGAATTGTTTTACTGGTAATTTTAGTTTTGCAGTTTGCATAGTATATATTGTTTATTAGTTACATTGTTATTATCTATCGGTGGACGTATTTGGTCTGCAAACGTCATCTACTCGCATATCGTTGCTTGCATTGATCGCTTCATAGTAAGGTGATAACATCCACTCTATTTTAGCTAGATCATGACCCACGTCCCGTAGCATTTTACGGTAATCGTTAGGGTTTTCGCGTATAGCAACCGCATATTTGTACGTTGCTTTGTCGTTGTAGTCGAGCACCCATAGGTACATAGTTTCTTTATTTTCCATAGTTTTATAGTATTATAGGTTAAACATTTCTTTTAGCGATTTAACAGCGTCTTTGCGTTTAAGGTTAATATTTTCCTCTTCGTGGGTGTCTAGTTCACCTACAAGATCGTCTAGATGTTCGTACATGTGGTCGAGTGCAACCGCTAGTACGTTGTGTTCCGTATTCGTTAGTGTAGTTTGACCTATATGTACTTTCAGTTTATTTTGTTCGATAAATTTGTGTAATACTTCATTTATATTACCGAGTGCACGGTCGATTTCGAAAGATTGTTCAGGTGAAATATCACCGCTATCGAGATCGAAGTCTTCGCATATTCCGCTCCAATCGATTTCTACATATTCTTCAGTTAAATTCTTCATAGTTATATATATTTTTTTAATTCTTTTCTTACTTTAATTACATCTTCGTCTGATATTTCTTCGTCTAGAAAGCAATTTTCACGTTGTAGGTACACATCGTATACTATATCGTGAAATCCCTCCCACATTAGGTCGTCCATGCGGTCCGCTATTTCTTTTATTTCTTCGTCAGTTAGTTTCATAGTTACTTAGTTTTCTACGTTAATAATGGTCCAATCTCTACCGTTTAGGAAAGCACAGTTCTTGAAGAGACAATAGATTACTTCACCGTCTTCGACTTCTAATTTGAAACCGTGCTTACTCGTTTTTTCTGTTATTTTATATAGTTTACCCGCTTGTATACTAGGGTTTGACGATCGGCCGGTTACAGCGTAATCAGTGTAGGTTTTTTCGTCAGGTATTTGGTTGAATAATTCAATCCGTATATCCTCTAAGAATTCGATGTCATTACTCTCCATATTGAAAACGTTAATCTCGGCCTCATAGTCAATTAGATCACCTAATAAATCGTATAGTCGGTGGAATTGTTTTACTGGTAATTCTAGTTCTGCTTTTTGCATAGTATTTATATATTTATTAGTTATTATTAGTTAAGTACAGTTCTTTCGGAGGATTTACATCGTTACCTATTTGGTCGTCGATAAAATTTACCCAAGCATCGTGGTCTTCGAATAGTGGTTCTAGTATAGAATAGTGATTTTCTAGGTCCACTACATTATTAAAATAAATTCGGTTATTAAATGGTTTTTTCATATTATATAGTTATTATTTGTATTCACATTTATTATCAAAAGGTAATCGTAATTAGTCTGCAACCGTGACAACCATTACCGTAGCCACTTACAAACACTTAATACCACTTACCCACTAAAATAATCCCATATTTACTGTAGCTTTCACCCCAAAACAGGTAATTATATTAATTTAATTAAATACTAGTTCTTTAAGTGTACTTTTATTACCATGAGTAAATTAGTACTCTAGTCTAATAGATAGTCTCTGACTACTCTACACTAGTATTACTTAACTAAAGCTTAGTTATCTAAGTTAGCTCAGTGGGGTCCATTTCTTCAACATCGACCTAAAATTCTTTTAAGTAAAACCTTATTAACTCTGACATCGTGAACTTTTTCCTCCACTGTGTTGTCTGTTCTATATAGGTATCTTCACCGATCATTTCTACATTACCGTCTTCGATCCAATTTATCACCATTCCTACATCGACCATATCCGTTATCTCTTCGTGAGTCAGGTGGTCATATTCCTGTATTAGATCGGTGTAAATTTCTTCCCTTAATTCTTCAGTAGTTAGTGTCATATTAGTGTGTTTTTGTATTCACATATATTATCTTTAGGTGAGCGTAATCTGTCTGCAAGGTGACACTGCTTCTACCGTGCTATACGCGTTGCTATACACCGCTATGACCGCCCGCTGAGGACGGAACATACCTATGCTATACACACGCTGAGGTGTGGTTTTTTTAGTTAGTATTCGTTTTCATCTTCGTCGTCAAATACGGCGTGCTCTAGACACGATCCGCATAGTTCGTCGCTTAAATAGCTTGGCTCTGAGCCACAACAGTTACTCCACATAATTATTCTATTAAGTTATTATTAATTGCATACTCTAGATTATCTAGTGCTTTTTGTATATCGTCAGCGATCGGCTCACATCCGTGATAGCTTAGACTTCGTTGACATAGTTCTAACATTTCTTTCGTTTCAGTATAGTTCATATTATTTAGTTTTAGTTACATTATTATTATCTATTAGTACTCGTAATTCGTCTGCATTTGGCCGAAGCCTAAGCCTGACTAAGTCAGACTTGCTTCAGAATCCTGGAATTCTTTTGACGTCTCGTCAATTTCCAGTTCTTCGATCGTAGCCAAGTGCCTCACATTCGTCGGCAAGTTAGTGCTTTGAGACCAGTACTTTCGCTTAAGCCAGCAAGCTTGGAACTTCAGTTTCGGAAGCATTGCTTCGAGTATCACGTCGTGATTGTAAGTCACTCTTTGATTTTTGTTGTTCACAAAAGTTATTATTTGATTTCGATTCATCCAGCTTTCTCGGACTACGAAGTTCTTTCGCTCGATCGGCGGGAAGATTTTAGCTTTATCTTCGTTGGACATTGATTTCAGTGCATTCTGTAAAATTTCATTTGAATTTTGCATAGTTATTAGAATTTAATTATTAATTATTATTATTAGTATTCAATTATATTATCGATTTATAGACGTGATTAGTCTGCAACTTTGTATTATTAAATAATTTCTTAATTTATTTTTATTTTATTATTTATATTAATTACTTACTTACAACTATATTATCTAAAAGTGAACGTAGTTTGTCTGCAAAAATGGGGGGTGACAAAATGACATGACATAACGTCGCATGCTATACGCGTTGCTATACACGCCTCCGGCGTTGCCGCTGTGACCCACAGCCACGTCAGCTGCTAGTTTCCTTATAGGGATCGGGGTCAGGCATTGGCGCCGCGAGGTCGTGATCTTAGTTCCTTAGTGCATACCCAGCTCCTCGAGCCAGGTCAGCAAGTATCCTCTTGAATGCTTTCATTTTAGTATGGTATTTATAGTGTTCATAATCTGTACTGGGTTCAGTCCTGGGTAGTGGTCCTTCATCTGGCTTGCTACCTCGCCAGGCATTAGTAGCCCCATGGCGTAGGCTTGGATAATCTGTTCTGGTGTTCTCATCTGTTTGGTTTTAGATTAGTATATGTTTGGATCTTTCTTAGCTCCCGCCAGATAGTTAGCCATCATCAGGCTGTCGATCTTGTGGCCGTCGATAGGTTGTATACCTTTCTTGTAGTCGGCTTCACTTCGGTTCTTCTGGTAGAACTTTATCAGTTCATTGATTGTGTTGTGATCTTGTAAGGACATAGTTATATGGATTTTAGTTTATACTTTATTATTTCTCGGTCGAGTATCTTAGTCACTGTTTCGATGTCACTGTTGTCTACGATCAGTCCGCCGTATGTTATATGGACTGGTCTGTTCAGTTTATTACTGTTTGTGATCTGGTTGATAGTCTTGTAGACTGTGTTGAATAGAATCTTTGTCATAGTTATTATATTTAGTTACTTACATTTATATTATCTTAGAGTAGACGTGGTTTGTCTGCAATGGATCCGCCTTGGCATCAAGGACCGGCTGAGGTTATCTCAGACATCGGTAGATAAGGTCTTTAATATCTTGGATTTTCATTTCTAAAGCGGGATCTAAATTTTTCATCTTATATTTATTTTAATTATTATTATCTTACAACTATATTATCTATGGATCAACGTAAACCGTCTGCGAAGGATCCGCCCTGGTGTCAAGGACAGGCTGAGGTTAATCATCCCAGTTACATCTTAGGAAGGTTGCTATCAAAGCCATTGGTATTGCGATCAAGAATATTATCATAGTTATTATTATTTATTATTATTATTATCTTACAACTATATTATCTATAAGACAACGTGATCCGTCTGCAAGCCGACCTCTATGCTATACGCGTTGCTATACGCACGCTGTGCGCAAGCACCTTAGCTAAGGCCTAGTTAGTAGTCCTAAACCCTGGGCGTAAAACCGCAGCTAAAGGTAAACCCTTAACCCCAATCCCTAAAACCCAAAGGGGGGTGGGTCAAATCAAATCCATTTCCGTAATCAAAATGGTTTTTCAATTTACTATATAGCCCTATACCCCTAATTATGTAATAAAGTTTTTTTTCGGGCGTAGCTTTTTAGAAAACTGGGTAATTATATTAGTCATAGTGCTAAATTTTATTTGAATGGCTAGTAAACAAAAATTATCGCCTGCGGCGAGGAAGCGTAAAGCTGCCCGGGACCTAGCTTTTGCTAAGACGCCGGCACGTAGAGCTAAAAAAGCCCATGCGCAGAGGGAAAGACGCAAGGCGAAGAGGAAAGGTGTCAATGTTAAAGGTAAAGATTGGGATCACAAGGACGGAAGATGGGAAAGTGTTGCTAGAAACCGCGCAAATGATGGAAAAGGGACTAAAAGCGAGGGCAAAAAGAGGTACAAGGTACCAAAACGTAAAACAAAAAAGAAAAAATAGAATATGTCTAGAATAATATCTTACCCGTATGATAATGATATCAAGGATGGAGACGCGTGGATAGGATCGGAGGCATCTACTGGGAAGACAAGGCAGTATACAGCTCAAGCGGTAGCAGATTACCTTAATGTAAACGGTAAGATATCTATTGGCACGGCAATGATCTATGAGTATGTATCAACGTCTTTAGCGGGTACAGGTACTATGGCTTTACAGGCCGGTGGAGGAGCTACGCCGTTCGCTAATGTGACGTCGTTGACGTTAAGTACTAATGACAGGAGTGGTTCTAATACAACTGCGTTTGTAAACTACTTAGTTGGCTCTGACATACTTATAAATGAGCAAAAAAATTTATTGGCCTTCGGCCATTATACTGTCGAATCGTACACAGCGGTGTCTGCAGACTACTATACTATAGAGGTATCATTTAACGGGGGACAGGGCAACTTGACTCCTACAGTAATTTATAACCTCGATAATTTTTTACTTGCATCGGATGCGGTGGGGGATTTAAACTTTACATTTACGCAAAATACTGCGTCGGCCTCATGGGATATAGCACATAACCTTGGGAAATTCCCTTCGGTATCAGTAATAGACTCTGCAGGTACCAACGTAATAGGCGAAGTGGATTACGGAGACAACAATAACTTAAGAATAAACTTTACCGCGGCTTTTGCTGGGGTCGCATACCTAAACTAAAACAAATAAATAAACAAACAACATGGCAGTAAAATTTTTAAACAACATTGACTTAACCCAGAATGAGTTGCAGAATGCAGCTATTCAAAATTTAGGGTCGGCACCGATTGCCCCTGTTTCAGGTCAAATATACTTTGACACAAACCTAGATAAGCTTAGGGTCTGGAGTGGAAGCGCCTGGCTAACTATGCCAGATGGTACTGGAGCAAACGATTTCTTAGATGGATTATCATTTAATACAGGCACGGGTGTTTTAACAGCTAGTGTATCAAATCAATCCGATGTAACAGTTGATCTAGATGGTAGATACGCTTTAACGGCTTCTATACCAACTGTGGGCGATGGAACACTAACAGTGCAAGGAACAGGTGTTCTTGGAGGAACTGGAACTTTTACAGCGAATCAAGCGGGCAACACCACTATATCGGTAACACACGATAATGTATCTAGAACAGACACAACTTCTTCTTTAAGTAGTAATACATTTCCTGTAGTTGATTCTGTAACATCTAGTGCACAAGGGCATATTACTGCGGTTAACATAAAAACAGTAACTGTACCTGCGGGAACAGATACTACATACGAGTTATTTGGAGTAGGTTCTACGAACGGAACAGCCGGTGTACAACTTGACGGTTCTGACGGAACTCTTGACAATGTATTAATCGTTGGAGCAGGAACATCTTCTGTGACAAGATCGGGTAATACATTAACGGTAACATCGAATGACCAATTTGACGGTACAGTAACCTCTGTAACAGCAGGAACTGGTATGACGCAAAGTGGTACTTCAACCGTTAACCCTACCTTAAATGTAATAGGTGGTGATGGTATTACAGCTAACGCAAACGACATTCAAGTAGATAACACGGTTGTTAGAACAACAAACAATCAAACTATAGCGGGTACTAAAACCTTTACTAGTAATGTAGTAATACCTGTTACTCCAACTATTAACGCTCATGCAGCTTCAAAGCAATATGTAGACCAATCAAATGTTGGTCAATCAATATTCCAAGGAGGCTACAACGCAGCAACTAACACACCTGATTTAGATACTTCACCTTCTACTGCTATTAAAAATGGTTGGTTCTGGGCAGTAACAGATACAGGTGATTTCTTTTCTGAAGAAGTCCAGCCTGGAGATTTAATATATGCTAACCAAGACAATCCTGGTGCAACATTTGCCAATTGGACAGTTGTTCAATCTGGACAAGACATTGCAGGTCAAGGAGCTTCTGACGGAGCAACAACTAAAGGTATTGCAGGTTTCAACTCTGCTCACTTTAATGTAACCACTAACGGATTTGTTTCATCTGATATATATGGTGGAGGTTCTTCATTAGGTATTGTGCCTTCTGGGGGTGCAGCTGGAACGTTCCTTAACGGAGCTGGAAACTGGGCTACACCTGCAGGTACTTACTCATTACCAGAAGCAACTGCTACAGTGCGAGGTGGTATTGAATTATTCAGTAACACGGACCAATCAGTAGCAGCTAACTCGATAAGCTCTACCGCAGGAAGAACGTATGGTAGTCAGTTAAACTCGGCTGGACAATTAGTAGTTAATGTTCCATGGGAAAACACTGAGTATAATGCGATGTCAGCTACCGTACTTGGTCTAGGTAAATTGTTTTCGAACACGACACAAACTGTCGCTGGTAACACAGTATCTGCTACAGCTTCTAGAACATACGGTGTTCAAAAGAATGCTAGTAATCAACTGGTGGTTAACGTGCCGTGGACAGATAGTGTACCTCAAGTAGATTCCGTTGACGCTAGCACTGATAACAACCTCTTAGGTATAAGAGTATCTCCAACTACTGGAAGCGTGGAAGTTGGTCTAGATATAAATAATCTTGCAGGTGTGCAATCTTTAGCTGATGCAGATACACTACCTATATATGACGCAGGTACAAACAAGAAAGTTACAGTAGCGAATCTATCAACGGCTGTTCTAGAGAGAACATCGTTTACTAACACCAATCCTGCGGGCACATCTTATACGATAACGGCAGCTACGCACGGTTTAGGCACGAATGGTAATAGAATTATGGTTGAGCTAATCGACGAAGCTACTGGAGCAACTGTTTACACGGATGTTAGCCGCAGCAAAACTACAGGGTTAATTACCTTTACTTTTGCAGCTTCACAGACAGCTGGAGCATACAGAGCCTTACTAACGAAGGTAAGCGCATAATCTAATACAAAACATGGCAATTAAATTTTTAAATGATATTGATGTTGAAGGTGGAGCTAGGGTCGCAGATGACCCTGGCGCTGCTTCAGCAAGCAAGGTAGGCACTCTGCGTTATAGAGTGGTTGCCACGAGAAGTTATGTTGACATGTGCATGCAAACAGGTGCATCAACTTACAGTTGGGTTAACATAGTGCAAAACTCTTGGGCATAATATGGGAAAAGAATATATAACAGACTCTATAGTAATATTAGAAAGCATTATTGACGGAGACGGGGAAACCGGTACTGGAGGGCAGTTATTAAGCTCTACAGGATCAGGTATTTTATGGGTGGATGACAATTCAGTTAAGCCATACACAAAAACAAAGTTAACTGCAAATACAGCTATTAACAACTCAGCCTTGTTGAGTGTATTTAGTGTTATCAACACAAGTCCAGTACAAAATTCTGGGTTTACTTTTACATCTAGTAGAGTTATACCTCCATCAGCTGGAGTGTACGCTGTGGATGTAATGGCGTATTACACCTCTGCTACCGCTAGGGTTAGTGTAGGAATGCAGGTTGCTGTTAACAACACTTTTACAGGGGAAGAAGCAGCTATGGGTTATATCAGAGCCTCTTCAGGACACAATCAATCTAGTTTAACTTGGTCTTCTATTGTAGAAGTACCAACAGGTGGATATATATCAATAGGGTTTGTAAGACTAGGGCAGGCAGGAACTTGTACGCTAGATGCGGCAAAGAGTGCAGTATCAGTTTATAAGATAAGCTAATGGGAAAAGAATATATAACAGACATTATAAGGGTGGAGGATACTTTGGGTGACTACAATGGTAATCCCGGAACAGCAGGACAATTACTTGAACGAAGGTCCGGCGACTTAAGTTCGCAGTGGACTTCTCGCTCCTCACCTGTATATTTAAAAACAAAGCTTGTAAATACAACTATAGTAAATGTCACTAGCTTTGGTGCAACTGCTTGCCTGAATACTACACCGGAATTTTCAAGTGGTGGAATAAGCGTTACAAGCAGTAGCGCTATAACTATTACAGATGGAGGAATATATAAGGTAACAGCTATGGTTCAATCAGACTCGAGCAGGTTAAGGGGTAACTTAACTATGACGGTAGGTGTTGATGGAGTTTTTAATCAAGCGGTAGCAGGTATGGCTTATGTTAGAAATAGCAACGGAACAGATGAGGCAAGTACTACTTGGACAGGAATAATTTTTATTGGTTCAAACTCTGTACTAAATTTGGCGTTTTTAAACACAACAAACACAAGCCTTACTAGCGTTATAACAGGTGCAAAAAGCTCAGTAACTTTGCATAAAATAGCTGCTGGATCAGTATAAATCAAATTAAATGTCTAGAAAGAAAGGCAGAAGAAAAAGAAAAAAAAGAAAAAAATTAAAACAAAAAGATATGGTAACTTATAATTGGGATTGCAGAAGGGTAGAGGCTTATCCGGAATTCGAATCAGATGGGGTAGTTTATCCTGACGTAGTGTTTTGGGTAACATGGCTTGTTACAGGTGTTTCAGATGTTTTAGACCCTGAAGGGAATCCTTATACATCTTTTTGGGAAAACACAATAGCTATAGACACTAGCAATATAACAGATTTTATTCCTTTCTCAGAATTAACTAATGAAATATCTGTTGGGTGGGTACAATCCACTATGGGCGCGGAGACTGTAGCTTTTTGGGAAGAAACAGTAGCGTACTCAATTGAAAACCTAATTAATCCCGTTTCTATACCCTTGATTATAGGGGAATAAACAATGATTATTATGTAGCTTTTTGCGTTTACACGTAATTATATAATAAAATCTAATCAAATGAATCAAATAGTAAAAGAGTTTAGCTTTGGAGACGAAGGTAAAGACAAAGTATTTAAAGGTATTGAGGTACTAACAAAAGCGGTTGCTTCCACGTTAGGTGGTGGCGGGGAGTGTGTTATTTTTGAAGACGCGCACGGAATACCGGTTATAACAAAAGACGGTGTAACTGTCGCAGAGCTAAGTGTTCTGTTAGATCCTGTAGAAAATATGGGAGCCTCGTTAGTAAAGCAAGCAGCAAGACGAACTGTACAAGAAGCCGGTGACGGAACTACAACAGCCACCGTATTGGCCTATGCGATACTAAAAGAGTTTAGTAAGTCAAAAATGAAGTTTACTAGCCGTGAAAAGCGCGACGCAATCAATACGATCGTTGAAAAAGCTTTAAAGTATCTTGACAAGCGCAGTAAAGCGGTTGAGGGAGATATGATTGACGAAGTAGCTACTATATCTACAAACAATGACCCTGTATTAGGTAAGCTAATTGCAGATGCATATAGAGCGGTGGATTTAACGGGCGTTGTAATGATGGAGACATCACAAGATGGCAATACAAGTATAGAGGTTGTAGAAGGTGTGCAATACGAGAAAGGATTTACAAATAATCATTTCGTTAATAACACAGCAGCTAATACAGCGGAACTTGTTAACCCTAAGATATTATTAGTTGATTCTGCGGTAGATACTATTAGGCAGATACAAACTATACTAGAGCACGTTATAAAGAACAACATACCATTGCTTATTGTAGGGGATGTTGACGCAAAAGTAGCTGCGGCTTTAGCAATGAACAAAAACAAAGGAGCTATAAAGATTAATATAGTACCAGCACCAACTCACGGTGTAAATAGAAAAGAAATATTTGATGACTTAGCCTTATTAACGGGAGCTACAGTTATAAGTGAGAATCTAGGGGACGATTTAGATCTAATCGATCTTTCACACTTAGGTACTTGCGTAAAAGCTATATCAACGTTCAGAGACACGGTTTTTCAAATAGATGAAGAACAGTCTGAAGAAGTTAAGGCTATAATTAAAAATATCAAAGAGCAATTGCTTACAGAGCTAAATTCTGGTAAAGTAATCAAACTTGAAAAAAGATTAGCAATGCTATCGGCTAAACTAGCTATTGTAAAAGTAGGTGGTGACTCAGACGTAGAGTTAAACGAAAAGAAAGATAGAGTGGAGGACGCAATATGCGCGACTAAAGCGGCTATCAAAGAAGGTGTGGTTGCTGGCGGTGGAGTTGCTTTAGTAAACGCAAGCGAAAGTATAAAAGCTAAAACGCCAGCCGAAGAGGTTGTGTTAAAGGCGTTATATCTTCCATGCAAAACAATAATGAAAAACGCGGGACTCGAGTACAAGAACATCGACAAAAAAGATTGGGGTGTTGACGTAGAGACCGGCAAAACAGTTAATATGTTTAAAGCAGGGATTATAGATCCTGTATTAGTTACAAAATCAGCTTTAAAGAACGCTGCATCAGTTGCTTCGACAATATTGTCAACTAACTGCGTTATGTCTAACTTAAGAGAATAATATGAACGCAATAGGTAGAAATATAATAATAAAGAAACTTAAAGAAGGAGTAACCGCTACAAAAGGCGGTTTGCTTCTTGCTGAGAATCATCGTGAAGACATAAGATACGTAGAAGCTACAGTCATATCTACGGGCAGCGAATGTGATGGTATAAAAAAGAACGATGTGATTTATTACGATAGACACGCGGGGCATAAAATAGAACTGGATAGGGAAACATACCACGTTATAAAAACCCAGGATGTAGTTTTTGTTTTATGAGAAAGTTAACAGGAGGTGATTTAAAAGAACTCGGACTGTTAAAGCATTATAGGATTATACGCAAGTGGGCTTGTAAAACAAATGGTATTACAGATGCTGATTTAGAGCTGTTGATTTACTTCGATTGTTTAGGGCAGTTTAGGAAGCGCGATTTCGAAGACGGTAGCCTTACATACTCTTGGGACAATAGGAGATGGAATAGGCTGCTTAAAGAGGGCTGGATTGTTAAATGGCGAGGCTACAACGGGTCGGATAAAAGCTATAGTATATATAAGATTAGTTTTAGGTGCAAATGCTTAATACAGCAGATGTATCGTATAATGTTAGGCGAAGAGGATATACCTACTTCAACTAGGCGTAATCCTTTAATGAAGAAAGACACATACAGCGCAAAGGTTTATTCCGCTGCATTCGATAAAGTTAACAAAGATAAAACAAGATAATTATGGTAAACATGAACATGATGGGCCAAATGCCTGGTGTACAAGACACAAGCGAAATGGCAATGGAACAGGCTATGGCTGCACAACAGCAAGCACAACTACAAGCTAGAGGTATGCAGCAACCTACTTACCAAGCAAACGGGGTTAATCCTGCTTTTGCGGCTGTAACAAATGGTGTGATGGGAGATATTGAAGCAAGAAATAAATCTATGCAAGGATTAATATAAAAACTATGGATTATAAAAAACAAATGGTATCCAACCCAACAGGTGGAGCTAAAGGACAAATAGGAGAATCAGCATTATGGGATGGGCCATTAAGCCAAGAGGGTAGGCCTCATGGAAAAGGATCTTCTTCAGGAGCAAACGGTATGCAGGTATTAAAATACCCAACGCCTTACGAAGCTAAGCCAATCACGCAGTGTGCTAAAGGACGCTCGAATGAATCTTACTAGTAACTTTAAAAAGTCTGAGTTTGAATGCAAATGCGGTTGCGAAATGCCTATGGAAGTGTTCTTTAACATCCAAAAGCTAGCAAACCAATTGCAGTACACTCGTGACTTTATAGAATTACCAATAACAATAACTAATGCATATCGATGCCGAAGTCACAACAAAGAAGTGGGCGGAGTCTCTGACAGCCAACATATACTAGGCAAGGCCGCTGATTTGCAGGTTAAAGGCTTACCGCCAAAAGACTTGTATAAAGTGTTAGATACATTAGCCGAGTACAATCATGTAATGCAAGGGGGGTTAGGTTTATATAACACATTTGTGCATTACGATATACGAGGAGCAAAAGCAAGGTGGGACAACACAAATAAATAGGTATGGCAGTAAAAAAGAAAGCAGCTCCTAAGAAAAAGGGTAAAGCGCCATCACGTAAGAAATCAAAAGGTAATTACGCGGCAGTAAAAAAAGGTAAAGGAACAGGTAAAAAGGCCGGCGGCGGTATGACCGCTAAAGGTGTTGCGAAGTATCGCAAAGATAATCCCGGGAGTAAACTTAAAACCGCTGTTACGACACCTCCTTCTAAATTAAAGAAGGGTAGTAAAGCTGCTAAAAGACGTAAAGCATTTTGCGCAAGATCTAAAAGCTGGAAATCAGAAAGAGGATTGGCTGCGCGAAGAAAATGGAACTGTTAATATGAAGAAAAGCAAACTAAATTGCGGGTGCCTCAGTAAATACATGAAGCCTGCACAAACAGGAACCAAAGGGTCTAAAGGCCGAAACGGGTGGGATGCAAAACCCGTATTTAGAATAACTAACCCACGCAACCGATGAAAGCTAAAAAGAAAACAACTCCTTGTTGGAGAGGATATATAAAGCAAGGCACAAAAAAGAAAGGCGGGAAAACCGTTAATAATTGTGTAAAGAAAAAATAACAGAATAGGACTGTATAAACCTAAACAAACATAAACAATAACAAAAACAAAACCAAAAACAAAATGGGGAAATTTTTAAAATTTAGAATCGCTAACGGCGAAACAGTAGCATCTGGAAACGGATCAAGAGAAGTATTAATTCCTGTAGAGCAGATTTCATCTATAGTAGACGGCGCTGATGCAGCATCTGTAGCAGTTGAACTTAGAGACGGGTTAGTTTACACGTTCACATTAGGTACAACTATAATTTCTGCACCTATAACAGGAGCAAGTAATTTACCAGCAATCGTACCGCCTGCGGCACCAACAGTTGGAAGCAACATGCCTTCACAGGTTATCAACAGAGCATTAACTGCAAACCCGGGAGGAGTAACTTCTATGGCTCAGTTAGGATTTGACGGAGCTGGAGTATCTGGCACTGATGACAGAATGTACTTTGTACAATTAGTAGTAGCATAACAATTAATTACCCTGCGGAATTTAATCATTCCGTGGGGTTTTTATTAAACAAAGAATATGAGCAAAATAATTTCATGGTTAACAGGAGGCCTTATTAAAGAGGTTGGATCTGTAATTGATAGTCTAACGACTACAAAAGAAGAAAAGCTTGAGATTAAAAAGCAATTGCAAGTGATTCTTGAAAAAGCAGAAGCTAACGCACAAGTGGAGGTTACTGCAAGATGGAAGTCGGACATGAGTTCGGATAGCTTCCTTTCTAAAAACATTAGGCCAATGGTATTGATATATCTTACCTTTATATTTTCGGTATTAGCATTTGCTGACGGAAATATTGGTCACTTTCAAATAGCAGCAGAATATATACCTATATTTCAAACGCTATTAGTTACAGTCTACGGTGCTTACTTTGTGGGTAGATCGTGGGAAAAGAGTAGAAAAATAATGAATAACAAAACAAATAAAGAATAATGGGACAATTTGGAAATCAACCAGAGTTTGGAACAGAGGCAGTAGCCGTAACTCCAAATGATGCAATAACTTACGCGACTAACTTAAACCAAGCTTGCTTATATGTAGGTGTAGCCGGAGATATTAAAGTAATTTTATCCGGGGTAGTTAATCCAGCAGGAGGTTTTCCAACAGCTGCTCAAGCGGTAACATTTAAAGCTGTGCCAGCAGGATCTATCTTGCCGGTTATAGTTGATTATGTATTAGCAACAGGAACTGCTGCAGGGGCGGGTGATCTTATAGCTTTAAAATAACATGAGCAATGCAATAGGGATCGGGATACCTATGGTATCAATTGCTTTAGGCGGTGGAGGCGCAAGCCCTGCTCCGTTTATATTTGATGCAATAACTACAGCGGACGCTGAGGTTTTTCAAATGCCTTTTAGAACGACAAGTACGGTTAACGCAGAAGTTGACTGGGGAGATGGAACCTCTGATACAGTAACTTCTTCTGCCGAAGCAGTACATACTTATGCTACAGCAGGCACACACACTATAACTGTAACAGGGACAATAAATGGCTGGTCATACTACTATGCAAATCAAGATGGAGTGACTGTTAATACAAGCCAAATGGGTAACATTTCTCAATGGGGTTCTTTTGTATTAGATGAAGATGTAACATTTTATAATTGTTCCAACTTAACAGTAACTGCTACTGATGGACCTACAACAACAGATGCTTATAGTTTTGGTTATTGGTTTGCTAACTGTTCATCATTAACTTCTATAGATATTTCATCTTGGGATTTCACAAATATGACCGCTACGGCTAACATGTTTAGGAATACAGGATTAGTAAGTATAGACTTATCAGGCTTAGATTTTTCTACTATCACTAATCTAAGTAATATGTTTAGTAGCTGTTCAAGCTTGGAATCTGTAATTACTACAGGGTTAGATCTTACTAATGCCGAGAGGCTAAGCTTTATGTTTGATGGTTGTAATAGCTTAACAACATTAGATCTTTCTGAATTGAATTTAGAGAGTGTTATTGATATAAACTATATGTTCCGAAATTGCAGTTCTTTAACAAGTATTGACTTATCTAGCCTAACAGGTAATATATCTGCACAGCTTGCATTTAGAGACGCAACTAGCTTAACATCCATAGATTTAAGTGGAGGGGTTTCCTTTACTTTTGTTAACTTAATGTTTGACGGTTGTACTAGCCTTGTCTCAGTCGATATGACAGGCTGTGACTTAAATAGTGTTACCAATACATACGGTATGTTCCAGGATTGTAGTTCTCTTACAACAATTACAGGAAATGAAGGGTTTGGACTTGCAGGACTAACTGGAGGTTACTCTAACGTTGGTTATAACGGCACAGCATACATGTTTAGAAATTGCGTACTATTAACCGCCCTTGATACTTCAGCATGGACATTAAGTTCTAATCTTCAAGATATGCATCAAATGTTTTATAAAGCCAAGTCATTAACTACTATTGATGCATCAAATTGGGATGTGAGTAGTGTGACTGATATGAGTTATACATTTAGCTCTAATTCTGACATGGCTTTAACAACTTTAAATCTCTCTGGTTGGAATGCAGGGTCGTTAACTAACCTAACAGCTACGTTTGCATATTGTAGAAATTTACCATCAATAGATGTAAGTGGAATGAATACAAGTAATGTAACTAGTATGAATAGTACATTTTATAACTGTAGAGCTTTAGGATCACTAGATGTTACTAACTGGAATACTGACAACGTTACAGACATGGAGTATACGTTTTATAATCTGGACGGAAGCAGTAGTCCTATTGTGGGGTTAAATGGCTGGAACACCGGGAACGTTGCTAAATTTAGAAGAACCTTCCAAAACTGTAAATTCCGTGACCTTGATATAAGTGGCTGGGATACAAGGTCTGCTACAAATATGAATGAAATGTTATACGATTGTGATTCTTTTGATGAAAACATAGGGTCATGGGATATTAACCAAGTAACTAGCTTTACCTCTTTTATGGTTAATTCAACCGGACTATCAACAGCAAATTATGATGCTCTTTTAATTGGATGGGCTGCACAAATACCATTAGCATATAACGGAACTTTAAATTTTGGTTCAGCTCAATACACATTAGGTGGAGCGGCAGAAGCTGCAAGAACGCAATTAATTGCTGATGTTGGAGCAATAAGTGACGGCGGAGGAGTATAAAAACAAGTTTTTAAAAAAAACGTGTGATTATATAATAAAATCAAATCTTATGAAAAATTTATTTATTACACTATGTTTAGTTTTAACGTCATTAACATTAACAGCACAAGAGGCATTTAATGGAATATGGGAGAACGAAGGAAGCAATTATTTAAAAACAATACTTGCGTCAGATTACGCGGTGCTACAATGTTTTAACACTTCTTTTACGGAGCAAGATGTTATAACAGAAGAGCTAATCAAAAAAACTAATAATAGTTTTACAACAATACTTCGTAATCCAGCTAATGGATACGAGGTAACTATAGAATACACATTAATAAACAACGATTCAATATCAAGTAAGTATACTGGAGACATCCGCGGTACTTATGGACTAACTAGATTATACTAAAACAAACATCATGGCTTACACACAAACACCTGGTTTTACTAAAGAAATGGGAGCGGGAATTACTAAAGTTATTAATAACCTGCAACAAACAGATCCTAAGAAAGATATCACATCCGGAGAAACAACCGGAACGAGTGCTAAAACGCAAGGAGATAACACAGCTACTCGCAGGAATTTAAACTTCAAAGAAGTTAAAAAGGATAAAGGGGGAGTAGAAAGCGTAGTTAATCAAACCTCAGGCAAAGAAATAATAACCAATGCCAACCAGAGACTCGCGAACAAAGCTGCTTCTGATAATAACTTGAGAGGAGAACTAACCGGTAATGTCAAGTATGATAATACTTCAGGCCTGTACTCGGCGGCCCCTTATAAAGGTAAAAAATTGATGGACGACGCCGGAGGGCATTATGGGTACAAATCTCACCAAGGAAAAGTTACTAAGTTTACGGGCATGTCAATTCGCGAGAAAAATATAGCCAAGAAAGATTACGAGAAAAATCAAAACATGTACAACGCTAAATCGAGCCAAGCAGTAGCTAGATTTAACAGCATGGCAAAAACACACAGAGATTCACAATAATTCACAATAATTAACAATTAACAATTAAATTAAATCAAATGGGTAAAGTAAAAAAAATCAAGTCAAAAGCAAAAGCAAACTCTATTACGGCGGAAGAATTAGCAAGCGTTAAAAAGGTGCAAGCGGATTTGCAGGCTTATTTAGCAAACATTGGAGTACTAGAGGTTCAAAAAGCAAAAGCTATCTATCACGTTAACATGCTTGAAAAAGAAATGGACGAGACTAAAAAAGATATTGAAGCTAAGTACGGGCCAGTTAATATTAACCTTGTAGACGGAACTTTCGAAGAGATTGTGCCGGAAGCAGTTATAGAGTAATATTATGGATAGTATTATAAGAAAGATTAGTATCGGGGCTGACTATAAAAACGAAGCAATGCATTACTCTGTTAAACAGACAGTTTACGGCGGTCACGAGATCTCTCACATACTATTTGAAGAGTCTGATAATTCTTATAATATATTTATAAAAAAAGTAGACGAGATAATGCCATGGAAGAAATTCAATTCAAACATGGCAATATCCGTTGAATATGACTTAGAATATTAATGCGGAGTGTATATGACTTTATCATAAAGCCGGTAGGCAAAAGGTATGATAACGAGGTAAAGGTTGGAGAGCATACCCTTATAACAAACAGCTCTATAGAAAGCTTTAAGCATGTCAACAATATTGCTGAGGTAGTTGAAACACCGGTTGCGTTTGCGACCCCTATAAGGAAAGGTGATTTGATTATGGTACATCATAATGTATTCAGAGTATTCTACGACATGAAAGGAATCAAAAAGAACAGTAGGTCTTTCTTAAAAGACAACTTGTTTTTTTGCGCGGTTGATCAAGTGTATTTGTATAAAAGAACAGACACTTGGAAATCATTTGGAGATAGATGCTTTGTTGCACCTGTTAAGAATAAAGACATTTTAAGCGCAGATAAAGTAGCTGATCTTATTGGTATACTTAAAATAGGTAATAGCTCCTTAGAGGAGTCTGGAATCAATCCAGGGGACATAATTGGATTCACACCAAATAGCGAATGGGAATTTGTTGTAGACAATCAAATTATGTATTGTATGAAATCAAATGATATTGTTATAAAGTATGGACTCGATAGAAACGAAGAAGAATATAATAGCCGCTGGGCGACTAGCGATTGAAGAATTAGTAAAGGTAGCAAAAGAAAAGATCGTTGACTCAGAAGAGGATATCTCAGCTGACAGACTTAAAAATGCTGCCGCTACTAAAAAGTTATGTATATTTGATGCTTTTGAAATTCTTACAAGAATTCAGGAGGAGGAAAGTATGATAAACGAATCGTCAAGCGCTTCAACTAAACCTGCTTTTAAAGGGTTTGCAGAATCGAGATCTAAATAATGGCATATCAACAGGAATTATACCGGATAGCCAAAGACTACATTAAGCCGCAAGCAATTAAGAAAAAGAATCGCTACGCTAAATGGGAGTATGGTTACGACAAGGAGTACGATCTTGTTGTAATAAGCAGGACAGGCAAGATAGGAGATATATATGTTATTGGTGATTTACATATCGCATTACCTTTGCTAGAAGATAAACTTAGCAAGGGAATTAATAAGTGGGCACCAAAAGAATACCCAAAAGAATTAAGTAAAATTAAAAGCGAAGCGGATTGGGAGAAGTATCCAGCTGCATTTAAAGAAAAGTGGTATGAATATATTGACACAGAGTTTAACAGGCGTGAAGAGGGTTTTTGGTTTATTAACAAAGACAAGCCTACTTATATTACTGGTACTCACTACATGTACTTGCAGTGGTCCAAGATTGACGTTGGGCACCCAGACTTTCGAGAGTCAAACAGATTGTTCTATCTTTTTTGGGAAGCTTGCAAAGCAGACAGACGAAGCTATGGCATGTGTTACCTTAAGAACAGAAGATCGGGTTTTTCTTTCATGGCCTCAGGAGAGACCGTTAACCAAGGCACAATATCTACGGATGCTAGATTTGGCATACTGTCCAAGTCTGGACCCGATGCAAAGAAGATGTTTACAGACAAAGTTGTTCCGATATCGGTTAACTATCCATTCTTCTTTAAACCAATACAGGACGGAATGGACCGCCCGAAAACAGAGCTTGCGTACAGAGTTCCAGCCTCAAAGCTTACAAGGAGGAAACTCGATTCAAACGAGAAACTCCAGGAAATTACAGGTCTCGACACAACGATCGACTGGAAAAACACCGGGGACAACTCTTACGATGGAGAAAAACTAAAGCTATTAGTACACGACGAAAGCGGTAAGTGGGAAAGGCCTACTAACATACTTAACAATTGGCGTGTTACAAAAACTTGCTTGAGATTAGGTAGTCGTATTATAGGAAAGTGTATGATGGGCTCAACCTCAAATTCATTAGACAAGGGAGGTAAAAACTTTAAGAAATTATATAACGATTCAGACGTTACAAAAAGAAATAAGAATGGGCAAACAAAAAGTGGATTATATAAGCTTTTTATACCGATGGAGTGGAACTATGAAGGATTCATCGATGAACACGGTTGGCCGGTTTTTGACGTACCTAAGAAAGATATTCTTGGTCCTCAAGGTGACGTTATTGATGAGGGCGTCATTGATCATTGGGAAAATGAAGTTGAAGGATTAAAAGACGATCCGGATGCGTTGAACGAATACTATCGTCAATTCCCAAGAACAGAACAACACGCTTTTAGAGATGAGTCTAAACAATCATTATTTAACTTGACTAAGATCTATCAACAGATAGACTACAATGACGAGTTAAAAAACAATACAATGGTTACGAAAGGAAACTTTCAATGGGAACACGGTATTAAAGACACAAAAGTAATGTTCTACCCGAACAAAGACGGTAGGTTTTATATTACTTGGGTCCCTGATCAAGAACAACAGAATAATATAATAATAAAGAATGGTATTAAATATCCAGGAAACGAGCACATGGGAGCTTTTGGTTGTGACAGTTATGACATTAGTGGTGTTGTGGGCGGTGGTGGCTCTAACGGATCACTTCATGGATTAACGAAATTTTCAATGGAGGATGCCCCTCCTAACCATTTCTTTCTAGAATACATAGCTAGACCATCAACAGCTGAAATGTTTTTTGAAGATGTACTGATGGCTATGGTATTTTACGGAATGCCTATATTAGCTGAAAACAACAAACCAAGATTGCTTTATTATTTAAAGCGTCGAGGATATAGAGGCTTTAGTATCAACAGACCAGATAGGTCTTACAACAAGTTGTCGGTGTCAGAGCGAGAAGTAGGCGGTATACCTAACTCAAGTGAAGACATCAAGCAAGCACACGCCTCAGCAATTGAAACTTATATAGAAGATTTTGTTGGTCAAACAAAAGAAGGGTACGGTGATGTTTATTTACAAAGAACATTAGAAGACTGGGCTAAGTTTGATATAAACAACAGAACAAAGCATGATGCATCGATAAGCTCCGGCTTAGCTTTGATGGCATGCAACAAACACAGATATAGTCCTAAGGGAGCTATAACCACAAAGAAATATTCCTTAGGGTTTAAGAAATACGACAATAAAGGAACCACCTCAAAAATAATGCAATAGATGAATGTAAGTACAAATACTAATAGTCCATTTCCTGATCAGGTAGTAAGTGACGCTGAAAAAGCAACGCTAGAATACGGATTGCAGGTTTCTCGTGCTATTGAGCAAGAGTGGTTTAATTATGGAGGTGCAGGTTCAAATAGATATCTAACTAACTGGAATAACTTTCATAACCTAAGGTTATACGCCAGGGGAGAACAAAGCGTTCAAAAATATAAAGATGAATTAGCTATTAACGGCGATTTATCTTATTTGAATTTAGATTGGAAGCCAGTACCCATACTATCAAAGTTTTCAAACATTGTAGCTAATGGTATTACTCAAAAGCAATATGATATATCAGCTTACTCGCAAGATCCTGAGTCTTTAAAAGCTAGAACGGATTACGCGGAGAATCTTCTTTTTGATATGATGACAAGAGAAGCCCGGGCAGAAGCTAGCGCGGTTATACCCATGGACCTTAGCCGTTCGGGTGTTCCTGATGGAGAGTTGCCTGAGTCTACAGAAGAAAGAGATTTGCACATGCAGCTTAAGTACAAGCCTGCTATAGAAATAGCGGAGGAAGAAGCTATTAGCACTGTGTTAGCTACTAACGAGTATAATCTAACGCGAGCTAGGATAAATCAAGATTTAGTTAATATCGGAATAGGCATAACTAAAACATCGTTTAACCCGGCAGAGGGTATAGTTGTTGACTACGTAGATCCAGCTTATTGCGTATGGTCTTATACGGAGGACCCTAACTTCGAGGATATATATTATGTAGGTGAAGTTAAATCTATAACAATACCAGAGCTTAAAAAAGAATTCCCTTATATATCTGACGAGCAATTAGAAAGAATTCAAAAGATGCCAGGCAATCGTAGAATGATACGAGGCTTTGAGAACTACGACTATAATACAGTACAAGTATTATACTTTGAGTATAAAACTTATACGGACCAGGTGTTTAAAATAAAGAAAACAGACAACGGTCTTGAAAAGGCTATTGAAAAAACAAACGAATTTGATCCCCCACCAAATGACAACTTTGAAAGAGTGTCAAGGTCAATTGAAGTATTGTACCAAGGTGCCAAAGTAGTAGGTACGGACATTATGCTAGAATGGAAACTAGCCGAAAACATGACTCGCCCAATGGCTGACACTACAAGAGTGGAAATGAGTTACTCTATAGCTGCTCCTAGAATGTACAAGGGAGTGATACAGTCGCTTATAAGCAAGTGCATTGGGTTTGCTGACGTAATACAATTAACGCATTTAAAAATACAGCAGGTACTATCTAGAATGGTTCCTGATGGAATATTTTTAGATATTGATGGTTTAGCAGAAGTTGATTTAGGTAATGGTACAAATTATAACCCGGCGGAAGCATTAAACATGTACTTCCAAACAGGTTCAGTTGTTGGTAGATCAATGACGCAGGACGGGGATATGAACAGAGGCAAGGTTCCTATACAAGAATTATCAAGCTCTTCCGGTATATCTAAAATACAATCTTTAATTACTGCATACAACTATAATATGCAGATGATTAGAGACGTTACTGGATTAAATGAAGCCAGGGACGGAGCTATGCCAGATCCTAACGCTTTAGTAGGCTTGCAAAAAATGGCAGCGAATGCTTCTAATGTTGCCACTAAGCATATACAGGATGCAAGTATACAGTTGACATTGAGTACTTGCGAAAATATTTCGCTTAAAATAGTCGACGCGTTAAACTTCCCTCTTACTAAAAATTCTTTAATGAATAGCGTATCTACTTTTAATGTAGAAACTTTAAAAGAAATTGAAAACCTCAACCTGCATGACTTTGGTATATTTTTAGAAATAGAGCCAGATGACGAAGAAAAAGCAGAGCTGCAAAAGAATATACAAATAGCCTTGCAAACAAAAGAAATTGATATAGAGGATTCAATTGATATCAGCCAAATAAAAAACCTTAAGCTAGCTAATCAAATGCTAAAGCTTAAGCGCAAGAAGAAGCAGGAAAGAGAGCAAGCGCTGGTTCAGCAAAATATACAAGCACAAGCTCAAGCAAACGCAGAAGCGTCTGAAAGAGCCGCGATGGCTGAAGTACAAAAGCAACAAGCAATGACTGCTGAGAAGGTGGCAATCGAGCAAGCTAAATCTAATTTTGAAATGCAAAGAATGCAGACCGAAGCGCAGATTAAAAAAGAGTTGATGGCAACGGAGTTCCAATACAACTTAAAGCTCGCACAGATGAAGTCTCAAGAAACACAAGCCAAAGACGCGCAAATAGAAGATCGCAAAGACAAAAGAATAGAGAAAGAAGGTACGCAACAAAGCCAGCTGATAGAGCAAAGGCAAACGCAAGGATTACCAAAAGACTTTGAGTCTGCGGGTAATGATAACCTAGGTGGATTTGATCTATCTCAATTCGAACCGCAATAAATACCTATTTAATAATTATATAATATCATATCATGAGTGAAGTAAAAACAGAGGGATCTTTTAAGATCAAATCTAGACCTAAGCTAACAGACGAACAATTAGCCGCTAAGAATAAAGAGCCGCTAATAGATGTCCCAAGCAATGTAACAAAAGTAGTAATTCCCAAAGAAGATGCGCCGGCTGAGGATCCGCTTTTAGAAGGAGACGGAGACGGAGACGGAGACGGAGTTATAAAAGAAATAGTTGACGATAAGCCTATTGAGCCAGCTGCACCAGCTGCACCTGTTGCGCCGGCTGTAGAGTTGCCGGAAAACGTTACAAAGCTAGTTGATTTTATGCGTGAAACCGGGGGAACCATGCAGGATTACATGCGATTAAATACTAATTACGACGATGTGGATCGCGACGTATTGGTAAAAGAATATTACAAAAACACTAAGTCACACTTAAGTGCAGAAGAAATCGAGTTTATGATCGAGGACAACTTTGCATTTGATGAAGACCTAGATGAGGAGCGAGATATCCGTAGAAAAAAACTCGCATATAAAGAAGAGGTTGCCAAAGCCCGTAAGTTTTTAAATGATACTAAAGATAAGTATTACGATGAGATCAAGTTGAACTCACCTAGCTTATCCCAGGATCAACAAAAAGCATCGGACTTTTTTAATCGATATAAAGAGGACCAGGAAAGAAACGTCGCTAACCACGATAAGTTTAAGGCTAAGACTAATGAATTACTTAATGAAAATTTCGAAGGTTTCGATTTCAGTTTAGGTGAGAAAAAGTTTAGATACAGCGTACAAAACCCATCACAGATAGCGGAAAAGCAGTCAGACATTAGTAACTTCATAGGGAAGTTTCTGGGAGAAGACGGCACGATTACAGATACCGCAGGGTATCACAAAGCATTATACGCTGGAGCGAATGCCGATAAAATGGCAAATCATTTCTATGAGCAAGGCAAAGCCGACGCAACTAGAGATATCCTATCTAAATCTAAAAACCCATCGACAGGAGCAAGACAAGCTGCACCGGTTGAGGGGGTTAAGTTTGGAGCATATAAAGTTAAATCTGTTTCTGGAGCGGACTCATCAAAGTTAAAAATTAAAAAGTTTAAAAACTAAAAACTATGAGTTTATTACCACAATTTGGGGATATGACCCCAACACAAGTACCGCAGTTACTTTCAACAAACTACTTGCAATGGAACAACAACGGTGGAGCAGCCGGGATTCCTGGAAACTTTGCTGACTTTGCGCAGCAGTACCTACCAGAAATCTACGAAGCAGAAGTAGAGCGTTATGGAAACAGAACGTTATCTGGATTTTTACAAATGGTTGGTGCTGAAATGCCAATGACATCTGATCAAGTTATCTGGTCTGAACAAAACCGTCTACACATATCTTACACGGATGTTGTAGTTGATGCAGCAGGAACAGGATTTGTTATCCCTGTAGGAGTAGGAATTACTAACGTAATATCCGTTCAGGATACTATCGTTATTCTTGACCCAGCAACTGGAGTAGAAGCTAAAGGTATTGTTACTGCATCAGGTGCAGCAGCAGGAAACGGAGCATTAACCGTGCAACTTTACAGTGGAGTTACACCAGCAGCGGCATTTGGAGCTGCTCAGCCAGGTCTTAAGATATTCGTTTACGGATCTGACTATTCTAAAGGATCGCAAATAGGTGGAGCAACACCTAGAGTGAGCATAGAGCCTGTTTTAACACAGTATTCTAACTCACCGATTATCATCAGAGATCAATATGTTGTGAACGGATCGGACACTGCACAGATCGGATGGGTAAATGTAGCGACTGAAGATGGAACTGACGGATACCTATGGTACCTAAAAGCTGAGTCTGAAACACGTTTACGCTATGCTGACAAGCTAGAAATGGCTATGGTAGAAGGAGAGCTTAACTTGAATGCAGGTGCTGGTGCAAACCAAAACTTACTTCAGCCAGGAACAGAAGGTATGTTCGCAGCTATCCAAAGCAGAGGAAACGTAGAGACTGGATTTACAGCAGCAGGCGGTTTAACTGAATTTGATAACATTCTTAAGAATCTTGATACTCAAGGAGCTATCGAAGAAAACATGTTGTTTGTACAACGTCAGACTTCTTTAGACTTTGATGACATGCTAGCTGCAATTTCTGGAGGAGCACAAGGAGGAACCGCTTACGGTTTATTCGAGAACTCTTCTGAAATGGCTTTAAACTTAGGATTCACTGGATTCCGTAGAGGATCTTACGACTTCTACAAAACAGACTGGAGATACTTAAATGATGCATCTACTCGTGGAGCAATCAATGGAGTTAATTCAATCGAAGGTGTATTAGTACCAGCTGGAACTTCAACTGTTTACGATCAAGTATTAGGAACAAATATCAGACGACCATTTTGTCATATCCGATATAGAGCTTCTCAGACTGATGACCGTAGAATGAAGTCTTGGTTAACTGGATCTGTTGGTGGAGCGTCTAGCTCAACTTTAGATGCAATGGAAGTAAACTTCCTATCTGAAAGATGTTTGATTACTCAAGCAGCTAACAACTTTGTACTATTCAAAGGAATCTAAGGATTCAAATGTAATTCTTACCCTCGTTGTATCAGCGAGGGTAATTATTACTTTTATCAATTATTAAATTATATTATATTATGGCGAATAAAAAACCAGCGGCTAAAAAAGTCGAAAAAGTAGAAGAGGTTGTGCAGGAGCAAGCAGCTCCAATGCCGACAAAAAAAATGAAAGAACCCGCTAAACCGGAATGGGAAATTAAAGACAGAGTGTATTACTTAACAGGAAGACACACTCCTCTTACCCTAACAATACCAGGAAGGCACACTCAAAAGCATGCTTTATTGTATTTTGATGAAAAAGCAGGTAAACAAAAAGAAATTAGATATGCAACCAACCATGATTCTCCGTTTAAAGAAGAACAAGAAGGAGAAGCTACGATGGGACATATCATGTTTAGAGATGGGGATTTAAAAGTTCCTAAAGAAAAACAAAACTTACAAAAGCTGTTGTCTTTGTATCACCCCTTAAAAGGAAGAGTATACGAAGAGTTTGATGCTCAAGAAGAAGCCTATGACGATTTAGAACTGCTTGATTTACAAACAGATGCAGCAGTGTTTGCAAGAGAAATGGATATCGACGATGCAGAAGCAATACTTCGTGTTGAAATAGGTAGCTCAGTATCTAGCCTATCATCTAAGGAAATAAAAAGAGACCTTAGATTGTTTGCCAGAAGTAATCCAGAATTATTCTTAGAGCTCGCTCAAGATGAAAACGTTGGATTGCGTAATACAGCAATCAAAGCAACCGAAGCAGGAATATTAGTTTTATCTCAGGATCAAAGAACATTTTCTTGGGGATCTAACGGAAGAAAGCTAATGAGTGTTCCTTTTGACGAGAATCCTTACTCTGCAATGGCAGCTTACTTCAAGACCGACGAAGGTGGCGAAGTGTTTAGATCTATAGAAAAAAAGTTTAATTAGTAGTTTTTAAAAAAACTATGTGATTATATTATAGATGGTGAATTAATTTTAGCCGGCTTCATCACTGGGGCCGGTTAATATTTATAATAAAATAAAAAAATGGCAGTAAATGTAGATATAGTTTATAAAACAGTGTTACTTATTCTGAATAAAGAACAGAGAGGTAACTTATCTCCGGACGAATTCAATAAGGTTGCAACACAAGTGCAATTAGAAATCTTCGAGAGCTATTTTGATACGCTTAATCAACAGCTACGTAGACCAGATAATGATACGGAATATGGTGATCGCATTAAAAATGTAGACCATAACATATCTGTATTTAAAACATACGGTGATGCAACCTATGTCCCAACAGGCGGGTATTTTACTTTACCAACAACCTCAGGGTTAGGCACCGCGGTGCAGTCACTTACGGGCGACGGGGTTGCAATATCGTTTCCTTTTACATCGATAACATCTTCGCAGTTACAAACCAGTGTAATTGCTGTTACAATAAACGGTGTATCTACTACAGCTTACACAATCAGTGGAGCTAACATAATATTTAACAGTATACCAGCTTTAAACGACGCTATAATCGTTACAGCGACTTCAGAGGACTTTTATAGACTCGGTACGGTTATATATCAAGATTCGAAAGAAGCGCAGCTATCTCAGCGAAACGAGCTTCTATACTTAAACAACAACCCTTTAATAGCCCCAACAAAAACATATCCTATATATTTATATGAGGATAGTAAATTATACTTGTATCCGCAAACTATTACATCGGATGTAAGTGTTAGCTACTTAAGGAAGCCTGTAGATGTTATATGGAACTTTACAATTCCATCTGGACAAAACTACTACCAATACAATGCTACTAACTCAGTTAATTTTGAGCTATCAAAAACGGAGCAGGCAAATATTATCTTAAAGATATTACTCTACTCGGGTGTCGTTATAAGAGACCCATCAATAGTACAGATAGCGGCACAGCAAGTGCAACAAGAAAATCAACGCTCAATAATGTAAGATATGCCGATACCTAATGGCGGTTTAATAACCGAAACTAATGAACAATATTACGCTGGAGCACAGCGATTTCTTATATCGAATCCTGCTGTTATAGGTGATTCGGTAACAACTACATTTAACACGGATTTAACGTACGACTCTGTTAATGCTCAATTAACAAATTTTGTCGTGTATACAAGTGATACCGGCTTAGCGGGATCATACTCTGAGTTTGCTCCGGGATATACTGTAACAGGAAATACAATAACTTTTACGTCTACAAACGGCTTAAGGCCACACATTGCAATACAATTAAAATCTTTAGACGGAGGAAATTTTGGAAATGAAGATGCTCTTGGGGATACAGTGCAAGAAAATTACGGAAGTTACGCTTACACTTCTTTAAACGATGTTATTAACGGATTTATCGCAACCTATGTTGGTGAGCATAAATTAATAGGTGATGTTAAAAGAACAGATGTAATATTTCACGCTAAAAGAGGATTGCAAGAATTCAGCTATGATACTTTAAAAAGCACAAAATCTCAGGAGATAACAATACCCCCGAGCCTAAGCGTTACAATACCACAAGATTACGTTAATTACGTTAGCTTGGCTTATATAGATCAATTAGGTGTAAGACACCCTATATATCCAGCAAACAATTTAACTAGCAGCCCATACGAGGTGCCATTGCAAGATGATGCAGGAGATTACACTATGGATAATATTGGTGATCTTTTGGAAGGTACGTCTATTACAAACGAAAGATGGGGAGAAGCTAATGACAGATTATTAAATGGTAATATAACATTCGAAGATTACTGGTCTTACGGTAATTACTTAACAGGCAATCCATTTTACGGGCAAAGATACGGTAACGATCCACAAAATGCACAAAGAAATGGTTGGTTTAATATGAATGAAAGAGACGGCGTTATAGCTTTTTCTTCTAATTTAAAAGACAGATTAATAATACTTGATTATATATCAGATGGATTAGCGTATGACTTGGATTCTAGGATACCTAAGATGGCCGAGGATGCATTATATGCACACATACTATATTCTATATTAGCCGGAAGAATCAATCAACCAGAGTACGTTATACAGCGTTTAAAGCGAGACAGATCTGCTAAGCTAAGAAATGCTAAGATAAGATTATCTAACATTAAACTATCAGAGATAGTACAGGTAATGAGAGGTAAATCTAAATGGATAAAATCATAATTTAATGGCACAAGAAATCAAAAACACATTTCTAAAATCCAAGATGAATAAAGATCTTGATGATAGAATATTGCCTAACGGCGAATATAGAGATGCTCGGAACATATCAGTTGGTAGATCCGAAGATAATGACGTAGGTGCCTTAGAAAACATAATTGGTAACAACTTGGTTACCGGAACGGATATAGGCAATGGATTAACTATCATAGGGATTGAGTCCGATGATTCTACTGATAGGTTATTTGTTTTCTTAACCGACTACGAAGATCCTAATATTTCCAGCCCTACTAATGCTCCTTTAGGCACAAGACATTACATATACTCTTACAACAATTCAACAAAACAATATACAAGATTAGTGCAAGGGGAATTTTTAAATTTCTCAACAACCAATAGAATAGTAGGCATAAACTTACTTGAAAACCTTTTGTTTTGGACAGACAACAGAAATCAACCTAGAAAGATTAACGTTAACCTAGCTGTAGCATTTGAGCCAGGACAAATATCCACAGGAGTGGATTATTACACTCAGGAGCATCAGATATCTGTAGCTAAGTACAATCCGCACGGAGCTATTCATCTTTATAATAGAGTTGACTTGCAGGCAAACCTGGGGGCAACTACCACTGTATTACAAGTGGACGGGGACAGAAGCGCAGAGCTAATACAATATCTAGGAGCAACAGTCGTTTCTTCTGAAGCGTTTCCTCCTACTCAAGGAATAGACTATGTTAAAGTCGTAAGCGTAATTTCACCCTCAACGTCAGGACCTACATCTATAATTGTTTCGCCAGCACTAAACGCTGCACCTACTGAAGGGCAATATTTTTCGCTCATAAAATCAACAATGAGCAATAAAAATGGTGACGATCAATGGCCAGGGGATCCAGACTACTTAGAAGATAAGTTTGTTAGGTTTAGCTATAGATTCAAGTTTGATGACAACGAGTACTCCTTAATGGCTCCTTTTACCCAGATAGCCTATATTCCAAAGCAGAATGGTTATTTTGTTAACGGAGACGAGGACTCTGCTTATAGATCTACCATAGTAGATTTTATGGAGAATCTTGTCCAAAACATCGGGCTAGTGATACCGCTACCGACTTCCGCAAGCAGACTGGTGTCTGATTATAAAATTAGTTCATTAGAAATATTATTTAGAGAAAGCGACGGACTGGCTGTAAAAGTTTTAGACAGCGTTTCCGTAGGTGTTATATCAGGGGCTAGCGGCCTTGACAACCACTACACATACGAGTATCAATCAAGAAAGCCTTACAGAACACTTCCAGAGGCACAAACAGTAAGAGTTTATGACAAAGTACCTGTGAGAGCCTTAGCTCAAGAAACCTCAGGTAACAGAATTATATATGGTAACTTTAGAGATCAGCATACACCACCTGCAAACCTAAACTACAACTGTAGAATATCTACAAAAAGCAATACAGGAGCCTATAACAACTGGATAGAGTATCCTAACCATTCTGTAAAAAGAAATAGAAATTATCAAGTAGGATTTGTTTTAGCTGATAAGTTTGGTAGGCAATCGCCTGTTTTACTGTCTTCAGTGGATTTAGGAACAGAAGCTGACGGGGAATTTTATTCTGGGTCAACAATTTACAGTCCTTATGATTTGTCAGAAAATGACACGGATGTTGAAACTTGGTTTGGTGACGCCATCCAAGTTTTGGTTAATGAACCTATTGCTTCGCAGATAGACTTAGCCGCGGGAACGCCAGGGCTTTACGCTATAAAACAACAATATGCCCCTAATACGGGTGAAGGATTTGCAATTGCGGCGTGGAACGGTACTTTTATAACTAATAGTCAATACACGTTTAGGCAAGACGGACCAAACGGAAGCGCTTACCCAAACAATCAAAACATACCTAGAGTAGGCGATTACATGCGCGGCGCATACACCGACTTTGTTAAGGTAACAGCTATAAGCGGGCCCACTGGACCTTCGCAATACACGGTTACTACTGACGGCCGAGTAAACGATGTCTACCTTAGAGCCAACAACATACCGAATAGCCAGCCCGATTTAAAATTCACGTACACTATAAATGATTTAGGGTGGTACAGCTACAAGATAGTTGTAAAGCAAACTGAGCAAGATTATTACAATGTTTATTTACCAGGTATTTTAAATGGGTATCCAGGGCAAAGTATAAACGGGACAGAAAATGGCCCTTTTCCAGGTAACGAACTTAACTTGACGGCGCATACCGTATTATTTAACGATAATATAAACAAAATACCTAGGGATTTAAAGGAAGTAGGAGAGCAAGACAAACAGTTTAGAAGCTCTGTAGCACTGTATGGAAGAGTTACCAACCTAATGAATATCACTAGCAGTAATGTAGATCCAGATCCAGGAAACAAACAATACTATGCTAGATTAGATTACACTGGAAAAAATGCCATAAGACATACAGCTACCACAATAGCAACCGCTTTTGAGCTGGACATGGCCTACGGAGAACTTTCTAAAGGAAGCGGCTCAGATCAAGGAGGAGAAGATGGCGTTAAGGTTTTTTATCAAATTGATTCTGACCCGTTAATAGCTAGAATATCTACTACAGAAAAGGGTATTGGATGGGATGCAGAAAGAACAACTAACCCCGATGGCGGAGCAAATAACTGGAGCTGGAATATGCAACCTTTCTTAGCCGTGTACGAAACTGCTCCGGTAGAATCACTATTAGATATATATTGGGAAACAACTTCAGAGGGATTGATAGTGGATTTAAACACCGAAATTGCGTCGAGCAATAATGCCGTAGCCGGATTTGAAAACCTTACATGGGAATTCAGAGAAGATGTGATTCCAGATGAAGCTGTTACAGGCTGGTTTAGACCTATTAATAATGAAGGGCAGTCTTTTGTAGACGCACCAACTGGAGAGCTAGTTTCTGCAACAAACGGTTTGGATGCGGATGTTGACTTTTTTGAGCTTGTAGCGGGTGACGTGGGTAGTTCAGAAGAGGGCGAATTTCAAATACGATATACTGGGCCTGGGGTTGTTTTTCTTCAAGGAAGCAGCGGTTTAGATGTTTATGCATTTGTAATACGAATGAACGCGGGCGGGATAATTAGCAACATTCCATTAGGAGGAGAGCCTCAAGGCTTTGGAGCTTTAGAAAATGTAGCACCTAGCTTTAATCTTGTTAATGACATAGTAAAAACAAGAAGTGACGCGACTCTAATACCTCCAGCAACTTTTGCCGGGTCTGCAAACGGTACAGGCTTAGGCGGGAGCGCAAGAAGTCAGCAATTAGTATACACTTTTTATGCAACCGGAGGCGGTGAAGTTCCTGACAACTGGACTATGAATCCAATTAATGGCGAAATGACACAAGCTGTTCCAGATGGAGGAGACTTTTTAGGAAACCCTTTTGGCGTTTATAATATAACCATACGATTAACAGATGCTAACGCGGAGACACCTACTAATACAACTTCTCCATATACTTCGCTTTTCTATGAACAAGAAGTTACTATAAAAATAGATTTTCCAAAGGCTAATACAACCGTTTTATCAGACACTTGCTTATTAGCACCTAGTGGCAGCCCTTATCAATATCCTGAAGTAATTTACTCAGAAGGAGGAAACGGCACTACTGGGGGGTTTGACCCAACTAATAGAATATATTACATTGCCGCAGAAAACAACAGCCTTCAGGATTTTATAACAGACGGAGTTGATTTCCCTGATGGAGATGATCCCGATAATCAAGTTTTACCTACTTTTAGGATAGGCACAACACCACATTTAGACGGGACTATAGCGGCAACATTTAATGCTTATGCTCCCGCCGGAAACCGAGCTCTTTGGTTTAAAGTACCTATCATAGATTATTACTACAGAATAGCAGGAGGAGACCCGGCTTGGATACAAATACCTAGAACTCTTGAGCAAAATAGAATTGGACAAACTATTACATCGCAGAGCACTACGCTTGCATTCCCTATAAAAGACTTGCCGAGACTAAGTGATTCTAGGGGATTATATAGTAATAGCTTTAGCCCTACTTACATACAGGCAATTAGAGCCTTTGATTATGACGATTTTAATACGCAAGAAGGCATAGAGTACGCTTTTGTAGTAAGAGACTTTCAACAAGTAAGAGGAGATAATAACCAGCCGGCTGGGCCTGGGGAACCTTTTAACCCCCCGCCATATCAGTTTGATAATCAAATTAGAGGCTGGTTTCAGGTTGATGATTTGCATTACCCTTCGTGTGTTCCATGGCAAGGAGAAAATTTAGTTACCGCAAACGGGGGATTTGGCGAATATTTTAAATATATAAGATCAGTCGGAAATTTTACATCAAATACTTACGCTGATTTAACAGGTTCTTCAGATTTCATATACTCAAGAAATCCTTATGGGGATTATGTTAAGCAATTTTATACGGATATTACGGGACTAGATATATATAAGCCCGCTGCTGGAGCCCCTTATATAAACACTACCCTTGACACAAGCGTTTTATCGCCTGTTCCTGCTCAATGGGTAACACTGCTTCAGCCTCCATCACTCCCTAGCAGCGCGGGACAAGCTATTACATTGCAATGGGTTACAGGGTATAGTGCAGACACAGGGCTTAAAATAAACAATCCAGATTTAGTGCTGGGAGTTTCGTCTATACAGACTTCAAATGATATTGATTATGCTCCAAGCAACCCGGATAACAGGGGTACCGCGAGATACAAAGTAGACTAAATAATAAACAATTATGGCAGCAATAATAGAATTAAAATACTTTAATACTTTTTGGTTAAAAAAGCTTAAAGACGTAACGGATATTGTGCCGGAGTCTAATACAAGTATCACCTATGTTAGTAACGTTGGAAAGACATTTCAAACTGGCGGAGGTTTAAATACAGGAATTGGGGTAGGCCAGCAAGTTACAATACAAGACGGAGCAAATACTTACCGTAGCTACGTAAGTTTTATAAATAGTGATATAGAATTTGTAGCCGGTGATACCCCTGATTTTGTTATAACACCATCGACTTCTATATCTTTTGGCAAGATAATTAATTTTGATCGCATTCCTATAGCTTATACTCCCGGGAATAACGCTACGGATTGGCTGATAGAGGAGTCTAGGATTAGAGGCGGTTACAACAATGTTTCCGTAGACTTTGGAGTTAAAGCATATCTAGTAGAAGACGAGCCAAAGCAGTCACACAAGTTTAGCTCCTTAATTCATTCTGGTATATTTAATTCTAGAACGGGAGTTAATCAGACGAATCAATTTTCTGTAGGAGAAGACATAACAAGGACGGTTGATCCCGCGAATGGCTCAATACAAAAGTTATATGCGGAAGACACTAACCTAATTATTTTCCAAGAAAATAAAGTGAGCAAGTCTTTAATAGACAAGGACGCAATATACTCTGCCGAAGGCAATGCAAGTGTTACTAGTCGTAACTTAGTTATAGGACAGAACGTGGCATTTGCCGGGGAATACGGAATTAGCAAAGACCCTGAATCATTTGCTGTAAATGGATACAGAAAGTATTTTACGGACAGAAATCAAAACGTAGTTTGTAGATTATCAATGGACGGAATAACTGTGATATCAGATTATGGTATGACCGATTATTTTAGAGATAAGCTATCAACTGCTGCGCCTAATATAATAGGTGGATGGGACGCTCACAATAAACAATACACATTGTCGATGCCCAAAAGCGAAGACGGCTTTGATACTCTATCGTTTGACGAAAGATCCAAAGGATGGGTTAGCTTTTTTGACTACAAACCAGGCCAAATAATTAGCCTGAACAATGAATATTTCACCACGCGCTTAGGTAAGATATATAAACATTACGTTTTTGCTGATAATACAACTACCAGAGGCGTATTTTACGGAGAAACGAAAAACTCTAGCGTAACCTTTGTGTTTAACGGAGCACCATCTATGGTTAAAAACTTTCAAACAATAAATTACGAGGGAGACACCGGGTGGAAAATGGATAGCTTTAAAACGAACACGGACACAACCTTACCTATAACAAGCGCTGTTTTTGTTACTACATTGGAGCAAATGCAAAACTCGTTACTAATAAACAGGTTTAAGCGGAAGGAAGATAAATACTATGCGGATCTAGTTAACGGTACGCCCTCGCAAAACGGCGAGGTTGTATGGGGTAGCTCGTCATCAGGTGTAAAAGGATTCTTCGGAGAAGTAGCAATGTCAATAAATAACAGCGGCGCAGGCAAAAAAGAATTATTTGCTGTAAGCACAGGATTTGTACAATCATCATAAAAAAATAAATATATGCCAGTACCAATATTAGCGGGAGCAGCGATAAGCATCCTCGGAAGTGTAGCGGGTGGTCTCATTGGAGGCAGAAGCGCTAGAAAGCAACAAGAGCAAGCTCAGCAAGAAAGAGATGCTTTAGATAGACAAATGAGAGCATTTGAGAATAACAGGCAGGCAATTACTAATCCTTATGCTGGCGTTACTTCAAACGCTGACATGATAGAAGAAATGCGAGGGGAGCTTAATAATCCATTTGCAAACCTAGGAGTTGCTACAAGCGCTGCGGAGATCCAGATGGAACAAACAGATATTGCCTTAGCAAATACACTAGATGTGTTACAAGCGACGGGAGCGAGCGCCGGAGGTGCCACAGCGTTGGCTCAAGCAGCTAAGCAAAGCAAGAAAGAAGTTTCGGCTAACATAGAGCAACAAGAAGCTGCTAATGAAAAGCTAAGAGCTCAAGGAGAGCAAGCATTACAGGCAAAAGAACTGCAGCTTACCCAAATGGAAATGAGTGAAGAAGCCAGGGTGCAAAACGCACAAGCTCAAGGAGCCGCCTTTATGTTTGGAGCTCAGGAAACAAGAGATATGGCAACCTTAGACAGACTACAAGGCCAGCAATCTCAAGCTAGGCAGGATATGGCTAGTGCTAACATGGCCGGAGCTTCGGCAATGAGCGGTATGATTGGGGGCATAACGTCTACAATTGGTGGGGTGATGCAATCAGGGGCCTTTGCAGAAGGAGGGTCATTGAATCCTTATAAGATAAACCCAGTAACAGGAGAGCCTGTTAAATAAAACATAATACATGAGTTACAGAAATCCAGTAATAGTAAAGGACGATTCCGGGTCTGTTCTAGGCCAGGCAATAGCACAAGGCGCAAAAAACATAGCGACAGGAATAGTCGGCATGGAAAAGCAAAACCAATTAGCGGCGGAAAAGGCTAGAAAAGAAGCAGAAAAAAGAAAGAAGGAAGACGAGATATACAACACGAGTATGGTCAAGCTTTCTAAAGATTACAATGCCGATAAACAAAGAGCCGCAAAGCTAACCAAAGACCAGCTAACCGGAATAAAAGATCAGTTTGGTATTAATATGTCTGAAGTTATAGACGAGGGTTACAGGCTAGAAAAGGCTTTTTTAGCAAATAGAACTGCGGCTAACCGCGAAGCCATGGAGAAGAACAGTGCGAAAAGAGCAGAGCTAAACGAGTGGATGCTTAATACAGGAGCCTTAGTCACCAACGCGGAAAAATGGGCAGCCCAAGCTGAATCTGATATAGAAATAAACAATTCCTATCCATCCATTGGGACCAAGGATATGAAAGAAGACGGGGAGCTAGACGACGGAACAAACGCTAGGGAGCTTATAAAAGCTTTTCTAAACAAAGACGGGTACTCTTACGATTATGCAGATGGCAAACTAAAAATAACCAGAGGTGAGGGTCAAGCAGATTTGTTTTTTAGCGGCACAGATTTAGCAACCGTAACAGCCCTTTTTAAACCAAGAAAAGAAACAGGCGTTGCGACAGTACAAAAAGGAGCTGAATCGGAGTTCTTATTAGACGGCAAAGTAAGGAACAACATGCTGGCTACCGATGGTACTGCTGAGCCCAACGCTAATGGGGATGCTCCTGTTATACCGGCTACAAAGCAAATTATTGACGGCAAAGTGTATTACAGACAAACATTAAATACTACTAAAGTACAAGGAGTAGTGGATTCTCAGGTGCGTATGATGGGAGATATGATTGGCGAAATGGGTACAGACGAAAAACGACGGTACCTTAAGGACTTTGATATATCTATGGATGACTGGAGCCGGCTAAAACAAGAAGGGCAAACTCCTGAGGAGCTTAAAGCAGCCCAAAGCGCATTGCTTGAAAAAAAGATAGAGGATGTTGCATTGCAGGCTATTAATGTAAAAAAAGAAGGAGATAACTATTATTATGACAAGCTTCACGGTAATGTGCCAAAACCAAGCCAAGGCAACGGAGTCGATCCAACACTTACTGGAAACGATTATTATACCCAAGCCAATACTAACATAAGCACAGGGCTAACCCCTTACGCTGCTGAAACACCTACCTCAGACGGATATAAAGAAAGTGTTACTAATCAGCTAAACAAGTTGTTTAAATTTGACCAAGCCGGCAAAGGAAATTTTATGCAATATTACTTAGGGGGCAATAGCGATAAGTCACCAAGAGACTTTAGAGATTTAAAGTTTTTATACAGAAATAATAAGCTAGTATTGGAATCTAAAACAGGATCCGAAGCGGACCCGGACGGCTACGGCGCAGACAAAAAAGCTAAAGATACCCCGATTACGAGCGCAATGAGACTCGTTAGCTTAATAAACGATCAAAACAAAACATCAATGTCTTATGAGCAAAAAGCAAAGCTCGCAAAATTAATTGAAGAAAAGCTAGGATCTAACTTTCTTACTGGGAAACTTTAAAATTAAAAACAAATACAAAAAATCATATCATGCCAAGATTTACATACCTAATAAACGACACTAAAGAAGTATTTGAGGATTACGATAGCTTAATTGCGCGCTTAAAGAAAGCGGATGAAATGGGTTGGTCAGTTAAAGAATTAACGGAAGGCGAAGACGAAGAAGTTGAAGACAGCACTGATGTTAGCCGTGCTCCCGCAGAGGAATCCATGATTGAAAAAATTGATTCTCCAAATTTTGGGGAAGACCTTGCGACGAGTGCAAGCGAAGGGTCGGATGTGTTTGCACAACCAGAATTGGAATCCAGCTCGGAAGATACTTCTTTGGATTTACCCGCTGTAACCATAGATGATATAGAATCTGAGGCGGAAAAAAATGAGGTAATAAATTTGGAAGCTTTACAAGGGCTGCTAGGGGGAGACGAAGATAGAGTCAAGGAAGCTATGCAAGCTATAGCTAGAACTCCTAACATGAGCTTAAATATTACTGACTATAACCAGAAGGAAAAAACGAGCAGTAGAAATGCAACTCTTTCTTATACTAACCCTGATACAGGAGACATAGATGAGACTTTTGATCTAAGAATACAGGGAAGAGATTTAAGTAAGACAGAAATGTCAGAAAAAGCAAAAGAGCTCAGAAAGTTCTTAAACAGATATGCTGACTCAAATGCTTTAACAGCAATGGGTGATCAAGCGGAGACTATGCTAGGTAGTGCTAACTTAAACCCCACAGAGCAAGAAATAACGGAGGCGTTACCCCCTAAGGAATCGATGTTTGAGCCACAAACAAAACAGCGCTTCACTCAAAAAAACAAGTATTCATCAACGGGAGAAATAGAGGAATTTGATGTGTACCCCTATGACGCCGAGCTAGAGGCAAAGCGGAACCAGCTAATAAGTGAGGGCTCCGACTTGGGTGTTGATGAGTTAATCGCAAAAAGCAAGGATATGGTCTATGCAGACCTAAAAGAAGCTAAACGCCAGGAGCTACTTACGCAAAAAACGGAACAGTATCTTTCGGATAACATTGATAAAAGAAGCGTTGCTACCTTAGGCGGTGCTGTAGCGAAAACAAAAAAGTTTAAAGCATGGGCAGCAAAAGAGGCTGTAGTTATAGCTAACACAAATAGCTCAGTTGCAAAAACAAAAAACCTAGCATTAGCTTCACGATATGCCGAAGGAACCGTACAGGCTGCGGAATTAAAAATTAACGGACAAACCGTAATGCTCGGGGATTTAAGTGACGGTTCTCCAGTTTTAACCTACGAAACAGGCGTTCAAATAACACAGCAACAAAAAGATATCTTAGATAGCGAGCAGGTTGAATTAAATGCTTCTCTTGAAGCGTTTGCTCCGCTAATGCAAGACCTTAATGAAACAGGTAAGAAGCTAGGAGACATGGACGCGCAGCTAAAGGCAGCTGGATTGAACTTTAGTATACTAGACAAATCGGCGAGCACCTTGGTTACTGGATTAGGTAGCATAGGAGTGAGTTTAGGCATGTTTGGTATCAAGACAATAAACCTAATGAATTACGGGTCAGAAGTTTTAACCGGGCAAGTAGGTGCTGAAAATAGATTTCTTAGAACAGAGGAGGCCCTGGACGAATGGGGATCACAATATTCTGAATTTAAAGAAGATATCAGGGGCCAATACGTAAGAGATCTTAGTGTTGGTGAAGGATTTTCTAGCGGCAAAAACTTTGCTAAATTTGTAGCGCAAGAAATAGCTACGCAAGCGCCCGTACTCATTGCCATGGCCGCATCAGGAGGCACGTTAGCACCTTACATTGTAGGAGCCTGGACAGCTGGTGAAAAAATGATGGATATAGCATACGAGAATTCCTTAATGACGTCTAGCGAAAGAACAGGTGCTTTTGAGGCTTATGCAAAAGCAATCGGTGTTGGCTTAGCCAATGGAGTGTTTACCGGTTTGACAACAAACCCTATACTTCAGAATGGTATGAAGATGTTTAAGGGTAACACGAAAAAAGATTTCTTATTAAATTTAAACGATTACTGGAAGTTAAACTGGAAAAGGAATCTTGTTTATGATAATGCCTTAGAACTTTCAGGTGAATTAGCCACTAACGTTGTGGAGAACGCTATAGACGGTAGACCTATATTTGAAAATGCGGATCATGTTGCAGTAAGCAGCCTAGGATTCTCATTTGCTTTTTCCGGCTTGCCATTCTTGCAAGGAGCAGGTATACGTGCATTATCTCCTCGTAAAACTACAATAGACTTAGATAATCGCCAGAAGAAAATATTTGATCTAGAGGCAGCTTATGCGGCTGTAGACAAGAGAACAGTTGCTGGCAAGGAAATAAGAACACAGCTAGAGGCCTTGAAGGTTGTGCAGGGTAGAGAAATAGCTAAAGCAGAGCAAAAAGCTCAAAACGGCATATCTATATTAGGGGCACGAGGGGTTCAAGCGACCACAAAAACAATAAACGAAGCTAAAGAAAAAGCGTCAAACATTGTTAATGATCCTACGCTTACCTACAAGCAAAAAGAGGCTGCACTAGAAAAAATACAGAATGACTTTATAGTTGCGAAAAGCACTCAAGAAGCCTACCTATCTAGCGCGTTTAGAGACGAATTTATTTTGCTAGAAGCTACAGACCCAGATGGTTATCAAGGCTACATGGATCAAGCTATGAATGAGCTAAATGCTTATGTTGTAACCGATCAGGTTAAGCAAAAAGCTTCAGACTTATACAACGCTAAACTAATAAGAGACAAATTTGCCGTTAACGGGAAGAAGGTTAACTCTAGAGCCATGTTGTTTGAAACTACAAAAGAAGCTATAGCGGAAGTAGAGAAGATGGCAAAGGCTGGTGAAATCACACCCGAGGAAAAAGCAGATATAATTGCAAACCTAAAGAAAGGAGCCGGAGGTGTTAACATCAAGATAGGTAAGACCGACAAAAACGGTGAGTTCACCTACTCTTTAGATGCAGACGGGGATAGTGTTACAACCCCTATAGCTATTATAGAAAGCCAGCTTGCGGAACAAAAAATAGGTGTTATGGAACACGAGCTGAGCCACGGGGTAATGGATAAGATTTTTGCAAACGCTCCAGAAAAGCTTGCGGCTATGGCTGATCAGATTGAACTTTGGATGCAAAAAAATCAGGCAGGGCTTAATTTAAAAATACAAAATCAGCTAAGTCCATACATGGTCGATTACACTAAAAGGATTGACAAGGCTGCTACGAAAGAAGAAAAATTAAGTCTTGAAAAAGAATTGCAGAGTATTATTGCAAACGAATATATGGCTAACTTTTTTGAGCTAGTTGGTGGAGGAAAAGGAATGGATCCTCTAGCCCCTGGCAACCAGGCGTTCATGGGACTTAGTGGCTACATGCTACAAGATTTAGCTGGAAAAGATTATAATTTTGATTTCAGAGGCCCTGATGATTTTGTTGCGTTTGCCGCTTCAATAGCCAAAGGAATTAAAGAAGGAACAGTAAACATAAACAGGTTAGGCGATTTAAAAAAGCAGGTGGATAAAATAGCTGCTGATAAGACAGACGGCAAGGCAGCAACTCCCGCTACTAGGCTCTCTAAGCCGCTACAAGACAAATTTGACGAGGCAGAAGAGGCTTTAAACGATGCCGAGGACATGTTTAATCTAGACCCGGACAATCCAACACTTCAAAAAGCTGTTGAGGACGCACAGAAAACCTATGATTTAGCGGAAGCCGCTTTAGATGAGGGGGTAGACGCTGTTCCAGAAGCAACCGCCGCAACAAACGAACCTGTTAAAAAAGAAAAAATAGTTAGGCCTAAGGCTGACAAAAGCAAAAGAAAATACTCTTTAGACACGGAAGTAAAGAAAGAAATAGAGCCTAAAATAGCCGAAGTACAAGCTATTAATAAGGTAATAAAGGAAGAAGAAAAAAGACTTAATGCTGAGGCTAAAAAAGCTATAGAAGATAAGCCTGAAACCGGGGATGTAACTAGAACGTCTAAGGAAGAAGAATTAGTAGCACTTAAGGAAAACCCTATAACTATTAACGCAAATAACAGCCCTGATATAATCAAACAAGCTGCTAGACGAGATAAACTACAGAACGAAATAGTTAAGGCTTTAGACGTGCCCTTAAGCAAGGCTGCGCGATTGTTTACCAATGTTTTCTACAACAAAATATCCGAAAACGCTAAGCAAGCAACAAGCAGGGAAGATTACTTGGCGTCTGCAAAAGCCAACCTAACGGTTATGACTATCAATGAGTTTAAACCTGAAACTATTAATAGGAAAGGCGAAAACGTTATTAATGACATCGAGGATATTATATTCCAAAGAGGAGGACTTAGAGCTGTAAAATTTGCAGAAGATCTTGGGGTTGTAGGTAAAGACCAGGGGACTTCAAGAGGAGCAGAGGCATTAGTAAAAATAGCGTCGAATGATACTGAATTCGAGTTTGAAACTAAAGATTCTAAAAAACCAGAAAAGAAATTAGTTAGCGGATTTAAAGGCGAAGTTAGAAGGCCTAGCGCTTTGCTAGCGAACGAAGCACTCAAAGCACAGGCTAAAGCTAAAATTTTAGAATTTTGGGAAAAGAACAGGGGTAACAAAAAAGTAGAAAACTTTAAAAACTTACCGGTTGTTATTGATTCCATACTAGCAGAAATATACGGTATTAGCGAAGGAACTTTAACTGCGAGGTCCGGTAACTTTAACAAGGAAACATACAAAAGTGCAATTACAGCTTTTACTGCAAAGCAAGCTGTATTCAGAACGGAAGTAAATGGAGAAATGACAGAGGTAAGAGTGCCTTATGATCAAAGAGACTCTAAGCTAGCGGAATTAGAAGCAAAAGCTAAAGAGGATTCTAACTTTACTTTTGAAGAATACTCACCAGAGTCTAGGGCAGAAGGTATATTAAGATTTTTACCAGAACTTAGCGTTCCTGAATACAAATACTTTAGCGGCAAAAGAGGTAGAAGCGCGGGTATGTCAACAGGAATGGGTAGAAATTTTACAGCCCTTGCTTACTTAGTTACAGGCAGAAGAACTCAAGCACAAGGAAATTTAGAAGGCGAAATTCAAAAAATATCTCGGGACGAATTGCTAGAAGCGATAGGAGCTATTGATGACGGCAATGGAAATGCGGTGCCAGATGTAGCAAAAGCTAAAGAAGCAGGTAAGGCAATAAACAAAATGCCGGGAGCGCAGACCTTACTGAGTTTGATAAAGCTTGAGGGTCGTATGATAGCGAACGAAATGAGTAGGGAATTTGGTAACCTAGACCCTATGACATTGCTGGACATTGAAATGGGTAAAAACCCAACTATGTACTCCAAAAGCATAACGAATTTTGGTGGAGTAGAGGCTATGCTTAACATGGCTAATGTAAACTACGATTCAGCTACTAATGCTCAATTATCCGTAGAAGTGCTAAATCATTTAAAAGGCAAATTTGCAAAATATCCTATAAGTGCCGCTGATGTTTTTAAAGCAACCGATACTTACCTTAGAAAAGAATTTGATGTCCAAGTTGGCAGAATTTTTGCAGATGAAGTTTTTAACGATTTTATAGGAAAAACAGATCTTACTCCAGATCAAACCAAAAAGCTTATTAATAGCTCATACGGAAAAGCCCTTGGAACGGCATTTGACTATATACTCCGAGATAGAGGATACAACAAGCTTACCGCTGCACTTAAAGCTCTTGGCGATAAACTTAGTACTGCTGACATAGTAGAATTTATTGAGTTTTACGGCAGAGGAATCCGAGACGCGAAGGTTGATGGAATAATAACAAACAAAGATCTATACAATAGCTTAGCCGAAAAGCTAGGTATAACACCCAAGGAACTAAAAACAAAGTACGGTGTAGAGTTGGCAAAGGAGACTAGATACCGTGTAAAAAAGAAAGGAGAGAAAGCTACTGAACAAGAGGTTTTTGTAATAAAAAAACCAGGTAGTGATAATAAATTAAAAGGCATCTTCAAAACAACCACAATTGAAGACATAAAAAAGGTAAGAACGCAAAGCAACGAAAGAATAGATGGCATGGCGGCTACCATGGCTAGCGATACTAAGAAAAATAGGGATTTTGTTAAAAAAATAGTAACGGATTCTAAACAAGCATATCTAGCCGCAGGTAAAAACAAGGTTAAGCAACAAGAGATTTTTTTAGAAGCAAAAGCAAAACTTCTTCTTTTATCTGGCGGACAACTTACTCCTATGCGCAAAATGTATAACCTTAAAAACGTTTATAAAACCAAAGCAGCATCAATGCTTGAGCATGAGATCTCTTTAGGTGTAATGAGGCAAGCTTTATACGATTACATTTCCGCTAAAAAGAATTTTGATATAGATGCTTATTTTAGTGAATTGTATGTGAACATAATTCCTGTAGAGGCTAACGCTGTTTTAGATCGCGATGGAGATAGCACACGCTATGATAAGGAACCCGACGGCAAAGGCAAAGGTGGCTTTAAAAACAAAGTTAAAGGGCTAAAGTTTTACAACGCTCAAGAAAAACGACAAAGAACCGCAGACAACAATTTTTATTCTTTGCCTTTGAATTTAAGGCAAAAAGGTCTTACAGTGGAACAATCTTTAAAAGCGGTTGAAAACTTTGATAAAGCAATAAATTTAGGAAATAGTCTCGACAGACCAAGAAGAGGTATTAGCGTTTGGGATTTTGACGATACATTGGCAACAACTAAAAGCAACGTGTTATACACAATGCCTGACGGAACTAAAGGTAAATTAGATGCATCGAGATTTGCGAAAGAAGGGGATACATTTTTAGCTAACGGCGCTGAATTTGATTTTAGTGAATTTAGCAAAGTGATGAGTGGAGCTAAAGGCCCGTTCTTTAATAAGGCTGTAGATAGAAACAAAAAGTTTGGCAACAAAGACGTGTACATATTAACCGCTCGCCCGGCTAATAGTGCCAATGCTATACATGAATTCCTCAAGGGTATTGGTCTTGACATACCACTTGCTAACATTACCGGGCTTGCAAGCTCAGATCCACAAGCTAAGGCTAATTGGGTTGTAGGTAAATTTGCAGAAGGCTACAACGACTTTTACTTTGCAGACGATCACGTAGGTAATGTGGCTGCGGTAGGCGATGCACTTTCTAGATTAGACGACGTGCAAAGTAAGGTTGAACTTGCTAAAGCAACTAGATATTCTAAAAAAATACGTGCAGAATACAGCACAATACTCGATAAGCTACGGGGAGGTGATGTAATAGAAGGCAATAAAGTGTTTTCGGCAGAGCAGCAAATAGACGACGTATTCGACTGGGTTAAGAGTTTAGATATACCAGAAAAAAATCAAGCTAAATACAAAAAGGCTGCTTTAAACTTTGTAGCAAAAAGCCCTACTAATTTTCCTGTTGACGCTGAAATTGTAGGTGAAGCTATAAGAATAGCCGAGCTAAAAAAGCTAAACGTAATGGACTTTAGCAATCCTCGCGACATTATAGATAAATTTGCAGGAGAAGTTAAGGCTAAGCGATTAGACCCTAATAAAGAAAAGCAATTTTTTAATAAAAAATCTTTACCTGAGGGGGTAGAAACATTTCAAATAATGCCTACTCGTAGAGGGCAGCAGGCTGTTAGAAGAATATTGGATACTCATTGGGGTAAAAAAACTAACCCTTGGTGCGTAACGGCGCAAAAAAACGCATACACCCCAGCAGAACAAAAAGAACGAAAAGAAAACCCACCTGGTATTCCTATTGGAACTACAGTTAAGGTTACGTACGAAGCTATAGTGAATGCTGGGGTTGTGGAAGACTATATAACATTTGATAACCTAGGCAACCGAGTGGAGGACGTTATGTTTGATTTTATTGGCAATTTAAAGCCAGGATGGGTTGCGGGAAAAGCAGAATACGACAGCACAGATCCTAACGATCAATGGGTAATAGACAGGGAAAATGAACAAGACTTTAACGAAGAATTAGCTACAGCCAAAGCCGAAGGATACACTATAAGAGAGGGAAGCTATGATACTAGCCAGGATAATTTTTATGTTCAAATGGAGCGCAACAACGATCCCGAAGTAAACAGGGTTCAAAAATACGTTGCTTACTACAAAACTAAAGACCCAAACATGACTCAAAAGGAGTTTGATAACGGACCCGCTAAAGGGGGGACGGTTACAAACCCGGAAATAGAACCTACTGGCCCAATTGAATTAACTCCTCAGTCTTTTCGAATGTGGGAAAACTACGGCAAACCTATCAATCCAAATCAGTTGTTTGACATGGGTGTAATTAGCGCTACTGAATTTGCTAATGAAAATACCGTAGATGTAGTTGATGACGGTGGGTTTGAAATAGCATTTAAAGACGGTAAATTACTGGGCCTTAAAAACCTTGGAGGTAGCAAACAAAAGTGGTTTGACCGCATGGATCATGGTACAAAAGATTTAGCTTTAAAAGTGCCTAGAGACCCTAAGGGTAAAATCAATGGATCATCTACTATGATGAATACCGATTCAGGTAGAGTCTTTAGTAGAAATTATACGACTAAGTACTCTAAAAAACTTGAAGGAGATATTAACTTTTTAACAAATGAGTTGTCTACAAAGGGCGAGGCTTTACCTGGGCAAACACTAAACGCTGATCAACAGCCAAAAGCAGTTAAAGATGTTATTAATACTCTCGATGTTAAAAGTAAAACACAACAAAGCCGTATAAGATACAGTAAAGCTTTAGACGAGGAATTTAACAAGATAATAGAGCAAGAATCCGGTATAGAAGCATTTAAAGAGTACAAGTCGGTTAAAG
>Ga0206129_10000651_pt1 | contig 52194 bp, 50 predicted proteins | sample Helgoland_Spring_8_FD_148616 | JGI IMG/M metagenome (GOLD analysis project Ga0206129, IMG submission 148616) | Pelagic subsurface seawater microbial communities from Kabeltonne, Helgoland, North Sea - Helgoland_Spring_Bloom_20160502_2 | ecosystem: Environmental > Aquatic > Marine > Epipelagic ...
CAACATTTGATTTCTCAATCCCTTGTATATCTTTATCGGGTATTTGACCTATATATAAAATATTCGCCCATTTTGCATCAACTCCATGACCAAAAAGTTCAGAAACAGTTTGATCTGGGCTTCTTTTGAAATTAAAAGTGTAAGACTTGGGTTTTGAGTAAGAATATTTATTGTTTTCGCCAACTGGATTACTTTTTAAGAACTCAATAATATCTTTAGCCTTATTTGGGAAGGGCTGCTTATCTTTCCATGCTATTTTCAAAATCTTTTCTACAGTATCACCTCCGCATGAATGAGTAATAAGTAATTTTCCAGATTTATTAAGAAGCCTCATTAAAGGGGCAATTACATTATTAACTTTTGTTCTAACTTCTGAAGCGGCTCTATAAGCTTGCGATGCAATAATTAAGTCGTAATTATTATTCTTGTAATCGTTATCAATAAAAGGTTCTATGTACCTTTTATGATCCTCTCTATAAATCCTAATGATGCAGGGGTTTGCATAAGATGTTCTTGATTTATTATCTATCTCAATACCCCAATATTTTTTTATAAAGCTATTTAACTTATTCATCTGAGCATTGAAGTCAAAAGAATTATCTTCTTTTAATACTAATGTATAAGATTTAACGTTTTTACCTTTAATCTTATTACTACTTTCAATATGACCAAGTTCAGCAAATTTTACATTTGTCATAGTGACCAGTAGGTTGGGATGTTCAACAAACCTATCCGGCATTTTTTCTAGAGTATTTTTGAGATCTTCATAGCTAATTTCTTTCCCAGTAATTAGTAATGAAGTATATGGATGATATTTATGAAAGGTTTTAATCACATTAGACTTTACAGTGCCATCTCCAGTTCCAGCATCAAGTATTCTTAGGAAAGTTCTATTTTTTGGCATTGAGGCAATATGCGGCGCAAGTTGCTCAGAAATAGCTCTCTTTTCACTTGTATTTTGAATAAAAGATAGGTATTTCAACCTATCATCAAAGAATCTCTTTTTTTCCATAGCAACCCCTTAACTATCATCATATATCAAATCAAAAATAGCTCAAATAATCGATTTACTAATAGAATATTTTAAGACTAAAATGATATTGTTAAGGGAAAAACTCATGAAAGAAACAAAACTTCCTCTGCTTATTGGAATAGGTTCTAGAATAAGAAAATCGCCATACTTTGATTCAACAATTAAATATGGCGTTACAGGATTTACTATATATAACAGGATGTATTTACCTACTAGTTTTTCTGGTCCAGAAAAGGAATACCACAGTCTTGTAAATGATGTTACTTTTGGAGACTTTGCAGCAGAAAGACAAGTTGAGATTTCTGGTCCAGACGCGTATAAATTTGTTCGGTATGTCAACCCAAGAAATCTAGAAAATTGTGCAATAGGCGATTGTAAATATATTATCTTGACAGATATGAATGGCGGTATTGTTAATGATGCATGTCTCTTAAGATTAGAAGAAAATAAATTTTGGATATCACCCGGTGATGGCGATGTCTTGTCATGGTTACAGGGAATATCAATTAATTCTGGAATGGATATAGAGATCCATGAGCCTGATGTATCGCCACTACAAATTAGCGGACCTAAAGCTGGAAAACTTATTCAAAAATTATTTAATGGTATTCATGATGACCTTGGCTATTATAAAGCAAGAGAGACATCTTTAAATAATATTCCAATGGTTATAGCTAGAACAGGTTGGAGTGGAGAATTAAGCTATGAACTGTATCTTCAGAATAGAAAATTTGGAGATGAATTATTTGAGACAGTCTATCAAGCTGCAAAAGAATTTAATGGTGCAGTTATAGCGCCAAATACAATAAGAACAATTGAAGGCGGGCTTCTCTCATATCAAAGTGATTTTGGGAGAGAGCATAACCCATTCACAATAGGCTTAGATAGGTTGGTTGATCTTGATCAGGACATAGATTTTATAGGTAAAGAAGCCTTAAAAAAAATTAAAAAAGATGGAGTAACAGAAAAATTAGTAGGAGTTGAAATCGACGGAAATCCTATTCAAAAAGTCCCTGAGAATTTTTGGCCAGTTTTTGATATAAACAATAATAAATTAGGAAGACTATCAAGGTGTTTCTTTTCTCCAAGATTAAAAAGAAATATAGGATTAGCAATTATCAAAGTAAATAGCGCCGTTCCTGGAACTCCTCTAATCATAGAATCACCTAAAGCCCATTTAAACGCACAAGTTCATGAATTACCCTGGTTTCCTGCTGAAAAAAGTACTAATCTAGATTAATGCAAAATTTATTTCTTTATTTACTAATAATTTTCACCATGAATATTTCTTCTACGATTATCGATGACTTAGACAAAACAAGAGCAAATTGGAGCGCTATATCAGATAATGTCATGGGTGGGATATCTGAAGTTAATTTTTATGAAATGGATGACGGTACTGATAAATTTTATCGATTAGAAGGAAATGTGAGTACAAAAAATAATGGTGGATTTATTCAATCTATTATTAACTTTCCTGTAAATGCAGAAGATTATCAAGGCATCAGATTTACTGTCAGAGGAACAAGCGATGATTATTATATGTGGATAAGAACTCCTTCAAGCAGGTTTCCATGGGATAGATACATTGCTATATTCCAACCCAAAGAAGATTGGTCAATAATAGAAATTCCGTTTTCGTCTTTTGAGAAATCAAATTTTTATATGCGCAAAAGAATGAATATTTCCAAAATTAGAACGATAGCATTTGCTGCTTATGGCAAGGATTTTCAAGCACAACTAGATATAGCAAAAATAGAGTTATATTAATTAAAATGTTTACTAATGATGATAGCTCATTTATGAGCTTGGCTATTCAAGAAGCAGAAAAAGCCTTTACCAATAATGAGGTGCCAGTAGGTGCCGTAATAGTCCAGCAAAATAAAATAATTGGCAAAGGAAGAAATAGAGTAATTAAGAATCAGAATGTTTCATCTCATGCTGAGATAGAAGCAATAATAGACGCGTCAAAAAAAGTTAAAAATTATAGATTAAATAAATCAAAGATTTATATTTCTCTTGAACCCTGTCACATGTGTATAAAAGCAATAGTTGATGCAAGAATTGATGAAATTGTTTTTGCTGCTCCAGAACCAAAAACTGGGAGCATTATTTCAATTGACAATTTACTCGACAGAATTAGCTTTAATCATAAAGTTTCATATAGATATGGCTTAATGAAAGAGGAGAGTTCAAAACTTTTAAAAGATTTTTTTAAAAATAAAAGATAGCTAAGATATTATTTTTTCCATTCTGGTATGAGGAATTTGAATATCAGACTCATATGGACCAGCTTCAAAATAACCAAGAGATTTATAAAAAGAAACAGCATTTTCTCTTGCATTTAACATGATTTGACTCGCACCTTGTTTACTAGCTTCTTCTTCTAGTTTTTTAATCATTTTGGAGCCAATGCCTGATCTTCTCAAATCCTCACTTACTCCCATATATCTAATTTGTGCTTCGTAAGAGGTATTTAAATGAAGCCTTCCGCAAGCAACAACTTCTCCTTTAGAAGTAACACCCATCAGATGAACACTTTTATCTTCTAGATCATCCTTTAGAGGTATGTGCGACATTTTTAATGGCTTTCTTAGAACTTCCCATCTAAAATCATCATATCTTTTCCACTCTTCTTTTGTGGCGGGCGACCTTATTTCGAAGTTATCAGACATAAAGATATATCTATATATTTAAATCCACCCAAACAGGACAATGGTCGGATGGCTTTTCCATGGCTCTTGAATCATAATCGATTCCAACATCAGAGATTGATTCGCTTAAATCATTTGAAACCATTATGTGATCAATTCTAAGCCCTCTTTTGGGGTCATCATCAAACATCTTAGATCTGTAATCAAACCAAGAATATATTGATGATTCCTTAGGAAACTTTGTTCTCCAAGAATCAACGAAACCTAAATCTTTAATACTATTCCACATCTCTCTCTCTTGAGGTTGGAAGGAAGTTTTTCCATCACGCAACCATCTTTTAACACTTTCAGGACCTATTCCTATATCTATATCTTCAGGTGCCACATTAAAGTCACCCATAACTACTAGATTTCTTTTTGTTTTTTTAAGAGTTTTTATGTGCTTATATAAATCGTCATAGTATTTAATCTTTTTAGGAAATTTTGTTTCATGATGTATATTTTCACCTTGAGGAAAGTAACCATTCATAATTGTTATTTCTGAGCTTTTTGAACCAAAGGTGCATTGAATAAATCTTTTTTGATCATCTTCAGTATCATCTTTAAACCCTTTAACAGTTTTAATTGGTTTTTCTTTGCTTAAAAAAGCAACACCATAATGACCTTTTTGACCCCAATACTCTGGATGGTATCCAATCTCTTCAATTATTTCTAAGGGAAAATCGGGATCATTTACTTTTGTTTCTTGGAGTCCAATGACATCAGGATCAAGCGTATCTCTGAGGTGAATTAATTGATGAGGGCGTGCTCTAATACTATTGATGTTAAAAGATACTATTCTCATTTTAGTCTCTTTCGCTTAAAAGAATTTTTTTATTCATATTAATGTAATCATTGACGATATTGGTTGATTCTATCAGAAGAAAATCTTTGTTAAGATCAATTTTTTCATCGTTATCTTTATTTTCATTCTTATTATTTTCTTCAAGTTTTTCATATGATTCAAATGTAGAAAGTCCTAGAACTTTTCTTCTATCATTTTCAATCTCAAGCAGCCATGCTCTTCTTGCTTCTTTCTCTAATTTTCTTGTATCTATATTTAGACTTAATAATTTTTTATCTTTATTTTGATCGTATCTTTCTCTAACTTTAGCTAAATATTTTAGATTTGGATCTTCATTCAACCTTTGTGAGTATAAATTATTTATTTTTTCAATTTGATTATCATCAAACTTGAATTTCTTATGTCTATAAGGTCTTACAGTATCCCATTCCATTGCAGTAGGGTACGAACTTTCACCTACAGATTCTATATCCCATGTGGATAGTAATTCTATATCTGGTATCACGCCTTTATTTTGTGTGCTTGATCCGTCTACTCTATAATATTTAGACTCAGTAATTTTGATTTGACCCTTAGAAAGGCTTTCTAAACTTTGAACAGTTCCTTTTCCAAATGTTCGTTGACCAATAACTATTCCTCGTTTGTAATCTTGTATAGCGCCAGCCACAATCTCTGATGCTGATGCTGAGTAACGATTTACTAATATAGCAATTGGTTTTTTCCATACTTGCTTAGCTCTATTGTCACCGTATGGTTGCATATATCCGGCTTTATGCTTAACTTGAACCGTTGGTCCTGAGGCAACAAAAAGACCTACTATTTTATTTGCTTCTATTAAAGCGCCACCACCGTTATTTCTTAGATCTAAAATTACAGCATCTACATTCTTATTATTAAAGTCATTAAGAATTTTTTTAACATCTTTGCTGCTACTTCTATAATCAGAATCTCTGTTTTGATAAGCGTTAAAGTCAATATAAAAGGATGGTAGATCAATAATGCCAATTTTATTTCCATCATCAGCCTCATAAATTTTTGATTTAGCTGCTCTATCTTCTAATTTAATTTCTTCTCTTGTCAGAGTTACAAGTTTTCTAGTATTTTCAGCTGAATCAGATGAAATAAACTCAATTTCAACTTGGGTACCTGATTCACCTCTAATTAAATCTACAACCTCATCTATGCGCCAACCCACGACATCAACATATTCATTAATTTCAGAATCTATTTGCCTTATTCTTGTTATTCTATCTTCGGGTAGTATTGCTCCAGATTTTTCTGCAGGACCTCCGGCTACCAAGCTAACTATTTTCGTATAATCATCTTCTGCACCTAAAAGGGCGCCAATACCCTCAAGTTTTAGGCTCATGTTCATATCAAAATCTTCTGCTGATCTAGGTGACAGGTACGAGGAATGCGGATCAAACTGATTTGCTAAGGAATTGACGGCAATGGAAAAAATATCTTCTTCATTTTGTTGTTGAATTCTTCTAATTCTATTCGTATATCTTTTTAATAGACCTTCCTTTGGGTCTTCAGACAAAGTATCGGACATCATTGCTACCAAGAAATCATTCTTTGTCTCATCTCTCCATATTTTTTTTAGATTTTCGTCCGTTTTAGGCCATTCGTTATCTTCATAATAAATATCTATGTAGTCGTCTTGCTGCAAGTTAAACGAATCTTTTTCAATTAATGAAATTTGAAATTCTGAAAATAAAATCAACCTCTTAAAATATAAATTTATAATCGAATATGATAAATCTATATCAAAACTAGGACCATCATATGCATTAGCTTTCTTATAAAACTCCTCAATTTCTGGCTTTAGAAAATATAATTTATTTTCATCAAGTCTTTTAATTAAGGCTTCTATATATTCTTTATTAAAATCTTCATTAACGAAGTTTTTTAAGAAGTGTTCTTTTTTAAGCTTATTAAAAATTTCTTGACTTAACTCAATTCTTTCATCATTTAGATTGGTTGAAATGTATTCTTGAGGTTCGTAGGTTGAATTCCCACATGAAATCAAGGCAAGGCATATGAAAGACCAAATGAGTTTATGTTTAATCACTATTTTATAAATTTTGTATTTTTGCTGCTTCTTCTCTAATAGTTTCAGGAGAGCCTAGATTTTGTCTATTTACTCCAATCCTTTTAAACCAATAATGTATGCCCATAAGATCAGTAAAACCCATTCCTCCATGCACTTCAGTAGCTTTTTTAGCTATAACTTTCGAAACATCTGAGACATGTGACTTGGCATGACATGACATCAACCTTGATTCATCAGGAATATTATCAAAACAATGGGCTGCATGCCATACCAATGAGTAACATGGTTCAAGATCTGCCGCCATCTCTGCACACATATGTTTTATAGCTTGAAAGGATCCAATTGCTCTGCCAAATTGTTTTCTCTCTTTAGAATACTCAACAGCTTTTGTTAGTAATGCTTCAGAAGCTCCAAGTGAGTCTGCTGCCAAAACAATTCTTCCTGCATCAATAGATCTTGTAACAGCATTAATATTGCTTTTTGTTTCTTCTAGTATATCAACTAATGCTTTTTCAAATTGTATCTCAAAGTATGTTCTTGTTTTATCTACAGTTGTAAGTTCTGTAAGCTTTATATTTTTATCATTGATATTTATAACCCCAATCTGACCAGCCTCATCAGCTATCAATAGATGCGTTGAATTTTCAACATCTAGTACAAATATAGATTTTCCAGAAACGGTATTATTTTTAAACAAGAATCCAAAATTATTTCTTGCTGCAATATATTCAGAAAAACCTACTGCAAATTTCATTTTATTATTCACTATAGAATTAAGATACTTATTTTTTTGGTCTTCATTTCCTCCTAAAGATAGGGCTATTGGTGCCATTACGTAGGATCCAGCAAAAGAGAAGGGCGCAACATTTTCTCCCAAACTTTGTGAAACTGCTGCAGCAAATAGAAGATCTAAACCTAGGCCTCCATACTTTTCTGGAACCAGTAAGCTATTTATTCCAAGATTTAATATGCCATTAGCAATTTCATTTTTGATGTCCAAATCATTGTTGTCAATAATTTTTTTTACAATATCTAGAGATGCATGATCATTCAAAAACTTATTAACATTATCTTTGAAAAATTGTTGTTCTTCAGATAGACCAAAATACATATTAGACTCCGGAGATTTTTGGTTCTCTTGGCATCCCAAGTCCTCTTTCAGAGATTATATTTTTTTGTATTTGACTAGTGCCACCGCCAATTATCAGTCCTAGATAATACATATATAAAAATTGCCATGAGCCTTTATCTTTCAGGTAAGGGCTATCTTCATACAAAGTGCCAAGCTCTCCCATAACATCAACAGCAAAACCCTCTAATTCATGCCTAAGCTCAGTCCCATAATACTTTTGTATCATTCCAGCCATTTTTACATCTTGGCCTGGATTAAGCTTTGCTGATAAAACCCGCAATGAATTAGATTGAAAGGCAGTTACTTTTGCTTGAAGTGCTATCAATTTATCTCTGTAAACAGGAATATCAATCAATCTTATGCCATTAATAGTATCCTCTTTCATCCTATCTATTAATGCATTGACTCTACCCATTGTCGCATTTGGATTAGTTAAAGATCCTCTTTCATGTGTGAGGGTTGCATTTGCTACAGCCCATCCTTCGCCTCTTTTCCCTACAATATTTTCTTCTGGGATAGCTACATCAGTAAAAAACACCTCATTGAAGCCTGCTTTAAGAGTCATATCAATCAATGGCCTTACATCAATACCTGGAGTACCCATTGGTATTAGTAAATAACTAATTCCAGCATGTTTCTTAGCTTCGGGTTCTGTTCTTACAAGACAAAACATCATTTGTGAATATTGGGCAGTACTAGTCCATATTTTTTGTCCGTTAATTATCCATTTTCCATCTATTAGCTCAGCCTTTGTTTGTAGGCTAGCAAGATCACTGCCAGCATTTGGCTCAGAATAACCTTGGCACCATATCATTTCCCCATGCAGAGTTTTTTTAATATATTTTTGTTTTTGTTCTTCTGTCCCAAGCTCAAGAAGAGTTGGCACTAGCATATCGATTCCTTGTCCACTCATTGGTGATGGAATGCCATGATAAGCAAACTCTGATGCAATAATTCTATTTTTTATTTCATCATTTTCACCACCAAAACCACCGTACTCTTTAGGAATAGACCTAGCAAAATACCCATTTTCAATTAGTATTTTTTGCCATTTTTGTCTTGTTATTATTTTATTTCCCTCATTAGAACCAGAGGAAGTAAGATCTAGCAATGGACTATTAGATGCATTTTTAAAATAAACTCCTTTCCACTTATTACAGAAAGCTTCTACTTCCTTTCTAAAATCTTTATATTCTGGTCTAAAATTTAAGTCCATATTTATATCATCTTTCCATTATTTCCAATTTGGCTCTCTTTTTTCTAAAAATGCTTTAATCCCTTCTTGGGCATCTTCACTATTAAAGCATTCAGCAATTTGCTTCTGTAAATAGGGCAATGCCTCATCAAAAACCATCCCATCTTGTTTTTCGTATGCTTCTAATCCCATTTGCATAGTATTTGGAGCTAGAGATGCTAGCTGACTTGCAAGATTATCAACATTCTCATCTAATTCTTCCTTAGAAACTATTTTATTAATCAAGCCCCAATCTAACGCTTCATCAGCAGAAATACTTTCTCCTCTCATAATAAAATCAAGACCAGCTCGCTTTGGAATTACTCTAAATAGACCTGCCATTACCATAAATGGCCATAAGCCTCTTTTAATTTCAGGGGCTGAAAATTGTGCAGTTTCTACTGCTATAGCATGAGTGGCATTAGTTACCATTAATAAGGCACCTGCTAAAACAGACCCCTGAATTTTACAAATAACTGGTTTGTATAAATGCCTTATAGCAAGACTAATATCATTTACATCATCTAATTTTGGAACATTTGAATTTGATTCTGCTCTGTTAAGGTCTGCTCCAGCACAAAAAATATCACCTTTTGCATCAATTACTACAACTCTTATAGACCTTTCTTGTTTCGCATATGCAAGTGCATAATTAATTTCGTTCATCATTACATTATTTATAGCATTCTTTTTTTCAGGCCTATTTAGTGTAATTGTCAAAATATTGTTATGAAAATTAATTTTTGTTGCTTCAAAAATTAACCCATCAAGCGTGAGTTTATTATTGGCCATTATTTTTCTCCTGAATTAAAGACGAGGGTATTTTTATTAATTTTGCTCTTAAATATTCTCCTAGAGATTTTGCTTGACTGTCTATTCTGTTGTTTGATGAAACACCATCTTCGAGAATATCATGAATATAAAAATTTAATGACTTAATATTGGGTAGTTCATATCTATCTATATCAAATTGAGCAAGGTCAGGCATAAGCTCTTTTAACTTTTCAATGGTTAAAAAATCATGAAGAAAAGCAAATGACTCATTATTTTTTGCCCATACACCTAAATTAGCACAGCCACCTTTGTCACCAGATCTTGTTCCAAAAATTTCACCGAACAATCTTTCGGTTAAATCAGCTTTTGGCGCCTTAGAAATCTTTACAGGCTGTCTTTGATAAAACATTTCTTCTAAATTAAGCTGGTTTGTTGGAGTTATATCAATGACCTTTCCATCGATGTAAACCTTTTCTTTTACATATTTACTATCAATCAATGTTGGCCAATAAACTATCACAGGCCCATTAGGCTTAACTGAACTTCTAGCAAAGAATCCAGGATAATTTGATAAAGATAATTCAACTATTTTTGCAGTAAAAAGTCTGCCAACAAGGTTTGGGTCCATAGATTTAACTGATATATTCAATGATGCCATTGCTTCTTCATTAGAATTCGGATTATTTTTTTGTGTTTGATGTAAATCAATTACAACCTCATCAAATTGATCTTTTCCGCCAAGAGAATTAAATAATGTATCTACAAAAGACTTTGCTTTTTCTTCAATATCAATTCCAGTTAGAATTAATTCCATACCATTTCTATGTCCTCCAGCAAGATTTACACAAACTTTATGAGTATTAGGAGGGGAGCTGCCTCTGCAACCAGAGACATAGACTCTATCATCAGAAATTTGCTCTATTTCTAAGGTATCAAAATGGGCTATGACATCAGGATTAATATATGCTGGAGAGCTTATTTCATATAAAAGTTGAGCTGTTACTGTTCCTACAGAAACTAGACCACCAGTGCCTGGATGCTTTGTAATCGTGAAACTTCCATCTTCTTCTATTTCAGCTATAGGATAACCAACATTATCAAAACTTGGAACTTCTTTAAAAAAAGCATAATTACCACCAGTTGCTTGGCAGCCGCATTCAATAATGTGTCCAGCGGCTAGAGCTCCAGCAAGGGCGTCATAATCATGACGCTTCCAATTAAATTTCCATGCAGCTGGACCAATGACTAAAGCCGCATCTGTAACTCTCGGACAAACAACAATATCAGCTCCATTATCAAGGGCTTCTTTTATTCCCCAAGCTCCTAAATAAACATTTGCTGTTATTGGACTGTAGCCAGATTCCTTTAATGATTTTTTCTTATCAATATTAATAAAGTTTTCCCCAAGTTTTTCTAGTTCATCTATTGATGGCATTAAGTCATCTCCATCAATAAATGCAACCTTAAGCTCAATAGAAAGTTCATCTAAAATTTTTTCAATCTCATGAGCCATTGATTTAGGATTTAACCCACCAGCATTAGTAACAATTTTTATATTTTTATCTTTGCAATCTTGGGCAATCTCTTTTACTTGTTTTAAAAATGTTCCTACATAACCCTTATCCTCTCCTCTTTGAAGTTTTTGACTATAAAGAATTGTCATGGTGAGTTCCGCTAAGTAATCGCCAGTTAGCACATCAATAGGACCCCCATCAACCATATCTTTAGCAGCTGATAATTTATCTCCATAAAACCCGCTACAGTTAGCAATTTTAATTACATTTTTATCCAAATTAGTTCTCCAACCTTATGCCTTTTAATATACTTTTTGTAATTGAATTAGCTGAATCTTCAGGAGATTTATTTATCTGAATTCTATTTTTTTCTTTTGCAAAATCCCTGCCAATACCTCCAAGTAAAATTGCAAATGCTTTTACATCTATATTTTCTATTTCATTTGCTTCTAGAGCTTCCTCTAAAAGTTTTTGAGTGTAATTAGTTATAAACTTTTCATGATAGTTAACTAATTTTGAGGAGCCTTTTACACTTCTTAATCCCTGAATATAGGTCTCAAATTTCGGTCCTACAGCTTGATTTACAATCCTCAAATAAGTTTCAAGTTTTTCTAGAGGTGAGCTGATTGAAGAGACTCTTTCCAATGCTTTCTTCCCTAACTTTTTAAGAATATTATCAACCGTCATTGTAATGAGCAGATCCTTGCTTGGAGCAATTTCATACAGAGTTCTAAGAGAGATTTTTAATTTTGAAGCTATTTCTGACATTGTTAAATCAGGAATGCCTTTTTCAAGCAAAATCTCAAGGTCTTCGATTACAGTTTTATGTTTTTTAGTAAAAGATTTTGAGTAGTTAATCTCGATATTATAAGAGCCAACAGAATATTGCATTATTTAGGATCAACAATCATTAAAGGTGCTCCATTTTCTACTTGATCATTTTTTGAAATTAATATTTTAGAAACCACACCATCTTCTGCAGCTTTAATTGAGTGTTCCATTTTCATAGCTTCTAAAATAACGAGAACATCTCCAGCTTTAACTTTACTTCCTTTTTTAACATTTAATGCAATAACTTTTCCTGGCATTGGTGCTGATAAACTTCCTTGGGGTTTTTCAGAGCCTGGCATTAAAAATCTTGGCTTAATTTCGAGATTTACATCTCCATAGGGCATATGAACAAGGATATTATTATCTTTGATGGTTATTCTTGAATAATGTCTTTTACCATTGAATTCAACATCAATTCCATATTTATCAGCAGAATGGATGACTCCAATTTTCCCCCACTCAAATACATAGCCAATGTTTCTTTTATATTTATAAAGAACCTTATATTCTTCCTTATCAAATACAAGGGTAATATTTTGTTTTGGCAGTCTGCCATTTGTCCATCCAGATGACATAAAGGATGCTATGTTTGTTTTTGATCTATTTCTTTCTTGAATCCACAAAGCAGCAATTGAGACTACATGTTCAATTTCTAGAGGAGATAGCTTCAGTTTTCTATCTGGATTTACTCTATCAATGAAATCTGAGGTTGTATCACCATCAAGAAATTCTTTTGACCTTAAGCAGCTTATAAGAAAGTCTCTATTAGTTTTAATACCTCCAATGTGAGCAGACTCAAGAGCTCTTGCTAGTTTTAACGCAGCATCATGTCTTGTTGGTGCATACGAGATTATCTTTGCAAGCATCGGATCAAATTTAGTTCCAATTTCTGAACCTTCTGTTACGCCAGAATCCCACCTAGTATCGTCATTATACCCAGGCTCAAAAGCTATTAATTTTCCAATTTCTGGAAGGAAGTTGTTATTAGGATCCTCTGCATACAGTCTGGCTTCAATAGAATGTCCAATAAAATCTATGTCATCTTGAAAGTATCCTAATTCTTCTCCCCTAGCTATTCTTAATTGTTCAGATACTATATCTATTCCTGTAACTTCTTCAGTTACAGGGTGCTCAACTTGTAGTCTAGTATTGACTTCTAAAAACCAAAATTCTTCAGTTTTATCATCAAATAAAAACTCTACTGTACCGGCAGATTGATATTTAATTTTTTTAGCAAGTTTTACTGCAGCATCTCCCATTTTATTTCTTATGTCTTCAGAGATTCTTGGCGAAGGCGATTCTTCAATTATTTTTTGATGCCTTCTTTGAATAGAGCATTCTCTTTCACCGAGGTGCACAGTATTTCCATGAGTGTCACAAAGAATTTGTATTTCAATATGCCTAGATTTTTCTACATATCTTTCAATAAATATTCTTTCATCTCCAAATCCTGATTTTGCTTCTCTTTGAGCGCTCTTAATTGCTTCATTAAGATCTTTAGATTTATGAACTATTCTCATACCTTTTCCGCCACCACCTGCAGCAGCTTTAATAAGAAGAGGGTATCCAATTTTATTAGCATCTTTGCTTTTTGATGTCATTGGAAGTGTGGGGACACTAGCTTTTTCTGCAAGTTCTTTTGCCTTTAATTTATCTCCCATTATTGAAATGGCATGAGCAGAGGGCCCAATCCAGATTAGGCCTTCTTTTACAACCGTTCTTGCAAAAGCTGCATTCTCTGATAAAAAACCATAACCTGGATGAATTGCTTGTGCTCCGGATTCTTTTGCAGCCCTGATAATCTCCCTTCCATCTAGATAACCGCCATCAGGAAGCCGTATTGATTGATCAGCCATTTTTACATAGGGAGATTCTCTATCATCATCAACATAAACAGCAACGCAATGGATTCCCATCTGATGAGCTGTTTGAATAATACGACAAGCAATTTCACCTCTGTTTGCTATTAATATGGAACTAAAAATCATAATCTAAATACTCCATATTCTTTAGCGCCCTCAACCAAATTGTTGTTCACAACAGATAAGCAAAAACCAATAATATCTCTGGTATCACGAGGGTCTACGATTCCATCGTCAGTTGTCATGCTGCTAGCAACTAAACCTCTAGATAATTTTTCTAAATAATCTATAACAAATTTTTTAGTTTGTTCATCGGCTTTTTCATCAAAATCTTTGCCATCTCTGAGAGTTTTTGCTTTTCTAACGATAGACATCACTCCAGCCATTTGCTCTGGACCCATAACAGCAATTTTTGCTGTAGGCCACAGAAAAGTGAACCTATTATTAAAAGCTTTACCTGACATAGCATATGTTCCTGCTCCATATGAAGCACCTACAATAAAGGTAATGTGTGGAACCATAGAATTAGATACAGCATTAATTAACTGCGAACCTTTTTTTATAATGCCTTGGCTTTCGAAGTCTTTTCCAACTAAAAAACCTGTAACATTATGTAAAAATATTAATGGTATATCTCTTTTATTGCAAAGCTGAATAAAGGTAGCAGCTTTCTCAGCACTTTCTGGATAAATAGGGCCATTATTACCAAGAATACCTACTTGATACCCATGAACCGATGTCCAACCACAGACCATAGTCGGTCCATATAAAGGTTTAAATTCTTCAAATTTAGATCCGTCTGAGAATCGTGCTATTACTTCTTTAATATCTACAGCAGATTTTAAATCTTCGCTGATGATTCCAAGCATTTCTTCATTATCGTAGATAGGATTGGTAACAATTTTTGTCGGACTATTACCTCTTTTTTTCCAATTTAGATGCGACACTACTTCCCTGCAAATTCTGAGAGCATCCATTTCATCTTCAGCTAAATAATCAGAAAGTCCTGATTTTTCTGAATGCATTTTTGCTCCACCTAATGTCTCATCATCAGATTCTTCACCTGTTGCCATTTTTACTAATGGGGGACCAGCCAAGAAAGCTTTTGATTGACCTTTAATAAAAATATTGTAATCAGACATTCCGGGCTGATATGCCCCGCCTGCAGTAGATGAGCCAAAAACAACAGAAATAACTGGAATTCGTAATTTTGAAAGTTCAGTCATGTCATAAAAAAATCTTCCAGTTGAAGCAAAGTGACTGCTATGAAGTGAGGGAGCTTCAGGGGGAATATCGCTTTTACCACCTCCAACACTTAAATCTGCACCCGCTGACTCAACAAAACTTATAAAAGGGATTCTGTTTACACGAGCAATTTCCATTGCCCTGTTCCATTTTTCCCCAACATAAACATTCATGGCGCCAGCTTTCACCGTAGGATCATTTGCAAAAATTACACACTCTACCCCAGATATAACTCCAATACCTGATACGCAACCTCCACCAACATTAAATGTATTTGTTCCATAAGCAGCATATGGCTGAATTTCTAAAAAAGGACTGTCACAATCAATAACATTAAGAATTCTCTCTCTTACTGGCATTTTGCCTCTTTTTGCAAGCCTTTCATGATGATGCATGCCTCCACCTAGCTCAGCAAAATCAAGAAGCTCATTTAAAAAATCTAATTTTTCAAGCATCATTTTTTTGTTTTTCTGATACTGATCTGATTTAGTATCTAAATTAGTTTTAAATACTGGTGCAATATTCTCTGTTTTCATATTTCATAATTTTTTACAGTTACCTTATGGTAATATATTAACATTAATATTACCAATCAAAGGGAGTATTATTAATAATAGTATTTAGGAAAAATTATGTTGAAGATTTATGGAACAGAAAACTCACGAGCAATGAGGCCAATATGGACAGCTGAAGAGATGGGACTTAAATATGAATTAATAATGATGCCATTTCCACCTCGGATCTTTATGGAAGATTATTTGGATATTAATATGTTAGGTACAGTCCCATATCTAATTGATGGAGATATAAAAATGACAGAGTCTGTTGCAATGTCTCAATACTTAGTTGAAAAGTATGGGCCAACCGATTTAAGGGTAATGCCTGATGAAAAAGATTATCCATCTTATTTAAATTGGTTGCATCATGCAGATGCAACATTAACTTTCCCTCAAACAGTTGTTTTGAGATATAAATACCAAGAACCAGGAGTTGCTGACGCTGCAATAGAAGGATATAGCAGGTGGTTTGTTTCTCGTTTGAAGTTACTTGAATCCGAGCTTGAAAATAAGAAATATCTTTGTTCCAATAGATTTACAATTGCTGATATATGCGTAAGTTATGCAATTAACTTAGCAGGGCTACTTGGAATTAATGAGGCGTTCAAACCTAATATTTCAAGATGGACTGAAATGTTATTTAATAGAAAAGCATTTATCAAAAGCAGAAGTTATAAGTACGAAAAATAAAAATATGAACAAATTAATTGCATGTTTTCTCATGACTATTTCAGTAGGGTTGTTTGCTGAAAATAAAACATCTCATTTAGAGACAATCGTCTTGGGTTCTGGATGCTTTTGGGGTGCAGAGAAAGGATATGAATCTTTAGTTGGAGTGTATGATGCAGTATCTGGATATTCAGATGGTTATGGTATCAGACCCTCATATAGAGAGATTACAAAGTTTAAAAACAAATTTAATGATAATAATTATGCTGAAGTTGTTGAGGTTACATTTAATAGACAAGTAGTTAGCTTAGAATCAATATTGCAGTACTTTTATGAACAACATGACCCTACACAATTAAATAGACAGGGTAATGATATTGGGACTCAATATAGATCTATCATTTTATATAATGATGAATCACAGAGAGAAACAATTACTAAAGTTACAAATGAATTTCAAGAATTGTTGCTAACTGCTGGATATGGCAAGATTCAAACTCAAATAAAACCTCTAGATAGGTTCTATAAAGCAGAAGAATACCACCAAGATTACATAGAAAAGAATCCAAATGGATATTGTCCTGATCATTCTACTGGTGTGGTTTTCAATAAAAGCAAAATACCAGCAATTGATAATACAATCCTTAAACAAGGAAAATATATACTAGTTATCGATTCAGAAGATTACTGTCCTTATTGTGAAAAGTTTAAAAAAGATGTTGCTAATAATTATCAAGGAAACATCCCTTTAATTTACAGAACAAGTAGAGAATTAAGTGGGCTTAGTATAAAGACACCAACTTGGGCTACACCAACAATTGTGTTTATAGAAGACGGCGAAGAGCAGTTCTCTTATCAGGGATATATGGAGCCTGAATTATTTTATAAAGCCCTAGGAAAATTTAAGTTAGGTAATTCAGAGGCATATGAGGTTGCCTTTAACCAAGGAACTGATTCAAGATTTTGTAAAGAATATCAAATCTTTAAAAATACTCCCGATGGTATTTTTGTTGATAAATTAAGTGGGGCACCTTTATTTGATACTAGAGATAGATTTGTCTCACGAAGCGGGTGGCTATCTTTTACAGCACCAGTTCCTAATGCAACTTATGAACTTCCAGATAATTCATATGGAATGAAAAGAACCGAAGTTAAATCAATATCAAGTAATATTCATCTTGGACATGTTTTTGATGATGGGCCAAATGGCATGCCAAGATATTGTATTAATGCAACAGTGCTTGAATTTATTGCCAGAGAAGATATTAAAAATTCTTAATAATTCTATTCTACTAGGCTTGTCATTCGCTCATAGGCTTCAATAAATTCTTCTTTAAATTTTTGAACAGTCTGCCCTGCAGATATTGTCTCATTTACCAATCCTATACCTTGGCCAACCCAATATGTATCTAGTTTTTTTGCTCCCTCATGGCCAAGAGTTGCCTGTTTGGAGATTATTGCCAATGCAGGTTCTCCAACAATTGTTTGCAATGGCATTGGCAGTGGTTCAGGCGCATCTTTTGATTCCCATGCATCAGTCCAGGCTGATTGAAGTTGCCTTGAATGTTTACCTGTTCTACTTTTTGATCTTACTGTTTGGCTTGATGTTGCCTGAATCATCTTCTCTTTTATATTTTCTGATGTTTCAGCTTCAGTGGTTGGTAGAAAAACTGATGCACACCATACACCATCTGCGCCCATAGCCATTATCCCAGCCATTTGTTCGCCAGTTGCAATGCCCCCAGCTGCTAGAATAGGAACATTACCCAAATCTTTAATCGCTCTTTTTACTTCTGGAATTAAAACCATAGTTGAAACACTACCACAGTGGCCGCCACCCTCAGTACCCGAGACTACTAATAAATCAACACCGGCTTGAACTTGTTTAATTGCATGTTCTTTTGCTCCTAAAAGTGCTGCAACTTTTACATTATTCTCTTTCCCCATCTCTAGCATCCAATGAGGAGGAACGCCCAAAGCATTTGCTATAAGTTTAATGGGATGTGAAAAAGCAACTTCTAATAATTTTTTTGCTCCCTCCTCTTTAAGATTTTTTCCAAATCTAGAATCTGAATCCAATTCAATTTTTTTTGATTCTGATGGATTTCTTAACGACTCGCCGTCAACGTCATATTGTTTTAGAACATCTGCTCTAAAGTCTCTATACTCTTGAGGAATCATATTTATTAAGTCTTCTGATGTAACAGATGATCCCTTACCTTCAAATGTTGTTGGCACTAAGATATCCACGCCATATGGCTTACCATCAATATGTTCGTCTATCCATTTAAGATCTTGTTCCAGCATTTCAGGAGTATGACCAACCGCGCCCAAGACGCCCATACCTCCAGCTTTGGAGACCGCTGCAACTACATCTCTGCAATGACTAAATGCCACAAGTGGAAATTCAATATCAAACATTTCACATATAGGTGATTTCATAATTTACTCTACATTTTTATATATATTTTTAATTCTATTATAATTATGAGATAAATTTAAAATTTTCTTCTAATGCAAAAATATAACTTTACAGTTCCTGACATATGCGACACTTTTCCTAGTGAGATATTAATAGGTGATATTTTTCTCAATTCTTATGGAGGTATTGATAAGTTTTGTGGAGAAATTAGAACAGTAAATTGTTTACACAGTAATAGTGTTGTTAAAGAAATGGTTGAAGAAAATGGTGAAGGCAGTGTCTTGGTTATAAATCATACTGGTGATAAATTATGTTCAATGGTTGGCGATCAAATTGCTCAAAAAGCATTTGAAAATAACTGGAGAGGGATTTTTGTAAATGGCTATATTCGTGATGTAGAAGTAATCAAGAATATTTCAATTGGTGTTTATGCAAAAAATGCATATCCAATGAAGACAGACAAATCTATTGGTGTTGGTTTAAAAGATGAAGACATTAATATTGGTTCTATAATAATAAGTTCAGGTAACTGGATTTATGTTGATAGCAATGGGTGGGTTGTTAGCAAAAACAAATTAAAACTTTAATTTTTCAATTTCTTTGTCTTTGTCTTCCCATATATTTTCAATCCAAATTTTAAAATTCTTTCTATATTCTTCGTCAGTAGAATAGTTTTTATTTTTAAGATTCTCGGGAATATTATACTTTCTGACTAAAACTTTTACATCGCGCATATCGCCCTTTAAAAAGGCCCAGGCTGATCTTTTGTTTGATCTATAAACAACTGAGTAATCAACCAAAACATCAATATTGGGCATAGCAGAGAGGGCGGTTGCAATCCCACCAATTCTTGGTATTAAAAGATTTTTATATGGTGAGTTTTGAGCTTTATGTTTTTCAGGGTTATTTCTCGTCCCTTCTGCATAACTAAAAATAGTTGAAGGAGATCTTTGAAATCTTTTACATGCCTTTAACGTATTTTCATAATCTTTAAATCTTAAATTAGGATTTTTTTCTAATTGTTTTTTTGAATGCCTATTTACAAAAGGCATGTTTAAAGTTTTATTTGCCAGAAATATAAAAGGTATCCAAGCTAACTCTTTTTTCATGAAAAATTTAAGCAAAGGTATTCTTTTATGAGCAGCCACTAAAAGGATAAAGATGTCTGCCCATGATTGATGGTTAGAAATGGCCATGTACCATGTGTTTTTATTAAATTCGTTATCATCAAATACCTGCATAGAATCTTTATGCATTATTTTCATAATAATTTTCAAACCATAGACTGTATATTCACCAATAATGTTTGAAACTTTACTTAATTTAATTTTTAGAGATTGAAATGGAAATACAGCTCGAGGTATGTTGACAAGAGTTAATGTCCCAAAACCTATAATTAACTCGACAACTATTAAAATAAATGTAAAAAAACCTATTATGTTTGACTTAATAAAGCCCATATCTTAATTACAAATTTAAAACCCGCTTAGATTAGCATATCTTTCACTATGAAATGCTGAACTTCCAAAAATTTGTTCTGCTACTCTCGATCTTTTAATATAAAACCCAAGATCATATTCATCTGTTACACCAATACCGCCATGCATTTGTATTGCCTCATTTGTGACTAAATGTAGGGTTTCGCCAGCGACCGTTTTTGCTAAACTTGATAACCTTTGCAGTTCATTTGAATTTTCATCAGCGCCATGCATAGCCGCCATAACTGCTGATTTTGTTAATTCAATCTCACAAAACATCTCAGCCGCTCTATGTTGAAGGGCTTGAAATGTTCCAATTAAAACACCAAATTGTTTTCTTTGTTTCAAATACTCAATGGTGGTTTCAAATGCAGCTTCTGCATTGCCCAGCATTTCAGCTGACATAGCAATTCTGCCTATATCAAGAATTCTTTCAACGGATTCTCCTCCAGCTTCCAATGTTCCCAAGATATTACCTTTTGAAGATTCAACATTATTAAACTCAATATTTGCATAATTTCTTGAATCAGCCATATCTAATTTGATTTTATTAATTCCTGGAGTATCTGCTTCAACTATAAATAATGTTAAACCAGCTAGGTCACCAGAATTTCCTGATGTTCTCGTAAGTACAATTAATATGTCTGCACTTGCACCATCGATCACAAATATTTTTTTGCCATTCAAGACATAATGGTCATCACTTAACTTAGCTTTTAATAATGTTTTAGCTGGGTCATGATGGCTAGATTCATCAATAGCTAACGCAGTTGTTATATCGCCATTAGTTATTTTTGGTAAGTATTTTTCCTTTTGCTCTTGAGTTCCAAAATTTGAAATAGCATATGCTCCTATAACTCCTGTTGAAAAAAGAGGAGAGGGGGTTAGCGTTTTGCCGCATTCTTGTAAAATTACACTAATGCCTGCAACACCAAAATTTGAACCACCAAATTCTTCAGGAATTAAAATACCGGACCAGCCTAATTTAACCATTTCTTGCCAAATATCTTTATCCCATAAAGTTTCACTTTTATTATCTCTTAGAGATCTAAAATGATTGACCGGAGTTCTTTCTTTAGCAAAATCTCTTGCAGTATCTTTAAGAAATTGCTGTTCTTCATTAAGTATTAATTTCATTTTGAATCCTTTTTAGAAAATTATTTAGCTTGGCAGACCCAAAACTCTTTTTGATATTACGTTAAGCTGAACCTCAGAAGTTCCACCTTCAATTGAGTTACCTTTGGTTCTTAGCCACGCTCTTGTAAGATCTTTATCTTTTTTATCGAATTCATCTCCATCCCATGCAACGCCATTTATGCCGGTGGCAGCAATCATTAATTCATGACGTTTTTTGTTATGTTCAGAGCCATATAATTTAAACATTGATGCAGTTGGGCTAGCTTTTCCATCCTCATCTTTTGCTCTTTTTAATGTCAATCCAAATGCATGTTCTTTAATTTTATGAGCTGTTATTTGTGATCTATAGAAGCCATTACTAATCTTCCCACTTTCTTCTCCAATATGCTTTTTAGCAATAGAAACAAGATCTCTACCACTGCCCATACTAGATGCAAGACCAAAGCTAGATAGGAAAGCTCTTTCATGTTGTAACAATGCTTTTGCAATTGCCCAGCCAGCATTTTGTTGACCTATAAGATTTTCTTTTGGTACTTTTACGTTATCAAAAAATGTTTCGCAAAAAGGAGATTTTCCAGATATTAGTGTAATTGGTTTTGTGCTGACTCCTAATGTTTCCATATCAATTAGTAAAAAACTAATACCATCATGTTTTGGTTCTTTAGGACCTGTTCTGACTAAAGCAAATATCCAATCAGCCTTATCCGCATATGACGTCCATACTTTTTGGCCATTCACTATAAAATGATCTCCATTATCTTCTGCTTTTGTTGCAAGACTAGCTAAATCAGATCCAGATCCTGGTTCAGAATATCCCTGACACCATCTAATCTCACCTTTGATAATTTTTGGAAGATGTTTTTTTTTCTGTTCTTCTGTTCCGTATTCAAGTAGCACTGGAGCAAGCATCCAAATACCAAAACTTAATAGAGGTCCTTTAGCACCAATTGCAAACATTTCTTGGTTTAAGATTGATACTTCCTCAGCCCTCAATCCACCTCCACCATATTCTTTTGAAACTGTTGGCATAGTCCATCCTTTAGCCCCCATTCGATCTAGCCATAGTTTTGATTCAGGATTTTTATATTCAGCTTTCCTACCACCCCAGACCTCATCAACGGGAATTGAAGGATCTGCACCAGCTCTCATAGACTGAGGACAGTTATCGTTCAGCCATTCCTTAACCTCTTTTCTGAATTCTTCTAAATTTTGCATATGATTTTATATATATTTTTGAACAGTAAAACATTCTATATCAAAGTTTATCTTGTGCAAAAGAAATAAAATGTTCAATATTTATCAATGATATTTATATTCTTTACGTAAGAGTTGATTGAAATAGTATAATTTCTTCATGTTTAAAAATATTGGAATTTATATTAAAGAAAAATCTGGCGAGGGTATTGACGCCCATGGCCTTGATATCTTAATTGACAATTTAAAAAAATATACTCCAAAAGTTTTTATCGAAGATACTTCTAAATATAAAAACGATTCTTTGGTAACTTTAAAACATAGTGAATTTGTATCTAAAGTTGATTTAATAATTGTTTTTGGCGGCGATGGAACTCTTTTAAGGTCTGCAAGAAAATACCTTGAACATAATATTCCCATTCTCGGTATAAACATGGGTACGGTTGGTTTTTTAACTGATGTAAAAACCGAAGATTTTGAATCAATTATTAAAGATGTGGTTGATGGTAATTGTAAAATAGAAGAAAGAAATCTTGTTAGCGCTTCTTTTAATAATACGTCCGCATATGGCCTTAATGAAATTGTTATTCACTCTGGTGCATATACCCAGCTAATGAGGTATAGACTATCTGTAAATAATAAAGTTGTTTATGAGCAACGTTCAGATGGACTAATTATAGCTACACCAACTGGATCAACTGCTTATGCTCTTTCAGCTGGCGGACCTATAATCCATCCAAGCTTGGATGTATGGACAATCCTTCCAATGTTGCCTCAAAGTATCTCATCTCGTCCATTTGTTATTTCATCGAATGAAAATGTAAAAGTAAACCTCTTAAAAGGACCTTTAGAAACAGCAAAAATTTGTGCTGATGGTCAGGAAGATATACAAGTGCCATATTTAGAAGATATACAGATTTCAAAAATGAAAAATAAATTAAGACTGGTTCATCCACTAAATAATGATTTTTTTGAAGCTTGCAGAGAAAAGCTAGGGTGGAGTTTAGATATATCTAAGAAAAATTCTTAAATGAATATTAAAAATCTTCATATACCTATTATTATTTTATCCGTAATCATTGCTTTGATATCAAATTACGGGAGCTTTGTATCTGCTATAGAACCTTTTACTTTTTTAATGATGGATTTAAATTCAGTTGAAAAGGGCTATATTAATTTTTTTACTATAGATTCAACGTATAACATTAATAATGAATGGTGGAGGCTTATTACTCCAATATTTATTCATTTTTCATTTGCTCATTTAGTTTTTAATTGTCTTTGGATATATGTTTTAGGGTCAAAAATTGAATACAATGATGGACACATAATTTTTTTAGGTTTAATTTTATTTTCTGCAATATCCTCTAATCTAACTCAACATTTTTTTGAAGGTCCTTCTTTGTTTGGAGGTCTATCAGGAGTAATTTATGGAATGCTTGGTTACTGCATGATAAATGATCTCGAGTTAAAGCAATACAGATATGAGTTACCACCAGCGCTTTATTTATTTATGATAGTTTGGCTAATTTTAGGATTTTTAGGAGTGCTTAATTTATTTGGTTTTGGGAATGTTGCAAATTATGCTCATCTTGGCGGCCTTATTTCTGGAGTAATATTTGCTATTATGCTTAAGCTTACCGGTGTTCAGTTAAAGTAGGATATTAATTTGAAATTTATTTTAAAAATAATAAAAATATTTCCACCAGAGGCATCTCATATTATTGCTCTCCATTGTTTAAATATTCTTTATAAATTAAAGATTTTAAATTTATTTTTTCCAAAGTTTGAAAAAGATAGTTTTGAATTTGTTGGATTGAATTTTACTAATAAACTTGGAACAGCTGCTGGATTGGATAAAAATGGTGATTTTATTAATTGTCTTGGAGCTTTAGGATTTGGCTTTATTGAAGTTGGCACTATTACACCTTTACCACAATCTGGCAATCCAAAACCTAGAGTATTTAGGTTGTCCAAAGATAGCGCTGTTATAAACAGGCTAGGCTTCAATAATAAAGGCGTAGAACATTTAGTAAAAAATCTTCAACAAAAAAAATATAAAGGAGTTGTTGGTGTAAATATTGGAGCTAATAAAAATTCCAGAGATCAAAAGCGAATTGATGATTACTTAATATGCTTTGAAAGGGTTGCTGACTATGCAGATTACATTACCATAAATATTTCTTCTCCAAATACACCTGAATTGAGGAATCTGCATAATGAAAAAAATATAAAATTATTGATAAAATCAGTAGAAGAAAAATCTAGACTTATAAATTATAGCGGCCCAATCTTTTTAAAAATTTCTCCTGATGAACCAGCTAATTTAATTAAACAAATTGCTGGATTGATTGGAGAATCTCAATTAACCGGTCTCATAATCTCAAATACAACCGTTAAAAAAAATAATCTTATAGAAGATAAGTATAAGCATTACCAGGGTGGGCTTTCGGGAAAGCCACTAATGGAGCAGTCAACTAAAAGTTTAAAAATTATTAAGGAAGCATTTCCTCAATTACCAATTATTGGTGTTGGTGGTGTAATGTCAAAATATGATTTTGATACTAAAATATCATCAGGCGCATCTTTAGTTCAAATTTATACGGGCTTTATTATTCATGGACCTCAAATTATTAAACAAATTCTTAGTAAACACTAAATGGAATTTATAGTTGTAATTACAATCATAACTTTCTTAATTGGCACTATAAGTTTTGCATTACCCTCAAAGTCATCTAGAAATATTTCAGCACTTAGAATGGAAGCATCCAAGATGGGATTTAAGATTTCTTCTTCAAAAATTGGTAAAAATTTATTTAAAAATAAAGATTTAAATAATATGATTTATCAGATTAAAAATACAACTAATTTAAAAGAAGCACATTTTCTTAGAGACAAAGATGAATTAATTTTGTATTCTCCACTCAAACTGAAGTACTCAGATGACTATAATGAGATACAGAATGAGTTAGAAAAATTATCTCCATTCGTTTTAGAGATTATTTTTTCAACCGCATTTATTTCATTTATTTGGAAAGAAAATAAAGGGCTAGGTGAGTTAGTAAAAATTAATAACACACTTAAAAATTTTTAAAAAATTCTTGCTAAACCATTAGCATTGATGGTACCTCTAAAAAAAGGAACGCATTTTTATTATGGCAAAATCATTAGTAATCGTTGAATCACCTGCAAAAGCTAAAACAATATCTAAGTATTTGGGTAATGAATATATTGTTGAGTCTAGTGTTGGACATATCAGAGATTTACCAAAAAAAGCCTTACCAAATACTCAAAGATCATCTATACCCAAGGATGTATCACCAGAAGAAAAAGCAAGACTTAAAGCAGTTAATGATAGAAATAGATTGATTAGAAGGATGGGTATAGATCCAGATAATGGATGGGCGGCAGACTGGCAAATAATCCCAGAAAAAGAAAAGGTAATCAAATCTCTCCGTAAAGCAGCAAAAGGAGTTAACCACATTTATCTTGCAACAGACCTTGATAGAGAAGGTGAGGCAATAGCATGGCATTTAAAGGAAGCTCTAGGACCTGAAAAATATGAGTATTCCAGAGTTAGATTTAATCAAATTACAAAGACTGCGATAATTGATTCTTTTGCTGATCCTAAAGAAATTGATTTAGATCTAGTTAAGGCATATAGAGCAAGACGATTTTTAGATAAGGTTATTGGTTTTGAATTATCCCCATTGTTATGGAAAAAAATTGCTAGAGGCTTATCTGCTGGAAGGGTTCAATCTGTGGCTTTAAGAGTTTTAGATGAAAGGGAAAGATTAATACAAGAATTTATACCTGAAGAGTTTTGGGAAGTTTCAATGACTCTTCAAAAGAATGATTTGGCTATTCCATTTAATTTAAATAGAAAAAAATCAGATCCTTTGCTAAAAGAAGGGGAAGCAAGAAACATTGAAAATAGTATTCGTAACTCTGATCTTTTAATAAATGAAATAGTTAAAAAGCCGGTTAAAGCAAAACCTCGAGCACCATTTATAACATCCACTCTTCAGCAGGCAGCAAGTACTAAGCTTAGCTTTGGTGTAAAGAGAACTATGCGTGTTGCACAAAAATTATACGAAGCAGGCCATATCACATATATGAGAACAGATGCTCCAAGCTTAAGCAAAGAATCCATTCAGGATGCTAGGAATTTTATTGGAGAAAGGGTAGGTGATAAATATCTCACTAATGCTCCAAGAATATATTCAAGCACAGAAAATGCTCAAGAGGCTCATGAGGCTATTAGACCTACTAATGCATTCATGACAGCTGACGACTTGCTAAATCAAACTGAAGAAGAAAAAAGACTTTATCAGTTAATTTGGCAGCAATATATAGCTTCTCAAATGCCGGATGCTGAATATTTGTCAACTTCTGCAAAAATAAATATCGGTGAATACACTTTTTCCGCCAAAGGAAGGGAAGTCATTTTTGATGGCTTCACTAAAATTTCTCAACCCATGAAATCAGATGATGATGATATTTTGCCTCCACTTTCTGAGGGAGATAATCTTGATTTAAATGAAATAAAATTAGAGCAAAAATACACAAAGCCACCTGCAAGATTTTCTGAAGCAGCACTTGTTAAAGAGTTGGAAAAAAAAGGAATAGGCAGACCTTCTACATATGCAAATATTATCTCTACTATTCAAGACAGGGGATATGTTGAAATTCAAAACAGAAGATTTTTTGTAAAAAAAATTGGTCATATTGTTACTGAAAGGTTGTTAGAAAGTTTCGATGACATTATGGATTATGAATTTACTGCAAATTTAGAAAATAATCTTGATAGAGTTGCAAGAGGTGAGTTAGATTGGAAAAATGTCCTAGATGATTTTTATAGTGCTTTTCAAAAAGATTTAATTTCAGCTTCTGATGAAAACGGTATGAGAGGCAATCAACCTACTTCTACAAATATCTCATGTCCGTGTGGAAAAACAAATATGGTTATTAGAAATTCTTCCAATGGAGTTTTTTTAGGATGCTCTGGCTACCAAAATTTAGGAGATGATAAGTGTAAAGAAACCCTAAATCTAGTTTCTGGTGATGAGGCTATAAGTATTGATGACACTCAAGAGGCAGAAAACTTATTAATAAAAAGAAGATGTGAGAAATGTGACACCAGTATGGATAATTATCTTATTGATGAAGGGCGAAAATTACATGTTTGTGGAAAAAATCCAGATTGTGACGGTTACTTTATTGAAGAGGGTCAATTTAAGATTAAAGGCTATGATGGCCCAGTATTGGATTGTCATAAGTGTGGTGCAGAAATGCAATTAAAAACTGGAAGGTTTGGGAAGTACTTTGGGTGTCTCAATGATAATTGTGGAGCAACAAGAGCCTTACAAAGAAATGGTGAGCCAAAACCAATCATGATGGAGCCAATATCCATACCTGATTTAGCTTGCCTTAAATGCGAAGATCATTATCTGTTAAGAGATAGTATGAAAGGTTTATTTTTAGCAGCAAGCAAATATCCTAAAAATAGGGAAACAAGAGCTCCTAAAGTTTCAGAGATAAATGGCCTTTCCACAGAGATTTCTGAGGCTTGTAGATACCTACCAAATATTAACAAGCATTTATATCTTATGAGTGCGCCTGAAAAGGATAGAGACGGCAATCCATATGTTATCAGGTATAACAAATCTGAAGACATTCATTATTTAGCATCAGAAAAGGATGGAAAAAAGACTAAATGGACTGCCGTATATGAAAATGGCGAATGGGTTCAAAACCTGAAAAGTTAGTGAACCCAAAAGAATTATTAAATTTATATTTAGATATTTGTGAAGATATCTTAAAAAACCTAACCTTTGATGGCTCAAATCAAGATAAAAATAATTTATATTTATTCTTATCATCTCTTGAGCAAAGTTTAGACTTCCTTGCTTTAGACGTAAGCTCAATAGCAAATGTGGAAAGCAAATCTTTTGCTAAATTAAATTATATTTCAAAATGGAACATTCTTATCGAAGAGCCAGCAATAAAAAATATTATAAAGAATGAGTTTAATAACCCAGATGGAATATTTTTCTTAATAAAATTAACTAAAGAGAAACTATTTAATCCAATTGATACAACAATTATTGCCTCAAATGACACCATAAACTTGAAAAAAATTAATTTGATATTAGATAAATATAAAAGGTTTATGCTGTTGCTTCGCAAAACTCTTGAGGAATGTTAAGCTTTAGTTACACGGAGAAAAAATGTCAAATTATTTAGAATTAGCTCAATTACCTGATGGAAGTATAGTCTTGAGAAGATCGGATGATCATAATAATCCTATTGTAAAAATAGATTTCTCTGCAGAATCTAAAGAATTTCTTCAAGGGCAAGAATTAGCGGTCGCAAAGGAAATGATTAGAGCTGGAATTGAAAGTGTTAGTGGTAGCGTTAGCGATTTTGATGAGTTTTTTGATAGCCAAAAAGAAAGACTTTCAAAGAAACCAGTAATTCTGCATTAATTTTCTCTAATCAAGCCTACGCTCTTACCTTCTATATATAACTCTGTCTCTTCTAAGTTAACTTCTATATCCTTAAAATCATTATTTGCAGGTTTTAAGTGCACAATATTCGGAGCACTTCTTTGGAAATACTTAATTGTTACCTCATCTTCAATTCGAGCAATAACAATATCTCCATTTCTTATTTCTTGTGTTTTCTTAACAGCAATAAGATCATCTTCCATGATTCCAGCATCTTTCATGCTTAAGCCACGCACTCTAAGAAAGTAATCAAAATCTGAACCAAAAAATCCTTTAGGGCAATTTAAAACTTTCTCAACATTTTCACTCGCAAGGGTTGGAGAGCCTGCTGCAACTAGACCTACAATAGGGTATTCATTATCTTCGCTAGCAATCTCTGGATTTATAATTGATATTCCTCTAGATGCTCCACTCTCAATGGAAATAAAACCTTTCTTTTCTAAAGCTCGAAGATGTGTTTCGGCTGAATTGGGTGATTTAAAACCTAATTCCTTGCATATATTTGCTCTAGTTGGAGGAAAACCTGTTTTATTTATGTAAACTTGAATACAATCAAGTACTTTTTGTTGTTGAGGTGTTATGTCTTTCATATTCTTTAAATTATACTATATATTTATACAGTATAATTGATTAATATAAATTAAAGCAAGATAAATAATGAGTGATAAGTCAAAATTAATTATAGGAATTTCTTCTAGAGCTTTATTTAATCTCGATGAGAGTCATGAAATATACAAAAAAGAAGGTTTAGATTCATATCGAGATTATCAAATTGCAAATGAGGAAGAAACTCTTGAACCCGGTCAGGCTTTTAGCTTGGTTAAAAAGATCCTTAGTATTAATTCCCTTTACAAAGATAGGCAAAGAATAGAAGTAATTCTTCTTTCTAGAAATACATCTGATACTGGACTGAGAATAAGAAATTCTATTGAGGCTCATGGCTTGGATATTAGTAGAGCTGCCTTTTGTGGCGGAGAAAGTCCACATAGGTATGTAAAAGATTTTGGAGTGCACCTTTTTTTATCAAGTAGTTTTGAAGATGTTAAATTAGCTATTGAAAGTAATGTAGCTGCAGCAACTATTATTTCTAAAGAAGGTGAAAGTAATTCACAGTCTAATAACGACCAATTAAAAATAGCTTTTGATGGAGATGCTGTAATTTTCTCTGATGATTCTGAAAAAGTTTTCCATGAGGAGGGCTTAGATGCATTTATAAAAAATGAAGTCATGGCTACATCACCATTAAAAGAAGGCCCTTTTAAATCTTTTCTTGTAGAACTAAACAAGATACAAAATGATTTCGATATAAATGAGTGTCCAATAAGAACTGCACTTGTTACTGCAAGATCTGCACCATCGGATAAACGAGTCATAAAGACTCTAAGGGAGTGGGGTGTAAGAATAGATGAGTCTTTATTTTTAGGCGGCATGTCTAAGCAGCATTTTCTCAAATCTTTTGAAGCTGACATCTTTTTTGATGACCAAAAAAAACATATCATGGACGCTATTAATACTACTGCATCGGGACATGTTCCCTATGGAATTAAGAATAAATAAAAAGGACTTATCATGGAAATAGTATGTTTTGATATGGAAGGAACGCTTACTCCAGAAATATGGGAACAAATTGCGATAAATACTGGCATAAATGAATTTAATAAAACTACTCGAGACATTCCAGACTATTCTGATTTGATGGATTTTAGATTGGAGGTAATGAAAAAAAATAACTTAAAATTATCAGATATTCAAAAAGCATCAGGTGAATTAGATCTTTTGGAGGGAGCTGAAGAATTTTTAACTAATATAAGAAAAAATTTTCAAGTTGTTATTCTTTCTGACACTTTTCATGAAATAGCAAAACCACTTATGGATAAAATGGGACATCCTTTGCTTTTATGTCATAACTTGGAAGTAAGAAATGATGAAATAATTTCATACAAATTACGTCATAAGCAAGCAAAGAAACAGGCAATCACTGCTTTTCAATCAATTGGTTACAGGTGTCTGGCAGCAGGAGATTCTTATAACGATATTCAAATGTTTGAGGTTGCTGACAAAGGATTTTTTATGAATGCACCAGAAAAAATTTCATCAAGCTATCCTGACATTCCATCTTTCCATGATTACAATGATTTAGAAAGTGCAATTAAAGATAGTTCACATTTTATTAAATGAATGACAAATTAAAATTAGATAACTACGAAAGGCCTAAGCTTCAGATGCCTAATGAGGGTAGTGATTTGTTATTGCATAGTTGTTGCGCTCCTTGTGCTGGAGAAATTATGGAAGCATTAGCCGCATCCGATATTAAGACTACGGTATTTTTCTATAATCCAAATATTCATCCAGATGAAGAATATGAAATACGAAAAAATGAAAACAGAAGGTTTTGTGAAAAACTTGGTTTTGAATGTATAGATGCAGACTATGATAAAGATAATTGGTTTGAAAGGGTTAAAGGTCTTGAAGATGAGCCAGAAAGAGGAAAACGATGTACTCAATGTTTTGATATGAGATTTGAAAGATCTGCTTTATTTGCAAATGAAAATAATTTTGGCGTATATGCAACGACCTTAGGAATATCTAGATGGAAAGATATGAATCAAATTAATACTTCTGGCCACAAAGCTGCAGAAAGATATAAAGATCTTACTTATTGGGATTTTAATTGGAGAAAGCAAGGCGGCTCATCAAGAATGATTGAAATCTCCAAGAGAGAAGAATTTTATCAACAAGAGTATTGCGGATGCGTATATAGCTTGAGAGATACTAATAGGTGGAGAAGAAAAAATAATAAAGAAAGAATTATTCGGGGAGTAAAATTTTACGGATGATTTAGTATTTGGGAAACAGGCCTCATGTGCATTATAATTCTTCAACCATGTCAGCAGGTCAAAAATTTAGAAACGCATTAAAAGAGAATAAGCCTCTTATCATTCCAGGTACTATCAATGCTTATTCTGCGATATTGGCAGAAAGATCTGGTCATAAAGCTATATATCTTTCAGGAGGAGGTGTCGCCGCTGCATCATATGGATTACCAGATCTTGGAATTACCTCGATGGAAGACGTTTTAACAGATGTTAAAAGGATCACCAACGCTTCATCTCTCCCTCTACTTGTTGATATTGATACGGGTTGGGGTGGCGCTTTCAATATTTCAAGAACAATTAAGAGCATGATTGATGCTGGCTGCGGCGCTGTTCATATGGAAGATCAAGTTTCTCAAAAGAGATGCGGACATAGACCAAATAAATCACTAGTCTCTAAGGAAGAAATGCAGGATAGAATAAAAGCAGCCGTTGATGGAAGACAGGATGAATCTTTTTTTATAATGGCTAGAACCGACGCTGTAGCATCTGAAGGAATTAATGGGGCCATTGATAGAATTTCAGCCTATGTTGAAGATGGTGCAGATGGTATATTTCTTGAAGCAGCAACTAGTTTAGAAGAATATTCAGCAGTTAAAGATAAAATTGAAGTACCTATACTTGCAAATATTACAGAATTCGGAAAAACACCATTATTTTCAAAAGATGAACTTGCAAGTGTTGGAGTAAATATGGTTCTTTATCCATTAACAGCATTTAGAGCTATGAGTCAAATTGCGGAAAAAGTTTACATTTCACTTGCTAAAGAGAGGACACAAGAAGGTCTCTTGGATATAATGCAGTCCCGTGAAGAATTATACGAATGCTTAAATTATCATAGTTTTGAACAAAAACTAGATGAATTATATAAAGATTAAGAATTAGAATAAGAGGATAATATGGTTAAAAAATTAGAAGGTGCTGGACTAAGAGGTCAGGTAGCAGGAGAGACATCTCTTTCAAGCGTCGGCCAAATAGAAGGCTTAGCTTACAGAGGGCATAAAATAGAAACTCTCGCCGAGAAAGCTACTTTTGAGGAAGTTGCGTACTTACTTCTATACAATAAATTACCAAATACATCAGAACTTAAAGAATATAAAGAATTATTAAAAAGCCAAAGAGACCTTCCTGAACCACTAAAAGAAGTTCTTCAAAAGATACCCGCATCAGCACATCCAATGGATGTTATGAGAACAGGAACATCAATGCTAGGCAATCTTGAGCCTGAAGGTGACTTTAGCAATCAACTAGATTCTATTAATAGAATGATAGCTACAATGCCTTCAATTGTTACATATTGGTATAAATACTCTCATGATGGAGAGGATATTAGTTTGGTAAACGACGAAGATTCAATGGCTGGGCATTTTCTTCATATTCTTCATGGAAAAACTCCAAGCGATCTTCACAGAAAAGTTATGGATGTGTCTTTAGTTCTATATGCTGAACATGAGTTTAACGCATCTACTTTTACAGGAAGAGTATGTGCTTCAACTATGTCAGATATCCATTCATGTGTTGTTGCTGCTATTGGTTCATTAAGAGGCCCATTGCATGGCGGAGCGAATGAGAAGGCTATGGAATTAATTGAACACTGGACATCAAGAGAAGAGGCTAAAGAAAAAATCTTATCTATGCTAGCAAACAAAGAAAAAATTATGGGTTTTGGCCATGCTGTTTATTCCATTCGTGACCCTAGAAATGCGGTCATTAAGGAATATGCAAAAGAATTATCAAAACTTCATGATAATGATGATTTATATCAAGTTGCTGAAGAGGTTGAAAAGGTGATGGCAGATGAAAAGAAAATGTTTGCTAATGCAGACTTTTTCCATGCACCTGCTTACTTTTATATGGGCATTCCAACTAAGTTATTTACTCCAATATTTGTTATGTCCAGAGTTTCTGGATGGACTGCTCACTGTATGGAACAAAGAGCAAATAATAGAATTATCAGACCAAGCGCAGATTACATAGGCGTAGAAAGTTCTGAGTGGGTTGACTTAGCAGATAGGGACTAAACCATGTCCTTAAATGTCGATTTAAATATTAGGCCTGGCTATGATTCTATAATCTCTAAAATTACAGATTACGTTTCAAATTTCCAAATAGAATCTGATCTTGCTTTAGATACCGCAAGAAATTGTCTTATAGATACTATCGGTTGTGGTTTGCTAGCACTAAAATTTCCTGCTTGCACAAAAATGCTTGGACCAGTAGTTGAAGGAACTTCTGTTCCTTACGGCGTAAGAGTTCCTGGAACAAATTTTAAATTAGACCCTATCAAAGGCGCATTTGATATTGGTTGTATCATTAGATGGCTAGACTATAACGACACATGGCTTGCTGCTGAATGGGGTCATCCATCAGACAACTTAGGTGGAATATTAGCTGCAGCTGATTTTATTTCACAAAAAAATATATCAGAAGGAAAAGAGCCTTTAAAAATGAAGCAAGTTTTAGAGTCCATGATTATGGCTCATGAAATACAAGGAGTCCTTGCATTAAAAAACAGTTTTAATAAAGTTGGTCTTGATCATGTTGTTTTAGTTAAAGTTGCTTCAACAGCAATTGTTACAAAACTCATGGGAGGCACTTCAGATCAAATTAAAGATGCGGTTAGTCAGGCTTGGGTTGATGGCCAAAGTCTTAGAACATATAGGCATGCACCTAATGCAGGTTCAAGAAAAAGTTGGGCCGCCGGTGATGCTACCAGTAGAGCAGTAAGACTTGCAATGATAACTTTATCTGGCGAAATGGGATATCCGGGTGTTTTATCAGCACCTACTTGGGGTTTTGAGGATGTTTTATTTAAAGGAGAGCAATTATCTCTTCCTCAAGCATTTAATTCGTATGTTATGGAGAATATCTTATTTAAAATTAGTTTCCCTGCTGAGTTTCATGCTCAAACAGCAGTTGAGGCAGCTGTAATTCTTCACCCTCAAATAAAAGATAAGTTAGATGAAATTAAGTCTGTTGAAATTACTACCCACGATTCAGCTATAAGAATTATCTCTAAAGTAGGTGAGCTCAATAATCCTGCTGATAGAGATCATTGTCTTCAATACATGGTTGCTATTGGTCTTATTAAAGGCAACTTAGTAGCAGAAGATTATGAAGATGATGTGGCTTCAGATCCAAGAATTGATGCATTAAGAGAAAAAATGACCATAAACGAAGATAAAAGATATTCTGTTGAGTATCATGAGGCAGACAAAAGGTCTATAGCAAATAAAATTCAAATTCATTTTAATGACGGAACTTCTACTGATGAAATAGAAGTTGAATATCCAATTGGACATAAAAGAAGAAGAGAAGAAGGAATTCCAGTGCTAGAAAAGAAATTTTTGAATAATCTACAAATTACATATACTCAAGATAAGTGTGAAGAAATCTATTCACTTTGTACAAATCAAAAAAAATTAGAAAACACATCGGTAACCGACTTTCAGGAACTATTTGCAGTAGAAAGCAATAATTTCTAATAATTTGAAAATAGCCTAAATAACCCCTAAAATAAGGCGTTTTATCAATTTTGGACTATAATCACTGCCATGTCAGGCAATACGTTTGGAAATATTTTTAAAGTTACTACCTTTGGTGAGAGTCATGGGTATGCTTTAGGCTGCATTATTGATGGCTGTCCTCCTAATTTAGAGATTGACGAATCAGACATACAAATTGAATTAAATAGAAGAAAACCTGGGCAATCTGATGTAACAACCCAGCGAAAAGAAGACGATTTAGTTCAAATTCTATCTGGTGTTTTTGAAGGAAAAACACTGGGCACACCTATAAGCTTATTAATTTTTAATAAAGATCAGCAATCAAAAGATTATTCAAACATCAAAGATTCATTTAGACCAAATCATGCTGATATAACTTATCAGGCCAAATACGGACATCGAGATTACAGGGGTGGAGGTCGATCAAGTGCTAGGGAGACAGCCATGAGAGTTGCTGCTGGAGCAATAGCTAAGAAATATCTTTCTCAATACGGTATAAAAACCACAGGCTATGTATCTCAGATTGGTAATATTTCTTCAGAATCAATTACACCAGAATCAGCCAATAAAAATAAATATTTTTTTGGTGATATGTCTAAAATAGATGCTCTTAATAGCATGTTTGACGAATTAATTGCTGAAGGAAATTCTGTTGGAGCTAAGCTTGGAGTTTGTGTAGAAAATTGCCCTGTAGGTCTTGGCGAGCCTGTTTTTGATAAGCTTAATGCAGACCTTGCCAAAGCAATCATGAGCATAAATGCAGTTAAATCAGTTTCTATTGGTAATGCTCAGGATATATTAAATCTTAAAGGTTCAGAAATACGTGATGAAATAAGATCAGATGGCTTCGCTTCAAATAATGCCGGAGGGATTCTAGGCGGAATTTCAAATGGAGATAATATAGAGTTAGATTTTTTAATCAAACCAACTTCTAGCATTAAAAAGAAAGGAAAAACTGTAGACAAAGATGGAAATGAAGTTGATATAGAAGTAGTTGGTCGACATGATCCGTGTGTTGGTATTCGTGCAGTCCCTATAGCTGAAGCAATGGTCAATCTTGTCATTATGGACCATCTTTTAAGAAACCGTGCTCAATGCGGCGAGGTCGAACAAAGACTGCCCTTCATCAAGTAACATGCCAAAGACTTTATATGACAAGCTTTGGGAAGAACACCATATAATAACCTTAGATTCTTCTGAATCTTTACTTTATATTGATAGACAATATCTTCATGAAGTCACTTCGCCCCAAGCTTTTGAAGGACTATCTAAAAAGGGTTTGACCCCGTGGAGGCTCAATGCAAATATTGCTACACCCGATCATAATGTTCCTACCGAGAGAGGCAAATCATTTCAAACAGATAATATTCTAGATGAAATATCAAAAATACAAGTTGTAGAGCTTGATAAAAATTGTAATAAGTTTGGAATTAAACAATTTGATATAACATCAGCCAATCAGGGAATAGTTCATGTAATTGGCCCAGAGTTAGGTTATACCTTGCCTGGAATGACAATCGTATGTGGTGATTCTCATACTTCCACTCATGGAGCTTTTGGCTGCTTAGCTATGGGTATTGGAACATCCGAAGTGGAGCATGTTCTTGCAACTCAAACACTTAAAGTTTCAAAATTGAAAAATATGAATGTTAGATTCAATGGAAATCCACAGAGCGGCGTAACATCTAAAGATATTGTTTTATACCTCATTGGAAAAATTGGAACCGCTGGTGGAAATGGTCATGCAATAGAATTCTCTGGTTCATATATAGAAAGCATATCTATGGAAGCTAGAATGACTATATGTAATATGTCCATTGAAGCAGGTGCTAAGGTTGGTCTGATTGCTCCAGATGCAACTACAATCGAGTACGTAAAAAATCATTCTCAATTATCCGAAGAAGAATTCGAGTCTGCTTGTCATCATTGGAGCAAACTAACATCAGATACCGATGCAGTATTCAATAAAGAAATAGAAATAGATGTTTCACTAATCAAACCTCAAGTTACATGGGGAACATCTCCAGAAATGGTCATAGATTTTGATCAAGACATACCTGATTTGAATAACGTAGAGGTAGAAAATAAAAGAAATGTTGAATTGGCAAAACAATATATGGGTATTGAAGAAAATCAGAAATTAACTGATCTAAAATTTGATAAAGTTTTTATTGGGTCCTGCACAAACTCTAGAATTGAAGATCTTAGAGAGGCTGCTAAGGCGGTTGATGGCAAGAATGTTTCAGATGATATTATCGAAGCAATAGTTGTGCCTGGTTCTGGTTTAGTTAAACAGCAAGCAGAGTCAGAAGGTTTAGATATTATATTTCAAAAAGCAGGTTTTGTTTGGAGAGACCCAGGATGTTCAATGTGTTTGGGTATGAATCCAGATCAATTAAAACCATATGAAAGATGTGCCTCAACATCAAATAGAAATTTTGAAGGTAGACAGGGCACTCTTGGAAGAACACATTTAATGAGTCCTTTAATGGCTGCCTTAACAGCTGTTAATGGAAGAGTGGTAGATCCATCATGAAGATAGAAGGTAACGAATTAATAATAAGCGGTGTAGTTGCCTCTATTGATAGAGATAATATTGATACCGATCAGATTATTCCTACAGAATATTTAAAATCTATAAAGAAATATGGGTTTGAGGATTATTTATTTGATGGATGGAGATATCTTGACGATGGCAGATTAGGAGTATTGAAAGGTGATAGGAAGCAGAATACTGATTTCATACTTAATAAAGTTCCTTTTGATAAAGCTACAATTCTATTAACTAGAGATAATTTTGGATGCGGTTCGTCTAGAGAACATGCTGTTTGGGCTTTAAGAGATTTTGGTATTAAAGCTGTTATCGCCTCTTCTTTTGGAGATATTTTTTATAACAACTGTTTTAAAAATGGTGTTTTACCAATTAGACTTAGTAAAGATCAAATAGATAACTTATTTAAGGCTTTTAATAAAGGGTTTACTGAATTAACTGTAAGTTTAGATTCAAAAAAAATATCACAAAATGAAACAGAATTATATTCTTTTGAAGTTGAAGACAATCTTCTTGAAAGAATTATTTATGGCTTAGATGATGTTGATATGACACTTAAATTTAAAGAAAAAATAATGAGCTTTGAGCAGATTAGAAAAAAAGAAAAACCATGGATATTTTCAAATGAGTAAAGAAATATTAATTCTACCGGGTGATGGTATTGGGCAGGAGGTGACTAGTTCTGCTAAAGAAGTTTTAGATTATTTAATCGCTGAATATAGTTTGGATTTTAATATTACTGAAATGGATGCAGGTGGCACTTCTTATGATAAGCACGGATCTCCTCTGCCGGACAATGTCTTAGCAAAAGCAAAAAAATCTGATGCTATTTTGTTTGGAGCTGTTGGTGGGCCTAAATGGGATAACCTAGGGTGGGATGATAGACCAGAGCAGGCACTTTTATCTCTAAGAAAAGAATTAGAATTATTTGCAAATCTTAGACCTGCATTTTTATTTAATGAATTAGCATCAGCATCGCCAATCAAGAATCATATTATTGAGAACTTAGACATTCTTATAGTAAGAGAGCTTACTGGCGGTATATATTTTGGTGAGCCAAGAGCAATTGTAGAAGATAAGACACCTTCTTATGCATTTAATACAATGATCTATAACGAGGATGAAATAAAGCGAATAGCAAAAGTAGCATTTGAAGCAGCTCAAAAAAGAGGTGGAAAATTATGTTCCGTAGAAAAAGCAAATGTCTTAGAAGTTTCAAAATTTTGGAGATCAATTGTTACTGATATGGCAAAAGATTTTCCTGATGTCGAATTGTCACACCAGTTAGCTGACAATACTGCAATGCAACTTGTTCTTAATCCAAACCAGTTTGATGTAATTGTTTCTAGTAATTTGTTTGGTGATATTTTGTCTGACATTGCTGCAACATTATCAGGTTCGATCGGAATGCTTCCATCAGCATCGATAAATAGCTCATCTCAAGGTATGTATGAACCATGTCATGGAAGCGCTCCTGATATTGCTGGAAAGAATATTGCTAATCCAATAGCAATGATTGCATCGCTTGGCATGGCTCTTAAGTATTCTTTAGAGCAAAAAGAATTAGCCGATAAGATTGATGCAGCTATTAAAGAATTTATATCACAAGGTTATAGAACAAAGGACATTAGCACTAACGATGAATATGTTAAAACTTCTGAAGTAGCTGCAATTTTAATAGGAATTTTAAAAAATGGATAAAGTGTTAAACATGGCTCTAGTAGGCGCATCTGGTGTTGTTGGACAAAAAATACTCCAGTTATTAGAAAAAAAAGAGATTAAAATTGATAATCTTTTTCCTCTTGGAAAATCTACTGTTGGCCAAGCTATCAATTTTCAAAATCAAGAATATATTATTGGGGACTTAGATTCATTTGATCCAAAAACAGCAAATATTACAATTTTTTCTGCCGGAGGCTCAGTTGCAAAGGAGTATGCAAAGAAATTTGTTGAAGCTGGAAGTTATGTTATTGATCTGTCATCTGAATTTAGATATAACGATGACATACCTTTGATTATCCCAGAAATTAATGGGCATATTATTGAAAGTTTAGAAGAGCCGACATTGATAGCCAATCCAAATTGTTCAACATCTCAACTACTTATGGTTTTGAAACCGATCCATGAGAAGTATGGTATTGAGTTCTTAAATATCGCTACCTATCAAGCCGTTTCTGGAACGGGTAAAGAGGCGGTTGAAGAGCTAAGATCTCAAACTTACGAGAGTGAATCTTCTGAATCAAAAGTGTATCCAAAACCTATTGCTTTCAATGTAATACCTCAATGTGATATCTTCTTAGATAATGCCTTTACCAAAGAGGAAATGAAATTAGTATGGGAAACAAAGAAAATTTTAGATCCAAATATCGATGTTCAAGCAACTTGTGCAAGAGTTCCTGTATTCAACGGCCATTCTGAAGCAGTTTTTCTAAAAATGTCTAACGATGCTTCAAGAGAAGATATTATTAAAACAGTCCAAGGAAATGAAGGTGTGTGCGTTATGGACAATCCTGAAACCTTAGAATATCCAACTCCCTATGAACAAGCTAATGATTCTGAGGATGTGTATGTAGGAAGAATAAGATCACAGAATATTCAAGGAGATACATGGGTCTCACTTTGGATTGTTGCTGATAATGTTTATGGAAAGGGCGCTGCTTTGAATGCAGTACAAATCCTTCAAAAATTAATTACTAATAATAAATTGTGTTAAGAATCTTTTTAATTTCTTTCTTCTTACTTCCGTTAAATATTATTGCTGATGCATTACTCTCATCGCCAAAGCTAAGTCTTAATAACAAGGGCGAAAGAGTTATTGAATTCAAAATTCAAAGTACAAAAATCTCCGACAAAGACATCCTTCTAAAAGAGTACAAGTCAGACGACTTGCTATCCGAAGAAAACATTTCATACACTCTTTTGGAAAATTTCTCTAACTACAAAACTTTTTCTATTGTTTTAAAAGATGAATATGAAGGAAATTATTTTAACTTTAAGCTTGTTATTAAAAATGAACTAGCTAAAGATATTTTTATTTTCCTACCTTCAAAAATTAATACCTCACCAAAAATAGAATCTCAAAGGACAGTCTATAAACCTGTACCTGTTGAAACAAATATCAGAAAACCTGAACCAGCTCAACAAGAGATTATAGAAACTGCTCTAGAGCAACAAAAGGTGATCAAGGCAAGTGATATTAGTACCATGTGGAGCATGGCCTCAAGCATTAAGCAAGAGACAACCAATACTTCGATATATCAAATTATGTGGTCAATATATCTTGGAAATAAAGATGCTTTTATCGATGGGAATATAAACCTTGTAAGAAATGACAAAGACTTAATCATTCCAACTTTCTCAAGCATGGCTAATATTTCAGATAATGAGGCAAGAAGTTCAATATTAGCAATGAATGATTCATACTCTTTATCTCTTGTTCCCGCGATGAAGTCATTATTGGTTCTAACTGCACCAAAAATAAAAGAATCATTAGAGCCAAAAGCTAAAGAAGTAATTGAAGAAGATGCAAATGAATCAATTGATATTCTCGATGAGAATCTTAATGATCCAAAAAGTTTGATAGAAAACAACACAAAAACTTTAGAGATGGCTATAGAAAGCAAGGTAGCACAAGAGCTTATTAAAGAAACTGAAATAATTCAAAATGAAAAAGCCCAAGGGTTCGGGTTAATGGATCTTCTTTTTGTAGCATTTGTATCGATTCTTTCTGGGGTGCTCATAGCTCTTATTTACATTCAACTTAAATCAAGGCAACCCAAGAAAATTGAATATGATTTTGAAGAAGCAGAAGACTCTCCATCATCTATTGAAGGCTTACCAAAAGGCTTAAGTATTCAGAATAATCAAGATGAGCAGCAGCTTGATTTGGCAATTACTTACAATGAAATGGGCGATTTTAAAAACGCTAAAACTATTTTAGAAAATCTAATTAAATCAACAGACAGCCATACGTTAAAAAATAGTGCTCAAAGTTTATTAGATAAAATTAGTGAACAGTGAAGTTAGCTTTTACAACTGAGTATGATGGCTCTATCTTTGCAGGATTTCAGAGACAAAAAAATGCTGACTCTGTTCAACAGAATATAGAAGAAGCATTAGAGAAGATCACTCAAGAAAAAGTAGTTATTAATTATGCAGGCAGAACTGATGCAGGTGTCCATGCTTTATCTCAGGTTTTTGATTTTACAACAGAGCTTGAAAGACCAAACAAAAACTGGATAGATGGAATTAATTCAAATCTTGCAGATTCCATTGCTGTTACAAGCATCTCAAGGGTTCCAGATGATTTTCATTCTCGCTATTCTGCTATAGAAAGAAGCTATACATACGTAATCTACAACTCAAGAAGTAAACCTTTATTTTTTGCTAATATGTCACACTGGGATAGCAATAAAATAGACCTAAATCTTCTTAAACTTCAAGCAAATATGTTTTTGGGAACTCATGATTTTACTTCTTTTAGAAGCTCTAGTTGCAATTCAAAGAATCCAACAAAAACCATCAATATGATTGATATTGAATCTCATGATAGATTTATATTTATAACCATTAAAGCAAATGCATTTTTGCACAATATGGTAAGAATTATGGTTGGAACCCTTATAGATATTGCTAAGGGAGAAATTAATTCTTCTGTTGAAGAAATTCTTTCAAAGAAAGATAGGCGCTTCGCAGGGAAGACTCTTTCTGCTAAGGGTTTATTTTTTCTTGGACCTAAATATGATTTAAAATTTAACATCGCTAGCCCGACCCAACATTTAATGGATAGGTTTAAAAGATGAATCCACCAAAAGTAAAAATTTGTGGCATTTCTAATACTGAAATTTTAAAAGATTTAATAAATCTTAATATAGATTTTATAGGATTTATTTTTTATGCAAAAAGCCTAAGGTTTGTAAATAATACCTTTCTTGAATCTATTAAAGATATAGATTTCAAAGACTCTAGACCAGTATGTGTGTATGTTAACCCTGATGAAGATTATGTATATCAAACTTCTTCATACTTTAATAATCCAATCCTGCAATTTCACGGTGATGAGGAAAATAATTTTTGCGAATCTTTTGGTCTTGATTTTTGGAAAGCAATAAGAGTTAAGAATGTTGATGATTTAAAAAGTATCTCTTTGTATAACTCAGCCCAAGCAATTTTGCTCGAAAACCATAAAGAGGGTTCATACGGGGGCACAGGCGAATCTTTTAATTGGCAAATATTGAAAGATATTGATAATAATGATCAAAATATCGTTCTTTCTGGTGGAATTAATTCTCAAAATGTCGATAATGCATTGAATACAAACTCTTGGTGCTTGGATTTGAACTCTGGAGTTGAATCGCAAGAGGGCATCAAAAATATTGAATTGGTAACAAATATTTTAAAAACAATAAAAGCTTATGGCATCTGATAATTTTAATTTTCCTGACAAAGAAGGATTTTTTGGTGAATACGGAGGAAAGTTTGTTCCAGAGACACTTATGTATGCTTTGGAAGAGCTTGAAAATACCTACAACAAACTAAAAGATAATAAAGATTTTATTGATGAGTTTTATAAAGATTTATCTGCTTTTGTTGGAAGACCCTCACCTTTGTATTTTGCTCAAAGACTAACAGATCATTATGGTTCTGGTTCAATTTGGCTTAAGAGAGAAGATCTTAACCATACAGGCGCACACAAGATTAATAATACAGTTGGTCAAATTTTGCTTGCGAAGCATATGGGTAAGAAAAGAATTATTGCTGAGACTGGAGCTGGTCAGCATGGGGTTGCAACAGCAACTGTTGCTGCAAGACTAGGTTTAGAATGCCATATTTATATGGGCGCAGAAGACGTTAGAAGGCAGTCATTAAATGTTTATAGAATTAAATTATTGGGTGCTCAGGTACATCCTGTTGATTCGGGTTCAGCAACTTTAAAAGATGCTCTAAATGAAGCTCTTAGAGATTGGGTAACTAATGTAGATGATACTTACTATATTATTGGAAGTGTTACAGGACCTCATCCGTATCCAATGATAGTTAGAGACTTTAATTCTGTTGTCGGAAAAGAGGTAATTGAGCAATCAAAAGATTTATTTGGAAAAATGCCAGATGCTATTGTGGCCTGTGTTGGTGGCGGCTCTAATGCCATGGGTATTTTTCATCCATTTATAGATATAAAAGAAACAAGACTTATTGGAGTTGAGGCAGGCGGGAAGGGTGTTGCCACAGGCGAGCATGCTGCGCCTCTTAATGATGGCACACCAGGAGTCCTTCATGGTGCGCGAAGTTATCTTATGCAGGATGAAGCAGGACAAGTTAAAGATACAAAATCAGTTTCAGCAGGATTAGATTATCCCGGTGTCGGGCCAGAACATTCTTGGTTAAAGGATGTTGGAAGAGCTGAATATGTTGCTGTTAGTGATGATGATGCATTAAAAGCATTTCATGAAGTTACTGAGCTCGAAGGTATTATGCCGGCTTTAGAAACCGCACATGCTTTTGCATATTTAGAACTTCTAATGAAAGAATTAGATTCGTCATCAAACGTTGTTGTTAATGTATCCGGACGAGGAGATAAGGATATAAATACTGTTGCTGAAATAGATGGAATTAAGTTTTGAATAGACTGTCTTCTAAATTAGTTGAGCTGAAGAATACCAATCAAAAAGCTTTGGTTGCTTATTTAGTTGCTGGTGACCCAGACCTAGATACGACTCTTGAACTTATGCACTTATTTGTTAAATCAGGGGTTGATGTTATTGAAATAGGTGTTCCATTTACAGATCCTATAGCAGAAGGTCCTACTATTCAAAGAGCACATGATAGAGCTTTAAAAAATGATATATCATTAAAAATGATTCTAGATACAGTTAAAAAATTTAGAACAGTTGATAAAGAAACTCCAATTGTGTTGATGGGTTATTTAAATACTTTTATTTCACATATTGATATGGTGAAGTCTGCTGATAGTAATAGTGTTGATTCTATTTTGGTCGTTGATGTTCCTGGTGAGCTTAATTTAGAAACCTATGGAATCTCTAACCCAAACATAAATACCATTTCTTTAATCTCACCAACCACAAAAGAAGAAAGAGTTGAGTCTATAGCCAAAAATAGCACTGGGTTTATCTATTACGTTAATCTTAGAGGTGTTACAGGTTCTTCAAATTTAAACATAGATGAAATCCAAAAAAATATTGCAAGGATTCAACAATATACAGATTTACCTACCATGGCAGGATTTGGTATTAAATCGATTGAAGATGCAAAGACGCTTGCAGCATACTCAGATGGCATTGTTATAGGCTCATCTATTGTTGAAATGATAGATGAAGAGTCATTAACAAAAGAATTTGGTAGAATAGGTAAATATCTTAGGGAGATGAAAACAGCTATATCATGAACTGGCTAACAAGGCTTATACCTTCAATGATGACATCCAAGTCTAAAAGTAAGGTTCCTGACGGTCTTTGGACTTCTTGTCCTTCATGCGAATCAGTTCTTTACGCACCTGATTTAGAGAAGTCTTTATTCGTATGCTCTAAATGCGACCACCATCTAAGAATAGGCGCTAGAAAAAGATTAGAAATTTTTTTAGATAATGGTCATTTTGATGAAATTGCAAAAGATATTAAAACTAAAGACCCATTAAATTTTAAAGATACCAAACATTATAAGTCCAGGATAAAAGATGCTGTCTCATCCACTGGCGAAAATGAAGCAATTATTATTGGTAAGGGTGCTCTAGACTCAATTGATGTTGTTGTTGCTGCTTTTGAATTTAGATTTATGGGCGGCTCAATGGGAGGAGTTGTTGGAGAAAAATTTGTTCAAGGTGTTAATGAAGCTATTAATTCTAGATGCCCATTTATATGCTTTGCAACAAGTGGTGGAGCAAGAATGCAGGAATCTATGATTTCTCTAATGCAAATGGCTAAGACTTCTGCAGCTCTTCAGAAACTTAAAGCAGAAAAACTGCCTTATATTTCTGTCATGGTAGATCCTATCTATGGAGGTGTCTCAGCAAGCTTAGCAATGCTTGGAGATATAAATATAGCTGAGCCTGATGCACTGGTTGGGTTTGCAGGAAGAAGGGTTATCGAGCAAACGGTTAGAGTAGATTTGCCAGAAGATTTTCAAAAGTCAGAGTTTTTGTTAAAGAATGGTGCGATTGATATGATTGTTCACAGAAAAAATATTAGAAGTAAAGTTCATGGACTACTTAAAAAAATACATAAAGCTTAATGAATATTGAGAGAGTTGTTGGCCTCGTTTTTAGCATTAGCATACTGCTTGTTTTACTTTTTGTTGTTTTAACTCCTCAGATTGATTACCAACAAGAATTTAAAGTTTCTAACCCTTCAATAAATGAAACATCGGTAGAAAAAGAAAATCCTGTTGAAACAGAGGTTGAAGAAAAAGAAATTTTTATTGAAAGTCCTTTAATAAATTCAGATCTAGCGAGCATTGAAAAATCTGATTTTGATCTTTTCGTTCTTAGGGTTCATGTTTTATCTTCTGAAGATAGAGCAAATACAATGGTTACAAAGATTAATCAAGGCGGTTTTCCTGCTTTTACCGAAATTTTTGGAACCAAGAAAAATCTTCATGCTGTCTATGTAGGACCGTTTTTAGAAAAAGATGATATTGAATCAAACATTGAATTAATACATAAGGTTTCAGAATCAACAAAAGGGGAGATATCTAGGTGGAAGCTCTAGGTTTAAATATTACTGATTGGTTTATTTTAGTTGTTTTAACAGCATCTGGCTTAATATCTTTAGCTAGAGGATTCACCAAAGAATTTTTATCATTATTTTTATGGGTTGTAGCTTTTATAGCTGCAGTGAGTCTTGAGTACTTAGCGACTCCTAAAATTAATGAATACATTGGTAATGAAGAGGTATCTAAAATTCTTTCTTACATTGTGGTCTTTATGGTTTGTATCATTCTTGGAGGAATGGTTATAAAGTTCATTGGAACACTTATTAAATGGTCTGGTGCTTCAGGCTTTGATAGGTTTCTTGGTGTTTTGTTTGGCCTCACAAGAGGCTTGATAGTTCTTTTTGTTATATTTTTATTATTACCATCAAGCATCAAATCAACGGATTTAATTAACCAATCAAAAATAACACCGATAATTGAAAAATATGCTCCACAAATTGAAGCTTATTTTAGAGATTTAATAGATAATAGAAATCTAATCGAAGAGGCCATGGAAGTCATAGAACCAATCAAAGAGGAATTGGCTCCAGCTTCAGAAGTTGTTAATCCTACTCAAGAGGAATCTTAATGTGTGGAATAGTTGGAATTTCTGCTGAAACTAATGTAGCTGCAGAGATATATGACTCTCTTTTAATGCTTCAACACAGAGGTCAGGATGCAGCTGGTATGGTGGTTTGTGATGGTGACGACAAACTAAATAGTAGAAAATCTATGGGTTACGTCAGAGATGTTTTTCAACAACGTCATATGAATAAGCTTATTGGTAATTATGGAATAGGCCATGTCCGATATCCTACAGCAGGCGGAGCAGGCAAAGAGTTTGCTCAACCCATGTATGTTAATTCACCCTATGGAATTAGCATGGTTCACAATGGTAATTTAACTAATTCAAAAGAGCTTGGTGTTCAACTGTTTCATGCAGAAATGAGACACCTTAATACTGATTCAGATTCAGAAGTCCTTTTAAATATTTTTGCTCACGAGCTAGGTAAACAAAGAGAGATCTACCCATCCGCAGAACATATATTTAAAGCTGTATCAAAAACACATAGAAGATGTGACGGCGCTTATGCGGTTTTAGCTTTAATTACAGGTCATGGTATCTTGGCATTTAGAGATAATAATGCAATCAGACCATTAAGCATTGGTATTAGAAAAGGTGAGACACGAGATGAATATATTATTGCATCTGAGGATGCTTTATTTGAATCTCAAGGATTTAAAAAATTAAGGGATGTTGAGCCTGGCGAAGCAGTTTTTATTGATAAAAAAGGTAATTTTCACTCTCAACAGTGCTCTGGGGAACCCAAAAAAAGACCTTGTATTTTTGAGTACGTATATTTTTCAAGACCTGATTCAAAAATTGATGAAATATCTGTATACAAGGCTCGTATGAGAATGGGATCAAAACTTGCAGAGCTCATTAAAAAGAAAAATTCTGATCATGATATTGATGTTGTAATTCCTATACCAGATAGCTCAACTACCGCAGCCTTGCAACTCGCGGTTGATTTAAACGTCCCTTACAGGGAGGGATTTGTGAAGAACAGGTATATTGGAAGAACATTTATTATGCCGTATCAAGAAGAGCGAAGAAAGTCTGTAAGAAGAAAGCTTAATATTCTTGGTCTAGAGTTTGAAGGTAAAAATGTACTTTTGGTTGATGACTCAATTGTGAGAGGAACAACTAGTAAAAAAATAATTGAAATGGCCAAAGAGGCAGGAGCTAAAAAGGTATATTTCGCCTCAGCAGCACCAGCAATTAAATATCAAAATTTATACGGCATAGATATGCCAGCAACAAGCGAGCTCATAGCTGCCAATAGAACAGATGAAGAGGTTGCAAAAGAGATTGGAGCTGATTGGCTTATCTACCAGACGTTAGAAGATCTAATCCATGCCTGTCAGTTTGGAAATCCCGATATCAAGGAGTTTGAAACTTCTATCTTTACAGGCGAATACATAACTCCACTTGGAGATACCTATCTTGAAGACCTAGAAATAAGTCGACAAGATGAGGTCAAAGCTCAACGAGAAAAAGCTAAAGCTTAGATTGGATTAACAATATTTATAGCAGGTATATTTGCTGAGTTTGCGCTCTCAACATAGGTATCTATCTCGTTGAAGTTTAGATATCTATATATCTCATCAGAAAGAGGGTTAATGTCCTCCATGTACTTATGATATTCCTCTACTGTAGGAAGTCTTCCGATAACTGATGCTATTGCTGACAATTCAGCAGAGGCTAAAAATACGTTTGCACCATCACCAAGTCTATTTGGGAAATTTCTTGTAGAGGTAGATACCACAGTGGAGTTAGCTAACACTCTAGCTTGGTTACCCATACATAACGAACACCCAGGTAGCTCAGTTCTCGCACCTGAAACTCCAAAGATATTATAAATACCTTCTTCCATAAGTTGCTTTTCATCCATCTTGGTTGGCGGTACAACCCAAAGCCTAGCTTTTGTTCCGTTATATTTTTGTAATAATGTTCCTGCTGCCCTGAAATGACCAATGTTAGTCATACACGAGCCTATAAACACTTCTTGAATTTCAGTATTAGCTACTTCAGACAAAGGTTTAATGTCATCAGGATCATTAGGACATGCTAATAATGGCTCGGTTATTTCATTTAGATCTATCTCAATGATTTCTGCATATTCAGCATTTTCATCCGGTTGCAATAATTCTGGATTTTCCATCCATTCTTCCATTGCCTGAGCTCTTCTCTCTAATGTTTTAGCATCTCCATAACCGCTTGCTATCATCCATCTGAGCATCACAATATTAGACTTTAAATATTCAATAATTGGTTCTTTGTTGAGTCTAACTGTACAACCTGAGGCTGATCGCTCAGCTGAAGCATCTGATAATTCAAATGCTTGTTCAACTTTCATATCTGGCAGTCCTTCGATTTCAAGACATCTTCCAGAAAAAACATTTTTCTTACCTTCTTTAGCAACAGTCAGTAATCCTTTTTGGATTGCTGCATAAGGAATAGCATTAACAAGATCCCTAAGTGTTATGCCTGGTTGCATTTCACCTTTAAATCTTACTAAAACTGATTCAGGCATATCCAATGGCATCACTCCCAAAGTTGCAGCAAAAGCTACAAGCCCTGATCCGGCTGGAAAACTAATTCCTATTGGAAATCTTGTGTGACTATCTCCACCAGTACCGACTCCATCTGGTAATAACATTCTGTTTAACCATGAATGAATAATTCCATCACCTGGTCTAAGCGATACGCCGCCACGATTCATAATAAAGTCTGGAAGGCTATGTTGAGTTTCAATGTCTACTGGTTTTGGATAAGCAGCAGTATGACAAAAGGACTGCATAACTAAGTCTGCTGAGAAACCTAAACAGGCAAGTTCTTTTAATTCATCTCTAGTCATAGGGCCGGTTGTATCCTGGGAGCCAACCGTAGTCATTCTTGGTTCGCAATAGGTTCCAGGTCTTATGCCTACTACTCCGCATGCTTTTCCAACCATTTTTTGAGCTAACGTATATCCCTTGTCTGAAGCATCTTCTGCATCAGGTCTTCTAAAGATATCTGTTGGCTCTAAATCCAAAGCATCTCTTGTTTTATCGGTTAATTGCCTTCCTATGATTAATGGAATTCTTCCATTTGCTCTAACCTCATCAAGGAGAACTGGAGTCTTTAACTCAAAGGTTGAAATGACTTCATTTGAGTTAGCATCTAAAACTTTGCCATTGAATGGTTCAAGAATAATTTCTTGACCCATTTCCATTTTTGAAACATCTAGTTCAATTGGGAAAGCGCCAGAATCTTCTAGTGTATTAAAAAAGATAGGAGCAATTTTTCCACCAAAACAAAAACCACCTTCTTTTTTATTCGGGATTGAAGGAATTTCATCTCCCATATGCCACAGCACTGAATTGGTTGCAGATTTTCTTGATGAGCCTGTTCCAACTACATCTCCAACAAAAACCAAAGGATTTCCTTTTTCTTTTAATTCTTCAATAATTTCAAGCGGTCTCTCAAGACCCTCTCTTGGCATTTTGAACATTGCTAAAGCATGAAGTGGAATATCCGGTCTAGACCAGGCATCTGTTGCTGGTGATAAATCATCGGTATTAATTTCTCCAGGAACCTTATAAACGGTAAGTTTAATTTGCTCAGGCAGTTCTGACTTTTCTGTAAACCATTTGCCCTCAGCCCAATCATTAACAACTTTCTTTGCATGCTCATTAGTTTTAGCTAGTTCAAATATTTCATTGAAAGCATCAAAGATTAATAATGTTTTTCCTAATGCTTCTGCAGCTACATCGCCCAATTCATCAATTTTTAAACACTCTATTAATGGATGAATGTTATAACCACCCAGCATGGTCCCTAAAATTTTGACAGCATCAGTCTTAGTTATATAAGGGCTTGATGTTTTATCTGTTGTAATATCAGCAAGGAAAGCAGCTTTTACGTATGCAGATTGATCCACTCCAGCTGGCACTCTTTCTTTTAATAGATGAAGTAGTAATTCTGACTCCTCATGTTCAGATTTTAATAAATCTACTAATTGAGAAGTTTGATCTGCATCTAATGGAAGAGGAGGAATGTTTTGTGCTTTTCTTTCGTCTGCGTGAGCTTTGTATTCGTTTAACATATGGTTTTTTCTTGTTTACGATGGCTTATTTTACTCCTATAGCTAAAAGGCTTCTACTAATTCAAAGATTTTATTTAAAAATGAGTTATTATTCTGTTTAATCATGCAAAAAAACAGATCCACAACACCTTGTCTAGGTATTTGTTCTACAACATACGGAGATGACGTGTGCAAGGGCTGTAAAAGATTTGTTCATGAAATAATTAGTTGGCCAAAATACTCTCAAGACGAGAGGGCATTAGTTAATGATCGATTAGAAAAATTTAAAATACTCATTCTTCAAGAGCGATTTAAAATTCATGATGTTGACTTGCTTGCCATCAAACTTAAAGAGAATGCAATTAACTATAATAATTCAATGGATCCATTAACTTGGATTTTTGATTTATTAAGAGCAGCAGGGTCGCAAAATTTAGACCTTGAACAGTTTGGTATTACCAGTCTTAAAAATTATGATCCGATGACAATAAGAGATGAAGTAAATAAAGAGTTCTTAGATTTATCAGAAGCTCATCATCAAAGATATTTTAAAAAAGTTTAACTATTTTTTATCCGTAATCTTTTAACATTCTTTTAAGTTCTAAAGAATGTTGTTCTTCTTCTCCGATCATTCCTCGAGCATACTCTTCAAGATAGATTGATTTATCTTCAACTTCTTCGAGAAGTTTTTTATACAAACCCACAGCATGTAATTCATGAGCTAAACTTTCTTCAAGAATATCTTTTATAGAATGTTTTCCTGTCTCTTCAATTTTTGCAATCCT